>Ga0105239_10005269_pt1 | contig 15204 bp, 13 predicted proteins | sample KBSC44metaG_FD_92761 | JGI IMG/M metagenome (GOLD analysis project Ga0105239, IMG submission 92761) | Corn rhizosphere microbial communities from Kellogg Biological Station, Michigan, USA - KBS C4-4 metaG | ecosystem: Host-associated > Plants > Roots > Rhizosphere > Soil | place: Michigan, USA...
ATCGGCGCGGGCAAGGGGTCGCTTGAAATCGGCGGCGCCGATAATCCCGTGGTGAAGGACGCCTTTGGGCTGCCTTACATTCCAGGAAGCTCGCTGCGAGGCAAGCTGCGGTCGCTGCTGGAGAATTCGCTGGGCGTGACCGGACCGTCGGAGCTGGTCTATCTATCCAAGCGCCGCGGCCAGGAAGTGCGGATTCATCAGAGCGATCGCCCGGACGACGAGATCTGCCTGCTGTTCGGCCGTAATCCGGGACGCATGGAGCGCGTACAGGGCGAGGCTCTGGAATCGAGTGCGGCGAGTCCCGCGCGGCTGGCGGTGTACGATGCTCCGCTCGATCCAGAGAGCATCACCGCGCAGATGCGCGAGAACCTGGACGACGAAATCACCGAAGTGAAGAGCGAGAACGCCATCGACCGGATCACCTCGCAGGCGAATCCCCGGACGCTGGAACGCGTGCCTGCGGGTGCGCGCTTCAAAGTTCGCATGGTGCTCGATGTTCTGTGCGACGAGGACAAGGCGTTGGCGGCGCGTTTGTTTGAGGGCCTGCGCCTGCTCGAAGATGACGCTTTGGGTGGCGGCGGATCGCGCGGCAGCGGCCGTGTCCGCTTCGCCAACCTCAAGCTGACGTGGCGCGGTCGCGGATTCTATTCCTCGGGCGCCGAGGAAGCCGAGTTGGCTTCTGGCGATCTGGGACAACTCCAGTCCGCCGTCAACGATTCTGCCTTCGCCGAAAAGCTCGCGGAGTAAGAATGTCATCTGGCCTGCTCATACGCCTGCGGCCGGTGGGCCCTTGGCGCATCGGTCCCGATTCCGGAGATCGCGATCGTGTCGACCGCATCTATCACAGCGACTCGCTGTACTCGGCAGTCACGTCCGCCATGGCCCGCTTGGACATGTTAGACACGTGGCTGGAGGCCACGGCACGCTCGTCCGAGCCGGCCGTACGATTCAGCTCGTGCTTTCCCTATCAGGGCAAAACCCTGCTGGTGGTGCCCCCTCGAAATTTGTGGCCGCCCCCGCCGTCCTCCAAGGTTCGATGGAAAGGGGCACGCTTCGTTCCCTTGAGTGTTGTGGAGTCGCTGGCTGCGGGCAGGGGATTGTCTGAGGATGGCTGGATTATAGATGGACCCAGCGAATGCCTGCTACCGTTCAGTACGCCCCCGGTGCCAGGACCGTTTCGCGTTTCTGTACGGTCCAGCGCCGGGATCGATCGCGAAGGTGAGTCTGTGGCGCCGCATTCGACAGCGTGTCTCGAGTTTTCCCCGGGCAGCGGATTGTGGTGCATGGCGCAATTCTCGGAGAGCGCCGCGGCTGATCAGTGGTCCCAGCCGCTGATCGCTGCGTTCCGGCTGCTCGCGGATTCCGGCTTCGGCGGGAAGCGATCGCAGGGCTGGGGTCGGTCGGAGACGCCCGACATCCAGGCCGCGGAAGGCCTCGGCGATATGCACTTCGATACGAGTCAGCCCCCCGCTTACTGGATGCTGTCGCTCTTCCACCCCGCACACTCGGATACCGTGGAATGGTCCCAGGGCAACTACACGCTGACGACTCGCGGCGGGCGCGTGGAAAGCGACGCGCGCTGGGGTGATCACAAGAAACAGACGCGCATGGTGGCGGAAGGTTCGGTGCTGGTGGCCTCAGCGGAGCCGCGTGGATCTGCCGCCGACGTTGCTCCTGATGGATTTCCGCATCCGGTGTATCGCGCCGGGTTCGCACTCGCGATTCCCATACCACTCCTGGTGAACAAGCAGGCGGCATCTTGAGATACCGCATCACATGCCTGACGCCGACGCTCGTGGGCGATGGCCAGAAACTCGCACCCATCGATTACATGGTGTGGAAAGACCACGTCAACGTTCTCGATCAACGCAGAATCTTCCGGCTCCTGTCAAAAGGTCCGCGCCTGGAAGGATATCTGACGCAGCTCAAGACAGCCGACAAGCTGGATTTCGCATCCTGGGGCGGATTCGCGCAAAATTTCGCCGGGCGGCGGATCCCCTTCGAACACACCAGCTCGATTCCCGTCTGGGAACGCAGCCGTTCGGAAAACCTGTTCATTCCGACCTTTGCCACTTCGCCCGCAGGTCCCTATCTTCCCGCGACGGCGATCAAGGGAGCTTTGCGAACCGGCGCCGTGTTCGAGCGCTGGAGCGAAAATACACTGCGTGAGCTGGCCAGTCGGCTAGAGGCGGACCGGGCGCCCCGCAACCCCGCGGCCAAAGCCGAGGATGCTGTGCTGGGGGGCCACGCCGGGAATCGTATGAAGCGCGTGGCGACGGCTGATTCCGCGCCCGTGACCTATACCGGCATGAAGATTTACCTGCTGCGCACATCGACCATGGTCGCGCGCGGTGCCGGCAAGTTCGAGCTGGGCTGGAAATCGCCGCGTGGCACGTCGGACGCCCGCAGGATCGACGACAGCACCCCGGTATTTGCCGAAATGGCGACTCCCGGTATGGTTTTCGAAGGTTTGTGGAGGGAAACCTCGACCCAGGATCGTCGAAAGCTATTCGATGCTTCTAACTCCTTTGCCACCAGCCAGATCCAGCGCCACGCCACCTATGCGCAGGCCACCGGTCTGGAGCGGCTGGCAGAAACCCTGGGCCGCCTCGAAAAGCGCGTCCTAGGAGCCGGAAATGACTCCTGCGTGCTTTCCTTGGGATGGGGTGGCGGTATGTTGTCCAAGATCTCGGTCGGTGACACCGCGGACCCAAGCTACCGTTCGATTCTCAGGCACGTCAGCGTCTATCAGAAGGCCGTACAAACGGGCTTGCCCTTTCCAAAGACTCGCCGGATCGTCTTTGAAGGCGGTCATCCGGCATCCTTGCCTGGCTGGGTTTTACTCGAAATCAGTTAGCCACTCAGGCTTTCTCCTAATACCACGCCGCCGGGAGGGGTATTCGCCCTACAGCAGCCGCGTGATACTATCGATTTAGAAGAGAGAAACAAGAGAGGGTAGAATCCCCGGAAATGTATAATGCTTTCTTCGGCTTCTCGGAGAGCCCGTTTAGCCTAAGTCCAGATCCAGCTTTCTTTTACCGGAGTGAACGGCATGAGGAAGCGCTAGCGAACCTTGTATATGGTGTACAGGCTCGCAAAGGGTTTATCGTCCTATCCGGTGAGGTAGGCACGGGTAAGACCACCATGCTCGAATGCCTTCGGGATTATCTGGAGGCGAATTTCATCGAGTTCGCGTTCCTCTTCAATTCCCGGATCAATGTCGAGCAGTTTTTCGAGATGATCGCCTACGATCTCGATTTGCCATGCCCGCGCACTTCGAAAACTGAGGTTCTGTTCGCGCTCAACACGCTGTTGGTAGAACAAGCCCAGGACGGCAAGACTGTCGTGCTGATCGTGGACGAAGCGCACAACCTCGAATGGGAAGTGCTCGAAGAGATCCGGTTGCTGGGGAATCTCGAAAATCGCAACGGAAAATTACTGCAAATCGTCCTGGCAGGGCAGCCTGAGCTGGACCGCAAACTGGATGCTCCGAATCTCCGGCAGTTGAAGCAGCGAGTGGTGCTGCGCTGCAACCTGACGCCGTTCGCTTTGCGCGAGGCGGTGGAGTATATCGATTCCCGCATGTCACGCGTCGGGATGCCCGATCAGCAGGTGTTTTCCGAAGAGCTGATGTCGGAGATCCATTTGCGGGCGCAGGGAATCCCACGCGTGATCAACGGCGTCTGCGACAACATGCTGCTGACCGCGTTCGCCATGGAGACCAAGGTCTGCACGGTAGAAATGCTCGACGAAGTGTGCCGCGATATGCGCCTGGATTGGCCGGGCAGCCGCCGCTCCCGGATGCGCGCAGAAGCCCCAGAGTCCTTCGAGCGCGCACCGTACAAAGTCTAGTCGGGCCGATCGCTCGCGCCGTACTATCGAACCGTCGCGGCGTCCTCGAAGCTCACTGGCGGGTTGTAGTACAAGAACCGCCCGCATTGCTCGCAGAACATCAACTGGTCGCCTTTTCTTAGATCCTGGAGGAATTGCGGACGGAGGTTAATCTGGCAGCCTGAGCACCTGCCGTGGACCGCTTCAGCGACAACGGTACTATTGCTGAATCTCTTTCGGATCTTCTCATAGGCGGCGAGCGACGGCTTTGGCAGCTTCGCCACCGATTCGGTGCGCTGCTGGCGGAGCACATCGAGTTCTTTCTGATCCGCGGCAGTGCGCTCGCGAGCCTGCGCCTTTTCCGCTTCCACCGATTTCTTTTCCTCTGCCAGAGCTTTCTCCGCCTTCTTGACGTTCTGGTCGAGCGGTTCCGATTCCGTCATCAACTCCAGGATCCGGTCCTCGGCCTGGCGAATCTCTTTTTCGATGAACTCGATCTCGTGCTGGAAGGCCTTGTACTGTTCGTTGGTCTTTGCTTGCAGCATCTGATCGCGGAGTTTGGAGATCTTCTGCTGGTGCATCTGAATGTCGCCATCCAGTTTCTTGCGATCCTTCTGGTTGGCGGTGAGGGCGGCTTTATCGGCCTCGAGTTTCCGATTGTGCGATTCGAGAGCTTTCTCGATTACGGCGACGTGCCTGGGCAGCGCGGCCACTTCTTTTTCGAGTGCGGCGATTTTCTGGTCTAGCGATTGAAGCTGAATCACCAGATGGACATCTGGATACATGGATCTTGATTTTAGCATGCGTCGAACGCGATACAGTAAAAGACGAATATGCAACATCTTGAAAACATTCCTCCGGTGCCCCTTACCATTGAAGGAGCGGCCGTTCTGCACCAAATGACGCGCGTACGGTGGGCCCCTTGGCGGGCGCTTCCGGCCGCGGATCGCGCAGCCATTCTGGAGGAAGCTGCGTCCACCCTATCGACTATCGAAAAGCAAAACAGCGCGGCATTTGGGCTCCTGGGCCACAAAGGGGACTTGATGTTGGTCCACTTTCGCCAGGGCTTCGACCGGTTGGGCGAAACCCAGACATGCCTCGCGCACCTGCGGCTGTGGGATTACCTGGAACAGACCAGCTCCTATCTTTCGGTGGTAGAACTGGGCTTGTACGAATCGACGGGCAAGGCCTACACCGACCTGGCGGAGAAGGGAATCGCACCGCACGGCGCCGACTGGAACGCGCAAATCGAGCAGACTCTCGAGCGCCAGCGCCAAGCTATGCATCCGCGCCTGTTTCCCGAGGTGCCGCCCGCGAAGTATCTGTGCTTTTATCCCATGGATCGCAAACGCGGCGAGGACAAGAACTGGTATCAGCTTCCCTTAGCTGAGCGTCAGCGCCAGATGGCCGAGCATGGTGCAGTGGGTCGCCGCTACGCCGGAATGGTGAAGCAGATCATCACCGGGTCGATCGGCTTCGACGATTGGGAGTGGGGGGTCGATCTATTCGCCGACGATCCGCTGGTTTTCAAAAAACTGATCTACGAAATGCGCTTCGACCACGTCAGCGCGGTTTATGCGTTATTCGGAACGTTCTACGTCGGCCGGCGGCTGGATGTGGAAGGATTTCGAAAACTGCTGACGGTGTGAAAAACCTCTCCCGATGTGTTATATCTGGGGTCCACCCTAGGAGGTGAATTGTATGAAACATCAATTGTTTAGAGCGCTGACGGCAGGGACCGTCTTCGCAGGATTAATCGTTGGAGGAATTCTACTGTCTTCCAAGTCCGGCCAAGCTGCTAATGACAACAACGGCGCGCAAGATGAGAAACAAATGATCCAGATCGGGCTCTCCTTTGCGTCGTCGGCTGGGATCTCGCTCAACATGAACGGCAAAGACCCGGATATGGTGGGACTTGGAAGCTATCTGGTCAATGTGGCTGGAGACTGCAATGGTTGCCACACCGCGGATCCATCCACCGAATACGCAACGGGTGGAAACCCATATCTTCTGCCAGGTACGAACCCCCCGTTCCTTTTCAACGGAACCAAGAAAATCAATCCGAAGACCTATCTGGGCGGAGGATCTGACTTCGGGTCCTTCGGAATCGGACCTAACGCGGAAATCATTTCCCGCAACCTGACGCCGGATAGTACAGGCCGAGCCGAGGGCAACACATTGTCGGATTTCAAGCTAATCTTGCGGACGGGACAGGACCTGGACCACCGCCATCCGAGCTGCACAGCCCAGATCACGAACAACTGTCTTTCGTTCCCGTTCAATGGTGCATTGCTTCAGGTAATGCCTTGGCCCAACTTCCAGAATTTGACGGACCGTCAGATCGAGGCCATTTACACCTTTATCAGCGCGATCCCGTGTCTCGAAGGTGGTCCCGGCGAACCCGCCAACCGCTGCAAGTAAGTTAGAGATTGTTCGTGGCCCGGGGTCAGTCCGTTGTTGGCTGACCCCGAACATGAAGAGTTGGGTCTCTAGTGATGAGCCAGCAAGAACCACGCGATGACAAGGATCCCGGGGACGCCCAAAGCCCAAGCAAGTATGTATCTCATACGACCTCCGGCAGGGTGAAAGCACGTAGGGTGCCACTTCAGAGCAACAGAGGAAACAGTCATTTATCGGATTACAACGGTCGCTAAAGCCGCTGGACAAGGCAAAATCCGCGCACTGTGAGCTAGCGGCCTTGCAACCTGCGCTGGATGGGTCCAGCGAACGCGCGAATCACTCCGTCGATGTCGGACAGCCCCAACGCGCGGCATGCTCCGTAATACACCGCCAGCCCGACCGGGATCGAGACGCTCAGGTCCGCTAAACGCGCCATTTGCGAGACCCCCAGCCAGATCGCCATGCCTCGCGACGTGGCGAATATCACGGCGCCCATAATCGCGGAAGCCAGCGAGACCTTGCCGATCTGCGTCACCAGGTCGCGTCCGTAGACTCCGCCGATCCGCTGGCGCAGAATCGCGAACAGCACCAGGAACCCGAATAACGCGACTGCCGATGTCGAAAGCGCCAGGCCCGCGTGCCCAAACCCTGCGAACCGAATCATCGTAGACGCTACCGCGTAGTTAACCAATATCGACCCCAGGCTCACCAGCATCGGCGTGCGGGCGTCATTCAGCGCATAAAACGCCGGACTGAGCACCTTGAGCGCCGCGTAGCCCATCAGTCCGATCGCATAGTAAGAAAGCGCCACAGCGGTCTGCTGCGTGTCGTAAAGCTGGAACCTGCCGCCTTGGTAGATGGCGCCGATAATCGATTTCCCCAGCACCACAAGCCCAACCGACGACGGTATGGTCAACAAAAACACTGTGCCCAGGGAGTTCGAGAGAGTTCGACGGAATTCGTCCATTTCGCCGCGCGCTACGCTGCGCGCAATCGAAGGCAGAGTCGCCGAGGCCATGGCCACGCCGAACAGCCCCAAAGGAAGTTGCATGAATCGGAAAGCGTAGCTCAGCCAGCTCACAGGGCCGTCCAAGCCTCGTATCGGATCGGAAATGCTGGAGGCGAAATTGGTGTTCACCATCACATTGATCTGCACAGCGGCGTTTCCCAGGATCGCGGGGACCATCAACGTCAGGATGCGCCGGAGCCCTGGATCGGACCAGTCCAGGGCTACGTGGAAGCGGAATCCGAGGCGATGCAGGCTGGGCAATTGCCAGGTCAGTTGCAGCGCGCCGCCCAGCACTACTCCGATCGCCATGCCTTCGATGCGCGCGAGATGCAGCAGTGGACCGAGCCAAACTCCCAGGACGATGCCGAATCCAACCGAGCCGATATTGAAGAACGTCGACGCCATGGCCGGTACGCCAAACCGATTGCAAGCGTTCAGCACGCCCATCGCCTGCGCGGCCAACGCGACCAGCAGCAAAAACGGGAACATGATGCGCGTCATGCGAACGGCTAATTCGAATTTGTTGGGAACCGCCGCGAACCCAGGAGCCAGCAGGTGCACCAGTACCGGCGCGAAGATCATCCCCGCGGCACACACAGCTCCGACTACAATGATCAGAGCCGTCGCCACAAGATTCGCCAGACGCGCGGCTTCTTCTTTACTGCGTTGACTGAGGTATTCGCTGAATGTGGGAACGAAGGCGCTTGACAGAGCGCCCTCGGCGAACAGGTCGCGCGTGAGGTTGGGGATGCGGAACCCCAACATGAAGGCGTCGTAGAGGAGTCCCGCGCCAAAAAGGCGGGCCATCACCGACTCGCGCAGCAAGCCGGTGACGCGGCTCATGAACACCGCGACGGAAACTACGCCCGCCGACCGCACCACCCTTTCGGATTGCGTGGGCTCCGGATTTATGCGGTCACTGGCCGTATTGTTCAAGGAAGTGGGCAATAGTCATGATCCCGGCGTAATAGTTCGCGAGTTTGTATTTTTCGTTGGGCGAATGTAATCCATCGTCGGGAAGCCCGAATCCCATCAGAATGGTCGGAATACCGAGATGCTTGGCGAAATCGCCGACAATCGGAATGGACCCGCCGCTGCGGATGAACACGGTCTCCCTTCCCAGCACGTCGGCAAAGGCTTTGGCCGCAATGTGAATCGCGGGGTGATCGGGATTTACGCTGATCGCGGGTCCGTACGCCAGAATCTTCACTTCCGTCTGAATCCCCGCCGGCGTAAAGTCCTTGACGGCCTTCTTGTATCCCGCAATGACCTTCTCGGGATCCTGGTTGGGTACCAACCGGATACTGACCTTGGCCGTGGCTTTCGCGGGGATTACCGTCTTGGCGCCCGGAGCGACAAAACCACCCACGATGCCGTGCACCTCGAGCGTCGGCCTCGCCCATACCCGTTCCAGCACGGTGAATCCAGGCTCGCCGGTGAGCTGGGTCGAACCGACCTCGACCTTGAGGAACTCTTTCTCATCGAACGGCAGAGTCGACCAGGAATGTTTCTCGGCGGGCGTCGGCGGAGCAACATCGTCGTAGATCCCGGGGATATTGATATGCCCTTGCGCGTCCTTTAACTTGGCGAGCAGTTCCACCAGTCCGAAGATGGCGTTGGGCGCGGCGCCTCCGTACATCCCCGAATGCAAATCCTTCGCGGGACCACGAGCCTCGATCTCGGTGTAAACCAATCCGCGCAACCCGACGCACAACGTCGGGATTCCTTCGGCATACAGCTCCGTATCGGAAACGAGCGCGACATCGGATTTGAGCTTGGCGGGATTTTCTGCGACATACTTCGCGATGGCCGCGCCGCTGACTTCCTCCTCACCTTCGATCAGGAATTTCACATTCACCGGAAGCTTGCCGTTCACGGCGAACAACGCTTCGATGGCCTTGATGTGGCTGTACATCTGGCCCTTGTCGTCGGCCGAGCCGCGCGCATAAATGTTGCCGTCGCGGACGGTAGGCTCGAAAGGCGGAGTCACCCATTCATCCAGAGGATCAGGAGGCTGCACGTCGTAGTGCCCATAGCACAGCACGGTCGGTTTCCCGGGCGCGTGCAACCAATCCGCATAGATCAGAGGATGACCCGCGGTCTTAATCACCTCGACATGTTCGAGCTTCGCCGCGCGCATGCTGGCAGCGACAAACTCGGCGGCGCGCTGGATATCGGGGACGTGTTCAGGCAGCGTGCTCACGCTGGGGATGCGGAGAAAATCCTTTAGCTCGGTGAGCAGCCGGTCTTTGTTTGCTTCGACAAACGTGTTAGTGGAGAGGGACACAATCCATTATAGGAGTCCACTCGCCGGGCTTACTGGCTGGTGGACTTCTTGCCGCCGGCGAGTGCCAGGGCAGCGCCCGCGCCGCCTCCGCCGATCGCGGCGACGATTCCGATTTTCGCGCCGGTCGACATGCCGGTGTGCGCGGCGGGCGCGGGCGAAGGGGCCGGTGCGGGAGGATTGGCGGTATCCACAGTGGGTGCGGCCGTGGAGGTAGGTACTTCCGTTCTAGCGTCGAGCGTGGCTGCGACACTCAGGCATCCGCCTTGCGAGACCAATGCAACCGAGGCGACGTTCATCACGCTTGTCGCCGGAGCGACTCCGGGTCGGGCGCTCGAAGTCCCGCCGCGCACTTCCACGCGATTGCCGACATTCGACGCTAGATCCATTCCGGAGACCTCAATCACCTCTTGCGTGTTCTGATCCTGAACCAGGAGTCGACCGTCTTTATAAACCATACAACCGGTGTGGACGGTTTGACCTTGCGCGGCCTGCATCGCGGCGCTTCCCTTGAAGGGAGCGCGAATCAATCTCGCCTGATCCGAAACCCGCGCTTCGAACGATACAGGAGCCGCCAGCTGCGCTGTACCTTTTTCGAGGACGAGCCGGTCCTGCCAGATGCGCGCGCGCGAACCGGCTGCGAGCTGTACCTTCACTCCATTTCGTAATGCCAACTCTGAGGAGGCCGAGCTGGTTTCAATCGTCGTGCCATCAAACAGAGTGGCGTTGCCCCATACCTGGGATCCCTCCACGTTAAAATGACCGCTGGCGGTGACGACTCCAATGACCGGCGCCGCCAGGCCGACGACGGAGAATAACAAGCAGGAGAGAACGCTTTTTCGAACCACTGAAGCCAGTATACGGTCAGTCGATTTGAAGCGGCAAGAAATTTTAGTGTTATTCAAATGTATTACGATCCTCGCGCTTGCGGCCGCAGCCTGGTGGTCCGTTCATCTCGCTTATGCGGACGCGGAGTTTCGCCAGCGCACGCCAAGTGGGTTAGGGCGCGCTATTGAACTGGAACCGGAGAACGGCGAATATCTGTCGGCACTTGCATTACAAGCGGAATACGCCGGGCAGGATTCCTCACCGCTTTTGGAAGAGATTGCACGATTGAATCCGCGCGCGTCCGCGCCGCGAATCCGGCTGGGCCTGGCCGCCGAACTGCATGGCGACACCAACCAAGCTGAACAATGGCTGCAGGAAGCATACTCCGTCGATCACCAATTCGAAACGCGCTGGACACTGGCGAACTTCTATTTCCGTCAAGGCCGCCGCGACGATTTCTGGACTTGGATGCGGTCGGCTCTGGAAATGTCCTACGGCGATCGCGTCGCTGCGTTCGACTTGTGCTGGCAAAGCACCGGTGATGCTCAGGAGATTCTGGATCGGGCTATTCCCGACCGCCGCGACGTAGTCGCATCCTATCTGGCCTACGTTCTATCTCACCATCGTCAATCAGCGGTCGCTGGAGCGGCGAATAAGCTTGCCGGGATTCGTAGCGTCGAGGATCTGCCGCTGCTTTATGCCGCGACGGACGCCGTCCTCGACTCTGACCTATGGCAGGCTCTCGGCAACCCGCGGCCGGATGGAATCACGCATCCGAATTTCGAGGGGCCACACATCGGTCCCAGCGTAGGCCATGGATTCGACTGGCGCCTCGCCGACGTAGCTGGCGTGACCCACTTGTCTCTCGATGGCGCGCATCGCATCAGGTTCAGCGGACAGCAACCCGAGGCTTGCGAATTGCTGCGCCAAGTCGTGGGAGGACTTCGTCCCGGCGCGCCCTACACGCTGCATTGGGAAGCCAGAACCCAGGGAATCCCTTCACCCACCGGACTGACCTGGCGCATCGACGAGAGTGCGGGTGAACTTGCAGCCAGCGAAGACTGGTCCCCTGGACAAATGAGTTTCACCGCTGATGCGGATCACGCCACGCTGGTGCTGGCGTATCGCCGCCCGGAAGGTCAGGTTCGAACCGAAGGGCAGCTCGATTTGCGTCAGGTGCTTACTTCTTCACCAAAATGAAATTTCCGCTGCGGATTTTGTTCGCCCGCGGGTCCGTTTGGAAGTTTACTTCCAATAGATTGAATGCGGGACCGGGAATGAGTTCCACCACGCCGGCTGCTCCGTCGCTGGTCATCAGAGTAAACTTTTGAGTCGGCGTGGCGGCGATATCACCAGCAAACTTGAAGCGGACGACTGGGTCGTCGAGGCTGCCGGTCGGCCGTTTGAATCTCGCTTCAATAGTCCCATTGGCGAGACCATTTTGTGCCTGAACCTCGAGAGCAACGGATTCCGGCTGTGGTCCGTGGAAAATGCCGTTGACCGCCGGGTAGGTCCAAGTGCCTAGGTAACGGACCAGCGGAACGGGCGAAACGGAAGCGTTGCGCGGGGCGGCCGTGGTCACATTGGTTGAAGTGTTGACAACGGGTGCGGCGACGGGCGCATTGGCGATTTGAATCGCATCGGCAAGTTTCCCGTAATAAGCCGTCCATGCGGCGCCTTCCACGTCCATTTGCGCGACGGTTTGGGAAAACTGCGACGTCTGTTCCGCGAATGCGGCGGCAGTTTTGGCGCGAGCCTGTTCCAGCGTGACGCTGGCCGCCGAAGTCGCCTCCACGGCTTTCTGGCGATCCCGAATGGTGTCGGTGAGCGCGGCGAGAGCGGCCCTTTCCCGTTCCATGGATTGGCGGAGTTGCTGAATTCCGCGATCTTTGTCTGCCGCGAACTTGGCGATCGCCCGCGTAACGGTCTTCAATTCGGCGGAGGCCAGGTTTGCCACGGCGGGTGGCATCAAATCCGGTGACGATCGGGTGGTAGTCGTCTGCAAAATTCGACGGCGTTGCGCCGCGTTCTCAGCTGAGGATTTCAAGTAGGCCAAACGAGTCGCTTCGAAAGCCATGACCGCTGCTGCAGCACGGTCGGCCTGTGCAACTTGCGGAGCGGCACCAGTACCCGCGTCGCGCTCGAGATTTGCCTGCGTCTGCTGCCAAACGTCGTACGCCTCACGATACGCGTCGCGTCCCGTCTGGCCGATGAGTCCGGCGGCGCAGCAAACTAGCACCAGGAACCGGCTGTACTTCATTGCTTCCCGCCCTTGGGCTGGGATGCCCCGATTTGCGTAATCGTACACTCGATCTGCGCCCGCGACTTTCGGGCCGCATAGTATCCGTTCCAGCGCGCCCGTTCGGACTCGGCCGCAGCGAATTCCTCGCGCACTGCGGCGTCGCGAGCCTCGAATTTGGGCACCAGGTCGCGCAGGAGCGCTACGGCCGCCTCGGCGGATCCGGTTTGCTGCTCCATGGCGGCCGCGCGCTGGTGGATCGTCGCCGCGATTTGCGCCAGGAGCTTCTCCGGAACCTCCAGCGATGCGCGCCGTTTGACGCTCTGGGCCAGCGCGTCGGACTGAATATCCACGGCAGTTTGCTCCTGCCCGGCGTCAGCTCGCTGGAGACGGGTTTCCACGGCCTGCCTCTCTTCGGCTACAAGCAAATTCCGTACCTCTGCGGTCTCAGCGAAGGCCTTGGCGGAAACGGCCCGGAGGTAATCGGAAAGCGCCGCCAACCTGGCTTCAGAGGCCCGGCTGACCTCGGCTACGGCGGCCAGCGCGCGCGGATCGCAAGGCAACATTCGCGCCATGCGGTCGTTCATATCCTTGGCAAGCGCTTCCCATTCGAGGCTGCGCTTTTGCGCGGTCAGCTCCAGCGCAGCAAGATCCACCGTCGCAGAATTTGAGGGAACAGCATCCTGTCCGAATGCTGCCGCACAAAGCAGGACGCCTAGCGCGCATTTCATGAACTTTATTATTTCACTCCGCCCATCAGTCTGGTGACAGGGCGCGAGATCAACAGCAGCACCAGACCCACGGCGATTCCCGTGCCGCCCGCATAACCAACCAGTTTATCGAGCGGCATCGATTCGTAAAAGGACGCCATGCGCCCCGCAAAGAAGTTTCCGACCGAGATCGAGAGGAACCATACGCCCATAGTGAGTCCCGCGATTCTAGCCGGTGCAAGCTTGGTGATCGCGCTCAAGCCAACCGGGCTCAAACACAGCTCCGCGATGGTATGGATCAGGTACACTGCTGCCAGCCAAAGCGGGCTGACTCGGCCGGTTTCGCCGGCGGCTCTCGCCGCGAACACCATCACCATGAAACCCCCGCCTGCGCCCATCAACCCTAAAGCGAATTTTGTAACCAGCGAAGGATCACGGTCGCCGAGCTTGATCCACAACCAGGCCAGCAAAGGCCCGAGTACGTAGATGAATCCGGAATTGAGCGACTGGAACCACGAGGAGGGGAACGCAAAACCCAACAGGTGATTGTCCGTGCTGCGGTCGGCGAAAAGATTCAGCGTAGAGCCCGCTTGCTCGAAGATCGACCAGAACAGCGCCGAGGCTATGAACAGCACCAGGATCACGTAGATCCGTTTTTTCTCCACCGGAGTGAAGTCTTTCGAAAGGATCAAGGCTCCGAAGGTCACAACTACCGCGATCACTAGCAGCCCGCCAAAACCGTCGGCGACTTTTTCGAGTGCCGGCCGCATCAAGATTACAATGGCGAGCGCGGCAACCAAGGCTCCCGATCCAATTCCCAGGACCCGGCGGTCCCTTGGCGTAGCTACAGCAGGAAAACGCCCTGCATCGCCCAGATACTTGTGCGTGATCTGGAACTGAATCAATCCTGCCAGCATGAACAAGCCGGCCAGGCCGAAGGCGTAACGATAATCGATGGTCTGGCCGACGTAGCCCAGGATTAGCGGAGCGAGGCCCGCGCCGATGTTGATGCCGACATAGTACAGCGTGAATCCCGAATCGCGACGGACGTCGCTGGGTCCGTAGAGGAAGCCCACAATCGTGGTGCAGCTGGTCTTGAGGAATCCCACGCCCACGGCCATCACCAATAGCGAGGCCACGAATATACCGATCCCCGGAAGCATCAAGCCGAAATTGCCAGCCGCTATCAATAGCCCGCCCAAGATGACCGAGCGTTGATGGCCCAGGAACCGGTCGGCGATCCATCCGGCGGGCAGGGCGAAGATGTAGGCGCAGGACGTGTAAAGCCCATAGATCGCGCCCGCGATGGCTACGCTCATCCCCATCCCTCGGTTCTCGATAGACGCCGTCATGTAGAGGATCAGCAGCGCGCGGATGCCGTAATAGCTGAAGCGCTCCCACATCTCGGTGAAAAAAAGCGTGGAGAGGCCCCGCGGGTGGCCGAAGAATCCCCGATCGTAGGCAGGCGCTAGTGTTTCGGTGCCGGACATTCCCCCGATTATAGGCGGTTGCTACAATTGAGGTTTATGAGCGCTAATCCGCGCCACCGTACGGTGGCCGTCAACGTCGGCGGTGTGTACGTCGGCGGAGGCCACCCGGTGGTGGTCCAGTCGATGACCAACACCGATACCGCCGACGTGCAGTCGACCGTGAATCAGGTGATGGCGCTGGCCAACGCGGGCTCCGAGCTGGTGCGCGTCACCGTTAATACTGACGAAGCGGCGGCGGCGGTTCCGAAGATTGTTGAGACGCTGTACAAGTTCGGCGTGCACGTGCCTGTGATCGGCGATTTTCACTATAACGGCCATCTTCTGCTCAACAAGTATCCCGATATGGCGCGCGCTCTGGCGAAGTATCGCATCAATCCTGGTAACGTAAACATCGGCAAGAAGCACGACGATAA
>Ga0105239_10005270_pt1 | contig 15201 bp, 15 predicted proteins | sample KBSC44metaG_FD_92761 | JGI IMG/M metagenome (GOLD analysis project Ga0105239, IMG submission 92761) | Corn rhizosphere microbial communities from Kellogg Biological Station, Michigan, USA - KBS C4-4 metaG | ecosystem: Host-associated > Plants > Roots > Rhizosphere > Soil | place: Michigan, USA...
AGAGGGGTGTCCAGCGTAGCGCAGACGGGGTGAGTCGTCTGCGGGATGCCTTTACGGATTCTTTGATCCATTTTCTACCGGCCGTAAAATCATTTAACATAATTATTCATTTATTGATTACCTTTGCTGGGTAATATACTGTTATGGAATTTTTTGAAGAAAAACGTCGGGAGGTTATGGAGCATATTGAAAAATATATGCTCGAAAAGATGTTTGAATATTTAAAACCTGTTGATACCATTTGGCAACCATCTGATTTTTTACCCGACTCTACAAGGGATTCCTTTTTCAACGAAATAAAAGAACTTCAGGAAAGCGCCCAGGGTTTAAGTTACGACCTGATAGCCGTTTTAATTGGTGATACCATTACCGAAGAAGCCCTGCCCACCTATGAATCATGGTTGACCATGGTTGAAGGTGTAAATAAAGACGAAGAAGGTGGCTGGATGAAATGGACCCGCCACTGGACCAGTGAGGAGAATCGCCATGGCGATCTGCTCAACAAGTACCTTTACCTATCTGGCCGTGTTAACATGCGCATGATGGAGGTATCTACCCAGTACCTGATAGCCGATGGTTTTGATATCGGTACCGGAACCGATCCGTACCGCAACTTTATATATACCTCGTTCCAGGAACTGGCTACCAATGTATCGCACAGACGTGTAGCTTCACAGGCTAAAAAAGATGGCGATACGCTGTTGTCAAAAATGTGCGGTGTTATTGCTGGTGATGAGGCTCGTCATGCTAAAGCTTATAAATACTTTATCGAGAAGATATTTGAAGTTGATCCGAGCGAAGCGATGATTGCTTTTGAGGATATGATGCGCAAAAAGATTGTGATGCCTGCTCACTTTTTACGTGAGGTAGGTTTAAAAATTGGTCAAACTTTTGGTCACTTTACCGATGCCGCCCAGCGCCTGGGTATATACACCGCTGTAGATTATGTGGATATACTAAAAGAGCTGATTGAAGATTGGCATATTGAAAGCACTACAGATTTAAATGAAGCCGGTGAAAAAGCCCGCGATTATATCATGAACCTGCCATCGCGCCTGCTGCGCGTAGCCGAACGTATGAAAAACCCCATGCTGGAATACAAATTCAGCTGGATAAACGGATAATTTTCCTTATCAGAAAATATTAAAAAAGGCGCCTATAAGGGTGCCTTTTTTGTTTGATAGGTATAATAAAATGCGAATGTCATTTCGAACGAGGAACGAGGAGAAATCTTTTACGCGGGGACATATCGGGCGTAAAAGATTTCTCTCTTCGTTCGAAATGACAACAGTGCTTGGAAAGGCCTGTCACTCTGAGCTTGTCGAAGAGCGCGTGCGGAGGCTTGCCCACCATGCTTCGACGGGCTCAGCATGACTCCCTTTTAATTAGCTTTTATCCACCTTAAACCCCGGCTTTTTATATCCCTCCGGAACATAGCCATCCGGTATCTGGATGTGGTTGCCATCGCGCAGCGCAAAATAATTTGGCGACATGATCTCGACCCCGGCTTCATTAAACTTATCCTGTATGTTCTGGTGCAGCCGGGAGTAAATAGCTGCCATTTGGTTGGAGAGTTCTGTATAAGCATTCAGTTGATAGGCCACATTAAAATCATTCAGGCCGGTTTGCAGCACAAAAGGTTTATGATCGGTAAGCAGGATACCTTCGGTAGCTTCGGCCGCGCTGATGAGCAGGTTATGAACCGTTTGCCAGGGTACATCGTAGCCAATAGTTATGGTGGTGTTCAGTATCAGGCCCATGGTTTTGGCCACCGTGCTGTAATTAGTGGTATGGCCGCTTAATATGGTGGCATTGGGGATGGTGATGTCCTCATTTTTGATGGTGCGCAGGCGGGTTACCAGGAGGTTTTTCTCCACCACATCACCCATTACATCGCCCACCTTAATACGGTCGCCAATTTTGTACGGTCGCATGTAGGTAAGCACAATCCCCGATACCATATTGGATATGGCCGACGATGAACCCAGCGAAAACAGGATCCCCAGAAATACCGTTACACCCTGAAATACTTTCGAATCGGAGCCCGGCAAATACGGAAATATCACCACAAACATAAAAGCAAACAACAGCACCCGGATAATATTATAGGTAGGCATGGCCCACTCCGGGTAAAAACCATTGATGGTGATGGCGCCCTGCGCAATTTCGCTGGCAATAAATTTTACCAGTTTGACAATGTAACGCGTAACAATATAAATTACGGCAATGGTAAGCAGGTTGGGGATATAGTGCACAATAGCCAGTACTATGCTCTTAAAAGGGGTAACAATATAGCTGAGCAGCTGCACTGCTATAGGTTTTGATGCGGGAAAGATAAAGAACAGCACCGGCAGCGCCATGTAAACCAATAAAATAATGAGGATGAACCGCCCGATACGCAGCAGGCCGGTAACCAATGGCAACAATCGTTTAGCATAGGCAACCGGAGCGCCCTGTGCCGCCAGTTTATCCATGCGGTTTTCCCAGGCTTTGAGCGTTTTAAGCTTTAACCACCGCGAGCCTTTGTTGAGCGCCCAGATGAGCGCTATGAGCAGTATCACCACAGCAAGGGCTTCCAGGATATTAATAACTACCTGTTTGGTACTGCTATCGCTAAAATAATTGCCCAGTTTCTTTTTAAGGATGGCCAGGTAGCTGGCTGCCAGTTGCGGCCGGTTAAGCTCGGTGAAAGTTGCATCCTTATTGTTAACCGCCAGGATAATTTGCGAATTATAGGAGATCACCGAAACCGAGGTGTCGTTTTTTAGCGTGAGCGAATCGGGGTTAAAATCAATGCGGTTAACCAGTGCTTCGATGCGTTTGGTAACCACTTCCGCCCGTTCGGCAGGTTGAAATAGTCCTTGCCCGGTGTAAAATGTAAAAAGTGTATCCCGACTGATAATGACCGGGTAACCTTTGGCTTCAACCGGTTTTTGTGCCCGGACAGCAAAAGCGGCAAATAAAAATACGATGAACAGGTAATAACTTTTAGGCATAACAGGTAGATTTTCTGTTAAAGCTAAAAATTATATTTCAATTCTTTTTAGCCTTCCTTTGTAAGAGGAGAACAGGCTTGCTTATTGTTTGTTGTAATATTAAAGCGATATTTAAAGCGCGGGATCGACCCACCCTGACTTTGTTTCGCTATTGGTGGTGACAAAAAAATAAAAACACGTCATTGCGAGCGCAGCGTGGCAATCCCCGATAGGCAGGTCCGCTCTGTAAGTAGGGGATTGCCACGTCGTTCCTCCTCGCAATGACGGGTGGGAAAAAAGCGCATTCGCGTAGAGGGGCGCCCAACGAAGTGCAGGCGGGGTGAGTCGGTTCGGCGCTAATAATGATAATAAAAACACATACCATGAATTACAAATTACTGGGCCGCTCGGGTCTTAAAGTTTCAGAATTATGTTTAGGCACCATGGGCTTTGGCACCGAGGCCGGATGGGGTGCCGATAAGGATACCAGCTTTGCCATTATGGATGCCTATGCCAATGCAGGCGGCAACTTTTTGGATACGGCCAATATTTACAAACTGGGTACCAGCGAAAAGATCATAGGCGATTATATGAGCAATCACGACCGCGATTATTTTGTGCTGGCTACCAAATACACTTTAAAGGATAATATCACCAATCCTAATGCATCGGGCAATAGCCGCAAAAATATGATGCGCAGCGTAGAGGAAAGCCTCAAACGCTTAAAAACTGATTTTATCGACGTGCTGTACCTGCACATCTGGGATGATATAACCCCCATAGATGAGGTGCTGCGCGGTATGGACGACCTGATTAAACAAGGCAAGGTAAACTATGCCGCCATTAGCGATACACCTGCCTGGGTGGTAGCCAAAGGGAATACTCTGGCCGAACTGATGGGTTGGAGCCAGTTCATCGCCTTACAGGTAGAGTACAGCCTGCTGGCCCGTACTGCCGAACGCGAACTGATACCGATGGCCAAACATTTCGGCATGACGGTAACGCCCTGGGCTCCTTTAGCCGGAGGGGCCTTAACGGGCAAATATTTGAAAGGCGATAAGGGCCGTATCAAACCTGAGAGCAATCGTTTAAACAGCCGTGCCGAAGGCATTACCAAGGTGGTGATGGAGATAGCTGCGGAGCTGGGCGTATCAGAAAGCCATGTGGCCCTCAACTGGACCCGTCAGCAAGGTTTTTCATGTATCCCGATAGTAGGCGCCACCAAGGTTGACCAGTTGCTGGATAATCTGAAAACAGTCGAGGTTACCCTGAGCGATGATCAATTGAAACGCCTCAGCGATGCCAGCGCCATTGAACTCGGTTTCCCCGGCGATTTTTTTAAGGAAGAAGCCGTAAGGGTTAATTCCTTCGGCGGGTTTTATGATAAGGTAGAGAAGAGGTAAAAACCTCACCCCAGCCCTCTCCAAAGGAGAGGGCGACAAAAAGCAATAAGATAAAATATGCAAAGTAAAGTCCTCTCCTTTGGAGAGGATTTAGGTGAGGTGCTTTTTTGATCTCCGCCAAAATTTTCGTATATTTATATAAATCCAAACAGCCCAGCTTTCCAACCAGAAAGCCGGGCTGTTTAGTTAAAGGAAAACAAGGTGAAAAACCAGCCATTTGTTATTTAGTTATTTGATAATCAATAATTTAATACTTTTTAAAGTTTTCAAAACACGTTAAAACCATGTTAAAATTTGTTAAAAAGTGTTAAAATGAGGGTTTTTCAAACGTTTTTGAGCTGTTTTTAGCTTGTTTTGAGTAGAAAAGTGTTAAAATTTAAGGTTTAAAAAGTTTTTGGCGACGAGGATCAATCAAAGCGTTTCAAATATTCCTTGCTGATGAGCTCGCCATAAGGGATATTACTTTTTTTATCGAGGCTGAACCAAGGGTCGCCATTTTCCTGGAGTACCTGGATATTCTGGGCGGGCATAAAACTTTGTGCAAGCAGGAATTTTTTATGGTGACGGGAATCTTCCGCAACATCCAACACAATAAAACAATGCCCCGGCGAGCCACCCCTGATGAATACGTCGCCGGGTTTAAGATCATCCGGCTTGTTTACTTTTTGGAGCTCTTTTTGTAACGACAAAGTACCAGCATAGCTAAAAACCAGGTTCATATAGCGCAGGAAGTTGGGGTAGCTATAGTCCTTTTTTGCCTTTAATACCCAATGCTCGTTGCTGTAGCGGTAACCATGGGCATAGTGTGCAAAATCGCATTTGAAGCCGCTGGTAAAGTTAAAGGAGATAGCCTTATAGTTCTTTTGCTGGTACAGGTATTCGCCGCGCAGGCGCATTACGGCGTCGGCACATTGTTGTAAGTCCTGCGTGCCTATGCTCATATCTACAATGGCTGCGGTATACAGATTGGTGTGGGCAATTTCACCTTTGTAGGTACGGGCTGGTGTACCGGCGGGTTTAAGTGGTAGGGCCTGGAGCCAAGCCCCGAAACTGCCGCGTGATGCGCTTGCCCGCTGAAAACCTGCCGGAGTTTTAAACCTGCTTACAACATTATCGGGTTTGGATACACCAGTAAAAAATAAGGTTAGCAGGAGGATGAAGGCTTTCATAAGGTTTTAGCTTTTTTCAACTGTAAATAGGAGTTATAGGGTACAGGCAGATCATCCACCAAATGAAACGCTGAAAAATGCAGGTGTGTAGGCGAGCGTTTTTTATAGGCATTGTAACCTGTACGACCAACCTCGGCAATCTTCTGGCCTTGTTTTACTTCATCGCCGGGTTTTACAAAAATGGCCTGATTGTGGGCATAATAAGTAAAGATATTTTGTGCCGGATGATATATCCAGATGAATTTGCCGCCACGAAGGCTGCTTGCCGGTTCCCATTCATTGGTACAGGCTATCACAATACCGTCTTCAACCACCAGTACATCAACGGGTTGATGCGTACGATCATCGAGGCAGTCCTGGTTACGGTCGTTAATAAAAATGTCATGGGCGGGGTGCGCGGCGTGTTTGTTGCCATCCAAAAAATTGTAACCCTTATCGGAGTATCCGTTGCCATTGGTGCCACCTATGGCGCTGCTTTTATAGCCTTTAAGCGGGAATATCCAACCAGAGGATGGTGTTTTATCGCCAGTTTTTTTAAGTTGCTCTATTAATGGTTTGAACTGGGCGGCTGCATCCCGCCTTTTTATGGAAGCATTTAAAATAGCTGTATTTAAAGTATTAATATTATTGCAGATGGTTTTGATATCCTGTGCTTTTGACGCAACAGCTATACATAAAATACTAAGCAGCAGGATGACCTTTTTCATGAAGTTATAACCAATTAAATATAGAGAAATTGTAAATGTCCCGGGAATTATTCACCGGGCTCTTATATTTACAAATGTATTTTTCTTAACGACAAACAATATGGCACTTTAGTTTATTTATAATATTTAAAACAAAAACCTTAACATGTATTCATCTTCCTCAGACTTTCTCCTTCTCGTTTTCATTATAGCCATCCCTATTTTGTTGCTCCTTTTACTGGGCTTGATATTTTCTATTGTGATTTTGGTGAGGCAAAGAAAAAGTCGCGGTTTGGAGATCACCGCCTGGATATTTAATTCCCTGTGGTTTGTTTTTGACATGTTTATGGTAGGGGCAGGGGTTTTCAAAAAGGCAGACTATCCGAATTTGTTTATTTTCCCTACGTTGTTAACCTTCTTTTTATTATGTCAATACCGGGCGAACATGAGTTCGGGCAACAGTCTTAAAATATGGTATGTAGCTAAAACGAGTATTATACTGATCGCGTTTTATCAGCTTAATTCCCAGATCACCAATTTAATATATGGGCGGTTTTATGAAACGCTCCAAAAAATGCATCTGATACTAATAATACCGGTAACCAATCTGGTAATTGTATTACTGATCAGTTCTATTGCCGCGTTTCAGTATCTGAAAAGAACCGGTCAGGCATTGATCACTACCGATGTGCTGAAAAATACAGCTATCTTCCTGATCTGCGTTTATGTAGGTGCAGATGTTATTGGGCGGATAATAGGCTTTATCGATATATGGGGATTAGGAGACATTAGGGATATGTATATCAGTAAGATCTACTTCAATACCATGAGTATTTTAATAACGATAGGTTACGCCTTGTTATGTACCATATTAGGTACTTTAATAGCGGGTTATACTTACTTGCATTATGCAAAAAAAGATAAAGTGGAGTTACCGGTCTAATCAGCCTTCTATTTTGATATCGTACTTGCCTAATAAGCCTGGCAATCCGTGCAAAGAGAACTGCGCTTTTTTGATCATGTTATCATCCGGGTCGATCGTGAAATTATAAGAGCTGCGCAAATCGGCGCCTTTTAATATGGTACGACTAAAAAAAGCCCTGTTCAGGTTACAATTAACAAATTTGGCATCGGTAAGGTCACATTCGGTTAGGTCGGTCTCTACCATAGAGCATTCGCTGAATCTTGCTTTTTTGTTTTTCTTTTGATAAAAAACGGTATTATCCAGGATGCAATGTTCAAAATGCACTTCGAACAAAAAATCGCGGGCTTTGCCAAAATTCACACCACTTATTTTGCAATGTTTAAAGGTAATATTCTGAAAGCCAGTGTTACTTACATCGGCTAAAGACAAGTTACAGTCCTGAAATATGCAATCGATAAAAACCATGCTGTACAGATTGGCATAAGCAAAATCGCAGTTCATGAACCTGCAATTTTCATAAGTATAGTCGCGCCCGGTTAACTGGTCGACAGGTGTTTTTGTAAAAGTTTGATCTTCCTGGTAGTTGGCTTGCATGGGGCAAATTTAAGTTTCTTGCGTCATGTTTTATCACCTTGAATTCGTTTTAAGATGGAAATCCTTTTTTATGAATTAGATATTAATTATTATATATAATAATTATATTTGATATATATACCTGGGTTTTAACCACTAAAAAACTATTCTTATGAAAAATTTACAACTAAAAGCAAAAGCTTTAGAATTGAGTGCAGCAGGAATGCTTTCGAGAAGCCAAATGGGGAAAATCATGGGCGGCGGACCTATTATTGGCCACTTACCGGTGTGTGATGGATGTTGTCCGACTCGCCCTTGCGTGTTTCCTCCGGACATGCTGTGTCCTGCGGTGGTATGCCCACAAACTGCGTAATATTATTATATTATCAAAAGTTTTAATAGCCCGGTAATACGGGCTTTTCAATTACATATTCCTCCGATACTGACCGCCAACCTCGTACAGTGCATGGCTTATTTGCCCGAGTGAACAATATTTGCAGGCCTCCATCAGGCTTTCAAAAATATTGTCGCCGGCAATGGCTGCATGCTGCAATGTCTTGAGCAGTTCGGGGATACGTTCCTGATTGCGTTGCTGAAATGCCTGCAGGGTTTGGATCTGGTATTGCTTTTCGTCCTCAGTAGCCCTGATCACCTCAGAGGGTACTATGGTAGGCGAGCCCTTTTTATTCAGGAAGGTATTAACCCCGATGATAGGGTAGTCTCCGTTATGTTTCAGGGTTTCGTAATACAACGATTCCTCCTGGATCTTGCCGCGCTGGTACATGGTTTCCATGGCGCCTAACACACCACCGCGATCGTTGATGGCCTTAAATTCGGTCAATACGGCTTGTTCTACCAGATCAGTAAGCTCATCGATGATAAAGGCGCCCTGTATGGGGTTCTCGTTTTTGGCGAGGCCCAACTCCCGGTTAATGATAAGCTGTATAGCCATGGCCCGCCTAACAGAGTCTTCGGTAGGGGTGGTAACGGCCTCGTCATAAGCATTGGTATGCAGCGAATTGCAGTTATCATAAATGGCATAAAGCGCTTGTAGTGTGGTACGGATATCATTAAAATCGATCTCCTGTGCATGTAATGATCGCCCGCTGGTTTGGATATGGTATTTGAGCTTTTGTGAACGATCGTTCCCTTTGTATTTATTTTTGATGGCCTTTGCCCAGATGCGCCTGGCCACACGACCGATCACCGAATATTCAGGATCGATACCATTACTGAAAAAGAACGATAGGTTGGGCGCGAAATCATCGATATGCATACCCCGGCTCAGGTAATACTCCACATAGGTAAACCCGTTGGATAGGGTAAATGCCAACTGGGTAATAGGATTGGCCCCGGCCTCGGCAATGTGATAGCCGGATATGGACACGGAGTAAAAGTTACGCACCTTCTCCCTGATAAAATATTGCTGCATATCGCCCATCATACGGAGGGCAAACTCGGTAGAGAAAATGCAGGTATTCTGTGCCTGATCCTCTTTTAAAATATCAGCCTGCACTGTACCGCGAACAGTAGATATCGCGTAGGCTTTTATTTTTTCATAAACATCGGCAGGCAGTACCTGATTACCGGTAAGGCCCAGCAGCATAAGACCTAGGCCGCTGTTGCCGGCGGGTAAAAAAGCTCCTTGGTATTCTGGTCTCCCCATCCCCTTATCATTATACAGCTCCTTAAATTTGGCTTCTACCAGATGCTCTAAACCATGTTCTTTGATATATTTTTCGCATTGCTGATCAATAGCCGCATTCATGAAGAAGCCGAGCAGCATAGGGGCTGGCCCGTTGATGGTCATGGATACCGAGGTAGATGCAGCACATAGATCAAAGCCTGAGTACAGTTTTTTGGCATCATCCAATGTGGCAATGCTCACACCTGAATTACCTATTTTGCCGTAGATATCAGGTCGTACGTGCGGATCCTCCCCATACAGGGTAACCGAATCAAAGGCAGTGGATAACCGGTGTGCCGGTTGCCCTAGCGATACATAATGAAAGCGTTTATTGGTACGTTCGGGACCGCCTTCGCCGGCAAACATGCGGGTTGGGTCTTCTCCCTCACGTTTCAGCGGAAATACACCCGCTGCGTAAGGGAACTCGCCGGGCACATTCTCGGTAAGCAACCAGCGCAGCACATCGCCCCAGGCTTCATATCGAGGCAAAGCAATTTTGGGGATCTGCAATTGCGACAACGAAGTATAATACAAAGGCTGTTTGATCTCTTTATCACGTACCTTATAAATAAAGTTCTCGGCCTTGTATTTCTTAACTGTTTCGGGCCATTCCTTAAGCAGGCGTTTGCATTCGGGGTGAAGCTGAGCTTCCAAATGAGCATAGACCTCTCCTAAATCCTCTCCAAAGGAGAGGACTTTGCCTTGCATTTTACCTCCCTCTCCTTTGGAGAGGGCCGGGGTGAGGTTCATGTCCATCACTCCCTTTACCTGGAACAACTGCTGGGCGATTTTACATTGTTCATTTACCCAATCATCATAAACCTTGCTGCTTTCGGCAATTTCGGCCAGGTAGCGGTTTCGATCAGGAGGGATGATGTACACCTTTTCTGATTCTTCACCCAAACCAGGCAACTGGCTTCCCGCACCGGCTAACAGATCGGTCCCGGTTTTCGCCTTGATGGTCTCCATAATAGCGGCGAACAGCGTGTTCATCCCAGGATCATTAAACTGTGAGGCCATGGTGCCATATACCGGCAGGTCATCATCTTTGGCGCTGAAGAGTTGATGGTTGCGTTTATATTGCTTGCGCACATCGCGGATGGCATCCAGCGCGCCCCGTTTATCATATTTGTTAAGCGCTACCAGGTCGGCAAAATCCAGCATGTCGATCTTTTCCAACTGGGTGGCCGCGCCAAACTCCGGGGTCATTACATAGAGGGACACATCGCAATAATCGGTGATCATGGTGTCTGACTGGCCAATGCCCGAGGTTTCTACAATAATCAGATCGAAACCTGCCGCCTTGCAGATGTCGATGCTCTCCTGCACGTGTTGGGATAACGCCAGGTTGGCCTGCCGCGTAGCCAGCGAGCGCATATATACCCGCGGGTGGTTAATAGCATTCATGCGGATCCTATCGCCCAAAAGGGCACCACCTGTTTTACGTTTGGATGGGTCGACCGAAATAATGGCCAGTGTTTTATCCGTAGCCATCAAAAAACGGCGCACAATTTCATCTACCAATGACGATTTGCCCGAGCCACCTGTACCGGTGATGCCGAGGACAACCCCACCTAAATCCTCCCTAAGGGGGAGGACTTTCTGTTCGCTTTGTTTTTCAAAAGCCCTCTCCCTTGGGGAGGGTTTGGGAGGGGTATTCTCCGCCATACTGATCAGCCTGGCAATAGCGCCCGCGTCTTTTTCAGGCAGGTGGTCCATTTCACCGTTGAGATGGGTAACCGTAGGGAAATCGCATTGTTGCAGCATATCGTTGATCATGCCCTGCAAACCCATGGTACGACCATCATCGGGCGAATAGATACGGGAGATACCGTAAGCTTGTAATTCTTCGATCTCCTGTGGCAGAAATACACCTCCGCCGCCACCAAATATTTTGATATGACCCGCGCCGCGTTCGGCCAGCAGATCATGCATGTATTTAAAATATTCCAGGTGACCGCCCTGGTAGCTGGTAAGCGCTATGCCCTGTACATCTTCTTGTATGGCGCAATTCACCACCTCGTCAACCGAGCGGTTATGACCCAGGTGTATCACCTCGGCACCACTGCTTTGCAGTATCCGGCGCATGATGTTGATAGTAGCATCATGTCCGTCGAACAGCGAAGCGGCAGTTACAAAACGGATCTTGTACCGGGATTGATATGGGGCAATGCTTTCCATGCAAATAGATAATTGGTCAACACAAATTTAGTAATTGTTTCTAAGTAGATGTTATGCATGCATAATAAAATAAGGCTGTAAGTCCGTTCATTACTTATTATCTTAAGCATAATTACTATCTTGCATAGACCATTATACATCAATATTATATATGTATTTTACCAGTTTGCCAGATCATGCTAAGCCGGGCTTTGACGAGCAATTGCATTTCAGCAGGTTCAAAAAACATAATATCGTATTCAATGCGCTGAGCAGCTATAGCCATTGCGACAATCATGTTGGCTGTCTTTCTTTCAAAACTGTACTTAGCGGCGAAGAATGGTACGGTATCAATAACCGCAAGGTAGCCGTACGACCGGGACAATTCCTGATGCTGAACGACGATCAAAACTACTCCTGCCATATTGATACCGGTGAAAAAGTAAAATGCCTTTCCATCTTTTTTAAAAAGGAATTCGCGTCTTCTGTATTTCGTGATACCGTTTCCGACACCGGAATATTGCTGGATGATCCTTTTAATCACGACAAAAACACGCTCGAATTTTTTCAGAATCTCAATTCTATCGAACCGGAGTTACAAGGGCAATTATTGAACCTGATCACTACGTTGGATACCGGCGACTATAATAACACCCTGATGGATGAGCAGCTTGTATTTTTGCTACGCCACCTGATCCAGACACACAGATCCGAAGCAAAGCGTGCCGGGAAGGTGAATGCGCTTAAAGTAAGTACTCAAAAAGAGGTATACAAACGTTTATGTGTTGCCAGGGATGTATTGCATTCGTCCTATATAGATAATCCCGATCTGGATATGTTGAGCGGCATAGCTTGTCTGTCTGTATCGCAGCTGGTGATGCAATTTAAAGCCGTTTTCCAGGTAACACCCCATCAATATCTCAACCGGTTCAGGCTTGAACGTGCTGCAGAACTATTAAAACTGACCGATAAGCCGGTACATGAAATAACCTGGTTATGTGGGTTCGAAAATGTGAGCGCTTTTTGCCGGGCGTTTAAATCGATGCATGGTGTTCAGCCGGTAAGTTTTAGAAAATGCGCTTAAAAGTTGAGCATTTTTGCACATATCTCCTCCTGATGAAAGTATAATATTGAGCCAGTATTATTCAATATTATAACAACAAATAAATCAAGGAATCGTGAAAAAAAACATTCTATTCTTCTTTTTTATATTATTCGCCCGTTATGCTGCTGCGCAAGACCAGGTGATCTCCTTATATGGGAAAGATATCCCCAATTCCAAAAAAGCGCCTGCAAGCTTTGTGGAACAAAAGGATAGCTCAGGCCTCATCAGTAATGTAACTCATCCAAGTCTAATGGCCTATTTCCCGGATAAGAGTGTGGCTTCGGGAGCGGCGGTAATTATTTGTCCGGGTGGTGGCTATTCTGTTGTAGCGCTTGATGAATGTGTGGATGTTGCCCGGGAGTTTAATAAAGTAGGGGTTGCGGCCTTTGTTTTAAAGTACCGTTTGCCAAATGATACCATCATGGTTGATAAAAGCATTGGCCCGCTGCAGGATGCCCAAAAAGCTATCATGATCGTGCGCCAAAGAGCGACAGAATGGGGTATTGATCCGCATAGAATTGGTATGATGGGGCTTTCGGCAGGTGGTCACCTGACCTCCACTGCCGGGACTCATTTTGACAAGCCGGTAATTGAAAATAAAGAGCAGATCAGCCTGCGCCCCGATTTTATGATGTTGATATACCCGGTTATTGTTTTCGACCTGAGTATAGCCAGCGGTACCCGCGAAAGTTTGATCGGCAAGACAGCACCCGAAGCTACCTTGAATTTTTTTAGTAACGATAAGCACGTTACCGGAAACACGCCGCCAACATTTTTGGTGCATGCGGCAGATGATGATGTGGTACCGGTAAAAAACAGTCTGCTGTTTTATAATGCCCTGCTGAATGCCAAAGTACCCGCCGAGGTGCACATTTTTCAGGCCGGCGGCCATGGCTTTGGATTAGAGAATCCCAAAAGCAAAAATAAATGGTTCGACTGGTGTCGGGACTGGTTGGATGAAAATGGGTTTTTGAAGGATACGGGGATGAAATAGTTATAAGTTAATTCTTGCTTTTAATCGCTTTACTGTCATCAAGGTGTTTTTTCCAATTAACGTCAAACTTATCGCCTTTCATAATTTTCAGATGGTCTGGAGGGTTAGCGACAACAGCTTTGAAAGGTCCGGTTCCCCGCTCCATGTAATAAATTTCGTTTTCGTCTTTAAACTCAACGCTAAAATACAGATCGACAACAGTAATATCGGGTGTGGAATAATAAACACAGCTGTCTATCCATTTGGGAGTTTTGCCGTCCCGGTAAAATAAGTCTACAATCTCTTCAAATGAAATTTGTTTGCCCTGCAGTTCGTTCCAAACTTTTAGATACCCATTCTCGATGTCCGTTAAATCATCGCTGGCCTCAAGTTGGTTAGGCTCCAAAATAAAAACATAATTATCGGATAGCTCATTGAAGCAATTCTGCGAGGTCCAATCCTTTAGATGCGTTAGTAAAAGTTTAAAATGTGCTATAAATGTTTGTTTATCCATTGCCTAAAAATAAGTCTTATTACATCATCAGGCATTAAAAAAAGTCTAACATTTTTGTCTTTTAGCTTATGGTCGGTGTTATCACCGCACCATTTAATTGGTATGTTTTTAACTGAAGCTAACTTTGTATGCAAGTGGTGCGGTGATAACACCGACCACAGGCTAAAGTATCATTTCTCATTTCAGTCTCCATAAGCCGTTAATCCACTTTGATTCTTTTCGGCGATATCAAGCAGTAAAAGTAATTGCTTTACATCTGTATCTGATTGTAGTTGTCTTTGGCGAATATTATCGTGTAGCTGTTTGATTAAAGCGGTATCCCATCTGAAATCTGAATAATAGTCAAAACGATCCGGGATGATTTTTTTGTTTTTTAAACCCTCAAACGTTCGGTCGTCTAACCCGCCGATAAGTTTGAGTCCTTTTTGCCCAGGAAAGTTAGATTTTATTACATCGTCAGGTATTAAATAAAAGTCTAACATCTTTGTCTTTTAAGTTTATTGACTTGCAATCTAATATAAAGTTTATGCTACATAAAATAAAGTAAAACCCTGCTGACATAGGGTTGTCAGTAGCTGGTTTTAACTTTGGTTATTAATAAATCAATAACCAACAAAATGGCTGCAAAACATACATTATCCACACTTGCCAACACCTGCTTCATAGCAGATGATATGGCAGCGTCGAAATGTTATGCGGAGCTGCTGGGCATCGACGCTTACTTCACTTCTCAGCCTGCCGGAAAAGCGGATTATATAGAATTTTGTATCAGCGATAATGGCGAAGAAAGCTCATCTGTATATAAAATGAGCGAGGCTGCATAATTGCCAGGCATTTGTTGCCATATAATATGCGTAAAACATCTTTTTTCAGGCAAAAGCGAATAAACCAGGCTCTTGCCATAGCGTTGCCATTTGCTTTTTTAGCTTTGGTTATTATTAACCTTAAAAACATACTAAATGACTGCAACACAAACCTTAAGGGGGCTTGCTACCACCTGCTTTTTTGCCGACGACCTGACCGCCGCAAAA
>Ga0105239_10005271_pt1 | contig 15197 bp, 7 predicted proteins | sample KBSC44metaG_FD_92761 | JGI IMG/M metagenome (GOLD analysis project Ga0105239, IMG submission 92761) | Corn rhizosphere microbial communities from Kellogg Biological Station, Michigan, USA - KBS C4-4 metaG | ecosystem: Host-associated > Plants > Roots > Rhizosphere > Soil | place: Michigan, USA...
CTTCGTCCACCAGTTGGCGTTGTTGCCCTGCGCGTCGAACTGGCTGCCTTCGTCGTCGTAGCCGTGCGTCGCTTCATGGCCGATCACCGCGCCGATGCCGCCGTAGTTGATCGCGTCGTCGGCGTTGGCGTCGAAGAACGGCGGCTGCAGGATCGCGGCCGGGAAGTTGATCGTGTTGTCGGTCGGGTTGTAGTACGCGTTGACCGTCTGCGGCGTCATGCCCCACTCGAGGCGGTCGGTCGGCTTGCCGGCCTTGGCCATCTCGTAGTCGTAGTTGAACTTGCTCGCGGCGAGCACGTTCGCGTAGTAGTCGTCCGACTTCACCTCGAGACCGGACCATTCGCGCCACTTGTCCGGATAGCCGATCTTCGGCAGGAAGGTCGACCACTTCTCGATCGCCTTCTGCTTGGTCGCGTCGCTCATCCAGTCGAGCTTCTCGATGCGCGCCTTCAGCGCGGCGCTCACGTTGTTGACGAGTTCGAGCGCGCGCTTCTTCGATTCCGGCGGGAACGTCTTGTCGACGTAGAGCTGGCCGAGCGCCATGCCCATCGATTCGTTGACCGTCGACAGCACGCGCTTCCAGCGCGGTTCCTGCTCCTTCTGGCCATTCAGCGTCTTGTTGTAGAACGTGAAGTTCTCTTCCGCGAACGGCTTGGACAGGTACGGCGAGGCGGAGTCGATCGCGTGGAAGCGCAGGTAGGTGCGCCACTCGTCGGCCGGCACGTCGGCGACCATCTTGTCGACTTCGGCGAAGAAGCCCGGCTGCGACAGCGAGAAGCCGCCCTGGATGTCGGCGTGCTGCGCGGCGAAGAACTTCGTCCACGAGAAATTCGGGTTCGCCTTGTCGGCATCGGCGAGCGTGACGAAGTGGTACTGGTTCTCCGGCTTGCGCAGCTCGACCGGCACCAGCGAGGCCTTGGCCAGGCGCGTCTCGAACGCGAGCACCTGCTCGGCCGACTTCTTCGCCGAATCCGCCTTGTCGCCGGCGAGTTCGAGCACCTTGGCGACGTGCGCCTGGTAGGCGGTGCGCAGTTCCGCATAGTCGGGCTTGGAGTAGTACTCCGAGGTCGGCAGGCCGATGCCGCCTTGCGCGACGTAGGCGATCTGCACCTTCGAATTCTTGAAGTCCGGCGACGTGTAGATCTGGAACAGGCCGTTCTGGCCGCGCGACGAGGCGTCGTTGATGTACGCGGCGATGTCGGCCGGCGTCTTCAGCGCGTCGATCTTGGCGATCTCGGGCTTGACCGGCGCGAGGCCGGCCTTCTCGATCGCGCCTTCGGCCATGCCGGAGCGGTAGAACCAGCCGATCTTCTGCTGGATCGAGCCGGCGGCGGCCTTGTTCGCGCCGAGCGCGGCCGCTTCGACGATGCCGCGCTGCGTCTGCAGGCTGTGCTCGCGCAGCTGGTCGAACGCGCCCCAGCGCGTGCGGTCGGCCGGGATCGGGTTCGCCGCGACCCACTTCGCGTTGACGAAGCCGTTGAAGTCCGCGCACGGGGCGATCTTCGCGTCGAGTTCATTGACGTCGAACGCGGGCGCCGTCGATGCGGCGATCGCGGTGGTCGACAGCGCGGCGAAGATCGCCGTCGCGAGGGTTCTGTTCAGCAGCTTGCGCATGTTTCGATTCTCCAAGGACATTCGTCACCGCGGCGCCGGCCGCGGCGTGTATTCACCAGATGTCGACGCGGTGCGCGGCATCGCGCACCATCGAATCGCCGGCCTTGCACGCGAACGCTTGCGCGAACGAGGTCATGTTGCTGACCGGCCCGTTGGTGCGGTACTTCGCCGGCGCGTGTTCGTTCGACTGCACCTGCAGGCGCAGCGCTTCGGGGCGCTGTTGCGTGCGCCACGCCTGCGCGAACGCGAGGAAGAAGCGCTGCGCGCCGGACTGGCCGTCGCGCGTCGCGTCCGCCTTGCCGTCGTCGGTGAGCTTCCACGCGTCCCAGGCGACCTCGAGGCCGCCGAGGTCGGCGATGTTCTCGCCGAGCGTGAGCTTGCCGTTGACGTGCAGGTCGTCGATCGGGACGTAGGCGGCGAACTGCTCGACGAGCTTGCCGGTGCGCGCGACGAAGCGCTCGCGGTCCTGCTTCGTCCACCAGTCGCGCAGGTTGCCCTGGGCGTCGAACTGGCTGCCTTCGTCGTCGTAGCCGTGCAGCATCTCGTGGCCGATGACCGAGCCGATGCCGCCGTAGTTCACCGCGTCGTCCATCTGCGCGTCGAAGTACGGCGGCAGCAGCTGCGCGGCCGGGAACACGATCTCGTTCTGCTGCGGGTCGTAGTACGCGTTGACCGTCTGCGGCAACATGCCCCATTCGCTGCGGTCGACCGGCTTGTCGATCTTCGCGGCGAGGCGCTTCGCCTCGAATGCGGCGGCCGCGCGCACGTTGGCGAAATGATCGCCGCGCTGGACCGCCAGCGCGGAGTAGTCGCGCCAGGTGTCGGGATAGCCGACCTTCGGTACGAGCGTGTCGAGCTTGGCGTAGGCGGCCTTCTTGGTCTCCTCGCCCATCCAGTCGAGCTTCGCGATGCGTGCGCGCAGCGCGACGGACAGGTTCTTCACGAGCGTCTGCGCACGCTGCTTCGCTTCCGGCGGGAACACCTTGGCGACGTAGGCCTCGCCGACGGCGAAGCCGAGCGCGTCGTTGGTCGCGTCGATCGCGCGCTTCCAGCGCGGCTTGAGTTCCTGCGTGCCGCGCAGGGTGCGGCCGTGGAAGTCGAAGTCGGCTTCGACGAACGCCTTGCTCAGCGACGGCGCGGCGAAGTCGACGAGGTGCCAGCGCAGGTAGGCCTGCCAGTGCGACAGCGGCACCTTCGCGAGCGCACCGTCCATCGCCGCGAAGAACTTCGGATGCGGCAGCGAAAAGCGCGTGACGTCGGCGCGGCCGAGTTCCTTGTAGAACGCGGTCCAGGAGAAGTGCGGCGTCTGCGCGTCGGCCTGCGCGAGCGTGGCGATGCGGTAGTAGCTCTGCGGGTCGCGCATCGCGACGCGGTCGAGCGATGCGCGCGCGAGCGTCGTCTCGAGGTCGACGATCCAGCCGGCTTCCTGCTCCGCGTTCGCGTCGCCGACCAGCGCGAGCATGCGCGCGACGTGCACGCGGTACTCGCCGAGCAGTTCCTTCGACTTGGCGTCGGTGCGCGTGTAGTAGTCGCGGTCCGGCAGGCCGAGGCCACCCTGGATCGCGTAGCCGATCTCGCGGGTCGCGTCCTTCATGTCGGATTGCGGACCGAAGTCGAACAGCACCGGGATGCCCTGCGCGTGCCAGCCGCGCACGAGTGCGGCGACGTCGGCGCCGTTCTTCAGCGCGGCGATGCGCTCGAGGTCGGCCTTGATCGGCGTGTAGCCCGCCTTCTCCGCCGCGGCTTCGTCCATCGCCGAGGCGTAGAAGTCGCCGACCTTCTGCGTCGTGCTGCCGGCGGCGCCGGGATGCGCGGCCGCGTCTTCGAGCACGCCGCGCAGCAACGCAAGGTTGCGCTCGCGCAGCTCGTCGTCGAGGCTCCACTGGCTGTATTCGGCGGGAATCGGGTTCGATGCGAGCCAGCCGCCGTTCGCGTGCTGGAAGAAGTCGTCGCACGCGGGCGTCGCCGCGTCGACGTTCTGCGCGTCGAGGCCGCGCTCGTTGGTGTGCGCGTGCGCGCCGGCGACCAGGCCCAGCGAAAGGGCGGCGGCCAGCACGCGGGTCCTGCATGCAGGCATGCGTCGCTCCGGTACGGGGTGGGCGGTGAGCCTAGGGCGGCACCGCGGGGTGGCCTAGTGTCGAAGGTCACTGCGGTTCGCGGCGCGCACTTTACAATGGTTTACGCACATCCGGGGCCGGAGCGGCCCCGGGGCACCCCCGGGTCGTTGGCGGCCGCGCGACCCCTGCTCACGCCGGCCGCCGCACGCGGAACCAGATCGCGTAGAGCGCGGGCAGGTAGAGCAGGGTCAGCACGGTCGCGACCGTGATGCCGCCCATGAGGGCGGTCGCCATCGGCCCGAAGAAGTTGCTGCGCAGCAACGGGATCAGCGCGAGCACGGCCGCTGCGGCCGTCAGGGTGATCGGCCGGAAGCGGCGCACGACCGCGCGCTGGATCGCCTCGTAGGCGGAATGACCTTCGCCGATGTCCTGCTCGATCTGGTCGATGAGGATCACCGAGTTGCGCATGATGATGCCGAACATGGCGATCGTGCCGAGCATCGCCACGAAGCCGAACGGCTGGCCGAACAGCAGCAGCGAACCGACCACGCCGATCAGGCCGAGCGGTGCGGTGAGCACGACCATCAGCGTGCGCGAGAAGCTGCGCAGCTGCAGCATGAGCAGGGTCAGCACGGCGAGCAGCATCACCGGCATCTGCGCGTTGATCGACGCCTGCGCCTTGGCGCTGTTCTCGACCGAACCGCCAACCTCGATGCGATAGCCGATCGGCAACTTCGCGCGCAGCTCGCCGAGCCTGGCGTCGACGCTGTGGGTGACGTCGATGCCGAGGCGGCCGGGCGCGGTGTCGGATCGCACCGTGATCGTCGGTTGGCGGTCGCGTTCCCAGATCACGCCGTAGTCCATGCGGTAGTCGATGCGCGCGAGCTGGGTCAACGGCACCGGCGGGCCGGCGGGCGTGGCGATCGCGAGGTCGCCGAGGCGTTCGGCATCGACGCGCTGCGCCTGCGGCCAGCGCAGGTCGACTTCGATGAGCTTGTCGCGTTCACGGTATTGCGTCACCGCCTGGCCGCTCAGCGCGAGGTCGACCGCGGCGGCGACGTCCTGCGAGGTGAGGCCGAGCACGCGCGCCTTGTCTTGGTCGATCTCGAGGCGGATCGATCGCGTCGACGGTTCGTCCCAGTCGAATTGCACGTTGGCGGTGCCGGGGTCGGCGCGCATCACGCGCTCGACGTCCTCGGCGATCGCGCGCACCTTGCCGATGTCGTCGCCGGAGACGCGGAACTGCACCGGGAAGCCGACCGGCGGCCCGTTCTCGAGCGCGCTCACGCGCCCGCTGACGTCGGGGAAGCGCTCGGCGAGCGCGTGCTGCACGACGTCGGCGAGGCGCTTGCGTGCCTCGACGTCGCGCGCGGTCGCGACGATCTGCGCGAAGTTCGCGCGCGGCAACTGCTGGTCGAGCGGCAGGTAGAAGCGCGGCGCACCGGCACCGACGTAGCTGACGTAGTGGTCGACGTCGCGGTTGCCGGCGAGCTCGTGCTCCATGCGTTCGGTCACCGCGCGCGTCGCCGCGATCGACGCGCCTTCGCCGAGGCGCAGGTCGATCAGTAACTCGGTGCGGTCGGAACTCGGGAAGAACTGCTGCGGCACGAGCGCGAACGCGCCGATCGAGACGAGCCACAGCACGAGCGTCGCCGCGAGCACGCGCCAGCGATGATCGACGCACCAGGCGATGAGCGCACCGAAGCGGCGGTAGAACGCGCGATCGTACGGGTCGCCGCCGTGCGACGGCTCGGCGGCACGGCGGCGCAGCACGCGCGTGCGCAGCCAGGTCGCGAAGCGGCCCGGCGGGTGGTGTGCCTCGGGCAGCATCGCGTGGCCGAGCACCGGGATCACCACCACCGCGGCGATCCACGACGCGATCAGCGCGATCGCCGAGACCTGGAAGATCGAACGCGTGTACTCGCCCGTGCCCGACTTGGCGAGCGCGATCGGCAGGAAGCCGGCGACCGTGACGAGCGTGCCCGTGAGCATCGGGAACGCCGTGCTGGTGTAGGCGAAGCTCGCCGCGCGCGCGCGGTCCCAGCCTTCTTCGAGCTTCACCGCCATCATCTCGATCGCGATGATCGCGTCGTCGACGAGCAGCCCGAGCGCGAGGATCAGCGTGCCGAGCGAAACCTTGTGCAGGCCGATGCCGAACCACCACATGCACAGCGCCGTCGCGGCGAGCACGAACGGGATCGTGATCGCGACGACCATGCCGGTGCGGAAGCCGAGGCTCGCGAGGCTCACGAGCAGCACGATCAGCACCGCTTCCGCGACCGCCTCGAGGAAGTCGTCGAGCGAATGCGTGACCGCGTCGGGCATGCTGCTGTATTCGGCCAGCGCGAGGCCGGCCGGCAGGCCGGCGCGGATGCGCGCGGTCGCCGCGTCGAGCGCGCGGCCGAGTTCGACCACGTCGCCGCCGGCCTGCATCGTCACGCCGATCGCGAGTGCGGGGCGGCCGTCGTGGCGCACCTGTTCGACCGGCGGGTCGACGTAGCCGCGACGCACCTGTGCGAGGTCGCCGAGGCGGAACAGCTTGTCATTGATGCGCAGGCTGGTCTCGCGCAGGCTCATCACGTCGGTGAACTGCCCGCTCGGTCGCACGTAGACGCGATCGATACCGGTGTCGACGAAGCCGCCCGGCACGACCGCGTTCTGCGCCGCGATCGCATGGCCGAGCTGCGCGGGCGTGATGCCGAGCGTGGCGAGGCGCGCGTTGTCGATCTCGATCGTGATGCGCTGCTCCTGGTCGCCGAAGTAGTCGACCTTGCCGACGCCGGGCACCCGCAGCAGCTCCGCGCGGATCGTGTCGGCGTAGTCGCGCAGCTCGGCCGGGCCGGAGCCGTCGCCCTCGAGCGCGTAGATGTTGGTGTAGACGTCGCCGAATTCGTCGTTGAAGAACGGTCCCTGTACGCCCTGCGGCAACTGTGCGGCGATGTCGCCGATCTTCTTGCGCACCTGGTACCAGGTCGCCGGCACGTCGGTGGACGGTGCCGAGTCCTTGATCGAGAACATCACGACCGATTCGCCCGGGCGCGAGTAGCTGTTGACGAAGTCGACGTTCGGCGTCTCCTGCAGCTTGCGCGCGATGCGGTCGCTCACCTGTTCCTGCACCTGGCGCGCGGTCGCGCCCGGCCACGCGGTCTGGATCACCATGACCTTGAACGTGAACGGCGGATCTTCCGAACGACCGAGGTGGAGGTAGCCGTACAGCCCGAGCAGGACCGTGACCACCATGAGGTAGACGACGAGTGTGCGCTGGCGCAGCGCCCATGCGGAGAGGTTGAAGCCGCTCATCGTTCGGCGACCGTCGGCTGGAACGGCAACTCGACGATGCGCACCGCGTCGCCCTCGTGCAGCGTGTGCACGCCGCGCGTGACGACGCGATCGCCGGCGGCGATGCCTGCGGTGATCGCGACGCCGTCGTCGAGGTAGCGCGCGACCTCGACCTTGCGCAGCGCGAGGCGCTCGTGCGCGTCGACGATCCACACGGCCGGCTGCGCGTCCTGGTGGAACAGCGCACTCGCGGGCAGCACGACCGCGGCGCCGTTGCCGCTGGACGTCACCGCGACGTCGGCGCTCATCTGCAGCTGCACGTCGGCGCCCGCGTCGGCGATCGTGACCTTGGCGAGGAAGGTGCGGCTCTGCGGGTCGGCCGCGGCCGACAGCTCGCGCAGCGTGCCGGTGTAACGGCGGCCCGGTTGCGCCCACAGCGTGACGTCGAGCGCGGCCGCGTCGCGCAGCGCGCCGACGCGGCTCTCGGGTACCGCGATGTGCACTTCGCGCTCGTCCGACCAGGCGAGGCCGAACACGCGCTGCCCGGCGGCGACGACCTGGCCGGCTTCCGCATCCTGCGTCGTGATGATGCCGTCGTGTTCGGCCGCGAGCGTCGCGTAGCGCACCTGGTTCTCGCGCACGCCGAGTTGCTGGCGCGCCTGCTGCAGCGCTGCTTCGGCCGCCTTGAGCGTGTCGTTGGCCTGGTCGAGCTGCGCCTGGCTCACGAGCGCGCGCTCGCGCAACGCGGCGATGCGGTCGCGCTGCAGGCGCGCGACGTCGCGCTGACTCGTCGCGGCGGTCACCGCGGCCTGCGCGCCGGCGGCGTTCATCGTCGCGTCGCTCGGGTCGAGCGCGGCGAGCACCTGGCCGGCCTTGACGCGATCGCCGATGCCGACCGCGCGATGGCTGATCTTGCCGTCGATGCGGAACGCGATCGGCGCCTCGTAGCGCGCGTGTACCTCGCCGCTGTAGCGCTCGATCCGTTCGCGACCGCCCGCGACGACGGTTTGCGCGATGACCGGACGGACAGCCGGAGCTGCCGCGGTTTCCGCGCCCGAACGGCTGCAGGCCGCGAGCAGGGCTGCGGAAAAAACGGCCGTCGCGACGACGGTGCTGCGGATCAGGGTGGGGAGCACGGCGTTCATGGCGAGCCTTTTGCGTACCGATGAGTATAGATACGATACCATATCGGAATACGTATTTGTATTTCAATACCGTTTCGTATCCGGATTCATGGGCTCGTGATATGCTGCGGGTATGACGCGTAAACGATTGAATCGAGAGGAAAGTCAGGCGCAGACACGGCAGGCGCTGCTGGCCGCCGCGGCGAAAGTCATCGCCAAGCACGGCTTCGGCGGCACGAGCGTCGAAGACATCGCGAAGGAGGCCGGCTACACGCGCGGCGCGTTCTATTCGAACTTCGAGGGCAAGGACGACCTGTTCATCGAACTCTTGCGCGACGACCACGGCGAGATGCTCGAGACGTTCCGCGAAGTCTTCCGCAGCACCGTCGACATCGACGACCTCGCCGGTCGCCTGCGCATGTTCTACGGTCAGGTGTTCCGCAACAGCGACCACTGCCTGCTATGGATGGAGGCGCGCCTGCACGCGGTGCGCCATGCTGCGTTCCGCGCGCGCCTGAGCAAGCTCATCGAGGAGAACTACGCGCACATCACCGGCTTCGTCGAGCGCTACTGCGAACTCACCGGCGAAGCGCCGCCGATCCCCGCGCGCGAACTCGCGATCGGCCTGTGCTCGCTCGCCGAGTCGATCAAGTTCGCGCACATCGTCGATCCGGTGCAGGTCGACGACGGCGTCGCCAACCGCGTGCTCGAACTGTTCTTCGGCTCGGTCATGCAACTGGACGGGTGATGCTCCCTGCTCGTTCGCTCGCGTGAAGGCGAAAGCCTGAAACACGAAGGACACGAAGGAAAGCGAAAGTAGTGAAGAGCTTGAAACACGGAGCACATGGAGAAGGCAGGACAAGGAAGAGCTTTCCTGTTTGAAAGCTTTTCCTCCGTGTGCTCCGAGTGCTCCGTATTCAATCTTCAAGTCTCTTCTGCTTGCTCTTCCTTCGTGTTTCAGGCTTTCGCCTTGGATCCCGCCCGGCGTCAGCGACCGGCGCGGGCGCGAGCGAGGGCGGCCGCGTCGAGGCGGACGATCGGGTAGAGGCCGACGTGCTGCGTCGCGTACCACGGCGAGCGCTCGTAGAAGAACGCGAGTCGCGCTTCGGCTGATTTCGCGAACGCGGGATCGGCGAGGCGCTCCTCGAACGCCTTCTGCAGGGCCGGGTCCTTCGCGAGCATCTCGCGCGCAAGGCGTTCGGACACCCGCGCGTCGGCGTATTCCTTCTGCTCGAACACGCCGTCGAGCAGGCCCCACGCGAGCAGCGAATCGGATGCGCGCGGTTCCAGCAGGTTGACCGCGACGTTCGCGGCGGGCTGGTCGAGCGGCACGAGCACGGCCCCCGCGGCGAAGTCGGCTTCGGTACGCTCGCTCGCGAGCGTGAAGTCCTTGAGCAGGTGGCGGCCCTCGAACGGCGCGTCGGCCCAGTGCGGCGCGCCGAGGCGGTAGCGTTCGACCGCGAGATGCAGTGGCGCCGCCACGCGCTCGGTGCGCAGGTGGTGCTCGTGCAGCTTGTCGAGGACGGCGGTCCAGCCGGCGGGCACGAGGTAGGCGGCCGGCAGCGACACCGACTGCGTCGCGACGAGGTCGCGATAGAACGGCACGGTGTACGTCTTCGGCGTCTTCGGGTCGTAGCGCACCCAGGTGTCGGCCGATATCGCGCTCGCCTCCTGCCGGAATGCGTAGCCCTCGAGCTTGAACGGCACCGACTGCTTGCTCGTTTCGTAGGCGATCGCGAGCGTCGCGTCGGCACGCTGCGCGCGCGCGACCGTGTCGATGTCGGCTTGCGCGATCGCCTTGCGCAGCGCGGCGCCGTCGCGGTTCACCTGTTCGAGCGTCGCGACGACGAAGTCGTAGGTCGCGCGCACGCGCGTCTCGTACGTCTTCAGCATGTGCGTTTCGACGAGCAGCGCGGCGCGGTTGCGCAGCGCGACGTAGCCGGTCGAGTAACGCGGCCCCGAACCGAAGTTGCCGATGCCCTTGGTGATGTCGCGGTGGTCGACGAGGTCGAGGTACGGCGACGACCGGTGGCCCTTGCGGTCGAACGCGGGCAGGATCGCGCGCTCGAACGCATCGTGCTGCCACTGCTGCACGGCCGGATGCAGCGGTCCCCACTGTTCGGTGTACCAGGTGAGGTCGTACTGGTAGTCGGCGCCGTCGGTCGTGTGGATGTCGAGGAACAGGTCGGGCAGCCACGCATCGTACATCGCGAGCCAGTCGCGCATCTCGGGCGCATCGGCCTTCATGTAGTCGCGGTTGAGGTTGAGGTTCTGCGCGGTCGCGCGGAAGCCCATCTCGTCCGGCCCGAGCTGGTTGATGCGGTTGTACGGTCCCGAGTTCTCGTGGCCGTCGACGTTGAAGATCGGCAGCCAGACGAGGATCGCGTGGTCGAGCAGGTGCGGCTGCTTCGCCGCGACGCTCACGTCGCGCAGCAGCATGAGCGCGGCGTCCTTGCCTTCGATCTCGCCGGCATGGATGCCCGATTGCACCATCACGATCGCCTTGCCCGACGCGCGCGCGGCTTCCGGCGTGAACTCGCCGTCCTTCGCGGCGACGACGAGCATGAGGTCGCGGCCCTCGGGCGACACGCCGAAGCGCGTCAGGCGGATCGTCTTCGGCGCGGCGGCGGCGAGCCGTTCGAGGTAGTCGTGCGTGCTCGCGTACGACGGGGTCGTGCGGAAATGCGCGCCTTCCGCCGGCGTGGTCCAGTCGTCCTTCGGTGCCGCGGCGGCGCAACCCGCGCCTGACAGCACGGCGAACAGGATGCAGCGGGCGACGATCATGCGGATTCTCGCATCGGAACGATCGCCCGATGGTAGTGCATCGCCGTCCGCGCGGACTCAGTCGAAGCCGCCGGTGAAGATGCGCGGCTTGAGCTGCACCGACACGGAGCGGCGAACGCCGGCGACGTCGACGATCGCGGCACCGAGCGCGTGGCATGCGCCGGTCGCTTGCAGGTCGGCCCAGGCGTAGGCATCGAAGCCGTCGAGCCCCGGTTGCGGCAGCCATTGCGTACCGTCGTCGAACACGCTCGGATTGCCGAGTGCGAGCACGCCGGAGGCGATGCGCACCATCGGGCCGCCACCACCGGCCTGTGTCGCGGTCGCCCACTGCGCACCGTCCCAATGCACGATCAGCGGACCGTAGCCGGCCCCGCCGGTGAACCAGCTGCCGCCGGCGAAGATGTCGTCGGAAGCGAGCGCGAGCACCGCGTTGAACTCGATCTGCTGGCCCGGCATCGGCACGGACGCCGCGAGTTCCCACGAGGTGCCGTCGCCGTGCAGGACGTACGGACTCGTCGACATGTCGCCGTCGCTGCCGGCGCCGACCGCCCAGAGATCGCCCGGGTGGCCGTCGATCGCCGCGAGCGACCAGCCTGGCGTGCCGGGCAGCGGGAACGGTGTATCGGCGAGTTCGAGCGACGCGCCGTTCCAGTGCAATGCAAGCGCGGGCCATTGCCCGCCCGCGATCCAGGAGCCGACGAACCAGACGTCGTCCGCGGCGACGACCTTGATGCCGGCGACTTCGGCGCCGGTACCCGAATGTGTGCGGGGTGCCGCCACCTCGGTCCAGGCGTGCCCGTCCCAGTGCGCGATGAACAGCTGGCCACCGAAATAGAAGTCGTCGGACTGGCCGTCCTTCCAGCCGGCCGCCCAGACGTCGTCGGAGGCGATGCCGTCGATCGCGTTGAACCACACCTTCGCGCACGACGGATTCGGCGAGCAGACTTCGGGGCTCGGCGTCGGCACGATCCTCCATGCGGCATCGGTGGCGCTGCGATGGTAGGCGAGCGAGAACGTCTGTTGCATGCCGATCACGCCGGTGTCGTAGCCGCCGACGAGCCAGCTCTCGCCGTCGTCGAACGCGCGCACGGCGTGCACGGTCACCGCGGTCGCCCCGTCGGGCAGGGGCAGTGGCTCGACGTTCCATTCGCCGCAGCCCGCGACCAGCGTTGGCGCAGGCGGACCCGGCGGGGTGCCGTAGAGCGCGAACGCGAAGTCGAAATGACTGGGACCGAGCGCATCGCTGTGCGGCACCCAGGCGCCACCGACGGCGTTGTCGCGCAGGTACACCGGGCTTCCGAGCGGCGCGGTGTGGTGCGAGGACCAGATCGGCCAGTACGCAGGCGCGGCGTACTCGAGCTGCACCGAGATGAAATATGCGCCGTCCGCCTGGAACGGTTGCGGGAACGTGACGTCGATCGTCTCCTCGTGCCCGGTGTGGTTGAGATCGTGCAGGAAACGCGGGTCGTCGGCGTCGAGGCGAAAACCGTAGCGTTCGTCGCCGGGCGAACCGTCCGCCTGTTTCGCGTACACGCGCACGCGCACGCCCGTCGAGAAGGCGCCGGCGCAGTTGAAGCAGTCGTGACCGTAGGCGACGACGCGGCGCACGAGGCCAGTGGCCTCGAAATCGTCGGCGACTTCCTGGTCGAACGCCGCGCCGGGACCGGTCACGACGATGCTGTCGCGCGTCGTCGTGTAGGTGTCGATCTCGTTGTACCAGAGGCGCTCGTCGGCACGCGCGCCGAAGGCGGCGAGCGCGAGCAGGGTGGCGACGATGCGCGCAGCAGGCATGGTGGTCATGGCGTACTCCCGGAGTCGTCCGCAGCATCGGCAGTGCGCACGCCGCGTACAAGCGTGGCGTGGGGGAAACCACCCATGACGATCACGCGCGCGCAGCGGTCCATGAAACCGGATGGCGAGCGCGCAGCCTACTCAGTCGGCTCGCAGGGGACGCCCGGCGCGCAGTTCGAACGGCAGCGGATCGGGACCGACGGCACCGGCGGACAGGATGAACGCCATCGCCTGGTCGACGCTCCAGTCGGTCGCAACGAGGCGATCGAGCGGCACGATCTCGAGGTAGCCACCGGTCGGATTCGGCGTCGTCGGCACGTACACGGCGGCGAGTTCCGTGCCGCTCGCGTCGCGGAACACGCGCGTGACGAAGCCGATCGACTTGAGCTCCGGCGACGGGAAGTCGATCAGCACGACGCGCTGCGTACCCGTCGGTTTGTGCTGCAGCATCGTCATGAGCTTTTTCGCGCCGCCGTAGATGCTGTGCGCGACCGGGATGCGCTCGATCACGCTCTCGAGCGCGCCGAGCATGCGCTGGCCGAACACGCGGTTCGCGGCGAAACCCATCACGTACAGCGCGACGACGGTGGCGATGAACGCGAGCAGCGACATCAGCCACTCCTGGTGCAGGCGGCCGAGCGTCTCCGGGAACGCCTCGAACAGCGCGGACACCCACGGCAGGTTCACCTGCGACAGCAGCGAGAAGATCGACTTGAAGACGATCCAGGTCAGCCAGATCGGGATGAAGGTGAGCAGGCCGGTGAGCAGGTAACGCTGGACGTAGAGCGGTCGCATGGGGGAGGCGGGATCGGGGTCAGGGCGCAGCGTAGCGGATCGGCGGTCGCTCCGCGCTGCGCCCGCGCGTCACTGCGCGCCGTCCGCCGCAGGCAACTCGCGCACGAGGCGGATGCCGACGTTCGCGTAGCCGACGTCGCCCGGCGCGCTGTCGATGCGGTCGAGGTTCGATTCCTCGTCGTCGTCCCGCCACGACAGGCCGCGGAAGCGATGCTCGCCGCAGTCCTCGCCGCCGCGGCCGCGGTTCGCGCAGACGTCGACCCATTCGCTGACGTTGCCTGCGATGTCGTGCAGGCCGGGCGCGCTCGTGCCGAAGCGCCCGACCGGTGCGGTGTGCTCGAAACCATCGTCGCAACCGCGGCGCGCCTCGATGTTGGCCGCGCGGCACGCCTTGCCGCTGCCGGCCGCGCGCGCCGCAGCGAGCCATTCGCTCGAACTCGGCAGGCGATAGCGCGCGCCGGTTCGCTCGCCGAGCCAGCGTGCGTACGCGACCGCATCGGCCCAGCTGACGCAGACGACCGGATGGTCGTCGCCCTGGTCGAAACCAGGGTGGCGCCAGTCGATGCCGCGCGAAGCGACGAGCGCGATGAGGTTCTGCGACGCACGGCAGCGCGCCGCGGGTCGACCGGTCGCCTTCGCGAACGTGGCGTAGGCAGCGCGCGTGATTTCGTTGACCGACATCGCGATCGACGGCGTCGAGCCACGCGTCGCCGGCATCACCACCATGTCGGGACCGCCGTCGTCGCGGATCGCCGCGCGTTCGCGCACGCGCGCGGTCGCCTGCTCGAACGCGGCCTCGAGCGCCTTCGCCTGCGCCGCATCGATGCGCGCGAGGGCCGGCAGCAGCGGCTTGAGTGCACGCAGCGCGCTCGCGTCGAGCGAATCGCGCGAGCGTGCGCGGCGCTGCTCGACCGCGTCGTGCACGGTCTTCGCGAATGCCGCGTGGGCTTCGCCCGCGGCGGCGCCCGCGCGCGCGGCGAGATCGGCGGCCTGGTTCAGAGCGGTCGTCGCGTCGGCGTCGTGGTCCTCGGCGATCGCCTTGCCGGCCTGCGCGCCGAGGCGATCGAAGATGCGCGCGACGCCCTTGCGCGCGTCTTCCTGCTGCGGTTCGGCCTCGAGCACGGCGAGGTATTCGTCCGCCGCGCTCGCCCCGGTCGGCACGACGAGGCGGTTGATCGACATGAGGTCGTCGGCCTGCTGCAGGTGCTGCGCGCGCGCGCTCGCGACTGGACCGTCGCTGCCCGCGGCGGGGCTCGTCGCGGACGTGCCCGCGCCACCGTCCGCGTGGAGCGCGGTGCGCTGCGCGACGTGCGGCGACAGCGCGAGCAGGACGACGAGCACGGCCACCAGGAAGCCGGCGAGCGCGAGCGCGCGGCGCCGGCGCGGGATCGCGACGATGCGCTCGACCAGTGCCTTCCAGCGGCGACCCAGTCCGCTCGGCGAGATCGCGCGCATGCGGCGGCCGACGATGTCGAGTGCGGCGAGCATCTCCTCGGCGCTCTGGAAGCGCGAGTCGGGATGCTTCGCGAGCGCCTTGTCGATGAGGGGCTGCCAGACGCGGCGCGTCACCGGCAGGCGCGGCACCGGCTTCTCGATGTGCGCGAGCGCGACCGCGAGCGCATCGGCGCCTTGGAACGGCATCTCGCCGGTGAGCAGTTCGTAGCAGACGACGCCGAGGCTGTAGAAATCCGAGCGGCCGTCGATCGGCTGGCCGCGCGCCTGTTCCGGGCTCATGTAGCCGGACGAACCGATC
>Ga0105239_10005272_pt1 | contig 15196 bp, 9 predicted proteins | sample KBSC44metaG_FD_92761 | JGI IMG/M metagenome (GOLD analysis project Ga0105239, IMG submission 92761) | Corn rhizosphere microbial communities from Kellogg Biological Station, Michigan, USA - KBS C4-4 metaG | ecosystem: Host-associated > Plants > Roots > Rhizosphere > Soil | place: Michigan, USA...
AATGAGGGCATCCATCACCTGCAGGGCAATAGTAGTATCGTAGGAGATCTTATGAGAAATATTTAGTAGAAGGATCTTATTCTGCTGTTTTTCAATGTTTCCATGCCATAACTCTCTTTGAGTAGGGATTTTTACAGTATAGGAAGTCTGCGCAAGAACCAGTTGCGAACACAGTAAACAGATTACGAAAAAAGGTATATGTATCCTCATATGCTGCACGTCTGTATGGAGTAGAGCAAAAATATGACCAAAGGGTTGTATAAAGCCGCCTGATTTCTCAACAAGCCTTTACTCTTACCTGCCCGCGTCATTTTGTCTTGTTCATCCCTAACCGGCCTGATAACCAATTTATCTATGCTTTTATACGTTGCGGCGGGCATTCTGCCATATTATAAAAAAACACTAAATTTCGGAGGAAAGGTAATGAAAAGTCGGAAAAGTCAGGAAGACCGAAAGTCCGGAAGCCAGAAGGCATATTTGGATAGCTAAAAAAGTTATCCCTTTCCGACCTTCCGACTTTACTGACTTTCGGACTGTTTTATATTAAGAAATTGTAAACTCAATATTATCATTTACAGGGAAGCCCCATTTCAAGTAGGTTTGCCAAAATTTTTAACTTAATGAATCCTAAAGGCAAGATCCTGATTGCAGACGATGAGCCTGATATTGTAGAAATAATCCGGTATAATCTTACGAAGGAAGGGTATGAGGTTGTTACAGCGAACAACGGGGATGATGCCATTCAAAAAGCAAAATTAAGTCAGCCCGACCTGATTATCCTGGATATTATGATGCCCCGCAAAAATGGGGTGGAAGTATGTGAAATTTTACGGGCTCAGCCTGCCTTTAAAGATACTGTAATTGTTTTTTTAACTGCTCTGAGCGATGAAAGCTCACATGTAAAAGGACTTGAAACCGGGGCCGATGATTATATCAGCAAACCGGTTAGTCCGAAAATACTGGTAAGCCGTATCCATGCTATTTTTCGCCGCATTAATAAAGAACCGGAAGAAAAAGTGATCAAGATCGATAATCTTGAAATTGATCCGGTTAAGTTTGAAGCAAAAGTAGATGGCAAGGCGGTTGTACTGGCAAAAAAAGAATTTGAACTGCTATACCTGCTGGCATCCAAACCCGGCCGTGTATTTCTTCGTAATGAAATATTGAATCAAATCTGGGGCAACGACGTAATCGTGGGCGACCGCACGATTGATGTACACATTCGTAAGATCCGCCAGAAACTCGGTATCGACTGCATTACAACAGTTAAAGGTGTAGGATACAAATTCACGATGTAAACGCAGAACGCCTAATGCTCAACGCTTAATGCAGAACGCAAAATGCGAAACGCCGAATGTTAAATGTTAATGCAAAAAATTCCATTTAGTACTAACTTACAGATTTAGATGTTAAGCGTTCAGCCTTACGCATTAAGCGATCAGCGTTAAAGTTATGATTTCAACCAAAAATCTTTCACCCAGGCAACTGGCCGCCTTTACTGCAGGGATATTATCTGTTCCTACCGCCTTGGGCATTCTTCTGCTTACACAAAACTGGCGCATTGGCCTTGGGTCACTGGTGGTGGTTTTTGCCGGCAGTTACTGGCTTGTGCTGGTTACCATGGAAAGATTTATCTACCGCAAGATCAAACTGATCTATAAACTCATTTATCAAACCAAAGCCACCAAAAAGGAAGAGATGTATTTTAAATACATTCTTCCCCAGAAAAGTATCGATGAAGTACGTGCCGATGTGGAAGAATGGGGCGAACGCCGAAATCGTGAAATAGAACTGCTCCGCCAAAATGAAGCTTACCGCAAGGAATTTTTACAGAATCTTGCCCATGAATTTAAAACACCCATTTTCGCCGTACAGGGGTATGTAGATACCCTGCTGGATGGTGTAGATGATGAAACGATAAGAAGGAGATTTTTAGAGAATACGGCAAAAATGGTAGACAGGCTGGTGAACCTGATGAATGATCTGGATGAAATTTCAAAACTCGAAAGAGGAGAACAGCTGTTGGCGAAACAAAATTTTGTTATACAGGACCTCATTCGCGAAGTGTACGAGTCGCTGTCGATAAAAACGCAAACCAAGAACATCCGTCCCACTATTAAAAAGGGATGCGAAGCGCCTATTATCGTTTTTGCCGATAAAGAAAAGATCAAGCAGGTACTGATCAATCTGGTTGAAAACGCCACGAAATATGGCAAACAGAATGGCCATATCACTGCCAGTATCTATTACACCGACGATCAGACTGTGCTGGTAGAGATCAGCGACGATGGCATTGGTATTGAAGAAGAACACCTCCCGCGCATTTTTGAGCGCTTTTACCGCACCGATACAGCCCGCAGCCGCGATAAAGGCGGTACCGGACTTGGCCTCGCCATTTGCAAACATATTATTGAAGCTCACGGACAAAGCATTCACGTACGCAGCACACCTGATGTAGGCACTACTATTGGATTTACAGTAGAGTCGAAAAGAGATTAATTGAACGGCAGTCGGCAATCGGCAGTCAGCAATCGTGAATGTTTGTCTTCTGTATATAAAGTTTTCTTAAATTTCCCTCCCCTCTAAATAGCTATCTATACTCTCTAAATGGAACCATTTATTTATCACGAATACCGTTTTGCTCGTATGTGGCAGAGTCTCAATGCTTCGTTATTTTGTGGTATTGTAAATAAGAATTTAAAAAAGTACAGAAATGGCAGGATTTATAGATGCATTGCTGAGTTTATTGCAAAGGCCTATACCACGCAAACCGGCTCCCGTTGTTGTTCGTACCAGGATCAATCAAACGAAATTTAAGTAATTCAAAAAATAAGACCTGTCAGGTGCATTCAGTGGCTAACGATCTGCGTGTTGACGTGCACCTGACAGGTCTTTTCTTAAATAAAAAGGGCGAAACTTAAAAAAGCTCCGCCGGTCAACATTAAGAAACTGCTACGATTGTTATTTTATGTATAACACACAGCAATAAAACGGAAGCTAAGGTAGATACCTAATATTACCGTATTCTTACCCGAACGTGAACAAAACATTACGTATACCCCCTCCCTGTTACATAACAATTACTTCACATTAATCTAACCGTCGCTTAATATTGCTATAACGCTGGGGTCATAATTGAGTGGGAATTTTGATAAACCCAAACTCAATGGAAAAACGAGCAGTTGATGTGGTAGTTATATCTGATGTACATCTTGGTACATATGGATGTCGTGCGAAAGAGCTTGTCGCCTATCTGAAAAGTATCCTTCCCAATATTCTTATATTGAATGGTGATATAATCGATGGCTGGCAGTTCACGAAGCGCTATTTCCCTGCCTCACACATGGCAGTTATTAAAGAGGTGCTCAGCCTCATTACCAAGGGGACCAGGGTATTTTATATTACCGGCAACCATGATGAGTTACTGCGTCGTTATTCCGACTTTCAGTTAAGCCATTTTACACTTACCGATAAGCTGGTACTGGAAATTGATAATAAAATGACCTGGATCTTCCATGGAGATGTATTCGACAACACCACAAAAGGCGGCGCTAAAGTATTGGCCAAATTGGGTAGTAACGGTTATGGCGCCCTGATAGTGTTTAATAAGTTCGTGAACTTTATACTGAAAGCCTTTGGCCGTGAAAAGCTATCTATTTCAAAAAAGGTTATGGCCGGTGTAAATAAGATGGCTAAGATCAGTGAGTTTGAAAACATCGCAGCCGAACTGGCCATTGAAAAAAAATACGATTATGTGATCTGTGGTCATATTCATCAGCCCCAGAAAAGAGTGATTGAAACCGAAAAAGGGAAAGTTACTTACCTGAATTCAGGCGATTGGGTTGAGCACTTAACTGCTCTTGAATACAACCAGAACGAATGGAACATTTTTGAGTACAATGAAAAAGACTTCCCGAATACGGCAATAGATATGCCGGCCAAGGTGAACGTGATTACAGATGAGATCAGTTTTTATATTAATTCACTCGCTATATAAAGTCAATATCGAATAACGAATATCGAATACTCAATGTTGAAGTAAAACCAACTTCAATATTGAGCATTGGATATTCAGCATTCTATATTTCAGTATTTAACATTATGAAAATCTTCTACGCAATTCAGGCCACAGGCAATGGACATATCAGCCGCGCTATGGAACTATTGCCCTGGCTGCAAAAATTTGGTACGGTTGATATATTCCTGAGTGGCGCCAACAGCACGCTTTCTTTAAATGCCCCTATTAAATACCGTAGTAAAGGATTAAGCCTTTTTTATACCTGCGATGGCAGTCTTGATTACTGGAAAATCGTTCGCCGGGTAGCGCCTTTGAGGGTAATGAAAGAAGTACGTGACCTGCCTGTAGAAAAATATGATCTGGTGATTAATGATTTTGAATGTATCACTTCTTTGGCCTGCGCACAGAAAAAAGTAGCTTCTGTAAATTTCGGGCATCAGGCGAGCTTCTTATCGCCTAAAACACCACGCCCCGAAAAGCCTAGTAAAGCAGGAGAATGGATTCTGCAGAATTATGCCCGTGCTACCAATTATATCGGTTTGCATTTTGAATCTTACGACGATTTCATTTTCTCACCCGTTATCAAAGAAGAGATCCTGCAGGCCGAGCCCAGCAATGCGGGGCATGTTACCGTATATCTTCCCTCCTACTGCGATAACCAGCTGATACAGTTTCTGCAGCCCTTAAAAGACCATCGCTTTGAAGTGTTTTCAAGGCAGGCAAAGGAACCGTATAACGTTGGTCATATAAACTTTCGTCCGGTTGACTCAAAAGACTTTAACCGCAGCCTCATTACGTGTCATGGCATTGTATGCGGTGCAGGTTTTGAAACGCCTGCGGAAGCATTGTCGTTGAAAAAGAAAATGATCGCTATTCCTATTCAGGGCCAGTACGAGCAGCAATGCAATGCCGCTGCGCTTAAAAAAATTGGCATTAAGATCCTCGATAAGCTCGATGATGATTTTACCGATACCTTCAATAACTGGGTTAATGATCCCAATACACCTTCTGTGCATTACAGATACTCAACAGAAGCTATTGTAAATATTCTTATGTACCGCTGCACGCATTTAAAATCTCCATTGGATATACCTTACCCGGACCTGATATTTAACTAGACTAATTAATTATACCGCAAAGGCGCAGGGAGTGTTTTAGAAACCTCTCTGCGCCTTTGTATTCCCGGGTTATCATTTGAGGACACTAAAGGGTTCTGACCAAAAAAAGAGCCGTCACGATAGAAATCGAACGGCGTCAGTCACATGAGAGAAATCAACTCTCACTTATTGAGAATCTTTAAAATTTTTCTTATCTTATAGGTGTTTAAAACCCACTAGTAATCTGTGTTTTGTGCAATTAGGGGCCAAAGATACTCTTGTAATGCATAATTTAAGATAAAATTTATTGATTTTTACCTTTTTCTTACAATTATCAAAAAAATACCCACTCAGTTTATATATTATTTAGTTTTTGCCCCTGCTTATTAATATATGTCAATCTGCATTTGAAATTGTTCACCACGTGGCTCCTTCTCATCTTCTCTTCCGGTCATTGCAAATTACCCACAGACTATTAGCGCGCGGTTACAGGATTGTTATATGAACATTAAGATCGTGAATCGGCAGTCGGCAATCGTGCATAAGAGCGTTTTATGCTGATTCATGACAAAAAAAGCCTCCGACGCAAATGCGCCGGAGGCTTTTTGTTTATAATCGACTACCTGTTAGAATGTATATTTCAGACCAAGTTGTCCCTGCCAGCGGCTGTTGATGGGGTCAACAGTGTAATAGTGGCCGCCTAAGCCGGTTGGCTTGTTAAAGGTAAATGTTGGAATATAACCAGATGAAGGTTTGCCAACAGCTACAGCAGATCCTGCAATGGGGTTACCATTAGCATCCTTTGAGTAACCAACAAAGTTCAGGACGTTCACTGTATAGTTGTTTACGTTGGTAACGAAGGTAATATGACCCCAGTCGTTATTCAACAGGTTCAATACATTGAAGACATCCAGGCTGATCGCGAGGGTATGCTGTTTATTGTTTGAACTCAGGTTAAATGTATGCATCAGTTTCATGTCAAGCTCATGGTTCCAGGGTGTACGTAAACCATTACGCTCAGCATACTGACCTCTTCTTGTTTTGAGGTATTTATCACCTTCGATCAGGCTGTTCAGGTCTTGCCATTGCTGTGCAGCAGTGTAAGTTCCTTTATCAACCAAACGAATGTCGTTTTGATCTTTGGGTATATAAGGCAGGTTGGCATTAGCGGCATTGCCGAAAGGATTACCACTTGAGTTATATACTAAGGAATAAGGGCTACCAGACTGACCTGAATAGAAGAAGGTAAGTGAAGTAGTGTTCATTGGATTCCAGTTCCAGCTGCTTCCCAAAGTGGCCACAATACGATGGCGCAGGTCGAAGTTCGAATAAGCCAGTTGCGGATTGTTGGCAACAACAGCGGGGTTTACTTCAAAGTTAGACTGGAATGAGTTACGGATACCATTGCTGATGTCTTTACTTACACCATATGTATAAGCGGCGCTCCAGTTTACATTTAATGAACCATGGCCCAGAGCGATTGGAGAATAGGTTTTGCTTAATTGTGCAGTTAAGTTATAACGGTATCCTTCGGTTGTATTTGTAAGCAAATACACGTTTGAGTATTGGCTATTCAGTTTACCACCTGTATATACAGGAGATTCCGTGGGTCCCTGATTATAGTACTCAACCTGATCTTTGATATTGATCTGCTGGAATTTTACATCATACAGGGTTTTGGTATACAGTACGTCTACGGTGAGTTTGTACCCATTACCGAATTTGTAATCAGCAGCAATGTTTGTACGAATTACGCGGGGAAGTTTAAAGTGATTATCGATCACGTCAACTTCGCGTGTATTAGCTGCATTGGCGCTGGCCAGTGCGTGTGCATTGATCGTATCTTTTAAATACAGCGGATTAATAGCTAAAGGAATAGTGGTGCTGCCATTAACCGTATTGCTTCCTGAAGGTTTGAAGTCGATGTTATTATAAACACCGCCAGTTAATGTTTCAGCATAACCTAACCATGCAAAAGGCATTCTTCCTACAAATACACCTACACCGCCACGGATGATCAGTTTTTGATTGCTGTTTACATCCCAGTTAAATCCTAAGCGGGGCGACAGGGTTGCTGTTCCCAGCCATTTGTTGGTGAAATCGGCAAAAGGAGTAGCGCTATAAGTAGCATTCAATGTATTGCTGTTAGCTTTTGCAAAATCAACATCTACAGGAATGTCTTTACTCAGTTTGGGATAATCTACACGTACACCGGGTGTAACCTTGAAATTACGAGTGACAGTAACTTCATCCTGTGCATAAGCGCTTAACAAAGCTACTTTGTAAGGGTTAGGCGGATTGTTGTACAGTCCTTCCCTGGTGTTTTGGGTAGGATCTATAGTATAAGCTCCACGGATACGGCTTGGCTGATCAGCCAGGAAGGTGTTCAGGTTTGAATATTCCCAGCGGCCATTCCATGAGTTTATAAATCCGTAAGTAAGATTGTAGAACTCGTTGTGTGTACCGAAGGTGAATTTATTGATGCCTTTGGTAACTGTAACGTTATCGGTAAGTTCAAAAGTCTTTTGCTTCATGTTATAGATAGAAGCTTCGCGCCATGTACCTACCCATACAGCACCACCACCGATATCCATTAAAGGAGATAATGTACCGGGGAAAGTTCTATACTCATGTACATCAATATAGCTAACGTTAAACTGGTTGCTTACACTTTTGCTGAACTTGCTTTTCAACTCAGCAGTAAAGTTATAGTTGTTGGTATACTGCGTAAAGTCAGTTGAACCAAACTGAAAGTTGGTGCTGGTGCGCTCCAGATTGTTACCCCATCCTTTGGTATAGATACCACGGATGGTAAGTGTATTATTCGGATCGATGTTATAATCAATGCGACCAAAAAACTTATCACTGTTGGTGAATATTTTATAGGCGCCCAGGTAAGAACCTGCATCGTAACCATATTTATTTTTCAGCTGGTTGTAGATGGAAGTAGCATCGGCAACAGTAACAGCAGCTCCGGGATCACCTGCATTATAGAAAGTAGGCTCCTGACGGCGTGTTTGTTCGAAGTTGGCGATGAAGAACAGTTTGTTTTTCACAATGGGACCACCGATGGTAGCACCATACTGGTAATCGTAGAAATCAGAACCGATCTTCGATTTTTGTCCGTCAACGCTTTTGCCCATCAGGGTTTGATTGCGGCCATATCCATATACTGAACCATGAAAATCATTGGTACCGCTTTTGGTAACGGCGTTTACACTACCGCCGGTAAAGTTACCCAGCTTAACATCATAGGGAGCCAGTTGTACCTGAACTTCCTGAATAACATCAAGGCTGTAAGGGTTGGTACGTGTACCAGAACCGGCAGCACCTGACTGACCACCACCACTCACACCACCAAAGGAGTTACTAAAACCAATGGCGTCATTATTAATAGCACCATCAACAGTAAGGTTGTTATAACGGAAGTTGGTACCTGCAAATGAGTTGTTGTTTGATTGTGGAGTAAGGCGGGTAAAATCAGACAAACTCCTGCCTAAAGTGGGCATTGTTGTTAATTGCGCCCTTCCTACAGACAAGCCTGAAGGAAGTCCTCTGCGGCCTGAACCGGTAACCACTACTTCCTTAAGTTCCTTTGATTCAAGGGTAATATCTGGTGAAGGGTTGTTACCTAAAGAAAGGTTTACGTTGTCTAATTTTATCTCTTTATAACCTGCGTAGGAAATTGTAACGGTATACGGACCACCAGGTTTTAAGTTAGGTAATACAAAAATTCCTTTGCTGTTAGTTTCGGTTCCGGTAGTGTAACCGGTGGGTTCATGTTTTACTATAACAGAAGCGCCTGCTATAGCAGCGCCTTTTCCATCCAACACTACACCGTTAAGGGTAGCCGTTGTTTCCTGAGCGAATGATGCTACACAAGCAATCATCGATAAACAGTACAGAAAAAGCTTTGATAATAATCGTTGCATTAATGTAGTTATTTGCGGGCAAAAGTATCCGCGTCGTTTTACCGCTATATTACCGGAATGTTAAGGAATTATTAACTGACCCCGATCAATGTGATCATAAGCGTATCAATGTTAACTTAATGTTACGTGAATGTTACGCCGGTATTACCACAAGGTTAAATTATGCGTGGAGGCCGTGTAGCTGGTACATGAATCGTTCAGGTTCCCTATTTCTGGCAGGTAGTTTGTTGAAGCATTTTGCTAAACGAACCGGATTACATAGTCTTAATATGGCTTAAGTATAGCTTAAGCATACCTGAGACTAGGAGTAAGGTCTCGTAAAGGTCTCGTGAACGTCTCGTAAAGGTCTCGTCAATGTCTCGTGAGGGTCTCGTGAAAGTCTCGTCAGGGTCTCGTGAAGGTCTCGTAAAAGTCAGGCATGCTGAGACAATAAATGTCTTCAACTTTGACGTAAGGTAATGTACAAAAAAAATTAAAAAGCACACAATATTTCCTTAACCAACCATCTTTTTCAACTTCAGAAAGGGCTTTTCCAAAAAACGATAAGAAATTGCTGAAATGAACAGCGTGGTTACTATCACTATAACATCAAGAAACACCGAAGTCAGCAAATTACTACCCGTGTCAAAATAGAATAATTTAATACAAATCACTATTGCCAACGGGTGTAACATATAAATACCGTAGGAAATTTTACCTAAGTAAATAATGACCGGGTTATTGAGCAACTTAATGTGAGTATCGGAAATTGATAAACAGAAAATCAGCAAGGCAAAAAGAAGGGAATAGACAGAAGTTGTCAGATACGAAAAATTAATACCCGCAACAATTACGAATACGGAAATTAAAAGTGCCATGTAGCCAACCAGTCTTATCTGTTTAATATACGCTTTTACCTGAGGCGTTTTTTTTAGTAAAAAATAATAATATCCTGCGATGGCGCCCAGGGTGAAGGGAGTGAGATTGTAGGTTTGAAAATACCAAAATAACATGTTTTGATCGGTGTTACTACTGTTGCCTCCGAACAGGATCTTAATCCCTGGCAATAAGAAGAATAAAATAGTCAACGCTATAAAATAAGCTAAAAAGTTTTTTCTTTTTAAGAAGTAAAGGCCAACGGGGAAAAACAAATAAAAAAACTCTTCGACTGATAAAGACCATAATTGTCCCAGGTAAATAACATTGCCATGCAGAAGCATAGCCAGATTTGGACAAAAAATTACATAAAGAGCAAAACGTTTGATATTATGTGGAACAATAAAATTTCGATCGTAAGTGGGCACCCAAAAGAGAGGAATATTGGGCAATACATAAAAAACCACTATTACCAGCACATAATAAAGGGGCCATATTCTGAAGATCCTGTTTAAATAGAATTTACGCAGGTTAATATTCTTTCCAATCTTTTCTGCAGATTCCTTTTCAATTATTAATAACCAGGTTATGAGAAATCCACTTAGAACAAAAAAAAACCGTACTGCGTAAGATCCCAGATGATAAATGAAAGGCGCCGCTGAATAGGACGGCAAATGAAAATATTGCAATTTGAAAGACTCAACATGATAAATGATTACCAATATCGCAGCAAAAAAACGGAATCCATGCAGGTTCGGTATTTCGTTCGTTCTCATAAATCGAATACCGAAAATAATAAAAAGGCGTGCCACGGTTCATTTTCTATGCTAGCCCCATCGACTACGCTCAGCACCGTGACACGCTTTTTTTATTTAATCACCTTTCCCTGCTTCAACTCATCGGTTGCATTTAAAACAACTTTATCACCGGCATGAAGATTGCCAAATACTTCTGCTGAATCGTGATGGTTGTTGCCTTCAGATACGTCAACCCATTTTGCCAGATGCTGGTCATCGGCCACTACTACATATTTACGTTCGGTAGATGTTATGATAGCCGATTTGGGAACAATCATCGCTGCTTTATTTCCTTCTACCGGCAAATGTGCTTCGGCATACATACCCGGTTTTAACTGGTGGTCCTTATTCGGTACATCTACCTCTATAGTTTCAGACCTGTATTTGTTGCTTAATGCACCCGCACTACGATTGATTAGTCCTTCAAATACTTTACCGGGAATGGCATTAACAGAAAACTCCACCCGCTGGCGGTCACTCACTTGTCCGGTATATTCTTCAGGAATATCAACTACCAGCCGCAATTTTTCTTCCTGCTGCAATACCAGCAATGGTTTATCATCTGCCTTTTGATTGGGGCCAACCAAAGCACCGGGATGCACATTGCGTTCGGTAATTACGCCATCAAACGGAGCACGCATAACAAGGTAATCGAGGGTTGCCTGCAAGGCGTTGCAGGTAGACAGCTCACCTTCTGACAGTGAACTATCAGCCAATGCTTTTGAACGGGCCACCGCCAGATCATGTGCCGATACTGTTCCCGGAATACGGCTGGTTGCAACCAGGCGATCGTAATTATCTTTACTGGCCTGCGACAAAGCCATCTGCTGCAGGTATTTTGAACGGGCAGCGAGATATTGCTGCTGTACTTCAGGTGCTTCAAGCCGCATAAGCACTTGTCCTTTATGAACAACCGAACCGCGGTCAACAAGCACCTCTTTTACAAAACCATTTACTTTGGGATATAGCTGCACTATTTCATAAGGTTGTAATTGTGCAGGCAGTGAAATGCCTGATGAAAGAGCGCCCTGCTGCACCTCTGCCAGCTCATAATGTTTTTCTTTAGGCTGGGTGGTTGCCGTAACTTTCTTTTCCTCGTGCCCGCAGGCAAATACACAGCACGATATTGTTATTAAGAATATATACTTCATATCATAATATTTTAAGACGGTTCAGACATTGTTTCGGGTAATAAAGAGGGTGATTCCAGACTCGCTTTCTTCTGTATCATAGCATATGCCTGCGGTAAAACAAGCAGGGCTGCCAGCGTTGAAAAAAATAATCCGCCAATCACGGCGCGGCCCAATGGAGCGGTTTGATCACCAGCTTCACCAAGACCTGAGGCCATGGGAATCATACCGGCAATCATCGCCAGGCTGGTCATTAATATAGGACGTAACCTGATAGAGGCGCTGATCACCGCAGCCTTGGTAGAACTGCCATATTCAACACGCAGCTTTTCGGCATTTGTAACAATTAATATGGCGTTGGCCACCGACACCCCGGTACTCATAATCATACCCATGTATGATTGCAGGTTGAGCGTTGAACCGGTTATCAGCAACATGATCAATGACCCCACAATTACCGCAGGAACCGTAACCAGTACGGCAAGCGACAATTTGAACGATTGATAATTGGCAGCGAGCAACAGAAATATCACCACAATAGCTGCCAGCAAACCGGTTTGCAAACTGGATAATGTTTCGGTAAGCAACCCTGAAGTACCTCTTATTTCTGTTACCAGTCCTTTGGGTGTTTCGCCCAGACTTTTGATTGCACTTTGTACTGCATTGGTAGCCGTTGCCAGATCTTTTTTATAAATATTGGCACTTACAGTAACATAACGGCGGGGGCCTGACCGGTCGAATTCACCCGGCATGCTGTCTATTGCAAAGCTGGCCACATCTTCCAGCACGGGGCGCATTTGTCCACGTACTAAAGGAATTTCTTTCAAATCGTTTATACTATTCATAATGTACTCAGGTACCTGCACCTGTACCTGATAAGTATAAGCGGCATTCTGATCGAGCCATTGGTTTTTTTCGGTAAACCGGCTTGAAGAAGTGGCATCGGTAACAGAACGTGCTATCTGGGTAATATTCATTCCCATCTGCGCCGCCTTAAATCTGTCAACCGAAATGGTAATCACAGGATATTTAAGCGGCTGTACAATCTGTACATCGCGCAGATAAGAAATAGTTCTTAATTTATTTTGTAGCTGATATGCATAACTACTGATGTCGTGCATATTCTTTCCGGCCACCCTTACTTCAATAGGCGTAGACGCACCCTGGCTCATGATCTTTTCGGTAAGATCAATAGGCTCGAATGATATTTTCATCTCGGGCATCTTTTGTGCAATACGCCTGCGCAGTTCATCTTTCAGATCATCCATGTTTACCTTGTAATCTTCATCAAGGTTCACCTGCAATACGGCTTCATGTGTTCCGCTGTTAAACACATACAGGTTACTGGTTCCGTAACTGCTGGGCACTACACCCGCAAATGCCGAACTGATGGCTACATGCCCCTTCACGGTTTGATCAATAATATCCAGAACATCGTGCAATTTTTCTTCAGTACGTTCGAGCCTGGTCCCTTCGGGTTCCTTTATACGCAACTGAAATTGCCCCGCGTTTACCGCAGGCATAAGGTCTTTCCCGATAAACATAAAACCACCTGCTGCTGCAGCTATCATTACTATCAAATATGCGCTTACTGTAAGGGCCCTTGTTTTCATTAGCCTTTCCAACAGGCGCAGGTATCGTAGTTTGAAACGTTCAAAGAAATCGTTTTTGGCAGGGTTCTTTATCTCCTGGTACAGATGCCTGTTAACTTCCTTTACTTCATCTTTATCGAGCGCCATGCCGGCATGAGCATGCTGTTCTCCATGATGATAGTGCTGATACTTTTCTGCTTTTAATAACCAGTTACTTATAACAGGCACCAGTGATTGAGCGGCAAAGTAAGAGACGATCATAGCAAAGCCGATGGATAACGACAATGGCAGGAACATACCTTTTGGTACACCGTTCATTATAAACGCCGGAGCAAATACCGCCAGAATACACAATAGAATAAGCAACAGCGGGAAAGAAATTTCCTCGCATGCTTCATAAATAGCCAGCCGTTTACTCTTGCCCATTTCAAGATGCTGGTGAATGTTTTCAATTGTTACCGTTGCCTGATCAACTAAAACACCAATAGCCAGCGCAAGACCGCTCAGCGTCATGATATTAATGGTTTGACCGGTAAGGCTCAGAAACAATACCGCACTTATTACAGAAACCGGAATGGTAACAATTACGATCAAACTGCTGCGCCAGTCGCGCAGGAATAACAACACCATTAAACCGGTTAACAGGGCGCCTAGTGCACCTTCGGTGATAAGGCTTTTTACGGCATTGATCACAAACACCGACTGATCAAATTCATACGATACATGTATATCATCTGGCAGCAGGCTTTGCATTTCGGGCAGCCGGGCCTTTAGCTTTTTAACTACATCCCATGTACTGGCTTCGGCGGTTTTTACAACGGGTATATATACAGAGCGTTTTCCGTTCACCAGGGCATAATCAATTGTAATATCCGCTCCATCGGAGACGTGGCCTATGTCGTGAATAAATACAGTATGATTACCATCGTTTAATAAAGGAATATCACCAAACTGCTGTACCTCTTTTTCAAGCGAATTAATAGTAGTGAGGTACATGGTATTGTTAATACGCAGGTTGCCCGAAGGCGTCATTACGTTATTACGCGCCATTGTTTCAACCACTTCATCGGGCGTTAAATTATGGCTGCGCAATTTGTCGGGGTCTATACTGATCACAACTGAACGTGCGTTGGCTCCAAAGGGCGGAGGCGCCGATAAGCCCGGCACTGTAGCAAACATAGGTCGTATGCGGGTTACAGCGAGGTCGCCTATTTCTTTCAAACTTTTATCGGGACTACTGAATACCAATTGCCCCACGGGCAGCGATGAGGCATCAAACCGCACCACCTGTGGCGGCAAGGCGCCCGGCGGAAAGAAACTCATGGCGCGGTTTACCTGCAAAGCAACCTGTGCCGATGCTTCGGCCATATTGGTGCTTTCATAAAACGTGAGCTTTAATATAGTAAGCCCCTGAATACTGCGGCTCGATATACTTTTGATACCCGATACATACAGGAACTGGTCCTGCAAACGGGTGGCAAAAAAACCTTCCATTTGCTGCGACGACATACCTCCGTACGGTTCTATCACATAGATCTCGGGCAGGTTTAATTTGGGAAAGATATCTATGGGAATATTAATCGCTGAAATCACTGCAAACAACAGCATACCAATCGTAAGCACGATGACCGCTATTGGCTTTTTTAAAGCAGAAGACACTAGTGACATGTTGTTGCTTTTTATTTTAAGAATGTTAGGAGTTGGGGTATCTGGTTACGTGCATAGGCTTTCTCGAAAACCGCTTTACGGTATTCATCCTGCGCCAGTACCAGATC
>Ga0105239_10005274_pt1 | contig 15193 bp, 16 predicted proteins | sample KBSC44metaG_FD_92761 | JGI IMG/M metagenome (GOLD analysis project Ga0105239, IMG submission 92761) | Corn rhizosphere microbial communities from Kellogg Biological Station, Michigan, USA - KBS C4-4 metaG | ecosystem: Host-associated > Plants > Roots > Rhizosphere > Soil | place: Michigan, USA...
AACCGGGGAAAGCCCTCTTGGCGATGTCATTGCCGACGCGCAGCTCGAAGCCACCCGGGGAGCGGCTCGGGGCGATGCCGCAATTGCGTTCACCAATCCCGGCGGCATCCGGACCGATATCCTCCGTAGGGAGAACGGCTTGGTCACCTATGCTGACCTGTTTGCGAGCCAGCCATTCCGCAATCAGCTGGTGACGGTCACCCTGACCGGCAGACAGATCAGGGACGCATTGGAGCAGCAATGGTCCGAGCCCAATCGACCTCGAATCCTGCAGGTGTCCCGCGGATTCAGCTATCTGTGGGACGGTTCAAAGCCGGTTGGTCAGCGTATTCCCTCGGACGGGATGCGGCTCAACGGCCAACTAATCGATCCAGACTCCCGTTATCGAGTCACGGTGAACAATTTCCTGTCGGTAGGTGGCGACGGCTTCACCGCGTTCAAGGCCGGTACAGAGCCGCAATTTGCCGGCTATGATGTCGACGCACTGGAGGCCTATGTCAAAGCCAACAGTCCCGTTCACTCTCCTGCCCTGAACCGTATCCGGCGGGTGAATTGAGCCGGCCCTGCCCTTTCCCCGCCCCCAATCCTCTCCTAGATTGGTTGTCACAACTCGCGTCGGCCCGCGCCGGGATATCTATCGAATGACCACGCTCCTGCTGAGCCACCCCGCCTGCCTCGACCACGAGCTACCTCCGGGGCATCCGGAATGCGCCGATCGTTTGCGGGCTATTGAGAAAGCCCTGGCAGCGGAGCGTTTCGGCGCATTGACGCGCCAGCTGTCTCCTGAAGGCAGCCTTGAGTCCGTGACTCTGTGCCATGGCGAGCACTACGTCGACGAACTTCGGCACATCGCCCCCTCCAATGGCCTTGTCTTTATCGATGGCGATACATCGATGTCGCCGGGCACCTGGGAAGCTGCGTTGCGCGGGGTGGGCGGAGCGGTGGCCGCAACCAATGCGGTGATGTCGGGGAGCCACGACAACGCCTTTGTGGTCACCCGTCCGCCGGGCCATCACGCCGAGATCAATAAGGCAATGGGATTCTGCTTCTTCGACAATGTGGCCATTGCCGCTCGCCACGCGCAGCGCACGTTCGGCATCACTCGCGCTGCAGTCGTCGACTTTGACGTCCACCACGGCAATGGCACCCAGGACATTTTCTGGGGCGACAAGAGCGTGATGTATTGCTCCACTCATCAGATGCCATTGTTTCCCGGCACCGGAGCCGCCGGCGAACGGGGGGAGCACAACAACATCGTCAACGCGCCGCTTGCCTCGGAAGATGGCGGTCCGCGGTTTCGCGCTGCCTTCGAACAGCTGATCTTGCCGAGACTCCGGCAGTTCAGCCCTGAACTCATCATCATCTCCGCCGGCTTCGACGCGCATTATCGTGACCCCCTCGCCTCGCTCAACTTGCGGGCGGACGATTTTCATTGGGTCACACGAAGCCTGATGGACGTCGCCGATACCTGCGCGGGAGGGCGTGTTGTCTCGGTATTGGAGGGCGGCTATGACCTGCAGGGACTGCAGGAATCGGTCGCAGCTCACGTAGCGGCCTTGATGGGCGGATAGTCCGCCACAATGCTCCCACATAGATCGTCTTGAGTTCCTTCAATTTGAACACCGCGCTTTAGGAATCGACATGGCAGAGAATACCAACGATGTCCGGCAGCTGACCTTTGAGCGAGCGATCGAGGAGCTGGAATCGATCGTCAAACGCCTCGAAGACGGGAAAGTACCTCTGGAAGAATCGGTTGCGATCTATGAGCGCGGCGAAGCCTTGAAGCGCCGTTGCGAGGAGTTGTTACGTTTGGCAGAGGCCCGGGTCGAAAAGATCACCACCGATGCCAGCGGACAACCTGTCGGCACCGAACCTCTCGACGTGCAGTAATTCAGCGGCAGAAATTCTGCCTGTCGATGAAACGACCGATCTTCGATTGCGGCAAAGTGGCCAGTCCCGATCGCTGAGACTGTCGGATACAGACCCGGGCAACGTTTTTGAATTTGCGGCCTTTAGCGTGTTGCCTGTTCCGGGGATCATGATCAGTGCGTGTTCGGCACCGCCACATCATTTACGTCCAGGGATACGATCCGCGCGGCCTGGCGCAATACTATCGCATGTTCCGCACCGAGTTGCGCAAATTCGGCGCGCTTTATGGCCTGTCCGCCAGCGTCGGCCGTCCGCAAGGCGCGCCCGACGGCGAGACCGGCTCCTGGACAATCGAAACCCGCGCCGAGGACTGGACGACGCGGACCAGGTACGATTTTCTGCGCTGGGAGGACCTGATCCAGCGCGACCTCGCCGCGCCAATCTGGCAGACGGTGTTCCACGCGACCGGCCTCTTCTGGCGCGCGGTGTTCACCGGTACGCTTGGGCGGTTCTGGAAGGCGAACTGGCGATTCGCGGCCTTCGTCATCTATCCGCACTTTGTGTTCCTTATTGAGGTGCTGGGGTCGCTCGGGCTCGCGGTCGGGCTCAGCCTGGGCCTGCGGGCGGGTCTGGCCATCGATCTGGGACAAAGACTGGGCGTCGCCGACATCCCCGCTTGGGCTTTTTGGATTGTGGGCGGCCTCGCCTTCGCGGGCATCCTGACAGCGATGCTGAAATGGACGGAGCGCTGGACCTATTTGCTTTATCTTTTGTCCGACGGAATCTGGACCTGGGAGTTCTCGCATGGGCGAAGACCCGAATGGGACGGGCGCATCGATCGCTTCGCACAGCAACTGATCGAAGTCGTCCGACGGAATGAGGCCGAGGAGATTGTCCTGGTCGGCCATAGCTCAGGATCATTCCTAAGTATCGAGATCCTCGCACGGGCGCTGCAACTTGACCGCGCGCTGGGCAGCTACGGCCCCCGCGTCGTGCTCCTCACGGTCGGCGGCAACCTCCCTATCGTGGGCTTTCATGCCGTATCGCAGGCCTTCCGCGACGATTTGCGGATGTTGGCCATGGAAACTTCGATCGACTGGATCGACTGCCAGTCACGCAAGGATGTGATGAACTTTTACCCGTTCGATCCGATCGCCGGTCACGGGATCGAGCTCGGCGCAGCCCGGCGCAACCCGCACATCGTGCCGGTCCGGTTCCGTGAGATCATTCGACCGGAGAATTACCCGCTGTTCCGCTGGAAGTTTTTCCGGGTTCATTTCCAGTTTGTCATGGCCAATGAGCTGCCACACGCCTACGACTTCTTCATGATCGTCTGCGGCCCGGTTCCGCTCCGTGACCGGATGGGCCATCCCGAAGCGGCGCTTGCCGTCGTTGTGGGCGAACCGGAAACACGCCTGTGGGCCTGGAAAAAGCTGGAAACAGGCTCGAATCGTCCCGAATTACTCCCTTTTTCGATAGCCGATACTTTATCGCCCGCCTCGCCTCCCGCCGAGGCCCAAGGAGGGTGAAGCGGCCTTTGGTGCCATTTCGCGTCCCCTGGCCGCCCCGACGCGGGTTGGCTTCCGCGCCCCCTTTGGTGTAAAGGATGACGACCTATGGGCCAGGGATGACGGTCCTGATAACGATTCTCGCGATAGCAAGCGCTTCAAATTGCTAACGAAAACGTTGAGTAAGGCCCGTATGGGCTGCCAAAGGTGATCAAATCACGCTGAGCGATCCAGAGCGCATCTAGGCTTTTGATCGGCCTTCGGCCGATCAGGATGGCATCCCCTTTGGGGTTCCATCGGGTCGATCGCGTACCTTATCTTTCGTCGGACCAGCGTCCGACATGCAACATTGGAATATGGCCGTGACCACATTTAGCAAGACGCCGCTTCTCGATACGATCCGTACACCGGAAGATTTGCGCCGGCTTAAGATCGAGCAAGTCCGTCAGGTGGCCGACGAGCTGCGCCAGGAAACCATCGATGCGGTCTCGGTGACCGGCGGCCATTTCGGCGCCGGCCTTGGCGTGGTCGAGCTGACCACCGCCATTCACTACATTTTCGATACGCCCCGCGATCGCCTGATCTGGGACGTTGGCCATCAGGCCTATCCGCACAAAATCCTGACTGGTCGCCGCGACCGGATTCGTACCCTTCGCACCGGCGGCGGATTGTCGGGGTTCACCAAGCGCACCGAAAGCGATTACGATCCCTTTGGCGCCGCCCACTCCTCCACGTCAATTTCGGCCGGCGTTGGAATGGCCGTGGCGCGCGACCTTTCCGGCGGCAAGAACAATGTGATCGCGGTGATTGGCGACGGCGCGATGTCGGCGGGAATGGCCTATGAGGCCATGAACAACGCTGGCGCCATGAATTCGCGCCTGATCGTGATCCTCAACGATAACGACATGTCGATCGCCCCGCCGGTCGGCGCGATGTCCGCTTATCTTTCGCGACTTTACTCGGGCAAGACTTATCGTTCGCTCCGCGAAGCCGCCAAGCAGCTCGGCAAGCACCTTCCAAAGATCATCGCCAACCGGGCCAACCGCGTGGAGGAATATTCCCGCGGCTTCATGATGGACGGCGGCACCCTCTTCGAGGAGCTTGGCTTCTATTACGTCGGTCCGATCGACGGCCATAACCTCGATCACCTGCTACCCGTGCTGCGAAACGTCCGCGACATGGAGACGGGGCCGATCCTGGTTCATGTCGTGACCCAGAAGGGCAAAGGCTACGCCCCGGCGGAAGCATCCGCGGACAAGTACCACGCGGTCGTCAAATTCGATGTCGCCACCGGCACCCAGGCCAAGGCCAAGCCGAATGCGCCGGCCTATCAAAATGTCTTCGGTCAGAGCCTCGTCAAGGAAGCCGAGAAGGACGACAAGATCGTCGGCATTACCGCCGCCATGCCGTCGGGCACGGGTATCGACATTTTCGCCAAGGCCTTTCCCAACCGCACCTTCGACGTCGGCATTGCCGAACAGCATGCGGTGACGTTTGCGGCAGGTCTCGCCACTGAGGGTTACAAACCATTCTGCGCGATCTATTCGACCTTCCTGCAGCGCGGTTATGACCAGGTGGTTCACGACGTGGCCATCCAAAGCCTGCCGGTGCGCTTTGCGATCGACCGCGCCGGCCTCGTCGGCGCCGATGGCGCCACCCATGCCGGCTCATTCGACAATGCCTATCTCGGCTGCCTGCCGAACTTCGTGATCATGGCGGCGGCGGATGAGGCTGAACTCGTGCACATGGTGGCCACCCAGGTCGCGATCAACGATCGTCCAAGCTCGGTGCGGTATCCGCGCGGCGAAGGCCGTGGCGTCGAAATGCCTGAGGTCGGCATTCCCCTGGAGATCGGCAAGGGGCGCATAATTCGCCAGGGCAGCAAGATCGCGCTGTTGTCCTTTGGCACGCGGCTCGCGGAGTGCGAAAAGGCCGCCGACGAACTGGCCGCCCATGGCCTCTCCACCACGATCGCCGATGCGCGCTTCATGAAGCCGCTTGACGTCGATTTGGTGCTGAAGCTCGCGCGCGACCACGAAATCCTGATCACGATTGAAGAAGGCTCGATTGGCGGCTTTGGATCCCACGTTATGCAAGTGCTTGCCGAAAACGGCATGCTGGACGGCCAGGTGCGGATGCGCGCGATGGTGCTGCCCGACGTGTTCCTCGACCACGATTCACCGACCGCGATGTATGCCGCCGCCGGGCTTGATGCGAAGGGCATCGTGAAAAAGGTGTTCGAGACGCTCGGCAAGGACTTCAAGGCTGAAACCGTGAAGCTAGCCTGAGATTCGCGTTCAGCGCCTTGTTGGCGGAGCACCCATTCGCCAGTCTCTCCGGACCGAGCGGCCATGAAAATCTATCTGGCAGGTCCCGACGTGTTCCTGCCGGATGCGATGGAAATCGGCCGGCGCAAGGCCGCTCTTTGTGCCAGCTATGGCCTCACGGGCCTTTATCCGCTGGACAATGTGGTCGACCTGGAGGCGGAGGACGCCTCGGTGCGAATCTTCCAGGGCAACGAAGCCATGATGCGAGAGGCCGACGCCATCATCGCAAATCTGACGCCGTTCCGCGGACCAAGCGCCGATGTCGGCACCGTCTACGAAATCGGCTACATGGCGGGACTCGGCAAACTCTGTCTCGCCTATTCCAATGATCCCTCCTCTTACGCGGACCGCTTCGCGGCCCTTTCCGCTCGACCCTTAACCGCCGGGCCGATCATCGATAACCAGGGAATGCTCGTTGAGGATTTCGGTCTCGGCGACAATCTGATGATCATCCACGCGCTCGAGGTTCACGGCAGGTCATTGGTTACACCCCGGCATCCGCCAACGGACCTCTGGGGTGACTTGACGGCCTTTGAAGCCTGCGTTCGCCTGGCCGCGGATCTTGCTTTACCCGCGCCTTCCAGGTTGAGCTGAGCCCGTGGCCGAGAAAAATACTCGCCTGGCCCCCGCCCGCAAGCGCGCCGACCTCCTGCTGGTTGAGCGTGGGCTGTTCGAGAGCCGCGCCCGCGCCCGGGTCGCGATCGAGGCTGGGCTTGTCCGCGCTGATGGCCAGACCGTCGAGAAGCCTTCGGAGAGCCTTCCCGTGGACGTCGCATTGGAAGCCCAGCCCGCGCATCCCTATGTCTCGCGCGGCGGGGTCAAGCTCGCCAGCGCGCTCGAGGTCTATCCGATTAATGTTAAAGACCGCGTATGCCTGGATGTCGGAGCCTCCACCGGCGGCTTCACGGAGGTGCTTCTGGCGCAAGGCGCGCGACTGGTATTTGCCGTCGATGTGGGCCGCGGCCAGCTTCATCGTTCGCTACGCGGCCATCCCGCAATCGTGTCGATGGAGGAAACCGACATACGACACCTGAATAGCAAATCCCTTTCCGAGCGACCGGATGTGGTCGTGATCGACGCCAGCTTCATCTCGCTGAAAGCCGTGCTGCCGGCTGCGCTGGAGGTGGCCGCGACGCCAACCGACTTACTCGCCCTCATCAAACCGCAGTTTGAGGCCGAGCGGAAGCATTCCAAGCGCGGCATCATCCGCGATGCCCGGGTGCATTCGGAAATATGCAGCGACATGGCAGCATTCGCTGCTTCCCTTGGTTGCCGAGACATCAAGATATTTCCATCGCCGATCAAAGGTGGCGCCGGCAACGCCGAATTCTTTCTTGGGGCTCGCCGTGGTTGAAAATCTTCTGATCGATCGTGTCGGTCATCGCGGCGATGGCGTCGCGCTATCCGGCGAACAATCGATCTACGTTCCCTATACACTCGGCGGCGAGACCGTCGAGGTCGAGCCTGTGCAGGGACATCCTGATCGGCGAGCTCTGCTGAAGGTGGTGAACGCCAATCCGGATCGTATCGAGGCGTTCTGTCCGCATTTCGGCCGGTGCGGCGGTTGCGCCATCCAGCATTGGAGGGCGGAAGCCTATCGGACCTGGAAGCGCAACATCGTGGTGGAGGCATTGGCCCATGCCAGGCTCAACGCCCCGGTCAAAACGCTTATCGATGCCCACGGCGATGGACGACGGCGCATGACGCTTCATGCCCGGATCGGCACACATGAAGTGCTCAAGGTCGGTTTCTCGGCTGCCGGCTCGCACGACATCGTGCCGATCGACCGCTGCCCTATTCTCGATCCCGCACTGGACGGGGCGTTGGAATCTGCCTGGGCGCTCGCCGAACCGCTGATCTCCGGTGGGAAGCCCCTCGATATCCAGGTGACCGCCACCGAGGGCGGCCTCGATGTCGACGTACGAGGCTCCGGCCCGCTACCGGCGAAAATGATCGTGACGCTTTCGGCAATTGCGGAGACCCATCGACTGGCACGCGTTACCCGTCATGGTGAACTGGTCCTGCAGCGGCGCCCGCCGGTGGTCTCAATGGGGGCGGCCAAGGTCACTTTGCCGCCGGGATCATTCCTTCAGGCAACCCGGGCCGGCGAGGAAGCCTTGGCCGCGCTGGTCACCGGTTATTGCAAACGCGCCGGACACGTTGCCGACCTGTTTTGCGGGGTCGGTCCATTTGCGCTGCGACTAGCCGGACGATCGAAAGTAGCCGCGTTCGACAGCGACCGAGGTGCGGTGGCCGCCCTGCAAAAGGCGGCCGCATCAACCAGCGGCCTGAAACCGGTCACCGCCGAGGCGCGCGACCTGTTCCGCCGGCCGCTGGTGGCGCAGGAATTGCGCGACTATGACGTGGTGGTGTTCGATCCGCCGCGTCAGGGGGCCGAGGCACAGGCACGTCAATTGTCCGCCAGCAAGATTCCAAACGTCGTGGCTGTGTCCTGCAATCCTGCCAGTTTTGCGCGAGATGCCCGCATTCTCGTCGAGGGCGGCTACCGGCTGCAGGAAGTCACCCCGGTCGATCAGTTTCGCCATACGCCCCACGTCGAACTGGTGGCGCTGTTGACCCGTTAGGCCACGACGCCTTAGCGCCCCCACCGCTCCTGCCAGATCTTCTCCCCGATCATGCAGGAGACGCGAGGCTCCCTGCCGGCAATCCGAACGAGCCGGGTGGGCGGCAAGCGCCCTGCCACCTCCAGCACGAGCTTTGTCCGGATGGCTTCCTTGAACTTGTCGCGATCCTTGATGGAAACAACGAAGGAGCCGGGACCACCGATCACGCAATCCTCGTAATAAAAATCCAGATTTTCGATGTCCATCGTCGAATAGGTCGGGTCTTTCACCATGATCGGCAGGCCGTTGATGACGATGCCGCTCTCAATTGCCGTGTCTCGGGCGATGGTGACGGGGCCACCATTGTTGTTCGGACCGTCGCCTGAAATATCAATAACGCGTCGAAGCCCGCGATGCGGATCCTCATCCAGCAGGTGCATTGCGAAATTGATCGCGCCCGAAATCGATGTGCGGGACGCCCGGCGAACCGGCGTCTTCAAAATATCCTGGGCGACGGCATCGGCTGCTTCCGGTCCATCGATGACGCGCCAGGGGACGATGATCTTCTGATCGCTGGAGGCCGCCCACTCGAAGTAGGTGAGCGAGATCTTGCCATTGGGGCCAGCCTTCAGCGCCTGCAGGAATTCCTGCGAGGTGATGGCCTGGGCATAGCCCTCGCGCTGGACGGCCAGTTCGTCCATGTCCATGGAGTACGACACATCGACTGCCAGGACCAACTCGATGTCGACGCTCGGCGTCGTCTCCTTCTCGGCGGCGCGAACGCCACCGGCAAGGGGCGTAGCGTTGACGTCGGCCCTGATGGCCAACAGCGTCGCCGACAGGCCAAGCCCGCCCGCAATCACCAACGCCGCGATCGAGACATGCCAGCGCATGGGCGCCCCCGATTATCCTGGCATCGTGCCACGCCCGGCACGAAGCGCAAGATCGAAACGCGAAGTAACAATGGCGCTCGAGGCGGGAAGGCATCGAAAAACATAGGTTCCGCCAAGGGCATGATGCCTATAAACTGGATTGGATTCAACAAACCGCCGTAACTTCGGGAGCGAGCCGGCGTCAACTCATCGGGCGATGGCGGAGCAATCTGATTCAGCCGAAATGCGCCGGGGAGGCTGCCGGGACAGGAGGTACCGCGGATGCCGGATACCGTCACCAGACCCAAAACCAAGATCAGGACCAAGGTCGAGCAGCCGCGCCTGCACAAGGTCATCCTGGTCAATGACGACTTCACGCCGCGTGAATTCGTGGTCACGGTGCTAAAGGCCGAATTCCGCATGACGGAGGATCAGGCGCACAAGGTGATGATCACCGCTCACCAGCGCGGCACTTGCGTGGTCGCGGTGTTCACCAAGGATGTCGCTGAAACCAAGGCTACGCGCGCCACCGACGCAGGGCGCGCCAAGGGCTATCCCCTGCTCTTCACGACCGAGCCCGAGGAATAGCAATCAGGCCGGACTTGGCGGTTATCGCCCCACCTGGCCACGGTGCCTGAGGAAATGGTCCGCCAGCACGCAAACCATCATGGCTTCACCCACTGGAACCGCGCGAATACCGACACAGGGATCATGTCGGCCTTTGGTCCGGATATCGGTTTCCGCACCGCTGCGGTCGATGGTTCGCCGCGGCGCCAGGATCGAAGAGGTTGGTTTGACTGCAAAACGCGCCACCACCGGCTGTCCCGTCGAAATGCCGCCGAGAATGCCACCGGCATGGTTGGACTGAAAACTCGGCCCGTTATTTCCCATTCGCATCTCGTCGGCATTTTCCTCGCCGGACAATTCAGCGGCACCAAAGCCGGCGCCGATTTCGACGCCCTTCACCGCGTTGATGCTCATCAGCGCGGCCGCCAGATCCGCGTCGAGCTTGGCATAGATCGGCGCGCCCCAGCCCGCCGGCACGCCATCCGCTACCACCTCGATGACCGCCCCGATCGATGAACCCTTCTTTCGAATGTCGTCGAGATAGCCTTCATAGAAGGATGCCATCTCCGCGTCGGGACAGAAGAACGGATTTCGGCCGACCTCCTCCCAATCCCATTTGCTTCGATCAATCTTGTGCGGTCCCATCTGGACGAGTGCGCCTCGCACCGTGACGCCCGGCAATATCTTGCGAGCAATGGCGCCCGCCGCAACGCGCATTGCGGTTTCGCGCGCGGAAGAACGACCTCCGCCGCGATAGTCGCGAAGACCGTATTTGGCTTCATAGGTGAAGTCCGCGTGTCCCGGCCTGAACTTGTCCTTGATCTCGGAATAATCCTTGGATCGCTGATCGGTATTCTCGATCAGAAGACCGATCGGCGTTCCCGTGGTGACCTGCACGCCGGTTTCCGGATGAGGCATGACGCCGGAGAGAATTTTCACCGTATCCGGTTCCTGCCGCTGGGTGGTAAAGCGCGACTGGCCCGGACGGCGCCGATCGAGGTCACGCTGGATATCCGCGGCATCAAGCGGCAGCAGCGGCGGGCAGCCATCGACGACGCAGCCGATCGCAACACCATGGCTTTCCCCGAAAGTGGTTACGCGAAACAGATGGCCAAAAGTGTTGAACGACATATGAGACGTCCGCTCACGGGTGAGATCAGCTTCGCCCCGTCGTAACGCGGGGGGTGCCGGGGGTCAAATGCCGCGCTGATCCCTGCCGCCCTTAACTATATTTTGCCAAACCATCGGGACCGAACACATAGACCGCACCCTGTTCGACGGTAACGGCACTTCCCGGTCTTTCGATTCCGAGTGCTACCATCAGCGCCCACGCGGTGCCGCCATGGGCCACCGCAACCGTATGGGTGTTCACCTGATCGTACCAATCGGTCACCCGCGCGGTGACCGCGGCGTAGCTCTCCCCGTTGGGCGGCGGATCGTTCCAGCTATTCGCCAATCGCGCCGCAAACAGTGCGGGATCGCTTTCGCGCATCGATCCCTCCATATCACCAAAACTGATCTCGCGCAGCCGGTCATCGATCGCGTAGCCTTCGGACGGCAACCGCAGCGTCCCGCGCAGGAGCTCCATTGTCGTCCGCGCCCGTCCAAGCGGACTTGAGACGAAGGAGAGCGTCTGAACATCCTGACCATCCCGTGCTAACAGATCAGCCAGGATATGACCGGCTCGTAGCGCCTGCTGCTCTCCGAGCGCATTGATCGGAACGTCCTTACCACCTTGCAACCGGCCTTGCGCATTCCAGTCGGTCTGGCCGTGACGAACATAGTAGATCACCGGCCGCATGAGATGGCGCTTACCCTCCGGAGGTGGCGACAACCAACCCCAACATCTTCATTTCCGCGCCGGACGCCGGAACGGCGCGATAGGACGGCAGCGCGCCTCCCTTACACCTGCCGCGGCGGTGGGTACAGCTGAATCTGGCGGGCCGCCAGACGCCTTTTTTACGGAATAGCCTCACGACAAGGGTGTTATTCTTAGCAGCGTTTGTAAGACGCGCTGGTGTGGAAGCGGCCAAAGGCCGGTGCCCGAACCAAGAGAACCGCCGCCTATGACCGCCTTTCGCGAAAGCGTCGAAGCGATGATTCCGGCCTTGCGGCGTTATGCTCGGGCGCTGGCACGGGACGCCGAGATCGCCGACGATCTGGTGCAGGATACGCTGGTGCGTGCCCTGCGCTCGGAGCGGCTTTTTATCGGCGGCGATATCAAGAGCTGGCTCTATACTATTTTGACCAACCTCAACAAGAATCGGCGGCGATCACTGGCGCGTCGGCCGCAACATCTGCCCTTGCTTGAAAACAATCCCGATGCCAGCGGAACGGAAGCCGAAGGCCGCGATATCGCCCGCGCCCTGGCAACGCTCGTCGAAGAGCAGCGCTCGGTGCTTTTGCTGGTGATGCTCGAAGGACTGAGCTATCGCGAAGTTGCCGACATTCAGGGCATCCCTATCGGCACCGTCATGTCCCGGCTGGCACGGGCCAGATCGCACGTCAAAGCGTATCTTGAGGGCGAACGACCGCCCTTGCGGAGGGTGAAATGAAATCAGAGTAGGAGCAGCTCACCCCCGAGGACGATACATGAATTCATTTGATCGAGATCATTTACCGCAAAAGACCCTACAGAGACGACCATGACCGAACCGCAAATTCCGGTAACCGAGGACGAACTTCACGCTTATGTCGACGGCGAATTGCCCGCTGAACGACGCGAAGAAGTTGAAGCCTGGCTTGCCGCTCATCCTGACGATGCCGCGCGGGTACAATCCTGGCGCTTGATGGCAGCCGATCTGCATGCGCGCTACGACGCGGTCGCCGACGAACCGATCCCTGCGAGGCTTCAAATTGAACGCCTGGTCCACACGCCGCGCAGATGGATCTATGGCGCCATTGCCGCGACGCTGGTGGCCTTCATCGGCGGCGGCTTGGCCGGCTGGACCGCGCATGGCGCTGCTTCTGCACCATCGGCGTTGCAGAATTTCACCGCTGAGGCTCTGGAGGCTCACCGGCTCTACACGGTCGAGGTCCGTCACCCCGTAGAGGTACCGGGAAGCGAACGGGCGCATCTGCAGCAATGGCTGACCAAACGATGCGGCTGGCAGGTTCGGGCACCGGAGCTTGAGACCACCGGGTTGAAACTGGTGGGTGGCAGGCTGCTGCCGGGGCCGACTGGGCCCGCTTCCTTCCTGATGTATGAGAGTGCTTCCGGCGAGCGCTTCACCGTCTACACGGCTCGCGCCTCGAGCGAAGCGACCCAGATGCGGTATGCGGCCGGCAACCAAGACGCCGCCTTGTTCTGGGCGGATCACGGCGTGGGTTATGTCGTCAGCGGGAGTAGCGATCGAGATCGGCTGATGCAGGTGGCGCGGCTGGTTTACGACCAGAGCGAGAAGGATGGCGGCGAAGCGCGTTGAAGTTTCGCAGTCCGTTTTTGCAACACCTTCGTGGTCACCCCGCCTTTATTGGCAGTCGCAATTCCGACACTGAAAATCACGGAATCGATCATGGATGGGTCTCAATATCGCACCCAATGGTCACGCGAAATTGAGCTGCGTTCGATACCGCCGATCGACGCACCGCGGCCTCGACGGGGTTGCACCACAGAGTCCCTCGTCGAGGCCGCACCCCCTTCTCAGGGAGTGGGCTGCAGCAAATTGATCAGCCGAGATCGCTGCGCGGATTGTAGGGGTGATTATCCCGCCATTTCTGCATTAAGGCCTCAAGCTCGGCATCATGACCATCGGGCAGCATGATACGGGTGGTGAAAAACAGATCACCAGCGCCGCCGGCCTTCGGCAGTCCCTTGCCCTTCAAGCGGAAGGTTCGACCGCTTGAGGTATTCTTCGGGATCGACAATTCGACCGCACCTCCAAGCGTCGGCACTCGCACCTTGGCGCCGAGTACCGCCTCGTAAAGCGTGATCGGCAGCTCGACCCGAAGGTCACTGCCGTCCACCTTGAAAAAAGGATGGGGCGCGATGCTGATGGTGATCAGGAGATCCCCTGGACGATGGCCGGGCGCGGTCTCGCCCTGTCCCTTCAGGCGGATCTGCTGCCCGGCCGTAACGCCGGCAGGAATCTTGACGTTGAGCTCTTTGCCGGTCGGCAGCCGGACCCGTTTCTCGGCACCCTTGACGGCTTCCTCGAGCGAAACCGCCATGGCCACGCTGAGGTCGAGATCGAGCGCGGTGGTGCCGGGGTCGAACTCGAAAGTCGTACCACCGGCCCGGGCACGACCCGCACCGCCGAACATGCTGTTCAGAATATCCTCGAACCCGCCGCCGCCGAAGCCGCCCCCGGGGCCGCTCCGGAAGGAATGGGCCTCAAAGCCACCGGCCCTGGGATCGCCGCCGGCAAACCCGCCGCCCGGAAAGCCCTGGAAACGGGGCTTTCCCTCGGCATCGATTTCGCCGCGATCGAACTGCTTGCGCTTGGCCTCGTCGCCAATGATCTCATTGGCCGCATTGATTTCGGAAAAGCGCGACGCCGCCTTCGGATCATTCTTGTTGCTGTCCGGATGGTGCTTCTTGGCGAGCTTGCGGTAAGCACTCTTGATCGCCGCAGCGCTGGCGCCCCGCGGCACCCCCAAGACCTCGTAGGGGTCGCGCATCGGTCGTATCTCCTTCGGGAATTCAAGAAACTTGCGGGACGATCATCCCCATGTCCATCTGGGGGTTCCGTGTCATTTTTGCAACGGCCCTGTAGTGGCAGGGAAGCAAATTTGGCAGGTCAAGGAAATGGTTGGTCTCGACGACGGTCGCTACGTCCACAGCTCGCATCAGCTACGCTGCCACGGCTTCATGGTGCGAATTTCCCAGCGACCCTTTTCCGATCGGCAACCGGCACCCTGCGACCAGCTCTCGGTGCGGCCATTGACATAACTTGCAAGAAAGTCCCGGCAGGTTCGCCCCTCGGACGTGTAGGATTGGGCAAGCGGAGTAACCGAGCCCCGCGCGCCGGTTTCGGGGTTCTCCCAGCTTTGGCTGGTATCCTTGTCGCCCTTGGTCAAAACGTCTGAGGCCGCGTTGCGCGCAAAGGCCAGATCACTATCAGTCGGAACCAGATCGGCGACCGCCTTGGCTTGGGAGGTCGCACCGGTCACGTCCGAATCCTCCAGGCGAGCGAAGCTGTCTTCGTTGCGCGATATGCTGCAACCGGAGGATCCTACTCCGATCAGGAGCAAGGTCACCGCCGCGCCCGGACGGATCGCCGATAGGCCAAGGCCTTTCCATGCCCTATATAGGGAAAGTCTGGAAGGTGATGGGCCCCTATGAGCCACAGACGAACGCAACTCGGAACCCCGGCGATGACGGACACGACCTCCATCAAACACCCGACACCGTTAACATCCGGTGATTTCACCACGGCCGGGGAGCCGTTCAAGCTGTTTGGCGAATGGTTCGCGGAAGCCGCCAAATCCGAACTCAACGACCCCAATGCGATGGCGCTCGCCACCGTCGACGCCAACGGCCTGCC
>Ga0105239_10005275_pt1 | contig 15191 bp, 16 predicted proteins | sample KBSC44metaG_FD_92761 | JGI IMG/M metagenome (GOLD analysis project Ga0105239, IMG submission 92761) | Corn rhizosphere microbial communities from Kellogg Biological Station, Michigan, USA - KBS C4-4 metaG | ecosystem: Host-associated > Plants > Roots > Rhizosphere > Soil | place: Michigan, USA...
ATCCAGAGCAGGGAGTACAAAGAGACATTAAATGATTCCCCTCTTTTCAAGGCGGGCGGCGATCATATCTTTTTTCTTAGCCCGGCCCAGGTAGAGGATATATCGTCCGTCTTCCGGAAGATGATCGTGGAGCTGGAATCGGATTATGTACATAAATATGACCTGCTGCGCAACTATCTGCATCTACTGATACATGAAGGGATAAAAATGCAGCCGGCTGAGGGGTATAGCCGGCACGCGAATGCGGCTTCCCGTACGACGACTATGTTCCTGGAGCTGCTGGAGCGGCAGTTTCCGATTGACAGCCCGGATAACGCTTTGCGGCTGCGCTCGGCTAACGACTACGCCCACTATCTTTCCGTACATACCAATCATTTGAACAGGAGCGTCAAGCAGGTCACGGGAAAGACTACTACTCACCACATCTCTTCGCGCATAGTCCGGGAGGCAGAGGCTTTGCTTCAGCATACGGATTGGGATATCGCCCAGATAGCGTACGGTCTGGGGTTCGAAGACCCGGCCTATTTTACCAATTTCTTTAAAAAACATACCCGCCATAGTCCCGGCGTTTTCCGGCAAAAGGTTGTTTGAAATTTACAAGGATCCGTTTGAATACAACAAGGTATGCCGGCATGTCCTTCTGTAATTTTATGTCATAAAACGACAGATATGAAATACAGGCAACTTGGAAGAACAGGTGAAAAATTATCCGCTATCGGATTGGGATGTATGGGCATGAGTCATGCATACGGCCCAACGGATAACGAAGAGAGCATCGCTACATTGAACCGGGCGCTGGAACTGGGCATTAACTTTTGGGACACCGCTGATATGTACGCCAACGGGGAGAATGAACGATTGATCTCGAATGTCCTGGTTCCCCATCGAAAGGACATTTTTATCGCTACTAAGTTTGGTTTCCGCTATAAGGATGGTGCGACGGGGTTCAGCACGAGCCCGGGTGTTTATATCGACGCGTCGCCTGCATGGATCAAGGAGGCGGCTGAGCTGAGCCTGCGACGGCTGAAGACGGATGTGATCGACCTTTATTATGCGCATCGGGTGGACCCCGATGTACCTATCGAGGAAACGGTAGGCGCCATGGCGCGGTTGGTTGCCGAGGGGAAGGTGCGTTATATCGGGTTGAGCGAGGCGTCGGCTGCTACTATACGGAAGGCACATGCGGTGCATCCAGTCGCCGCGCTCCAGACGGAGTACTCGTTGATGACGAGGGATGTGGAGGGGGAGATACTTTCGACGACGCGGGAGCTGGGAATCAGCCTGGTGGCCTATTCGCCGCTTGGGAGAGGGTTGATCACGAACGCGCTCGATGTCCGGGGTTTAGGGGAAGGGGATTTTCGCAAGACGCTGCCGCGTTTTACAGGCGAGAACCTGGAGCGTAATGAAGCTTTGATCCGCGCCTTTGCGGCTATGGCTGAAGAAAGGGGGTGTACGCCTTCGCAGCTGGCGCTGGCGTGGGTGTTGGGGAAGGGAGAGGATATTATTCCGATACCGGGGACTAAGAGAAGGAAGTACCTGGAGGAGAATGCGGGTGCGGTTGACATCAGCTTGTCGACGGTGGATATGTCCGCTCTTGATTCGCTGTTTGGCCAGGATGTTATCAAGGGGCAACGTTACCTGGAAGCGTCGATGAAGATGCTGAACCATTGACGTTGCCCCCGGGGTCTTTCGGGGCTATCCGATGATGAAAAGTCCTTTGCCCGAGGAGCTGCCGGGTGTGGAGGAATAGCTGGCTTTGACGGCTGTTTTGAATTGGTCGAGCCTGTACCGGCCGCTGACGGGCGCGACGAACGAGGGATCGCCGGCGATGGTGATGATCTTTTCGAGTGTCGTACGCTCTTCGGGCGTGGGCGGCGTAAAGAAGTGGCGATAGATATAGGGCTCGATGCTGAGGCCATTCAGGTAGATATCGTTATTGTGGAGCTCGAAGCGCTGGTCGCTGAGGCCGCCATACATGACGACGCGGGCGCCGAAGCTGGCGCTGCGAACGAGGTCGGCCCGGAGGGGACCGCCGACGGCATCCAGGATGGCGCTGATTCCCTTGCCTGCCGTGATATCGCGGATGTGCGAGGGTATGTTGTCTCCGTGGAGTGAAATGTCGACCACTACTTCGGCGCCGAAGTCATGTAGGTTCAGCGAAGGCTGCCGTCGCACCAGGGCGATCACCCGGATGCCTTTGCGTACAGCCAGCTGCATGATCATCAGAGCGTTGGCGGAATTGGCGGCGGTCACTGCGATCCAATCTCCGGCTTTTGCTTTCGAGCCTTCCAGGATGTCCCAGGCCGTGATCATGGGCATCATCTGTGCCGCTTTTTCCGGAGCGAATCCGGAAGGCAGGGGTATCAGCCATTCTTCGGGAATAGCGGCGTATTCGGCCCAGGTGTTGTAATAATTGACGGCGACCAACGTTGATTCGGTCAGCCGGGCGCCGGGTCCCTTTTCGACGACGATGCCGGTGCCATAATTGCCGGCCACCTGGCCGGGCAGGGAAGGTCTTTTGGGTTCGGGATATAGGTTTTGGATGAAAAGAAAGTCGCCCTGGTTGATAGGCGCGTTGAGCAGCTGTACCAGCACCTCTCCTTTGCCGGGAGCCGGCCTTTTTACATCACGGAGCTCCAGCACTTCGGTTGGTAACCCCAGTCTGTCGAAAACGATTGCCTGCATAAAGATGAATTGTTTTATCAAAGCTATCGCGTTGATATAGCCGAAACAAGTATGCACCGGATGGTGACCTGGGCACCAAAATGATACTATTGTTGAGGATCAGGGGGAAATTTTTCAAAAAGATTTGAATAATGTTTCACTGTACCTTTATGATAAGTATAATCAGCATGTACAAGACACAGAAAATGGACGGCACGGCGGAGCAGTGTTCTGTCGATTACGCGTTTCAGCGGATCGGCGGCAAATATAAAGCCCGCATCCTCTGGCATTTATCCCACGGCACACTCCGATATGGAGAATTGAAGCGGCAACTGCAGGATATCACGCCCAAAATGTTGACGCAGGCCCTGAGGGAGCTGGAGGCGGACCAGCTGATAAGACGGCATGTGTACTACGAAGTCCCGCCCAGGGTGGAATATAGCCTGGATGACACGGGCAGGGAGCTATTGCCGGCGATCGAGCTTTTGAGCGGCTGGGCGAGGGGGCAGATGATCAACCAGAACATTCCTGTGATGTCTTACTAGTGAATGCCCGGCCGGCGGGCGTAGCTGTTCTTTTTGAACTGGCCAGGGGTCGGGCAGGAGCGTGATATCGGCTCGTACGACTCTCATATGGCAATTTTGGTAAAATTGAAGAAAAAAATGATAATTGCAAAGCAGGAAGAATGGGTGATGATCCGGAAGTTTATGGAAAGTTGTACATATGAATAAGATAGGGATATTATTGATCGCGTTGTCGCTTGGTACCGCGCAGGGACGGGCCCAGAACAACGACGCCACGATTCCGACCAAAAAGCTATTTTCCGAGAGTGCGGCGGCGAAAGAGCAGCGCATGGCCTGGTGGACGAATGACCGGTTCGGGATGTTCATTCACTGGGGTATCTATTCCATGGCAGCGAGGCACGAGTGGGTCAAGCACAATGAGCATATGACCAACGAGGAGTATCAGAAGTACTTTGACTTTTTTAACCCGGACCAGTGGGATCCGACTGCCTGGGCGAAACAGGCAAAGGCGGCAGGTATGAAGTATGCCGTGCTAACGACCAAGCATCACGACGGGTTTTGCCTGTTCGACTCGAAATATACGGACTATAAGGCTACCAATACGCCGGCTCATCGCGACCTGGTGAGGGAATATGTGAATGCCTTCCGGGCGCAGGGGCTGAAAGTAGGCTTTTATTATTCGTTGCTGGACTGGCATCATCCGGACTATACGATGGATGACGTTCATCCGCTGACGCAGGTGGATACCAGCCAGGCGAACTACGACCGGCTGAACAAGGGACGGGATATGGCTAAATACCGGCAGTATATGCGCGACCAGCTGACCGAGCTGCTGACGAACTATGGAAAGATCGATGTCCTCTGGCTGGACTGGACCTGGGGTAAGGATGCCAAACGGGGAAAGCATGCGGAGGACTGGGGGGCGGTCGAGCTGCTGAAGCTGGTGAGGAAGCTGCAGCCAGGGATACTCGTGAACAACCGGCTCGGTCTGGACGAATATGCCGACGGGGGCGATTTTGTCACGCCTGAACAGGTATCGCCTGCGGAGCTGGCTAAGTACAGGGGAAAGACCTGGGAGACCTGCCAGACGTTTTCCGGCTCCTGGGGATATTACCGGGACGAGAATAGCTGGAAGACGGATCACCAACTGCTGGACCTGCTGATCACTTCGGCGGCTAATGGGGGCAACCTGATCCTGAATGTCGGGCCGACGGCAAGGGGGGAGTTCGACTATCGGGCCAAGAGCGCGCTGGACAGTCTTTCTTTGTGGATGCATGCGAATAGCAAGGCTATTTATGGGTGTACGTTTGCGCCGGAGGAGTTCAAGGCGCCGGAGGGGACGAGGTTGACGTATAATTCGAGGACCCGCCGTCTGTATGTGCATTTAATGGAGTATCCTTCTGATCATAAGCTGGTTTTGTCCGGGTATGGCAGTAAGGTACGGTATGTGCAGTTCCTGCATGATGCGTCGGAGATCAAGACGAAGGTGGAAGGGGAGGATGTGACGCTGTTGTTGCCGGAGCGAAAGCCGAATGTGGCGATACCTGTTATTGAAATAGTGCTCAAATAGAAAGGGCTTCAAATAATAATTCCCGTGGCATGTCCAATTCTTGTCGTTCCAGTCATTCTTAGGGTATATTCTTAACCTTCAAAATCGAAAAAGATGACACAAAGAATTAATGTTGTCAAAAAGGGAATGCCCGCAGTTAAATCATTGTCCGGTCTCGGTGAATACCTGGCTAAGTCGGCTGTAGAGCGGCCGCTTTTGGAATTGATCTATTATCGGGTGTCACAGATCAATGGGTGTGCATATTGCCTGGATATGCATACGAAAGATCTGCGTGCATTGGGTGAAACGGAGCAGCGGCTATACGTGTTGCCCGCCTGGCGTGAAGCGCCGTTCTATTCTGAGCGTGAGCGTGCTGCGCTGGCCTGGGCTGAAGCGCTGACAAAATTGAATGGAGGTGTCGTACCTGATGAGATATATGATTTGGCCATGGATCAGTTCAGCGAGGAGGAGATAATAGATATTACCATGGCTGTCATTGCGATCAATAGCTACAACCGGATAAATCTCGCTTTTCCGAATGTTGCGGCGGTAGGGACCTACAGGCCGGGAGTGCATGCGGTCGTGGAGTCGTAAAATAGTGCCGGGGATAGACTAACTTTAAACAAAATGAGCGCGATGAAAGAATTCGCATTGTTATTCAGGCAGCCGAACATTGATTATCCCAGCTTATCCGACAGTGAAGTGGAGGCTTTACGCAAGAAATGGGCTGATTGGGCAGGGGCCATGGCGGCGGAAGGGCGAGTGGTCGACGATGGCATTCGGCTTGATCCGTCTGGTAAGGTGCTCAGGACCGGGGGACTGGTTACGGACGGTCCTTTTGTGGAGATACGGGAGATATTGGGAAGTTTTGTGATTATCAAAGCTGAAAGTCTGGATGATGCGATAACCGTGGCGCACGGCTGTCCCGTACTGGAACGCGGCGGTAGTGTGGAGGTCAGGCCGGTGTTTAATTGACAGCGAGATAAAAAAAGCGATCCTGTCCCGGCAGCGGGCGGGATCGCTCTACCAGTATGAATCAGGAAACGGGCGATCTGAAAGACTTATTTAAGCTGGAGTTCTCCAGGATGGTTGCTGTGATCAGCCATAGTTTTGGGCTGGAACATATCGAGCTTGCCGAAGACCTGGTAAGCGAAACCTTTTTGAAGGCCGTTGAGACCTGGAACGTTCGGGGAATACCTGCCAATCCCAGGGCCTGGCTGTATGCCGTAGCACGGCAGAAGACGCTGTATCATTTAAGGAGGAACAGGTTGTTTAAAACCAGGGTATTGCCCGCAGCGCCCGAACTAAAGGTGTCATATGAGGTCATGCCAGAGCCTGATTTTTCATCAAAAAATATAGAGGACAGCCTGTTGGCGATGATCTTTGCCGTTTGTACGCCGGCTATCGCCAGTGAAGCGCAGGTTGGCCTGTCATTGCGGATACTTTGTGGATTCAGTATCGATGAAATTGCGGAGGCCTTTTTTACCAGTAAGGATACGATCAATAAAAGGCTTTACCGGGCAAAGGAAAAGCTGAGGACAGAGAGGGTGACGTTGGAGCTGCCATCCGAAAAGGAGTTGCCCGATCGCCTTATCAATGTGCTTCGTGTAGTTTACCTGCTATTTAGCGAGGGTTATTATTCGCGTACCCAGAATGAAATATTACGAAAAGACCTTTGCCTGGAGGGGCTAAGGCTGGGCCTGTTGCTTACCAACAATGAGAAAGTGAATCTTCCAAAGACCAATGCGCTGGTGGCGCTGATGTGCTTTCACGCATCCCGATTCGACGCGCGACAAACGATAGACGAGTATTTTATACCTTATAGTGAGCAGAATGAGAAGCTCTGGGATGTGGAGCTTTTCAACCAGGGAGTGAATTTTCTGAATCTTGCTATGCAGGGCGATGAAATGAGCTCGTACCATATAGAAGCGCAGATAGCGTACTGGCATTGCCAAAAAGCAGATACTAAAGAGAAGTGGGATACGATATTGCGGTTGTATGATCAATTGCAGCGGATCAATTTTTCTCCGTCGGTAGCGCTCAGCCGGATATATGCCCTGTATAAAGTCAGTGGCTGGGAGATCGCTTTGGCGGAGGCCGAAGGTTTGAGGATGGAGAACAGTCAATTTTATTTTGTCCTGCTTGGAGAACTTTATAAGAATACCGATAGAGGAAGGGCCCTGGAAAATTTTAATAGGGCCTATCAACTGGCAAAGACCGAGACGGAAAGGAAGGGTATCCAAAGAAAAATAGAAACCCTACCGGTCAGCGGGGGATAATGCCAGCTGTTCGGCATATATCTCTTCGAATGATTTGTTTTTCTGTTTTTGGATCAGGGGAAAGAAACTTGTTTCTATTGGAGACAATAGCTGGAGGCAGAGGAGCTTATCTTCGTCGCCCATGCGTCGGGTCAGCATGTTTACTACCTTTAATATTTTTTCTTTCGCCTCCTTCAGGACTTTTTCCCCTTTTTTGGTCAGCTGAAGTCTTTTAACGCGTCGATCTTCGGCATCGGCGTATTCGCTGATCATTTGCTTGTTCTTCAACCTTATCAATATGTTGGTACCACTGGAAAGCTCGAGCATATTAGTAAAGATCGCCTCGGACTTGGGAGGGTTTTTCAGGTTAAAGATAGCCGCCATCATTCCGAACTCTTCGATCTGGTCAAGCCCAGTGCCTGCCAACGCTTTTTTTGTATAAATCTCCTGGAACTTGCCGATACGGCTGATCGTCTTGATCAATGCTCCATTGAGGTCCGGATGCATTTGCAGTTGGGACGGGATGGCTCTTTCCTTTTTTATGGAACTGGCCAGAACGTGGCGACAAAAGGTTTCAATGGTGCCTTCCGGATTTTCTTTTTCATATTCCCCCCAGAGCCTGACTAATTCCACGGTTTGATTCATGAGTTACTTCTATTTGGTTGTAAAAATAAAAAATAAATGCCAAATAGTTGTTTTTTGATGCCAAATGGTATTAATTTGTGTTATAAACTACCAAATGGTATTAAATAGACTGAATATGAAAATGTATTTAATAGTGCGTCTCCTTCTCGCCCTGCATATTGCCGGGATCGTAATTATGGCCGGGACAACGATGATCGATTATTTGACTTTTAGAGTTTTCTGGCAGTTGGCTGATGCGCGTGATAATCGGGTCTTTGGCCTGATACCGTTGATGGCAAAATATGGAGTATTTGTCAGGACGGGGGCCATAACTATTTTCCTTAGCGGGATCGCGTTGTTTGTGCTGGACAGGGGCGCTATATGGGCTGAGCCATGGTTCAAGGTGAAGACGGTGCTGGTCGTTATATTGATATTGAACGGTTTGTTTGTCGGCAACAAGCAGGGGCATAAGCTGAGGGATACAGTGATGGCGCACAGCGCTGATTTTTTGTCATACACACTACCTATTCGGGAGACCATGAGCAGGTTCTATCCTATACAGCTGACGCTATTTTTTCTGATCATCCTGGTCAGTATGATCCGGGTCAATTCATAAGCAATAAAAATTAGCATCAATGGAAATTTCAAATACCGATAATTATGAGGTTCTCCTGTTTGGCATTACGGGCGGTACCGGTAGCCTGATTGCCAGGAGGCTGCTTGCGGGAGGAAATAAAGTTGCAGCCGTAGTGCGGCATCCGGAGAATGTTACGCTTCGTCACACGGAGCTTCAAATAAGGAAGGGTGATTTGGTGCAGCCGGAGACCTATTCTGACCTGGTCAAGAATTCCGATGTTGTGATATCTGCTGTCGGCGATCGATCGGGAAAGCCTACTACCCTGTATTCAGATGGAGTAAAAAATATTTTAAGGGCTATGGAGGGGAGCAAATGTAAACGCCTCATTTGTATTTCTGCGTGTCCGGTTGAGATCAACCCGGAAATGGTCTTTTGGCTGAGATGGCTGATGAAATACGTTGTTCAGAAAATATTCAGACATGGTTACGCCGATCTGCGTGTGATGGAGAGCCTGATAAAAGGTTCAGATATAAACTGGACGATCATACGGCCGCCGATGTTAAAAGATAAGCCGGCGACGGATAAGTATAAAATTGCCATTAACAGGCATCTAAGAAAGCCGTTCAGTGTTACAAGGGCTGATCTGGCCAATTTTATTGCCAGCATCGTGGGGAGACCGGAAACTTTTAAGAGCGTTATTGAAATAGCTAATTAAAGTGAAGAACAGCGCCATACCGGAATTTGCGTCATTCGATGAGGATCGACCTAAGAAATGTGCAAGGGTTCCGAAGAATCGTATAAGTGGGGGTGGGATTTGTGCGGGAGATTTGTGTTGTAAAAGAACAATACAAATTATTATGAAAAAGACAGTTTTAGTCACGGGGGCGTCTTCCGGATTTGGCAGGGAGACCGTTAAGCTTTTTGTTGATAAAGGTTGGAATGTAATTGCGTCTATGCGTTCGCCTGAGAAGGAAGTGGAGCTTTCGAGGATGGATGGGGTGCTGGTGGTCCGGCTGGATGTGACCGATAAAGACAGCATCCGGGATGCGGTTGCCGGCGGGGTAGCCCGATTTGGCGGGATTGACGTGCTGGTCAACAATGCCGGGTATGGGGCGTTCGGGGCGCTGGAGGCTGCGCCGGAGGAGGTGATCCGCCAGCAGTTCGAGGTCAATCTTTTTGGACTTATTGAGGTGACGAAGGCGGTTCTGCCCGGGATGCGGGAGAGGAAGAGTGGGGTGATCATCAATGTTTCGTCTATCGGCGGGAGGCTGACATTTCCGTTCAGCTCGTTGTACCACGCGACGAAGTTTGCGGTGGAGGGGCTGACGGAATCGCTGCAGTATGAACTGAATCCATTGGGTATCCGGCTGAAGATAGTGGAGCCGGGTGGCTACAAGACCAATTTTGCGGGCCGCTCGATGACGATGTATGGCGCAGGGGGGGTGGATAGCTACCAGGAGCGGATCGACCGTTTTGTAGGTCTTCTGGATCAGTGGCCGATGTCGGAGAACATTGGCGAGGTCGCGGATGTTATTTATGATGCCGCTACCGACGGTACGGAGAAGCTGCGCTATCCTGTGGGAAATGACGCTACGCCGTTGCTGGAAGCCCGGAGGCAAATGGATGACGTGGATTTTAAAAAGATGATGGCCGGCCAGACCGGTATGTGAATGAAGGGGTCTAAATTTGTAACAGCATGAAAAGAACAGCCCAACCCATTACGGACATCGAGTCGATCGCCGACCTGCACGCCCTGGTGAAGAAGCCGCCGCCGCGGCATCCGCTGATCAGCGTCGTCAATCATACGGATTTTTATGCCGAGCGGCCGAAAACGGAGGGTTTATACCGTATGGGCTTTTATACCATTTCCTGTAAGAAGTTCGAAGGGCTGCTGCATTATGGCAAGAGCCAGTACGACTTCAGGGAAGGGACGTTGATGTTCACGGCGCCGGGGCAGGTGATCGGTCCCGGGCCGGACTGCAGGGTGGACGAGGGTTGGGCGTTGTTTGTTCATCCGGACCTGCTCCACGGGAGTGCGTTGGGCGCGAAGATGCACCAGTACTCCTTTTTTCACTATGAGGTGAATGAGGCGCTGCATATTTCGGAGGAGGAGGATGCCCTCATCAAGGATTGTGTCGACAAGATCGCCCGTGAATATACGCGGACCATCGACAAGCATACCCAGGGACTTATCGTCAGCAATATAGAGCTGCTGCTAAACTATTGCAACCGGTTCTACGACCGGCAGTTCTATACCAGGGCAAAGGTGAACTCGGACGTCGTGCAGCGGTTCGAGGCCTTTTTGAAGGACTACTTCGGTCAGAGCACGCTGATAGAGGCCGGGTTGCCCCCCGTCACCTATTTTGCCTCAAAGCTGAACCTATCGCCGAATTATCTTTCGGACCTGCTGCAGAAGTCGACCGGCAAGAGCACGGTAGAGCATATACATCTCGAGATGGTCGAGAAGGCCAAGTCGCTGCTATGGGGGACGGAGGAATCGATCAGCGAGATCGCCTATGAGCTGGGGTTCGAGCATCCTTCGCATTTTACCAGGATCTTCAAGGCGAAGACGGGAAAGTCGCCGAGCGAGTACCGGAATCTCAATTAAAATCCAAAGGAATAAGGGGGATTATGATATGACCTGAAAACGGTATATATTTGTCGCATGCGAATGACCATTTCCGGGCTCCCAAGGGAGTTTGACAAATTCGATCTCCAACGGCTGTTTAACCCCTTCGGCTGGGTGGAATATACGAAGATACTTATCGACCCGATCTCCGGGTTGAGCAGGGGGAAGGGGATCGTTGAGATGAGGGACGATCATGCCAAGGCTGCTATGACTGCGCTGCAGGGTAAAATGTTGGCGCATAGTCCTTTAAATATTAAAGAAGCCAAGGAGCGGCGCCCTAAACCCGAGTAGGCGAATTACGCCTAGTTAAGGGACGGGTCAAGCTCAATGGTGGCCAGGTCCACGTCTTTATAATTCCTAATTTCATTGTAGAGGGTGTCGCGTTCGACTGGTTCGCGGCCGACCTGTTTGATGAGGCCTACGAGCTGGGCGGTCGAGAGGGAAGGAGTTTGTTCCTCGCTGCCGGCCATCGAGTAGATCTTTGTGGTATCGTCGATGGTGCCGTCGAGGTCGTTGACGCCGAAGGAGAGGGTCAGCTGGGCGTTCTTGCGGCCCAGCATCGGCCAGTAGGCTTTGATGTGGGGGAAGTTGTCCATGAACAGACGGGCTACGGCGTATAATTTCATGTCTTCGACGACGGAGAGCTCGGGGACGTTGCTCATGTCGTTGTCTTTATTACGGAATTTAAGGGGGATGAAGGTGTTGAAGCCGCCGGTACGGTCCTGGAGCTCGCGAAGGCGGTTCATGTGGTCGATGCGGTGGGCGTAGGTCTCGATGTGCCCGTAAAGCATGGTGGCATTGGTGTGCATGCCTTCGCGGTGGGCGGTCTCGTGGATCTTCAGCCAGCCGCCGGCGTCTACCTTGTCGGGGCAGATGACGTTGCGGACGTCGGGGTGGAAGATCTCGGCGCCGCCGCCGGGCATGGAGTCGAGGCCTGCGGCGTGGAGGGTTCTCATGCCTTCTTCGACGCTGAGTTTTGCTTTCCGGAACATATAATCCAGCTCGACGGCCGTGAAACCTTTGATGTGAAGGTCGGGGCGGTGGGCTTTTATTTTTTTGAGGACCTCGGCGAAGAATTCCAGGTTCATTTTGGGGTGGACGCCGCCGACGATATGGACTTCGGTGACGGGTTTGCCGTCATAGCTCTTTACGATGTCGAGCATCTGCTGTTGCGTCAGCTCCCAGCCCTCGTCACGGTGCGCATAGACGCGGGAGTAGGAACAGAAATTACAGGTGAAGACGCAGACGTTGGTGGGCTCGATATGGAAATTGCGGTTGAAATAGGTCTTGTCGCCGTGTTTTCTCTCCCGGACGAAGTTGGCCAGGGCGCCGAGCAGGGGGAGGCTGGCTTTTTCAAATAAGAGGAGGCCTTCTTCGGGTGAGATGCGCTGTTCTTTGGTGATCTTTTCTCCGATCGCGCGTATATCCGGGCTGGTGGTTCCCAAAAGGGTGGAGATGGCGGCTGAAGTGCTCATTGCTACTGAATTATTGGGCAAAATTAACTATTAATTATTATCTTCCCTCATTAAAACAACACCGTAGTGAGCATTAAGTTTAGGCTGGTTTTGATGAATTTTCTGGAGTTTTTTGTTTGGGGCGCCTGGCTTATCTCCATGGGGAGGTATATGGGAGCTACGCTTCATTTTACGGGGGGCCAGATCGGGGGCATATATGGAACCATGGGGGTTGCTTCCCTTTTTATGCCTGGCTTGCTGGGTATCGTTGCTGACCGGTGGCTGAATGCGGAAAGAGTATTAGGGCTCTGTCATCTCCTCGGCGCAGTATTGCTGATATGGGCTTCTACAGTGACCAGCTATTCGATGCTGTATGTGATCATGCTCCTGAATTCGATGTTCTATATGCCGACGATCGCCCTAAATAATACGGTGTCCTATATTGTAATGGAGAAAAAGGGGTTTAACATCGTAAAGGAGTTCCCGCCGGTTTGGGTATGGGGAACAGTAGGATTTATCTGCGCCATGTGGGTGGTCGATCTTCTGAACTGGACGGCCAGCGCGATGCAATTATATATCAGCGCCGGGGCGGCGCTGGTCCTCGGCATTTATGCTTTTACGATGCCATCCTGTACGCCTGTCCGTACGGTGGGAAAGAAAAGCCTCGTCTCTTCGCTGGGGTTGGACGCCTTTGTCCTGTTCAGGAACAGCAAGATCGCGGTATTCTTTCTTTTTTCCATGTTTTTAGGGGCCGCCTTACAGATCACGAATGCCTTTGGACTGGCTTTCCTGGGCGATTTTGCCAATGATCCTGCCTATGCGCAGACATTCGCCGTGGCGCATCCCAATATTCTGGCCTCTATCTCACAGGTGTCGGAGACCCTGTTCATTCTGGCCATTCCTTTCTTCCTTCGACGATTTGGCATCAAAACGGTGATGCTGATCAGCATTTTTGCCTGGGTATTCCGTTTTGGTCTTTTTGGCATCGGCAACCCCGGCGGCGGGCTGGTGTTCCTGGTCCTTTCGATGGTCGTCTATGGCATGGCTTTCGACTTCTTTAATATATCCGGGTCCCTTTTTATCGAAAAGGAGTCGCCGATCACCATGCGGGCGAGCGCACAGGGACTTTTCATGATCATGACCAATGGGTTTGGCGCCTGGTTCGGCACCAAGTGCAGCGGATGGGTAGTAGATCATTTTACGGTCAACGGGGCAAAGGACTGGCACAGCATCTGGTTTACATTTGCGGGGTATGCGCTGGTGCTGGGGATCGTTTTTCCGCTGGTGTTCAAGTATAAACACGAAAAAGTTCCGGATTCTTTGGCAATTAAGCATTAATTAGCTGTTCTGTTAAGGTTGGAATCTTTATTTGCTGATTGGTATAACGATCAAGCCAGTGAATATAATGACCAGACCTACGCTGTTGTTTTGCGCCTTTTTGTTCCCGCCTTTTTGGGGTTTGGCGCAGCCTTTTTTGCATTCCTTTAATGTTGTGTGGACGGAACCGGGGCCTGGAGGGTCCCTGCTCGTGGTGACTCCCGCTGCGTGGGCAAGCGACGTGAAAATAAATCAGCTTACATATGAATAGACGTGAATTGCTCAAGATGGCGGGGCTTGGCTCTGCCGGCGTTCTTGTTGGTGGGGTGAAAGCCGAGGCCGAGGCCGCCACGCCGCGTTATGCGGCCGGCATGCCACCGGTGACGATCCGATCGGTCAAGGCTATCGCTACCGCTCCCCAGGGCGCCAACCTGGTGCTCGTGAAAGTGGAGACGTCGGAGCCGGGGCTTTATGGGATCGGCTGCGCGACGTTCACCCAGCGGGCGGAGGTGGTGGTCACGGCCATCAACAATTACCTGAACGATTTCTGTGTCGGCCGGAATGCCGACAATATCGAGGACATGTGGCAGGCCTGTTTTGTCAGCTCTTACTGGCGCAATGGGCCGGTGCTGAACAACGCGCTCAGCGGTCTCGACCAGGCCCTCTGGGATATCAAGGGGAAACGGGCGGGGATGCCGTTGTATCAGCTACTGGGCGGCAAGGCCCGTTTTGCCGTCGATGCCTATGCGCATGCGGACGGGAAGACGCCGGAGGAGTGCGCGGACCAGGTGAAGAAATTTATGGATGACGGGTTCCGATATATCAGGATACAGCAGGGAGGATATGGGTCGCTGTACCTGGCACAGCAGCCGGATTTCAAGGATGCCGGTTTTGGCAAGCCGACCGACGATTTTATGGACCCGGTGGCCTATGTGCAGGCGGTACCAAAGCTGTTCCGCGAGGTGCGAAAGCGCTGTGGCGAGGAGATCGATCTGCTGCATGATACGCATGAGCGGGTGCAGCCGGTAGACATGATCAATATGTGCAAGCGGCTGGAGGAGTACAATCCCTTCTTTATCGAGGATCCGGTATCGCCGGAGAATATGGACTGGTTCAGGCAGCTAAGGGAGAGCACGACGGTACCCTTCGCGATGGGGGAACTTTTTAATAATACGAATGAGTTTGTAGGCGCGATCAAGAACCACTATATGGACTATATCCGTTGTCATGTCTCTCAGATCGGCGGTATCACGCCGGCGATGAAGGTGGCGCGACTGGGTGAGTTCTTCAATGTGAAGACGGCCTGGCATGGACCGGGGGATGTCTCGCCGGTGGGACATGCGGCGCACTGTCATATCGACCTGGCGATCTGGAATTTTGGTATCCAGGAGTCGGTGTTCTTTTCCGACCAGCTGCGGGAGGTTTTTCCGGGGAGCCCGGAATTGAAGAAGGGTTATCTGTATGTGAACGAGGCGCCGGGCATCGGGGTGGACGTGAATGAGAAATTAGCCGCGAAGTATCCTATTAATAACAAGGCAGGACGCTGGACTATCCGCAAGCGGGATGGGACGATCATCAGGCCGTAAATCATCGGG
>Ga0105239_10005277_pt1 | contig 15184 bp, 11 predicted proteins | sample KBSC44metaG_FD_92761 | JGI IMG/M metagenome (GOLD analysis project Ga0105239, IMG submission 92761) | Corn rhizosphere microbial communities from Kellogg Biological Station, Michigan, USA - KBS C4-4 metaG | ecosystem: Host-associated > Plants > Roots > Rhizosphere > Soil | place: Michigan, USA...
AAGCGTAAGCGGTTCGAATGGCGATGCCCATAGCTGAAAGCAGCTATGGGTGAGACAGAGAATCCATATTGGCAAAGCCGCAGCCCCCTATAGAAATGAAAGATGTGGGTAACGACAAGCCCTTAAGGGGCAGGATTGCGACGAACGGATCGTTCAAAATCTAAGATGTGGCAGTACTTGATTTTGAAGACGTTCCCTAGAAATCGGGGGATAGATTCAATGAAGTGAAAAAATGTTCTAAAACATTTTTTAATTTGACGTGATGATGGAGGGCCTGGCGGGCCTCTGCAATGAGAGGAACAGCTTTGTCGAGACGGAGAGGGTCGTGCTCCCGAATCCAGTAAAGCATTTCTTCAAAAAGCTGATCGAGTTCTTCTTGCGAAGCGTCGTCTGTGGGCTCAGAGAGATCGGAAAGCTTCTCGTGAAGCTCGGTGTAGCTCTTGGAGCGAAATAGCGCGTCTAAGAGGAAATTAGAGGGGTTAGAGACGCGACGAACAGCCTGCGAGACGGAGCCTTGGGCAAGCATGGCGATCTTTTTACCGTCCTGGGTATGAAATTTTTGCATGATGTAGGCAGCGAGCTCGTCGTCGGGGACCGGGAAGAAGGGGATCTTGCAGCAGCGGGAGACGATCGTGGGGAGCATGAGTTCGACTTGGGAAGTGAGCAATAGGAAGTGGGTGCGCGGAGGAGGCTCTTCGAGGGTCTTGAGGAGGGTATTGCTGCTGGCGGGGAGCATCTTTTCGGCATCGTGGATGATAAAGACCTTGACGGGGGCTTCGAAAGGAGGAAGGCCGGTTTCTTGGATGAGTTGTCGCATATTGGCAACAGGGTGCTGATCGCTTTTGGGATCGGGACGAATGAGATGGATGTCGGGATGTTCTTTTTTAATGCGTCCCATGAGGTGTTCTGCGATCTCATAGGCAAAATGACCTTTTCCGACACCGTCAGGTCCGTGCAGCAGCAGGACATGGGGAAGCGACTGTTTAGCGAGAAGCCGGCTTAAGATTTCTTTGGCTTTGAGGTTTCCAATGAGCGTCGAGAACATGGAGGGCTTGCTCGAAGACATTGGCGGGTTGCTCTGAAGCGTCAAGGACATAAAACCTGTGGGGTTCTTTTTTAGCAATTTCAAGATACGCCATGCGGATCTTTTGATGGAAGGCAATATCTTCTTTTTCGATCCGGTCTTTAGAGCGGTTAACGCGTTTGAGCCCTTCTAACGGATCGATGTCGAGATAAAGCGTCATGTCAGGCTCGAGATCTTTGGTTGCAAAATGGCACAGCTTGCGGACCCACTTGGGATCGAAGCCGCGGGCACCGCCTTGATAAGCAACCGTCGAGTCATTGAACCGGTCGCAAAGGACAATTTTGTTTTGCTGCAATGCGGGAAGAATGACCTGCTCGACATGCTGAGCCCTGTCGGCAAGAAAAAGAAATAGCTCGCAGCGGGAAGAGATATCTTTTTCATCATGATGGAGAAGGAGATGCCGGATGAGCTCGCCTGTCATGGTGCCACCGGGAGCTCGGGTTAGGAGGACGGATTTTTCTCGTTTTAAAAGATGATCGTAGATTTTTTGGATGAGGGTGCTTTTTCCGGCACCCTCACCACCTTCAAACGAGATAAAAGACCTCTTTCGAAACTTAGGTTCTGTCGATTTTTCGGTTCTTTTGAGCCGATTTTCAACTTTTTTTACAGGGGTCATATCAGCTTTCGTATATGACCCCTGTAAAAAAAGTTGAAAATCGGCCAAAATAATCCGAAAAATCGACGAACCCTAAGTTTCGAAAGAGGTCTAAACAACTATTTCGGGCCTCCGATCTCTTCGATTTTTTGGACGGCAACGACGGTATCGTCTTGGAGGTTCACGAGGCGGACGCCTTGTGTCGACCGTCCCATGACTCGGACGTCTTTCATCGACATGCGGATCGTTTGTCCTTGCTGCGACATCAGAACCACGCTGTCGTTATCGGTAACAGAGATCGCACCGACGACAAGGCCATTTCGCTGGCTAGTGATGATGGACCGGACTCCCACACCGCCACGGTTCGTTTGTCTAAAATCATCCACTAAGGACCGTTTTCCATAGCCGTTATCACACACAACCAGCACATTTTGGTCGGGCGTGACAATTTCGCAAGAGACGACATAGTCGGTCTCATTTTTCAGCATGACTCCTCGAACACCGCGTGCAACGCGTCCGATGGCTCGGACGAGACTTTCGTCGAAGCGGACAGCCATCCCATTGCGAGTGAAGAGCATGATCTGCTTGCCTTCAGGGACAAGGCGCGCAGCGATAACTTCATCGCCTTCGTCGATGTTGATCGCATAGATGCCTTTGCGGCGCATCGAGTTGAACTCAGAAAGAATGGTCTTTTTGACCACGCCTTTTTTCGTTGCAAGCAAGATGGAAGCCGGTTCATCGAAGCTCTTAACACGGAGCACAGTAGCGATTTTCTCGCCCGGCTGGATGTCTTCGAGGAGATTGATGAGCGGTTTGCCTTTTGTCCGGCGTCCGGTATCGGGGATCTGCCAGACTTTGAGCCAGTAGCAGCGGCCAAGGCTGGTAAAGATCATGAGATGTTCATGGGTAGAAGCGACATAGATGTCTTTTAAGGCATCTCCTTCCCGTTTGATATCAAGGCCGACAACGCCTTGTCCGCCGCGCCGTTGTTCGCGGAAGGTATCGACGGGCATCCGTTTAATATAATCGTCTTCGGAGATTGTGATAATGACCGTCTCATTGGGAATGATATCTTCCATTTGGAACTCGCCTTCGGCAGCGATGATCTGGGTTCTTCTTTCACCTTTATGATGTTTCCGGAGATCTTCGAGCTCTTCCTTAATAATGCCGCGGACAAGAATCTCACTGGCAAGGACAGCCCGATAGTGAGCGATCTTCTGCTGGAGATCTTTGTATTCGTCTTCTATCTTGCCGCGCTCTAGGCCTGTCAGTTGATAGAGGCGTAGTTCTAAAACAGCGCTAGCTTGCCTTTCAGAAAGCGCATACTGGGTCATCAATTCGGTTTTAGCGATGTCTTTATTGTCGCTTTCTCGGATAAGGCGGACGACGGCATCTAAATGGTCGAGCGCTTTGAGATAACCTTCTAAGAGGTGAGCACGCGCTTCGGCTTTGGTGAGCTCAAAGCGAGTCCGGCGGCGGATCACATCGATCCGGTGCTCAACCCACGCGGAGATCATCTGCTTGATGTTCATCGTGCGCGGCATGCCTTTGTCGAGCGCGAGCATGTTGCAGCCGAAAGTCACCTGCATGTCGGTAAACTTATAGAGCTGGTTGATCGTGACGTCGGCAATCTCATTCCGTTTGAGCTCGAGGACGATTCTCATCCCTTCCATATCCGACTCGTCGCGGATATCGGAAACGCCGTTAAGCACTTTATCATTGACAAGCTCGGCCATCCGTTGGATCAAAATCGATTTATTGACGTTATAAGGAAGTTGGTCGATGACGATTTTTTGTTTTTCACCTTCTTGCTGCTCTTCGACGTGCATGACGCCGCGGAGCATGAGTTTGCCGCGTCCGGTGTGATACGCCTCTTTAATGCCGCGGTAGCCACAGATCACGCCACCTGTCGGAAAGTCGGGAGCCGGCATCACTTCCATGATCTCATCGATGGTCGTCGCAGGGTTGTCGATCACACGGATCGTTGCAGAGATAAGCTCTTCGAGGTTATGAGGAGGAATATTTGTTGCCATCCCGACGGCAATCCCAGAAGAACCATTGCAAAGTAGGTTGGGGAATTTTGCGGGGAAGACGATCGGTTCTGTTTTTGTTTCGTCGTAGTTGGGAATCAGCTCGACGGTGTCTTTGTCGAGATCTTCCATCAGTGAGGATGCTGCGTGGGTCAATCTGGCTTCGGTATAGCGCATCGCAGCGGCATGGTCGCCGTCGACCGATCCGAAGTTTCCTTGTCCGTCGACAAGGCGGTATCGCATGCACCACTCTTGCCCCATCCGGACGAGAGTGGGATAGATCACGGTTTCGCCGTGTGGGTGGTAATCCCCTGATGTATCGCCGCAGATCTTGGCGCATTTTCTGTGCTTGGCACCGGGAGTCAGGTTGAGCTGTCGCATGGCAAAGAGAATACGTCGTTGAGAAGGCTTAAGGCCATCCCGGACGTCAGGAAGCGCCCGGGAGATAATCACTGACATCGAATACCGGAGGTAGCTCTCCTTGACTTCTTCTTCGACATTGCGAGGAACGATCTGTTGGTCTTGCGGATAGTCCATATTTTATACCTTAAATATCTAAGTTCTTGACGGAGAGGGCGTGTTTATTAATGAATTCTCGGCGCGGAGGAACATCTTCTCCCATAAGCATCGTAAACATATGATCGGCAGCGATTGCATCGGGCAGTGTGACACGGATGAGCGTCCGCTTTTCAGGGTCGAGCGTGGTTTCTTTCAACTGATCGGCATTCATCTCGCCAAGACCTTTGTACCGTTGGATCTCGATTCCTCTCCTTCCATTGGCACGGAGGAAGTCGATTCCTTCGCGGAGAGTAAAGACTGACGTTTCTTTGCCGTCTTCATCGACGATGTCAAACAATTTGCCGTCGGCAATCAAGTAATTGTCAAAAGAGAAGCCAAAGTCAGCGAGCCTTCGGCGAAGCTCCAAGAGATGATGTTCTTCGAAAAGTTCGAGGAACGGCAGCGGCTTATAAACAAAATGGCGCATCTCATCGGTCTGTTCATCCGGCGGGATTGAAGCTAATGTCACCACGTGGTTTTGTCGTTGATGCTCTTCATCTTCGCGCCTGATCTCGGCAAATTCATGATCGGAATAGACAAACCGGAGCTGGTCGCCAATCTTGACTTGGAACCGTGGGAAATTCCCTTCGGCGTCTCTTGCTTGTAAGAACTCGCGGAATGGAATCCCCTTTCTCTCAACGGAGAGGAGGAAACCCTCAATATCTAGAATTGCGTAGAGAAGCGTTTCGACTTCCTCTTTGGAGCTGATATCGGAGTGGCCCATCAATCGGATGTGAATATCGCTCAGACCCAGTTTGAGCAGATAGTTGTCCATCTCGCGCTCGCTATGGATGTAACGGGAGATCTTTTTGCGGGTGACACGATAGAGCGGAGGTTGAGCAATGTAGACGAAGTTATTTTCAACGAGCGCGGGCATGTGGCGGTAGAAGAAAGTTAAGAGCAGCGTACGGATGTGAGAGCCATCGACGTCGGCATCGGTCATAATGATGATCTTGTGGTAGCGGAGCTTGTCTAAGCTGAAATTATCACGCCCAATTCCGCAGCCAAAAGCCGAAACCATCGCTCCGACTTCGGTGTTTTGGAGAATTTTTTCAAGACGGGCTTTTTCAACGTTTAGAATTTTACCGCGTATCGGCAAGACCGCTTGAAACCGTCTGTCGCGCCCCATTTTAGCAGATCCGCCCGCAGAATCTCCCTCAACGATGAAGATCTCACAGAGCGCTGGATCTTTTTCTTGGCAGTCGGTGAGTTTACCGGGAAGACGGGCGCCATCGAGCGCTGTTTTTCTTAAGGTTAATTCACGGGCTTTTTTAGCCGCTTCGCGCGCTTGCGCAGCAATAATCGCTTTTTCACCAATTAGTTTTGCAATCTGGGGATTTTCGTCCAAGTAGATCGTCAGTTCTTCTCCCGCGATCATCTGCACTACAGATCCGACATCACTATTCCCAAGCCGCTGTTTGGTTTGTCCTTCGAATTGAGGGTTGGGGACTTTCACCGAGATGACGGCCGTAAGCCCTTCCCGCATGTCATCGCCAGAAATCGAAATCTTGTCGGTTTTTAAGAGGTTATGATTCTTGATATATTGATTGAGTACACGGGTGAGCGCTGTCGAAAATCCGGAGACGTGAGTTCCGCCTTGGCGCGTACTGATGTTATTGACATAAGAATGGACGTTTTCGATATAGGTGTCGTTCCATTGAAGAGCGAGTTCGACATCGACAGGGCCATCAGAGAGATCTCTAACGCCATGAATGTAGATCGGTTTAGGGAAGAGAGGGATTTTATTTTCGTTGAGATACTCGACAAACGAAACAATTCCGCCTTCGTAGTAAAGGCAAACTTCAGGATGCTCGGTGTCCCGTTCATCACGGTAAGTGATTTTGATCCCCTTATTAAGGAAAGCAAGTTCTCTCAGCCGCCTGAGTAAGAGATCGTAGTCGTAGTTGGTAACGCTAAAGATCGTTTCATCGGCCCAGAAATGGACAATAGTACCGCGCTTAGATGTTGAGCCAATTGTTTTTAAGGCATGCTGCGGCTTGCCGCGGGAGAATTCCATCTCATAAGCGGTGCCATTTTGATGAACCTGGACGAGCAGTTTTTTCGAAAGCGCGTTCACGCAAGAGACGCCGACGCCGTGAAGACCTCCTGAGACTTTGTAAGTCGCTTTATCAAACTTACCGCCGGCATGGAGAATGGTCATCACGACTTCCAGCGCAGAAACATCGCGACCCTGTTTCACCGATTCTTTTTCGTGCCGACCGACAGGAATTCCGCGGCCGTTATCTTCAACGAGGACAGAACCGTCTTTATGCAAGGCAACGGTAATTTCAGTGGCATAGCCGGCTAAGGCCTCGTCAATACAGTTGTCGACCACTTCAAAAACAAGTTGATGCAGCCCTGCCGTATGCGTGTCGCCAATATACATCCCCGGCCTTTCGCGTACCGCTTGAAGACCCTCCAAGACGGTGATCGAGCTTGCATCGTAGGTGTTTTTATTTTCATCTTCTGTCATCGTCGTCATACCTTTTAATTATCCTATGCGAAAAATAATGTTCTTTATCTTGGCTTCCGGAAACTTTTTCTGCAGTTTTTTCAGCAGTTTCTCTTTTTCCTGCTGGACCAGTATACTATACAACGCTGCGTTTCTAACCTTTACCACAAGAGAGCGTTTTTCAAAAGAAATAGCTTGCGTCATGGAGCACCATTTTTCATCAATGATCTGGTACCACCCTTCCAAGATCAAATCGGGCCGCAGATGTCTTTTGCCGTCAATTTCACGGAGAAGAGAGGGAAGCAGGTCTTTCAGATGCTTGTTCGTTAGCGACAATTTTCCTCAAAAAAAGCGATAAAAAGTGAACAGTTTCTGAGCTAAAGAATACTCGATTTAGCGCAAAATAGCAACGAATTTACGACCCGCTTTTTTACCCTAAAAAATGATCACTTTTGGATAGATTTGAATATGTTTTTTATGCCAAATCCTGACTTTAAGTCAGGATTACTATAGTTTATAGAATTTTTTTAGACTTGGCTGTGATTCTAAACAACTTATTTCCTCAAAAAGAAACAGGATCAGCACGATCGCAAGCGGCAGGATAGGTAGGATGGTACATTCTTTTACACTCTAATTTCATCCTTCCAAAGTTAACGAGCAAACCGACTCGTATATCTGTGACCGCTAGGCATCTGTGATGTCTTCATGTATCATCTTGCCCATCCTGCCGCTTGCGATCCTGCTGATCTTGTTTTCTCCCTATACTCATACTCTTAAACAAACCAGTCCCTGCAAGGGCATTTATTTTCGAATGAGTTGAGTATGCAGAAAGTCTACTCTTTGGACAAATTAAAATTTTGCAACAAAAAAATCATATAAACTATAGTAATCCTGACTTTAAGTCAGGATTACTATGAACTTAAATTTTGAGCCTTCTTTTTCAGGTCAACTTCACTTGATATTTAGAGGAGAAAAATGATAAAATGTCCCCCATGAAAATATCAATTGGTTCTGGTTGTTATGCAGGGGGGTGTTTAGTTCTTGGGGCTTTGAACGCTTATGCAAACCCAGTCCAGTGGATCACGACATTTGCCGTTGGAGTGTTAGCCGGATTGTGGTTGAACAACACGACGGTGAAAGATGTCCTCAAGCATCAAAATACACTAGACATTATGGTCGATATAGCACAGGTTCAATACCACCAAGATAAAGTAAATAAGGCCCTGAATGAGCTTATTTCTAACGCCATACCCGGTAAAATCGCGATAGTTTCCAATTTATTCGCTGGAGTACTGAATTGGACACCCAGGATCGATGCGTGTATTAAACGGGCCCCTGAACCCGAACTAGTGGCAAACCTCGTGTCCTCTTTTGCTCTTGGCCTCCAAGTCGGGGCATCGATTCAATTGGGAAGGCTTTGGTTCAATCCAAATCCCGGCTTACAGCAAAAGTTCAAAGCGGTCGTCCTTTAAGAGTCTAAAGCAAAAGAGCGTTCAGACCCATGGCGATTAGAAAGTAAATCGACATCGATAGAAAGTCGTTAAAGGCGGTGACAATCGGGCCTGCAGCAATGGCAGGATCAACCCCGATCCTAGCAAAAAACAACGGAGAAAAGACACCCAGAGACGTGCTTGCGATACAAGCTCCCCAAAGTCCCGCGCAGACAATAATGGCTACAATCGTCGGGTTTACTTCGATCGCGGAAAGTCCTATCAGGTCAAGCCCCCAGACGAAGAGGCCGGCTAAAATCCCAAAGATCATTCCTGTTGAGACTCCGATCGTTAGCTCCTTGCGGATCGCTTCGCCCTTTGTTCCGGAAGAAAGACCGCCGGTGGCCATACTGCGGACTAAAATGGTGCTGCACTGAATGCCGATATTTCCTGAAAGTCCGGTGATCAGCGGCACAAAGAAAAGCACAAATGTTAAAGATCCGGCCTCATAACTTTGCAGCGACGACATAATGCCGACATTGACAAGGCCGGCAAAAAGCGTCACCACAAGCCATGGCACGCGGGCCATGAGCCGTCTCCACGTCGGCTCATGTTCTCGAACATTTTCGCCTGTACCGGCCATTTGTGCGATTGTATCATCAGCGATATCTTCGATCGCTTCCATTACATTTTCGTAGGTCACAACACCTACTAAACGACCTTCTTTATTAACCACAGGAAGGGCGGGAAGTTTATACCGCTCAACAATATCGACGACCTCTTCACGAGAAGCCTCTGCCAGCACTTGATGAAGAACGGGCTGCATCACTTGTTTTAGAAGAACATGCGTAGGGTTGATAATGAGATTCCGTGCAGGAACATAGCCTTGGAGCTCCCCTGCCCCAGTTAAAACGTAAATTTGACGGGTCAGATCAATGCCTGGGTGATCACGGATATAGGCAGCGGCATCGCCTAGAGTCATTTCTGAAGGGAAAGCAAAAAACTCATTGGTCATTAAACGTCCGGCCGTATTCCGCTCGTGCTTTTTAATCTCTTTAATCCGGGCAGCTTTGGCAGGATCGAGCAAGTCTGCAACCCTACGGAAACGGCGTTCGGACATATCTTCTAAAACAGCCACCGCATCATCTGGGGGCATGTGAGCAATGAGATTTTTAGCTTCTACGTCGGAAATATGTCGGAAAATGGCCGTCCGCGTGCTGCTGTCGGTATTGACCATAAAACCGACCTTCGCTTCGTAATCGGCGAGATTTTCATAAATGACAGGGCGGATGTCGGGAGGCAACCTGGAAGCAGCGTACGCCAAATCAATGGGAGTATGCTCGCAGGCAATCTTGACAATATCGTGTAAAATAACTTTTGAAGTCTGCTTATGAATGGCGCGATCCAGCTTTTCTTTTAAAATATCGTCTAATTGACTCGTCTTAGAGTCCATCAGCGATAGGGAGGCTGGCTCATCGACTTCACTATTTTTCATCCCAGACCTAAAATGTATTTCCTAAGACCCGCCCCATCATTGTATGATCAAAATTCTTTTCTCTCCAGTAAATTCTCTGGAGTTATATCTTTGCATCGTGTACGATCGATAAACTTTTATGTATACCCCAGATAAAATCCGCAACATTGCAATTATTGCCCACATTGACCATGGGAAAACGACGCTTTTGGATCAACTTTTGCGTCAATCGAACGTCTTCCGCGACAATGAAAAAGTTCCAGAAAGGGTCATGGACAGCTATGACCAAGAAAAAGAGCGCGGTATCACAATTTTCGCAAAGCACACCAGCGTCTTTTATCAAGATTTCAAAATCAATATTATCGACACTCCTGGTCATGCCGACTTTTCCGGAGAAGTGGAACGGGTTCTTGGCCTCGTCAATTCTGTTCTCTTGATTGTCGACGCGCAAGAAGGCCCCATGCCACAAACGCGCTTTGTGCTATCCCAAGCCCTTAAAATGGGCCTTCGGCCGATTGTCGTCCTGAATAAGGTCGACAGGCCGCATGCCAACCCCGACCGTGCTCTGAATTTAACCTTTGATCTCTTTGTTGAACTCGGCGCCACAGATGCTCAGCTTGACTTCCCCGTGATCTACGCATCAGGCCTTCAAGGCATTTCTGCTAAAAACCTTGGAGATCCGATGGTCGATCTCAAACCGATGTTCGAGATGATCATCGAAAAAGTCCCTGCGCCTCCGGGTAATTTAGAACTCCCCTTCTTAATGCAAGCAATCACCCTTTCTTATGACGACTACGTCGGAAGACTTGCCTGCGGAAGAATTTTAGAAGGAACGATTAAAAAAGGACAGATGATCACACGAGTCAATAAAGACGGCCATCCGACCCAGCATAAAGTCGTCCGTATCGAAGGATATCTTGGTCTGAAAAAAATCGAAATGGAAGAAGCAGGCGTCGGCGATATCATTAATATCGCAGGGATTCCCGATGTGACGATCGGCGATACCCTCTGCGATCCGAATCACATTGTCCATCTTGAACCGATTTTCCTTGCAGAACCAACCCTTGCCATCGAAGTCATGGTGAATAACGGCCCCTTTGTTGGAAAAGAAGGCAAGCATGTCACGATGAATAAAATTCGCGACAGGCTTCTCCAAGAAAAACGGGCAAATATTTCACTCCGCATCGACCAAAAACAAGACGATTCGATGGAAGTCTGCGGAAGAGGCGAGCTTCACCTGGCTGTGCTTTTAGAAGCGATGCGGCGCGAAGGTTACGAATTCCTCATTTCAAAACCCAAGGTAATCTTAAAAAATATCGACGGCGTTGAATCCGAGCCGATGGAAAATGTCCATATTGAAGTCCCGCAAGAATATTCCGGGTCTGTCATCGAAGAGCTCTCCCGCAGACGCGGTGAGCTTCGCCTTCTAGAGACCAATGAACACAACATCACTACACTTCAATTCCTGCTTCCAACACGCGGCCTCATGGGCTACCGTGGCGAGTTTATGACAGTCACGCGCGGCCTCGGAATTTTAACCTCGATTTTTGATAGCTATGCTCCATGGAAAGGAACCATTACCGGCCGCCTTAAAGGCGTCATGGTCTCGGGAAATCAAGGACGAACGACCGCCTATGCCAACTTCAGCTTGCAAGAGCGAGGATCTCTTTTTGTCTCCCCTGGCGATGAAGTCTATGAAGGGATGATCGTCGGCGAACAAAACCGCGACAACGACTTGGTGGTCAATGTCACTCGCGAAAAGCATCTGACCAATATCCGTGCCGCCGGAAGCGATGAAAATATTATCTTGACCCCCCCGAGGGTATTCACCCTAGAGACTGCGATTGATTACATCAATGAAGATGAAGTCGTTGAAGTCACCCCAAAGTCGATCCGCCTCCGCAAGCGTTTCATGAAAGAGCATGAACGAAAGCGGGCAGCAAAGTAAATAGAAGCATTTCATAAGATTTAAATCATTTAAACTTTTGTCCCTTTTTCAACCGATTGTGGTATACTTTATTTTGAAGAAAAAATTGGTAGTCCTAAACATGTAGTGCTCGGAAAGATGCTAAGCGCAGGTAGGTGAGATACAAGGAGCCGCCGAAGGCGGATCCCCGAAGCAGACGACCCCGCAGCGGGTCGGCGACGCAGTAGATCGCTTGCCTCCACGAGCAGCTTTCAGCACTACATGTTTAGGACTACCAAAAAATTCATTAGCCATATCATTTGATACTTTCAGCGCTTTTTCCAGGTAGGTGTATCGTGCTTATATTCTTCACTAGCCTCAGCTAGGAGTAATTTGCCTGTATTAGGATCGATTGCAAACGCTCCGAGCAGCGATCTTAAAAGTTAAATATCGTGCTTAATTGTTCTTGATGATATGATCATCTACCACATACTAGGGGAAAAGCATGTCTGGCAAAGTAGGTTCAGCGGATCAATGTTCAATAGATCAATTCAGAGTAAAATTCTACGAGGATCTCGATAGAGATATAAATCAACTCCTAAAAGTTGCAACCGAAGCCAACAAAACAACTCAAAAACTATTCATAATTGATGGAATCAAAGTTGCGATCGTATTTAATCCGATTGCAAAGCGTACAGTGACTGTTCTTCCAGGCATAACTATCTCTGATAAGGTCCTCTTATTGTCCGAAAAGAAACTGCCTCAGGGCATTGTAGACAAAATTAGAGCGACAATCCCTCTCAAGCTCGGCATGTCACAGACACAAATCGCTACTGTTGGGAATAAGACGATTTTTCAACGCCTAGGATTGGAATAATACCAATCCGCAAGAATAATCCGATTGCTTAGTCTTTCTCTATGATCTGGCATAACGTTCCCGCAAAGCGGGGAGCTTGAATGTTTGTGAGCAGCCCCAAAGGCTGCCAGTACGAATTCCTCATTTCAAAACCCAAGCTGATCTTAAAAAATATCGACGGCGTTGAATCCGAGCCGATGGAAAATGTCCATATTGAAGTCCCGCAAGAATATTCCGGATCTGTCATCGAAGAGCTCTCCCACAGACGCAGCGAGCTTCGACAGCTACGCTCCATGGAAAGGAGCCATTACCGGCCGCCTTAAAAGCGTCATGGTCTCGGGGAATCAAGGACGAGCTATCAATGAAGATGAAGTCGTTGAGGTCACCCCAAAGTCGATCCGCCTCCGCAAACGTTTCATGAAAGAGCATGAACGAAAGCGGGCTTCGAAATAATCTCCGTTAGAGGGTGTTTGACAAAGAATTTTTGGGCTCTTTTCGGTGCTTTTTACCTCGGAAGAGGATTTCCTTTCTCCGCCTAGTTTATCAACTATGTCGTTCGAAAAGAAATCCTCTTCCAAGGAGAAAAACCACAAAAAGTGCTTCAAAAATTCTTTGTTAAACACCCTCTTAAACTTTTGGAGGTACAGGAGGAGGAAAGATTTGATCGGGCGGGGAGTAAATTTGAAAAAGTCCGTGAAAACTATAAACTATAGGGCCGCTGCGCGGCTGGTAAACTGATCCAAAATCTTCGTTTTTTCCATGCACTGGAGTTTTGCAACTGCTTCTGAAGAATCGGTTTTTTGACTGCGTCAGATCCCTGCGAGCCAGTTCACTACGTTTTGACAATGGTTGCTCTCTTCGAACAAAAATTCTGAGGACCGTTCTTGTCAAATTCCCGATTCTTCAAGTTGTTTGTGTATAGTGTTACCACTAACATTTAGTCATCCTTAATGGCGCTCTCCGAAAGTTTGTCAAACTTGAGCATTCATGATCAAATGAACAACTTTAGATCGAGAGCTATCATACTCTCGTTCATATTTTTTTCTTGATTATATTAGGAACGAAAGGGTTACAATCTGGCACATACTCAATATTTTAAGAGGTGGAATCATGAGGTTTGTACGTAGGGTTGTGATGGTTTTATTATCGCTGTTTTGCTGCTTAGGGCTGAATACTGGCTATGCGTCGAACGGGGGGATCTACACAGACCTCTTCAATTTCGGTGGCGCCAACGGCAGCCAATCTGGAGCCGCGCTGACTTTAAGTGGCGGAGTTTTTTACGGAACAGCAGAGTCGGGAGGTACGAGCAACCTTGGGGTGATCTTCTCCTTCGACCCTTCGAGTTCTACCTACACAGTCGTCCACAATTTCACCAGCGGCCTTGACGGCGCTACTCCTGTAGCCGAGCTGACCTTAAGTGGCGGGCTCTTATACGGGACGACGCAGTCGGGAGGGTTGGGCACCGACGGGATAATCTTCTCCTTCGACCCTTCGAGCTCTACCTACGCGGTCGTCCACACTTTCTCCTTGGCCCAAGGCGCTTTTCCTGCAGCCGCGCTGACCTTAAATGGCGGGCTCTTATACGGGACAACATTTGGTGGAGGTACGCTTGCTCAAGGGGTGATCTACTCCTTCAACCCTTCAGGCTTTATCTACACGGTCGTCCACAATTTCGATGGCACCAACGGCAGTAGTCCTCAATCTGCGGTGACCTTAAGTGACGGTATCTTCTACGGGACGACACTTCTTGGGGGTGCGTTCAACAAAGGGGTGATCTACTCTTTCGACCCTTCGAGCTCTACCTACACGGTTGTCCACACTTTCGACGGCACCAACGGCGCTTTTCCTCAAGCCGGGCTGACCTTAAGTAGCGGGGTCTTCTACGGGGCGACATCTTTTGGGGGTACGAGCAACCTTGGGGTGATCTATTCCTTTGACCCTTCAAACTCTACCTACACGGTCCTCTACAATTTCGACAACCCCAACGGCTCTGCTCCTATAGGCAATCTGACATTAAGTGACGGGGTCCTTTACGGGACGACGTTTTTTGGGGGTGCGTTCAGCAAAGGGGTGATCTACGCCTTCGACCCTTCGAGCTCTACCTACCTGGACCTCTACGATTTCGACGGCACCAACGGCTCTACTCCTGTAAGCGCACTGACCTTAAATGGCGGGGTCTTCTACGGTACAACATTGAATGGAGGTACGAGCAACCTTGGGGTGATCTTCTCCTTCGTGCCGTTTTTGTCACCAAGCAACCTCACGGGCAGCCAAAAGAAAAACAACAGTGGCGCAAGGTACGAGTGGTTCAATGATTTGAAATGGCAGACGCCTCTCTTCGGGACGGAGGTCGTAGGCTATAACGTCTATCGCAATGGTGAAAAAATTGCGACTTTACCAGCATCTACCATGCACTATAGGGACCACAACAGGAAGAAGGGAGTTCAGACACTCTATTCTGTGACCTCTTTAAATGTGCAAGGCAATGAAAGCAGTGGCGCGAATATCACCATTCCATGAATAAAAAAAAGGACCTTCCATGTTGCATATAAGACATTTGATTTCTGTTTTTCTGATTGCATCTACAACACAAGCGTGGGGAAGTTATTTCAACATAACTGCGCTTGAAAAAAAACCGCAGATGGATCCTCCCGCTAAGGCTGGACAGGCAAACTACTCTCCATCGAAGGAGGTGCCGCCTATGATCGAAGTTAAAGGAGGCTACTTCTTTTTTTCTAGCCGCACCATGAGAAAAATCTATGATGAAGGAGGGGCAGATGTTCAGATCAGCGGATCGTA
>Ga0105239_10005278_pt1 | contig 15183 bp, 23 predicted proteins | sample KBSC44metaG_FD_92761 | JGI IMG/M metagenome (GOLD analysis project Ga0105239, IMG submission 92761) | Corn rhizosphere microbial communities from Kellogg Biological Station, Michigan, USA - KBS C4-4 metaG | ecosystem: Host-associated > Plants > Roots > Rhizosphere > Soil | place: Michigan, USA...
ATGTCTTCCTTCTGGACCTTGCGCCAGGCCTCGAACTCGGCCGCGTTGCTGACGGCCTGGGCGGCGAGCGGGGTGGCGACGAAACTGGCCAGGCTCGCCATCACGGCCAGGGCTGGCACCGAGAACCGACGCGGTGAGGCGGTCATAGGAGTTCTCCTTGAGTGGGGTCGAGCCAGAGCGGCCACCCTCTTGTACGGATCGAATCGGCAGAAGTTCCGGCCAGCGCGAGTCGGGCTAGACCATGCCACCCCGCGAGGGAGTTGTGTCCGGGGGCTGTGGGTTGTCCTTCGCGTCGAGGTACACCAACAACTGCCAGAGGGTCACAACCGCGACGAGGTTGACGCCTAGAGTTATGTGATCGAGATCGTTGAGTAGAGAGAAGTAGGCAGAAAACCCTGGAGTGAGGTTGAGTTTTAAGCTGAGCGGAGTCGTAAGGGACAGAGACGCGCTCAATCCGCAGAACACATTGAAGATGAGCGTACTGCTATACACAAAGACGAGCTGAGGGACTTGTAGGTAAAGTGAGAGCGACGCGCCCCAATCGTGATCCCTGTAGAGCAGCATGCCGGCCGCGAAGCACAACACGAAGAACATCAGTATGACCAGGGCAACGAGTCGTGCAAGCCAGGAGTCGACTGAAACCAATGTCTGGGCGGTGCCGGCGAAGCCGTAGAGGCCGCCAAAAATCTGGAGTCCTGCGATTGTGTATCGCCGGGCGAGTGTGGGTGTCATGCCAATTCAGGTAGCTCGCTCACACGAGGTCCTTTGTGGCTGCGGATCAGTAGCGCAGCAGGTACAGACTGAACGACTGCGCCTTGGGTGCCTTTGTCACCCTCGAAAAGGCCATCTCGGCCTGCCTGCGAACGGCAGCTGGGACCGGTGGCTCCTCCTGAATCACCAGCGAGATCCCTCCTTCCGAACTCGTCGAGACGGCTACGATCAGTTCACCATGCGCGCTCCGGGGAACCTGGCCGGCTTCCTTAGCGTGCTCGATCGCGTGCGCCAGCAGTCTCTGGAGCCCTGTGGGAGTGGAAGAATCCGAGGCTTCCGACTCAAGGCTGGCCAGGACGGAGGCACAGGTGCCACACCAGTTGCGACCCTGCTCTTGCCCTTTTGCACCCATCCGATCTCCTAGCTCTCCCGGATGCACACCACGGTCTCCCAGACCAAGCGCCGAGAGACCATGAGTGGACGCAGCCCGGCCTGCGCCAGCAGTCGGTAGATCTGCGCAACCGGGTGAACGAAAGTGCGAAACGCATTCCCGGCTCGTGCCCTGCGCCAATTTGCCCAGCGATTGCCCAGGTGGACATACCAGCGCCCCCGGGGGAAGCTGGCCGCCCAGTAGTGCCGGCTGCGCGCTGCCGAGGTCAGCAGCAAGGGCTCGAGCTCGTGATAACAACAGAGGACCCGATCGAGGGTCACCAGGTCGGCGGCCGGGATCGTAGGTGCGAGGGTCAGAAAATCCCCGTGCAGAAAAGTCACCCGTCCCGCCTGTCCCCGTCTCCCATTCTCGTCCTGCGCGGCCTGGACGAATGCGCGACTGGCCTCCACGTGCGTTGCGCTCCTGACTCCGCGGGCCAGCAGCTCATGATGCAGGATCCCTACGCCGGCTCCGATGTCGAGCAGGGTCTCGACCTGGACTTGGCAGTCGCCAACCATGCGAAGGAGCCGCCGGGCTGTGCCCGTGGCTCCACGCCGCCGGTAAGCCGCCAGGTCGTTTTTGGCGCGGGTCGGCCCGAAGTGGCGATCGGTGGCCTCGCAGTTACACGTCATGTCGAAGCCTGCCGCGTCGCCTGATGGCCACATGGGCGGTGTGAGACCAGGCTCAAGGCCCTGCGCCGCTCGGCTTGGCCTCCGGCATCACTTGGAGCAGGAGATTTGGCTTCACGGAGATTTCTCCGGCGAACGGACGGGTATTCGCGGCGATCAGCCAGATCGCGACCCCGACCCCGGTGGCGAAGATTCCAAGGACGATGCGGTTGGCGAGGCGGTTGTCGCAGTGCACCATAGCGATTGTGAGCAGCGTGAGTCCCGCCTGGATCAGCAGCACGGTCCATTTGACCCAGTTGATCGACGATCCACTGAGGACGATGCGCTGGCGGCGGGCATCCAGGGCGTTCTGGAGGGCGGCAACCATCTCGCGCTGGGCGTCCAACTGACCCGCTCCTTGCGGTGTGAGTGACAGCGCCAGCCGCAACGCCTCGGCGAGCTTGGGTGGGGCGATCGACAGGGTGACGTGGTGCCGGGCCATATCCGGCCACTCCTGATTCACGGCGTCCTGGATGTAGTCGTGGATGAACCCACGCAGGTGCGATTCTGTCTCACCGGGAAACTGGGAAGAAAGAAGAACCACGGCGCGTAGCGCGCTCGCCTCCCGATTGACCGCAGTGCTCGCCCTGTCGGCTTCGCCCCAGACCTGGTTGGCCAGGAAGGCGACCAGCAGGCCGAAGACCACGCTGAGGGGCGGAAGGATGGCGGGGGTGATCGCTTTGAATGCTTTTAAGCGGTCCCCTACGGCGAGTTTCGTGATCAGCAGGTAGATCCCGGCGGTGCCGAGATAAATGAAGCCGAGGATGACGACTCCCATCCAAAGGACCGGGAGATTGAGAAGCCAGTCGCTCATGAGTGTTCCCGGCTAGGCGTTCAATTCGTCAATTGGAGGAGATCAGGATAGGGCTCGGTTACGCGGGGCGGAAGAGCCACACTGTCTGAACCCGCCCGTGAACGATTTGGTACACCAGCACCACCTCATACGGCTCGGCCTCGATGCCAGTAATCCGCTCGTGGTCCACCACGATGTTCCCCATCACCATGCGGTTCAACAGGTCATAGTGGAGTGCGGGGACATTGAAGCGCTTGGTGCTGTAATGGTGAGCGATAGCGTCCTTCCCCACTAGTGTGGGGGCTGCCGCCGGCGGTGTGAAGATCTGAGCGTCGTCGGCAAACTCCGCGATGAAGCGGTCGATATCGTGCGCGTTGGCCGCTTCGAACTGGCGTTGGACGACCGCTTCGGAAGTCGCGGACGCTGCCTCTACGCGGTTCAAGGTGTCACCGTGATGCCGAGGTCACCGAGAAGGTGTTGAGACGTCACCAGGTGGACGCCGACTGCGTCGCCTCCCACGGCGGTGGCGGTGACATGACCCGTCAAAGCATCAACTGTCAGCAGGCTTCCCTCATCCTGCCAGCGCAAGTCGGCGAGCGTAGCTCCGGGCAGGCAGGTTGCCGCAGCTGATGTGAATGACGCGTGCACGGTGATCGTATCGCCCACGTGAAGCATGATACCTGTCGGTTGCAGCGTGACCAGCCGGATGTTGCATCGGTCGGGGTTCGACATCGCATCGTTGCACCCGAGGGCCACTGCCATCAGCGCGCCCAGGGCGACGCATGGAAGGAAGGGAGAGCGAATCACCTCAATGCCTCCTGCGGCCTGTGGATCCTTCTCAGCGCCCGCTCCACCAGCGAATGGTCCTAACGTGCACCGGGGGAGCGCCGGTGGTGAGCTCCACCCCGCGATACTGCGACTCTTGGAGACTGAGTATTTCGGCTGCAGACGGCCGAGATGCCACGAGGCAGATCCGGCTCTCGCCTCGCCGATCCACAGCGGGGTCCAGCAAGGTATCCCGGCGCCCCTCCGTCGTGAGAAGCACAGCCTGCAGCGTCGCCGCCTTGTCGGACTCTCTCCGTGAATTGAAGTCGAAGCAGAGCTCCCGCCGGGGGCCGGAGACCGGGACCGGGCCGAGGAAGGTGATCTGTTGGGGGGTGGAGGAAATCTCCTGTGGTCCGGCGACGCCCGTCGTTTTCCGTTCACAGGCGGTGGATCCCAAGAGCGGCAAAGCGGTGATCAGGTTTGGAGCAACAGGTCGTACTCCGGATCGAGCCGCAGACATGCGAGACAACATGCCGTATCGGCCGCTGCTAGAGGTCAAGTCGTACGACGTACCGGTCCCCATTGATCACCTGGTCCGCCGACAGGTAGTCTCGGTGGCGGGTAAAGGTCAGATCCCGCACAAAGGTGTCTGCGGTCTGATCGAAGCTGATAGTGGAAACGGTCGCAGAGGCAGTACCGGCGAGGTCATCGTCCAGGTCGCCAGTCCCCGTGATTGCGGCAGGAATGAAGAGGTGGCCGGTGACTGACGAATCGCCGGCAATCGAAATGGTGAGGGAACTGCCGCCGGCGAGCAGATCTACCGGATGCAGGCCCGCGGCGGTGACGATCATGACGCTCGCGTCATAGTCACCGGCGAACGCGAGGCTATCGGGGTCACTGGAACTACCGCAGGCCCCGAGGAGCGACAGGGTGGAGGAGAGGGTGAGAAGAGTTCCGTAGCGCATCAGATACCTCAAAGGTCGGACGCCGGCAGACCAAGTCAACTAACCCGATCGAACAGTGCCGTCCCGCGCAGGACTACTCCGGCGAGCGCGGCAACGATTAACAAGTAGGAGACGACTCTCCCCACAGAGCGAAGACACACGGATTCGCGCGATCCCCGACTCGGTCTCCGATTCGCACTGCCACGTCGTGAAGGCCCCAGCCGAAAAGCTCTGCCACTATCGCTAGCGCAACAGCGCCGAGGGCCCCGACGATGGTCGAGAGCATGGTAGAACCGAATGGCCCGCTCGAGGTCGCGGTCGATGAGCTCGACGGGGCCCTCCAACGAAACCGGGTCGGTCATGTGGCAGATTTCCCCTCTGCGGAGGTGTGTGTGATTCCGCTGACATTTGAGGATCGGGTTTCAGGATGGTTACCGGGATACGCTACCGCGTCACCGGGCCGTGTCAAGGAGACGCGAAATGCCCCGCGCCGACGAATCCGTCAGCGCGGGGCAAATGCTGAATGTGCTACGCCGTGACTGGCGGTCTGCACAATCCTCAGTGAACCAGGGGAATCTGCGAGGAGATTTGCAGCTGGGCCAGGTTGGAGAGGCGCCGGTCGATCTGCATCGCCCGCGCCGCGAGCTTCCCGGGCAACACCTTCTGGAACTCACCCAGCCACTTCACCCGCAGCGCCGTCATCTTGGCATCGCGATCCAGATGGGCCTTCATGAGGGCGAGCGCACCCGCGTCATCGAGAGTCTCGTAGTGATCGACGTACTGCTGAATGCTCTTGAGCTGCTCGTCCATGATGACGTTCTGCTCCTTCTGGTAGGCGTTGAAGACCGGCCAGAATTTGGCCGCCTGATCGGCGGTGAGCTCCAGGTTCTTCGCCATGATGTCCGCTCTGGCGCCCTGCATGTCCGCGCGCATGGCTGCGAGTGCACTGTCCATAGCTGCAGGTGAAGGGCTGGTGGCCGACGCCTGTTTTGCTGGTGTCTGGGCCTGCAGGGAACCGACGAGGGAACACGCGACCACGAGGTATGCCAGAGTCCGACGCATCGAAATATCTCCAAGGCTGGAAATGGGGAGCAAACGGTCATAAAGCCTAGGGGCGGTGACCCTCCACGGCAACTCGGCCATTAGGGAGGGGGGCGGACTTTGGGGCAGTCCTACGATGGATAGGGTGCGGGGACTCAGGACGCTGCCGTTCCCTTGGGCTTCCACAACGCCGCGTCCAGAATCGACCAAAGGTGGATGATCCAGCCCAGGAGGAAGTACCAGAGAACCGCGGCGAGGCAAAACTGGATGATCCCGATGCCGAGTCGGCCTTGGAGCAGCTGCCCAAGACCGGGAATGAAGAAGCTGGCGAGTGCGGCGATGACGTTGCCGGTGGAACCTTGGCCTGCCATCGAATTCTCCTGGAACCGCCTTAGATGCGGCGGAACGCCGCGTTCGCGTCGACCTGGGTATAGATAATGAACTCGACCGGTGCGATGCACTTGGGGTACAGAATCCCCGCGAACTTCTTGACGGCCGCGGATTCGCCGTGAATCCGGTTCGCTTCCTCGTCTCGCCAGACAAAGATGTGCACGAAGCGTGTCGGCTGTACGGCCTCCTGCCAGACCTCATAGCGGAGAGCGCCGGGCTCATGGGTACGTACGTATGCGACAAACTCCTCAATGGCTAGCAGGACTTCGTCCAGCGCTTCCGGACGAATCTCATAGCGGGCGAGTTCATGAATCTCGCCTGGGTTCCCGTGGATGGCCGGCATGACTCCTCCTTCCCCCTCTACGATCGCAGCCGGAGCACAAGCGCGAACAACATACCCGCCACGTACAAGGTCCCGAAGATCTCCTTGTTGTAGCGGGCAATGAATAATGGCAGGTAGATGTCAAAGTTGTCTTGGCGGTCATCGGTGTAGCGGGCGGCTAGAGGCGTTAGAGGGCACTTCATGCCGTTCACCGCGAGGATGAGCACCTCGAGCGCAACGATTACCCCACAGATCAGGGCCAACCCAAATCGCCCATACCAGGCGGCGAGCGGGATGGAGACGATGGCCGCCACAAAGAAAGCCCATGCTGCAGTGTGGATGAGCTTTATCGCGCGTAGGGCCGAGTCCGGAGCAAGGGACATGTTCGCGGTCCGTCGCTGGAAGGCTGAACAGAACTAGATGATCCCGATCGCCCTCAGCCACTTCTCGACCAGCTGCGGCCATTCGGTGATGGGATCCTTGGTGGGACGCAGCCCGAATGAGTGCCCGCCCTCCGGGAACAAATGCATTTCAACGGAAACACCCGCTTTCTTGAGCGCCGCGTAGTACACCAACGAGTTGTTCACGTTGTCCACGTCGTCGTTTTCCGCCTGTGCCAGGAATGTGGGCGGAGTGTTACGAGTAACGCGGATATTCGGGTTCAACTCCAACTTCTCGTAGTCGATCAAGAGATGCCCCGGGTAGAGCGCCACCGCGAAATCCGGACGGCAGCTTTCCTGATCGGCGGCGTCCACAACCGGATACACTCGCTGCCCGAAATGGGTGCTGACCGCCGCCACGAGGTGCCCCCCCGCGGAAAACCCGAGCACTCCAACCTTGTGCGGGTCGATGCGCCACTCCGCCGCGTGAAGTCGCACGAGCCCAAGTGTCCGCTGGGCATCTTCCAGTGCCAGAGATGATTTCGTATTGAGAAAACAGCCACACAGTTGGTTCCACAACGCTCCGGCATTGGGCACCCGGTACTTCAACAGGATACAGGTGATGCCCCTGGACCTGAGCCAGTCACAAACCTCCGTGCCTTCGAGATCGATGGCCAGAATCTGGTAGCCGCCGCCGGGGAACACGATAATGGCCGCACCGGTGTTTTGCCCTTGAGGTGAATAGACCGTCAGGGTCGGTCGCGAAACGTTACGTACGTAGACCCAGGGTTTCCCGGCGACCGGCTTCGGTGCCGTGCCGATCGATTCGCTATCCGGGACTGCGTGCCCGCCGGGTGGTAGCCCCGGCCATATCGCCATCTGGGTATGTCCCGGTGACGGGTGCCAGGGGGACGCCTGGGCATCCAAGGCGTGGAAGGCGACCGCGATGCCGAGCGTAATGACCAACGATCTCATCAAGTGTGGGAGTCAGAAGGCGTCAGACGGTAATGCAGTTGAACCAGACCATCCTCGAAGCGCTCGGTGGAGTACAACTCCAGCGGTACATGCCGATGACGCCGCGCGATTAGAGGAATGCCATCCCCGATGAACACCGGCACCACACTGATGACGAACTCGTCGATCGCCCGCTCGTCGAGAAAGGAGGCGATGAGATCGCCGCCGCCCATCAACCAGACGTTCTTGCCAGATTGTTCTCGAACGGGTCACGAAGGGCCCGATGGCGCCGTTCACGAATTCGACGCCTGCCGGGACATCTGGAGGCGGGGCATGGCTGGAGAAGACGATGGTCCGGTCCTTGTCGAACCTGGCACCCAGGCGGAGGCTAGCCTCGTAGGTCTTCCGGCCAAGGATCCTGGTGTCAACTGTCTTGGTGAAGGCGGACATGCCGTAGAACCCGGCGGGGGCAGGGCGGGAGGTCAGCCAGTCGAGATCACCGTCAAGGCGCGCGATGAAACCATCCGCACTCGCCCCGATGTGGACGATGACCTTTCGCCGCAGCGGCACGGTTTAGCCCGGTGACCGGTCAGGCCGTCGGCTCGCTGAAGCAGAGGATGTAGCCGTCCGGATCCTGCACGTAGAAGTCCCGGCACGACCAGGGCCTGTCTTCCAGCGCCTTCGTAATCAGCGCGCCGCGAGAGCCCAGCTCGTCATATAAGGCGGCCGCGCTACTGGCGCCGATGTAGGCGTCGAGATGCTCGTTCTGCTGACGATGGGGTCTGTCCGCCTCGTTCTTCGGCGCCTCCTTGAGATGAATCGCGCAACCGTCTCGGCTGACGCTGGCGTAGAAGTCCTCGTATTGGAAGTCGAGGCCGAAGCCGAGGCGCTGGGTGTAGTACTCGATGGCGCGAGCGAGATCGTCCACCAGGAATTGGGGCGATATGCCGGTCAGCTTGGTGGTACCTGATGCTGTCGCGAGTTCCATGGTCTTGGTCCTCCAGAAGCAGTCTAACCTGTGTCCCACATCTCGCGACCCGCCCCTCACCTCAGAGCGAGCGTTCGAGATAACCTTGGATTGGCTCAGTGAATGTAGCGCCCGGCAGTTGCAGGCGCTGGTAGGCAGGTGATTTACGTCGGGCGGTTCGACGGCTCGGAGAATACGTAGCGCGGGTAACTCTGCTTCGCGCTCGCCGCCTTGGTCAGGTCGATGTCCCGGGTCGCGAAGGGCTCGACAGATGAAGTGAGGGCCAGGATCTCCCCGGCCGGATCGACGATCCACCCGCCACCGCCGCAGGCACCAGTCGGGTCGACTCGATTGGAAGAGAGGCTGAACGCCCCCGAGCGGATGGCCGCCACGACGCCCACGGCCAGCCACCTCATCGTCGTCGCCAATTCAGTCGCCCGCGGCGACAACACCAGCTGGGCGTCGAGCTCGGCGTAGCCCCCATACGTCTCCAGCGCCCAAAGCTCGGAACAGATGTTGACGCCGAACGACACCGGGCCGGCGTGAAACAGAGGAAACTCTCGATCTCCCCGGTGAAACCAGGTTGCCTCCCAATTCCCCGGCTCGTCGGGCAGGAAGTACTTGCTCCGGAGCGGCTGCACTCCAGCGTCCCGAGACCAGAGGTATCCCTGATTCAAGCGGCGCCCATTCATGCCCACTGGTCGGGTGCCCACCACATGCTCGACGCCCAGCTCGGCGAGACGACCGAGCTGGATGTCGTTCAGGGCCACGTTGGCATTCCAGCGAGCGGCGTCGAAGTGCGCCGACTCCCAGACCGGCTCCAGCATTGCGAACTCGGGGAGCAGCACGAACTGCGAGGCGTGCGCCCTGGTATGGTCGCACAACGCGGCCCACGCGGCGGCGAACGCCGCGGGCTCATGTGGCAGCTCGCAGACTGTGACCCGCATCGGCTCCTCTCCTGGCCGCTACCAGATCCGTACCCGGGCCCCCGGCTCGAGGTATAGCCGCTGTCCAGGGACCACATCGAAGGCCTCGTACCACGCGTCGAGGTTCCGCACGGCGTCCATCCGGTACATCTCAGGCGCGTGGTCGCTCGAGAGCTGCGCACGCAGGGCGGTCTCATTCACCTTCGCCCCGAAGGATTGCGCGAAGGCGATGAAGAATTCCCGGTCCGAGCGCCGGACGTAATCCCGGTCCGCGGCCTTGGCGCCGAGTGACTTGCGATACGCCTCGAAGGCGGCGGTAAGGCCGGCCAGGTCTGCTACATTCTCCGTTCTCGTGAGCCGTCCGTCAACATTAAGCCCGGGGAGCGGCTGGTACGCGGAGAACTGTCGCACGATCGGCTCGGCGGCTGCCTCGAATCGCGCCGAATCGTCTGCCGTCCACCAGCGACGCATCCGGCCGTCGGGCTCGTAGTCGGCTCCCAGCACATCCACGAAGTGACTCATGTCGTGGCCGATGATGGCGCCGATCGCACCATAGGTCGCGGCATCCGACGCGGTGGAGTCGTATTTGGGGGGCTGGAGCAGCGCGGCCGCGAAGGTGTAGGCGTTCTGCTGGAAGATCAGGACGGCGCCCACGGTCTGCGGTGGCAGCACCCACTCGTGCGGGTCATACGGCTTGTCGAGTCGCGCCAGAGCATGACGGTGCTGGCGATCGGCGATGCGCTGCGCGTTGCCAAAAGCGTCGGTGGAGTCGATGCGAAGGTCGCTCCAGTCTTCCCACGCATCCGGGTATCCGATTCCCACGTACAGACGGTCGATCTTGGCCAGTGCCACCAGCCTGCTGGTAGGCGACAACCACGCCGCGTCCGCCACGTGCTCGCGGAACGCCGCAGCGACGTTCTTGATAATGCCGTTGACCCGCGTCTTCTGCGCGGCCGAGAAGTAACGCGCGGCGTAAAGCTGTCCGATGGCATCCGCCATGGCCGACTGGGTGGTCGCCAGTGCCAACTGATCTCGCGGGCGCTGGTCGCCCCGCATAGCAGCGGATGCCTCGGCAAAGGCGCGCGGGAGCACGTCGGCGTTGTCGTGGATCAGGTGAAAGCGGAGATAGTCCTTCCAGGAATCAAGCGGTTGGGAGGCAACCAGCGCCGCGACCCCCTTCACTGCCGTGGGTTGCCATGCCACGACCACCTGCTGCTGGCCGAAGCCCGCCGCTTCGAAGAAGGCGCCCCAGTCCATTCCCGGTGCTTCCTTCGCGAAGTCCGCCCGCGACCATTGATTGTCAGCGTTACGGTCCACGGCCGATGCCTTGAGCGTGGCCTGGGTCTCGGCGATGGCCGTTTCGAGTGCCAGGACAGAGGTGGCCCGCGGATCCGCGTGGTCGAAGCCAGCGAGCGTCAGCATCCGGGCGACGTACTGTTGGTAGCGAGTGCGCTGGGTGACGGCGCCGGAATCCTGGCTCAGGTACTGGTCACGGTCGCCGAGCCCGAGCCCCCCCTGGACCAGAAACGCGCCATACGTCTTCTCACCGTGGATGCCGTGCTCCACCGATAGCCCAAGCACCGAGGACGAGGTGTACACGCCGAAGTTGAGTGGATCCACGTCGGTGTACATGGTGCTGCCGAGCAGACGAGTCAGGGCGAGCTTGTCGCCGATACTGTCGATCCGGGAGAGCAGGGGTCTGAGCGGGGTGACTCCCCTGGCCTCGATGGCGGACTGGTTCAGGTAGGCGGAGCGGAAGTCGGCCACCTTGCGGCCGAGGGAGCCCGGCCGCGCTGTAAGTGCGTCGTCGAGGATCGCCTCGACCTGCCGGCGGGTCCGTTCATTGATGTCGTCCCGGACGGCCCAGCGGTTCTTGCCGGCCGGGAGGACGGTCGCCTTGAGCCAGGCACCGTTGGCGTAGCCAAAGAAGTCGTCCCCCGGCTTGATACCCGTATCGACGGTGCTTTCCAGCCGGGAGACGACGTGGTCCCGCGGCGCCTGGGCCCAAAGTTCCATGGCCGAAAACGGCGAGCAGGACAGGGCCAGGAGTGCCATTCTGAGGGCAGTAGCCGATAGCGATTGGGTAGTCATAAGCAATTGCCAATTGAAAATGGAAAATTTGCAATTGTCACTGAAGCTATCGATTGCGCATTCACCCCGCGCATCGGGGCCCGACAACTATCACTCACTTTCGGACAAATGATCGCCCGCGCCCATCTGATCGACGTCCTGTTCGTGATCCTGCCGCATTCGTTATTGCTGGATATTGCGGGCCCAGCAGAGGCGTTCCGCCTGGCCAACCAGCATCGCGGAAGGAGTGTGCTCCCCCCGCGCTTCCGGTTGCGCTTCGCCGCGCCGAACGAGGTTCAGGAGACGTCGGTGGGACTCGCGATGGCCGGCCTGGAGCCGCTACCGGAGGAGCTTGGCCCGAGCACCTGGATCGTGGTGGTGGGACAGCCGAGCGAACACCTGGGCCTTGTGACTCCAGCGGTCCTGACTACCGCACGTTGGCTCAACCGGCACCTGGGCGAGTCACTGCTCGAGGGCACCGGGGAACATCGTCTGGTGACGATCTGCTCCGGCACCCTGCTCGCGGCGCGCGCAGGGCTGCTGGGGCACCGGCGCTGCACCACGCACCACGAGCTGCTGCATACGCTGCGCGCGCTGGCGCCACGGGCCAGGGTGCTCGACAACCGAGTCTTCGTCGTGGATGGCCCGCTGGCATCGAGCGCCGGGATCACGGCGGGAATCGATCTCGCCCTGCACCTCATTGCCGAAGAGTGCGGGGAGGCATTGGCGGCGAGTGTCGCCGAGGACATGGTGGTGTATCTCAGGCGCTCGGAGCGGGATCCGGAGGAGTCACCCTTTCGCCGGCACCGCGGACATCTGCATACGACGGTGCATCGGGTGCAGAACGCCATCCTCAATGAGCCGGAGCGGGACTGGAACATGGCAGCGCTCGCCGAGGCCGGGTGCACCACGGAGCGACACCTGCTGCGGCTCTTCCTCGAGCATGCGCGCGTATCGCCCCTTCAGTATCTCCAGGCGATCCGGCTGGAGCGGGCAAGGCAGGCGCTGGAGTACGGCTCCAGCGTGACGCGAGCAGCCGAATTTGCCGGGTTCCGTTCAGCGCTCCAGATGCGGAGAGCGTGGGGCAGGGAATGGGGAGGATCGCCAAGGGATGCATTGAAGGCGGCCTCGCTACATCCCCATGTACAGAGCTCTGCCTGAGAGAATCGCGTAGGCCACCAGGGGTCGAGCAAAGCGAGCTCTGATTCTGTTTCGGCAATGGGATCCTGCGTGAATCCCTAAAAACCTACCGCGGATGACCCGGAACACGCGGAAACACACGGAGGTGATTCCTTGTTGGTGCGACGCATCCCCATTCCTGCGTCACGAACCGATCACGAACAAGAAAACAACAGCACCAGTTCCGCGTTCATCCGCGGTAAGCATTTGCCATTCATTCCCCGGACCCCTCCTCAGAGGTAGGGAGCTCTAGACCGCGCCCCTCTTAAACGCTGCCCGTCCGAGTGGCATCATTAGCAGGCTCGCCAACCCGCGTTGCTGAGCCGCCTTCATCCTCTTCGCACCCTGCTCCAAAGAACCGGGGGGATCGAAGTAATTATGAAGCCGAGCCGCTCCGCTGCGAGATCGAGGCCTCTCGCCGTCCCGCTGTTGGCGAGGTGTCCAGATCGTCCACGGGCTCAAGCTGGTCACGAGGAGGGTTTTGCGTCAGCGCGTCGGCACGACGGGCCAGCAGGAGGAAACCGGCGGCAGCGGCGGCGCCGAATACAGATGCCCACACGGCATCGTCCAGGACCAACCCCCACGCGACCGGTCCATCGCCCGACAGCACATTCATGGTCTGCAGGAAAAGGGGCACACCCACCCCACCGACAACCGCACCCAGTAACGCGAAGCGCAAAGGGTTGATGTCGGCCAGGCGCCGGCCCCGATAGGCAAAGCGGATCACGCTGGAGAAGATGGTTCCGATCACGGCTCCCGCGATGCCGAACCGCACGCCCCAGGAGATCCCGGAGAGGATGGCCATGCCTAGCCGTTCCAGCAGGGACTCGACCCCCGGGCCGGGGTAGAACAAGCTCAGCACGGTGACGATCGCACCCCCGGCGACGGCCCAGGCGACACCCCACGTCAGGGCGTTCCGCAGCACGGCCCATACACCCCGGGATCTGTTGCCAGTCATTACGCCCTCCTTCGGCATGTTGTCCGCCGCCCGGCCAGCGACTTTGTGGGACAAAGTACCCTGCCGTACCACGGACGGCAAGCGTCGTGACGGATCCATGGGTGAATCGCCCCCAAACAGCTTGCCGCGGAAGACGCGGATAACCCATATAAAACACGAAGACACGAAGGGCACAGAGGGCTCCATTGACACTCTGGTCTCCGAGTGATCTCGGTAGGACCACGGAGCGTTTTGTTGATCAAGAAATTGACAAGATGATTTTGCCAAGCTGAGCGGGATTGTACGGCAACGACGACCCTCTGTGCCCTTCGTGTCTTCGTGTTTGAATTGAGCAGTGCATCCCTGTTGGTCATAGCTGCCCAACGCCTCCATCGGGGTTTGTAGTCCTCCGTCTGACAGCCTGCTTCCGATATTCCGCGCACTGCAACGCACCGCGCTGGCAGCCATTCCGGCGGGTCGTCACTACCATTCTCCCCGTTAGTTCTGGCCGGAACCGTTGCCTTGGGGGAGATGCATGACAGGACATCGTATCCTGAACGCCACTTTGATCCTTACGCTCACTCTTGGTGGGATCGGGTGCAGTAACCCAACCCAGCCGGAGACATCGTCGATTGTCCGGGTGCAGGGGGTGACGGTGACGCCGCAGGTGATTCAGCTGCTCGCGATCGGTGAAACGAAGCAACTGGCCGCCAGGATCGCTCCGCTCAATGCGACGGATCAAGCCCTTGCCTGGGAATCCAGCGATCCTTCGGTAGCCACGGTGGACGGCAGTGGCCTGGTGACCGCGATCGGCGCAGGCGCCGGCGTTTTCATCACCGTCTTCACCCACGACGGGGCGCGTCAAGCCTCCGCCAATGTGAGTGTTCTTCCCTGAGCCAGGAATTCTCCCCGCCACTGCCGTAATCACGAGAAACACCAAGACACGAAGGGCACAGAGGGGTCGTCGGTGCGAGGCTCTATTGGCCGGGGCTTGGTTTGCGGGCGTATATGCCTTGACAAGTATATGCCTGCGACGGTATGTTAGGGCATGGAAACCGTATTCGACATCATCGCGCAACCCAACCGCCGCGCGATTCTGGGCCTCCTGGTCTCGTCCCAACAGTCGGTTGGAGAGATCGAGCGTCGCCTCCGGATGTCGCAGCCGACCGTGTCCAAGCACCTCCGAGTCCTGCGGGAGGCCGGTTTCGTCGAATCCACGGTGGATGCCCAACGCCGCCTCTACCGACTGAAGCCAGAGCCACTTCAGGAACTGGATGCCTGGCTGGATCCGTTCCGTCGGTTCTGGTCCGGCCATGTCGATGCGCTCGAGCGCCACCTCGACCGCATGGACCAATCACCGTCAACGAAGAAGAAGGGACGGGGAAGATGACCGACCACGTTCAGTATGCGCCGGGCCCGGCCAGCGGGGCGGAGGTCCGAAAGGACGGAGAGAAGTGGACCCTCATTCTGGTCAGAGAGCTGCGCCACTCGCCGGCAACAGTCTGGCAGGCACTGACCGACCCGTCGCAACTGCGCGAGTGGGCTCCCTTTGAATCCGATGGGAGCCTGGGGACGGCTGGAAGCACGGTGAAGCTCTCGACGGTCGGAACGCCGCAGGTCTCCGAGACCACGGTGAAGCGGGCCGAGGCGCCGAGGCTGCTCGAGTACAGCTGGGGTGGCGGCGACCTCCGGTGGGAGCTCGAGCC
>Ga0105239_10005279_pt1 | contig 15182 bp, 16 predicted proteins | sample KBSC44metaG_FD_92761 | JGI IMG/M metagenome (GOLD analysis project Ga0105239, IMG submission 92761) | Corn rhizosphere microbial communities from Kellogg Biological Station, Michigan, USA - KBS C4-4 metaG | ecosystem: Host-associated > Plants > Roots > Rhizosphere > Soil | place: Michigan, USA...
ATCCGTCCATGCCGGCGCGCGCGATGCCGATCGATCCGGTGATGGTGACGGGCACGCCGGACGGGCTCTGGAAGGCGAAGCGCATCGCATTGAGGAAACGCTCGGCCGCGCCCGGCAGGCTGGCCGAATCGCCCAGCGTCACCACCACGGCGAAGCGATTCTGGCCGACGCGGGCGATCAGGTCCATCGCGCGCACCGAGGCGGAGACGTGCATCGCCGCCTCGATCAGCAGCTCGGAGGCCGGCGCCCAGCCGCGCTCCTCGAAAATCTCCTCGAACTGGTCGACCTCGATCACCACCATGGCGACCGCCATCATCGTGCGCGCCGCCGTCTCCAGCGCCTGGCCGGTGCGATCGTGGAGCAATTCGGGCGTGGCGAGGCCGGTCAGCGGATCGCGCCGGCGGCTCTCCTCCAGCAAATGGGAGAGGGTGTGGACCTCGGTGCGGTCCTGCAGCACCACGCCGACCACGGTCATGCCCGCGACGTTGGCGTGGATCAGCGACTGGCGCCAGGAGCGGAAGCGGCCGGTGGCATCGACCAGCTCCATCGCCGGCAGCGTATCGCCGCGCCGCGCCGCGACGGCGGCGGTGCACACCTCGCCGAGCAGGCGCGAGCGGCTGACGCGGTGATAGCCGGCGGGCATGTCCGGCTCGGCATCGAGGCCGAGCATCGTCACCGCGGCATCGTTGCAATAGGCCCGGTCCGGCTTTTCGGAGAGCAGGACGACGCCGTCGGTCAGCCCGCTGAGCACCGTGCGGGCATCGCGCTTCAGGCCGATGAGCGTGCGGCTGTTATAGATGAAGAGCAGGACGGCCGCGACCGCCAGCACCCCCGTCGCCGCAATGGCCACGGGGAGCGCCGTGAACGTCATCAGGTTCGGCGTGATCAGCGGCATGCAATCCTTTCACAGGCTGCCACATTAGGGGCCGCGCCGTGAAGGGATTGAGACTTTAGTGGGTAAAGAAAGCGTTAAGCATGACGCGGGGCGGGTGCGAGGTGCGACGGGCGGGGCGGGGGAAGGCGACGGGTGGAGGGGCCTCCAGCTCCGCTCCCCGAAAATGCCTTGGCATCGCTTGCCCATGCCCGTCGCTCCTGCGCAGGGGCGACGATCATACGGAACGCCGGTGATCCTATCGAGCCGCTCCGCGAGTTTCCACCCACCCCAACCCCTCTCTTTCAGGAAGGGGTTTCATAGGGGGGGAGCTAAAGTGCCGTTCGCCCTTCAATCTCCCGCCCAATCCCGCTAGGAACATCCCCATGGCAAGATCGAGCCGTCCCCCGCGGCCCTTCTTCGACGACAAGAACCGCGCCTTCTGGCTGCTGCAGTCGGCCGGATGGATGGGCTATTTCCTGCTCCGCTCGCTGGGCGGGGTGGCCAACAACATGGGCCTGCTGTTCATCGTGCCCACCGCGCTGGCGACGGCGACGGGCTATTCGCTCACCCTGCTGATGGGCGCGGCCTTCCGCCGGCTGATGACGGCCAAGCCGTTCTGGACGTGGACCGTCTCGATCGCGCTGCTGATCCTGGCGTCGGCCGCCTTCTCCACCATCGAGGTGTGGGCGCACGCCACCTTCTACCGCCCCGGCACCCGGCCCGAGGGCGCGCAGTTCCTCGGCGCCATCCTGCTCGATTTCGCGGTGCTCGGCGCCTGGAGCGCGCTCTATTACGCGATCAACTTCTTCCTCAAGCTGGAGCAGCAGACCGACCAGCTCGCCCGGCTGGAAGGGCAGGCGTCCGCCGCGCAGCTGGCGATGCTGCGCTACCAGCTCAATCCGCATTTCCTGTTCAACACGCTCAACAGCATCTCCACCCTGGTGCTGCTCAAGCAGACCGAGCGCGCCAATTTCATGCTCTCTCGCCTCTCGGGCTTTTTGCGCTATACTCTGGTCAACGAGCCCACCGCGCAGGTCACGCTGGAGCAGGAGGTGGAGACGCTGAAGCTCTATCTCGAGATCGAGAAGATGCGGTTCGAGGACCGCCTGCGGCCGCATTTCGACATCGATCCGGCGGCGTCCGGCGTCCGCCTGCCCTCGCTGCTGCTCCAGCCGCTGGTCGAGAACGCGATCAAATATGCCGTTACGCCACAGGAACAAGGCGCGGATATCGCGGTTACTGCTCGATTGATCGGGGATCGCGTGCAGATCGGCGTGACCGATACCGGTCCGGGCTTGAACGAGGTGCAGCCGAGGGACACATTTTCCACGGGTGTGGGCCTCGCGAACATCCGTGACCGCCTCGTGCAGGCTTATGGCACGCGGCAGCGTTTCGAGGCTCAGCCCGGAGTGAATGGTGGCTTTGCTGTGACGATAGAGGTTCCCTTCGAAACGGGACCCAAGGAGTTGGCATGACGATACGAACGATCCTGGTGGACGACGAGCCGCTGGCGATCCAGGGGCTGCAACTGAGGCTGCAGCGCCATGATGATGTCGAGATCATCGATACCTGCCTGAACGGACGCGAGGCGATCCGTTCGATCAAGACCCACAAGCCCGATCTCGTGTTCCTGGACATCCAGATGCCGGGCTTCGACGGCTTTTCCGTGATCCAGGGGCTGATGGAGGTCGAACCCCCGCTGTTCGTGTTCGTCACGGCCTATTCCGATCACGCGATCCGCGCCTTCGAGGCGCAGGCGACCGACTATCTGATGAAGCCCGTGGAGGAGGACCGGCTGGCCGACACGCTGGAGCGCGTGCGCCAGCGCCTGGCCGAGCGCAAGGGCGTGGAGGAAGCGGGCCGTCTCAAGGAGGCGCTGGCCGAGCATGCGCCGGAGGCGGCCGAGGCGATGGAGGACGGCACGACCGACGAGGGGCCGTCGTCCAGCCGCTACGAGAAGCTCATCAACATCAAGGATCGCGGCCAGATCTTCCGCGTGGACGTCGACAGCATCGAGCGCATCGACGCCGCCGGCGACTATATGTGCATCTACACCGGCGACAACACCCTGATCCTGCGCGAGACGATGAAGTTCCTGGAAAAGCGCCTCGATCCGCGCCGCTTCCAGCGCGTCCACCGCTCGACCATCGTGAACCTCGATCTGGTACGGCAGGTGAAGCCGCACACCAACGGCGAATGCTTCCTGGTGCTGGAGAGCGGCGCGCAGGTGAAGGTGTCGCGCTCCTACAAGGATGTGGTGGCGCGCTTCGTGCATTGAGGGGCGTGGGGCGGTCGCTCCCGCTTGCAAGGAGCGGAGCAGCATTCCCCGTGAAGGCGCACACTTGTCTCATTGATCTTCTTATCCCTCCATCCCGTCGCCCCTGCGCAGGCAGGGGCCCATCTCCTCCCGGTTCCGCGCGCGGGACAGTCCGGGAGATGGGCTCCTGCCTGCGCAGGAGCGACGGAGTTGGGTTGAACCCGGCATTCCCGCCACTCCGTCACCCCAGCGAAAGCTGGGGTCTCCCTGGTGCGGGCGCCGTGCGTGCCGCCTGAGATGCCGGCTTTCGCTGGGATGACGGGGAAGGGGCGCTGCGGAGTTGTTCAGGCGAACGAATTTGTAGAGGGCGAGCTGCATTTCTCCGTTCGCCCTGAGCTTGTCGAAGCCTGTCCTGAGCGCCTGCGTTGGCAGGCAAAGGGGGCTGTCCTTCTTCGACTGCGGGATAGGGGAAGGGCAGGGCTTCGACAGGCTCAGCTCGAACGGGGTTAAGGGCGTACCTGCCTCCAACCAGTCTTTTCTCCACCCCGTCGCCCCTGCGCAGGCAGGGGCCCATCTCCTCCCGGTTCCGCGCGCGGGACAGCTCGGGCGGTGGGCTCCTGCCTGCGCAGGAGCGACGGAGTTGGGTTGAACCCGGCATTCCCGCCGAAAGCCCGGCATTCCCCTTTCCCACGACGCGATAAGAGAAGGACAGGGCTTCGACAGGCTCAGCCCGAACGGATGGGGAGGGTCGCCCCCGCCTCAGATCCTGCCGGACCCGCCCTTTTCCTCGCGCCGCCCGACGGCTTCGTCGCACCTGCTCGCCGTTCGTCGATCCGCCTGGCACCCTCGTCACGACGCGCTTCGGGAATAAAGCGCGGGGTGCTTCCGTCTCCCTCGAAAGGCCGCCCGCCCGGGCGGGAGAGCAGGGAGTCGTCATGATCTTTCACGTGTCCATCGCCGCGAGCGAGCCGCGCCGCGTCGCCACCGTGCTGGCCGAATTGTGGGGCGGCACCGCCGCACCTTTCCCGCCGGTCTCCGATGACGGCTGGATCGTCTTCGCCGATGACGATCGCGGCTCGGCGATCGAGGTCTATCCCGAAGGCACGGTGCTGCGCGAGGTGGACGGCGATCACGATCCGGTCGGCATCCGCCTGCCCACCATCGGCCTCACGCCCACCCACATCGCGCTGGCGACGGTGCTCGATCATGCCGGCGTCATGCGGATCGCGCTGCGCGAGGGCTGGCCGGCCAAATATCGCAAGCGTGGCGGCGCCTTCGGCGTGATCGAGCTGTGGATCGAGGGGGTGGTGATGATCGAATTGCTCACCGCCGAGATGCAGGCCGAATATCGCGCCGCGATGAGCTCCGAGAACTGGCTGCAGATGCTCGCCGCGCGGATGGCGGCGTAACCGTCCTTCCCGGGCAGGCCGGGGAGGAAGCAGGCCCCCATCCTCGATCGCGCGCCCACCCGTTCGCCCGGAGCCAAGTCGCGCCAAGGTCGCGCAGTCGAGATGCGGGTGGGGCGGCGCCTCGGCTTCGCTCGGCGCGGTCCCCTCGACTGCGCTCGGGACGAACGGGTCGCGTTCGCCTTTCCTTCGGGAAGAATCGCCCGCTGCCCTCCCCAAGCCAGTTGGGAAGGGTTTCAGGCCGGCGTGAACGCCATCGCCACGCCGTTCATGCAATAGCGCAGCCCGGTCGGCTTCGGCCCGTCCTCGAAGACATGGCCGAGATGGCCGGCGCAGCGCGCGCAATGCACCTCCGTGCGGTCATCGCCGAGCGAGCGGTCGGTGCGCTCGCCGATCGCGCGGGGCAGGTGATCCCAGAAGCTGGGCCAGCCCGTGCCGCTGTCGAATTTGGTGGCCGACGCGAAGAGCGGCAGCGCGCAGCCGGCGCAGACGAAGACGCCCTTGCGATGCTCGCTATTGAGCGGGCTGGTGAAAGGGAATTCGGTCGCGGCGTGGCGCAGCACGTTATAGGCCTGCGGGCTGAGCCGCTTGCGCCATTCGGCGTCGCTGAGCTGGAAGGGGGCGGGGGTCGCGGCGACGGCGGCGGCCTCGTCATGGGCGAACAGGCGCCAGGCCAGCGCGGCGGCGGCGGCGGTGCCGGCCAGCCCGAGGAGGGCGCGGCGATCGATCGGCTTCGGGTCCATGCCCTTCATTCGCGCGATCGGCCGGCATGGTTACGGGCGCTCGCCAATTGCGTGGCTTTGCGGCACATTTCCCGGTTCCGGCGTTGATGCCGGCAACAGACAAGGGAGGGCGCCATGATCCGTACCGTCATCGGCAGCATACTGGGCGGGCTCGTCCAGTTCTTCATCGGATTCGTCTTCTGGGGGACGCCGCTCTCCCGCATCGCCTTCACGGTCGCGCCGGATGCGCAGGAAGCGGCGGTGCAGACCGCCCTGGCCCAGAATTTCACGGCGACCGGCACCGGCACCTATTACGTTCCCTGGCCCGAGACGGCGCAGGGCCTGATCCTGCACGGGCGCGGCCCGGTGGCGCTGGTCTTCTTCAACACCGGTGGCTTCCCCCTGATGTCCCCGTCCGCGCTGATCAGCGGGCTGGTGCTGTCGATCGTCTCGATCCTGCTGCTGGGCCTCGCGCTGCACACGGTGGCGGCGCGGGTCGGGGATTTCGCCAGCCGGATGAAGATCGTGGTGTTCGCCAGCCTGGGGGTGACGCTCTATGCCGTCCTCGGCCAGCCGATGCTCAACTTCTACATGCCGTGGGGGTATTGGGTGTATCTGGCGATCTCGCTGATCGTCGGCTTCGTGGCCGGCGGCTTCGTGCTGGCGAAATGGTTCGTGCCCTACGCCGCGCCGCAGGTGGGCGAGACGGTGCATTGATCTTCCTGAGCCCTCTCCCGCGAGAGCGGGAGAAGGCCGTCAGTCCAGGAGCGCCAGGAACCGTGCCGCTGCGCGGAAATCGCGGCGCTTGTCCTCGCGGGCGGTGGTGGCGAGGGCGTCCTCGCCCCATTGCTCGGCCTGCCAGAGCTGGTCGAGCTCGGCGGCCTGCCACGTATCCTCTTCCGTCATCGCCCCCTCGGCCAGCGCCAGCGCGAGCACCAGCGAGCCCGACAGCGTGACCAGCGGCGAGAGGCCGGCCAGGTGGAAGGCGTCGCGCGCGGCCACGGCGGCGGCGAGGCGCTTCACCGTCGCGGCCGGCTGGTCGACATGGACGATGCCCGCGGTGACGACGAAGTCCACGTCGTAGCGCGCCCGCGCCCAGTCGAGCGGCGGATCCCATGCCTCGCCCTGCAAGGCGGTGAGCTCGGTCGGGTGATCGGCGCGGTAGCAGAGCAGGTCGCCCTCGGCGTAGCGGGCGAGGCCGGCGGCGAAGGTCGCCGGATCGGGGGCGATCCGGTCGAACGCGGCATTGGCGAGGCCGGTGAGCGGCATCTGGCGCGGATCGATCGTGCCCTCGACGGATCGCCATTCCTCCGCGATCGCGGCGGCGAGGCTGTCGGTCGGCACGACGAGATCGGCGCGCGCCGGCGTCTTGAGGCTGCGGCCGTCGAGCCGGATGCCGCGATCCGCGACCGTCACGTCCGTCCAGAATCGCTGGGCGGCGATCACCGGGGCGTGTTCCAGCGGCGCGCGAGCAGCTTCGGCACGACGACCAGCTCGACCAGCCCGACCACCGCCAGCACCCCGCCGAAGCCGTAGCGCCCGCCAAGGCTGCCGCCCAGGATCATCCACAGCCCCAGCAGGCACAGGATCGCCCCGCCGACGCGCAGGCCGATCAGGATGGCGAAGCGGTTGGCGGTCTGCTTGTCGTCCGGCATCATGCGGTCTCCAGCGTGCAGAGGGCCGGCAGGTCGGACGGGCGCAGCGCCACCGCGTCGGCGCCCTCGCGCAGCAGCTCGTCGGCCGCGTGATACCCCCACGCCACGCCGATCGCGCGGACATGGGCGTTGTGGGCCATCAGGATGTCGTAGCTGGTGTCGCCGATCATCACGGTGGAACCGGGCGCCGCACCGGCCTCGGCCATGGCCTGCGCGATCATCGAGGGATGCGGCTTGGAAGGGTGGCGGTCGGCGGTCTGCAAGGTGACGAATGTGCGGGCGAGGCCGTGCTGCTCCAGCACCAGCCGGAGGCCGCGATCGGACTTGCCGGTGGCGACGCCGAGCAGCCAGCCCTCCGCCCCCAGCGTGGCCACCACCTCGGGGATGCCCGCATAGAGCTGCTCCTCGACGCGGCCCTCGGCGCGCATCCGCTGGAAACAGCGCTTATAGCCCTCGGCGAGCCTGTCGGCGTCCTGGCCGGGCGCCAGCACCTCCATCACCTGCGGAAGGCTGAGGCCGACGATGCGGCGGATCGCGGCGCGGTCGGGCACCGGGAGGCCGGCCTCGCCGAAACATTCCTCCATGGCGACGCAGATCGTCGCCTGGCTGTCGACCAGCGTCCCGTCGCAATCGAAGATGGCGAGGCGGTTCACGTCCGCCCCCGGCCCCGCCGTTCGCCCTTGCGCTCCTTGCGGCGGTCCTTCGCCGCGTGGGCGGCGGCGCGGCGCTTGCCCTCCGGCGTCTCGCTGAACTTGACCTCGTCGAGCGGCAGCGCGTCCCCGTCCGCTTCCTCGAAGCCGAGATGGGCGAGGCTCTCGGCGAAGTGGGTCGGCAGTTCGGCGCGGACGTCGATCGGCACGCCGTCGGGATGGTCGATGCGGATGCGGCGCGCATGCAGGTGCATCTTGCGGCTGATCCCGCCGGTCAGGAACGCCTCCGGCCCGCCATATTTGCCGTCGCCGACGATCGGGTGGCCGATCGCGGCCATGTGGACGCGCAGCTGGTGGGTGCGGCCGGTCAGCGGCTGCAGCTCGACGAAGGCGGCGCGGTTGCCGGCGCGCTCGATCACGCGGTAGCGCGAGCGCGAGGGGCTGCCCTCCTTCTCGTCGACATACATCTTCTCGCCGCCGGTGCCGGGCTGTTTGGCGAGCGGCAGGTCGATCAGCCCTTCTTCGATCGAGGGCACGCCGGCGATGATCGCCCAATAGACCTTCCGTGCCGTCCGGCTGGAGAAGCTCTTCGAGAAGAAGGCCGCCGCCCGCGCATTGCGTGCCACCAGCAGTGCGCCCGACGTATCCTTGTCGAGCCGGTGGACCAGCTTGGGCCGCCCCTCGCTTTCATATTCCAGCGCATCCAGCAGGCCGTCGACATGGCGGTCGGTCTTGGTGCCGCCCTGCGTGGCGAGGCCCGGCGGCTTGTTCAGCACCAGCGCCATCGCATCCTTGTGGATGACGAGGCTCCGCGCGAACTCCGCCTCGTCGTCCGAAAGGGGGGTGCGGACGCGCTGCGGCTTGGCCTTTTCGGGCGCGGGCGCCTCGAGCGGGGGCACGCGGATGATCTGTCCGGCCTCGATCCGGTCGCCCGGCGTCGCGCGCTTGCCGTCGACGCGGAGCTGCCCGGTGCGCGCCCAGCGCGAGACGATGTTGAAGCTCGCGTCCGGCAGGTGGCGCTTGAACCAGCGATCGAGCCGGATGCCGTCATCGTCGGGCGCGACGGTGAACTGGCGGACGTCGTCGCCCGTATCCTTGGGTCCGCTCATGCCTGCGCTCCGATCCGGGCGGCCCACAAACCGGCGAACAGCAGCAGGATCGCGCCCACCGCCGAGCTGGCGGCATAGAGGAAGGCGGGCAACCAATCGCCGCGCTGGATCATGTTCGCCGCTTCCAGGCTGAAGGTGGAAAAAGTGGTGTAGCCGCCCAGCACGCCGACGCCGACCAGCAGGCGGATGGCCTCGCCATGCGGGGGCATGAAGCGGGCGAGCATGCCGACGAGCAGGCCCATCAGCAGGCCTCCGGACAGATTGATGAACCAGGTGCCCCACGGATAGCCCGGCCCGAGCAGCGCGAGCGAGGCCCGGCCGACGAGATAGCGCAGCGCGGTGCCGAAGGCGCCCCCGACCATGACGAGAAGAACAGGCATGGGATGGGCCTTAGAGCAGCCTTCCCCGGCGCGCCAGACTTCCCTCCCGGAAAGCGGGCATGGAACGGCGGAGACGGGCGTCAGCCCCCGTGCGTCCAGATATAGTCCACCGGCGTCTCGCCGCCCGTGGCGGGGCCGACCATGATGTAGAAGGCGCTGTCGCCCTTGTCGCCGGCGAGGTTCCAGTCGCCATGCTTGTCGTCGCGCCCGGCGGTGTAGCCCGCCGCCTTCGCCCTGGCGGCGTACCAGCCGATCACCTGGCCGCGATCACCCGGCACGGTGAAGCTCACCACGCGGGCCTGGCAGCCGCCGTCATGGCCGGCGGCCTCCTGCAGCCGGGCGGAGGGATGCATCGGCAGATCGGCCGGCAGCTTCGCGGCCCAGCCATTGGCATAATCGAGCCCGCCGAGGCAGCCGGTGGCGCCGGTGCTGGCCAGTTCCGCCGCGCTCGGGCCGCCATCCTCGGTGACGGCGGGCATGACGGGCTTGCCCGCCTGCTGGCGGTGGGCGGCCTGCGCCAGCGTGACGGTGGCGGCGCGATCGCCGGGCCGGTGCTTGCCGGCCTTGGCGGGATCGACCTGGATGGCGGCGGCCAGCGCCTTGTTGGCGGGGGTATCGGCCACCACCGCGCCGTTGACGAGCTGGGCGTCCATCGCATCGAGGCTGTTCGCGGCCGGCTTGGGCTTGCCGCAGCCGGACAGCAAGGCGAGGGCCGCGATGGCGGTGCCGGCAAGGTGCAGGGGGGTGAGGCGCATGGTCGAACGTCCCGTCATGATCGGCGCAGCGTAACCGATCGGGTGGGGCGGGGCGCGGGGGGCGTTGCGGCGATTGCCCCGAAATGGGGCGGCCATATTCCCGTTCCCCGCGCGTTCGGGCTGAGCCTGTCGAAGCCTTGCCCTTTTCACGTCACCCCAGCGAAAGCTGGGGTCTCCCTGGGGCGGGCGCTGTGCGTGCCGCCCGAGATGCCGGCTTTCGCTGGCATGAGGATAAGAGGAAGGACAAGGCTTCGACAGGCCCCGCCTTAACGGTTGGGAAGTTCAGCCCGCATTCCGGGTCCTCAGCCCCAGAAGATTCCCGTGATCACCAGCAGCAGGCCGGCCAGCGAGACCATCCACACGACGGTGCGGATCACCGGCGTGCCCATCGCGTAGAGCGGCAGATAGATCAGGCGCCCGAAGAAATAGAGGTGCGCGCCCCAGGCGGTGAGCGCGCCGAGCCGGCCGACCGCGGTCGCCGCCAGCACGGCGGCGGCGAACAGCGGCAATGTCTCCATCAGATTGGCCTGCGCGCGCAACAGCCGGCCGGGCAGGGGTGCGATCGGCGGCAGCGCCTCGTCGCGCGCCCCCACGTTCCATTGGGTGCCATATTGCTTGGTGCGGGCATTGGCGGCCCAGAACAGGTTGACGATCGCGAGGATCAAGGTGGCGGCGAGCAGCACGATCTCGATCGGCAGGCCGTCCAGCGCCGGATGATGGTCCATAATCCCCTCCCTGTTGGGGCGCGCCGGTGGCCGCCCTGATATTCAGCAGGAAATACAGGGAAGTCGCGCGGCCGTCATCCCCGGAGACGGGGCGGAATGCAGATCGGACCTTTGGGTGCCACGATCGTCCGGAAAGAGAAGCGCGATCCTCAGCCAACCGTTCGCCCGAGCGGAGTCGAGGAGCCGGGAGCATCGAGCGCAGCCGGGATGCGGATGGTCCCGGGCGGCGCCACGCCTTCGCCCGGGAAAAACGGCTCGGTTCAGGGCCGCGCGCCTCTACCGCCCCGAGACGATGAAGCGGCCGCTGCTGCCCCCGGCCGCCGAAGCCACCTGCAGGGCGAAATGGGTGGGGTCCTTGCCGTCCGCCCGCTTGGTCGCCTCGAACTGGTTCTCGCCGGTGACGGGCGCCACGTCCCAGCCGTGCTTGCCGGCCTGATCCCTGTACCAGGCGATCACCCGGCCGGCGGCGGCGGGCGCGGTGAAGGCCATGGTGACGTTGCCCTTGCTGTTGCCGCCGCCATCGCCGTCCCCGTCGCCGTCATGCGCGGAGATGTTCACGCCGTTGACCTTGGTGCCGGGGAAAAGCGGCATGTCCTCGATCTTGGTGTCGCCGCCGATATCGAGATCGGGCACGTCCACCTTGGCCGAAAAGCCGGGCACCTTGATCGAGACGCTCTGCTGGCCGTTGCCGGCCGACGCGGTGGCGCCGTCCGCGCCGTTGCCGATGGTGATGCTGGCATCCTCACCATTGTCGCCATGGGTCTTGAGGCTGCAGCCGGCGAGAGCCAGTGCGGCGCCCGCGAGGCACAGGAGGAGAGGGCCGCGCAGGACGGGGCTGGGCGTCGAGATCGGGCGGGACATGCGACAACGTCTCCCTAGCTGTATTGTTTATATAATACACTATGGCAGCAACCAGGGGAAGCGCCGTGCAGGCGCTATCCCCGTCTCTTGACGCACTCGCGACGGCCGGACCTTGAAACGCTACAAATTGTGCGATGTTTCAGATCAGTGGAGTGAATATTTCACGAGCGAAACGCTGGCGCAAGGTGGCCATCCGACAACGATGACCAAGCCGACGGCGCTTTCATCTTTCCCCCCGGGAGCGCCGTCGGTCACGCAGGAGGGCGTGCCGTTTATGCGGCGCGCCCTTTTGAGTCTCTGGTTTCCGGCTTCCGGCGGCGTCTCCAGCGCCCGGCGAGCCGGGCGTATCCCCTGGTAGCTTTGCGTCTCATCCCTCCCCGCAAAGGGAGGGGTTCACGCGCGCGTCGTCAGCGCAGCCTGATGTCGCCGGCGGCGATCATGTGCAGCACCCTCACGCCCGGCGCGCCGATCCGGGCGGCCATCTGGTCGGCGTCGAGCGTCTTGATTGGCGCGCCGTCCACCGCTTCGATGAAATCGCCGCTCTCGATGCCCTTGGCCGCCGCGATCGATCCCGGCTTCGTCGTCAGCACCAGCGCGCCGGACGAGGTCGCCACGAACTGGAGGCCGAGCGTATCGACCCAGGTACCATGGCCGCCCGATTCCTCCTCCGGAGCGGCAGCGGCGGGCGGTGGCGGAGATGCCGGGCTGGGCGCGGGCGCGGGTGGCGGCGTCGGCGCGAACTGGCCGTTGGGCAGGCGCACCCTCTTGTCCTGGATCGGCGTGATCGCCGGATCATCGTCGTCCGCAGCGGCGGCGGGCGTGGCCTGTGGGCTCGGGGCCTGCGGCGCGGTCGGGGCTTGCGGCGGGGTGATCCGGGAGGGCGTCGGCTGCGCCACTGGGGCTGTTGCCGGCGGTGGCGGGACGGGTCGGGACAGAGGTGGAGCAGCGGTCGGCTGGGGCGGCGGGGCGACGGGCGCCTGCGGGACGATCGGTGCCGCCGGCAGCGGCCCGGGGGTGGCCGAAGCAGGCGGGGCCGCCGGAACCGGGGACGCTGGAATGGGGTGCGCCGAGATGGGGGCAGCCGGAACCGGGGTCGCGGGGGCGGGCGTCGCACCGGCGTGGCCGGCGGCCTGCGCATAGGCCTCGAGGAAATGCGCCAGCGCCTCGGCCGGCACGGTGAAGGGGAAGGCGCGATCCTTGCCGGAGACGGTGATGACGAGCCCGGTGGCGCGCGCCTTCTCGGCATAATCGCGCGGCAGCACGACGGCGATCCGCTCGCTCGCCTTGTGGGACCAGCGCGCGCTCGGCCCGCGATTGAGGATGACGACGTCCAGCTTGTGCCCGGCCGCGTCGGTCGCCCGGTCGAGCAGCGGATAGGTCGGCAGATGCACCTCGATCAGCAGCCGCACGTCCGGCGCCTGCCCGGCGGCGATCGTGCCGGTGAGCCACCAGTCTGTGACGATCAGGCTGAACGCCGCGCCGTTGAGATGGTGCGCGCCGGTGAGCGTGGTGCCCTGCGCATCGGTGGCGAGGGTGGGCGCGGGATCGGGTGCGGCGGCGTGAGCGGACACGGCAAGCAGCGTGGCCGATGCCAGCGCCAGACCCGAAACCAGCTTCATCATCACCCTCGCGCCTGACCCTGGGGGGCGATCATAGCCAGCCGCCGGAGCGAGCGGAAGGGTGGGCCGTCCTGGGCCCTCTCCCGCGCAGGCGGGAGAGGGTTCGCATGGTCAGGCCTTACTCCGCCGCCACCCCGGCGCGCGCGAACATGTCGGCTTCCTCGCCGGTATCCTCGTTCGCCACCGGTGTCGTCTTGGCGGCCTTGCGGCGATCGAAGCTGTCCCACACCTCGTTCCAGTTGCCGCGCGTCGCCGCCTTGGAATATTCGGTCGCGCGGGTCTCGAAGAAGTTGGCGTGCTCCACGCCGTTGAGCAGGGGCGCCAGCCACGGCAGCGGATGCTCGTCGATCATGTAGATCGGCTTGAGACCGAGCTGGCCCAGCCGCCAGTCGGCGACGAAGCGGATATACTTCTTGATGTCCTTGGGCGTCATGCCGTTCACCGGGCCCATCTCGAACACCAGGTCGATGAAGGCGTCCTCCATGCGGACGGTCTTCTGGCACATGTCCATGATGTCGTCCTTCACCGCCGGGGTGAGGCAGTCGCGCTCCTTCACGAAGGCGTGGAACAGCTTGATGATGCCCTCGCAATGCAGGCTCTCGTCGCGCACCGACCAGGTGACGATCTGGCCCATGCCCTTCATCTTGTTGAAGCGCGGGAAGTTCATCAGCATCGCGAAGCTGGCGAACAGCTGCAGCCCCTCGGTGAAGCCGCCGAACATCGCCAGCGTCTTGGCGATGTCCTCGTCGGTATCGACGCCGAAGGTGCTCAGATAGTCGTGCTTGTCCTTCATCTCCTTGTACTGGAGGAAGGCGCTGTATTCGGTCTCGGGCATGCCGATCGTGTCGAGCAGGTGGCTGTAGGCCGCGACGTGCACCGTCTCCATGGCGGAGAAGGCGGCCAGCATCATCTGCACCTCGGTCGGCTTGAAGACGCGGCTGTAGTGCCGCATGTAGCAGTTGTTCACCTCGACGTCGGCCTGGGTGAAGAACCGGAAGATCTGCGTCAGCAGATGGCGCTCGCTGTCCGAGAGCTTGTTGCGCCAGTCCTTGACGTCGTCGGCCAGCGGCACCTCCTCCGGCAGCCAGTGGATGCGCTGCTGCGTCAGCCACGCGTCGTAGGCCCAGGGATAGTGGAACGGCTTGTAGATCGGCTTGGCGTCGAGGAGGGACATGGCTTCTTGCTACTCGCGGCAGGCTCCGCTGGGAACGGAGCGATTGCGGGGATAACGGGAATAAGCGGCGGCGCTAACGCAAATTTCGCTTCGACAAACTTTTCACCTCACCCTGAGGAGCATCGCGAAGCGGTGCGTCTCGATCAGCGCGGGGTAATTCCCGCGCTTTTGGTGGCAACACGCACCTCGCTCGTAGCCACCCTTCGAGACGCGCCCCTGCGGGGCGCTCCTCAGGGTGAGGTGGTGGTGGGGCGCGTTCGTTGAAGCGGACATGCCTAGCGCCAGCCGTCGTTCAGGGGCGGCTTGAGGTCGCCGATCAGCCAGGCTTCGTCGGCCGCCGCGCCCGGCCGCACCAGCAGGTGTGTCGCGCCGTAGCCGATCGCCGTGTCGACCTTGTGCTGGATGCGCGTGCCGACATAGAGCACGCGCCAGCCGCGACCGTTGCGGTAGGCCAAGGCGTAGAGCGCGCCCGGTACCGGACGCCGCGCGCCGGTCGGATGGGCCTCGAAGGCGAGCGCCCGGCTCGACAGCCAGGCGGTCTCGATGACCGGCTTGAACCAGCCGGCGATCAGTCCTCGCAGGAAGGAGCCAACCGTCTCGGTCGGGCCCAGCGCGGCGACACCGCCGGCGGGCAACAAGGTGCGAGGCATCTCCGACATCGCGTCCCCCGTCAAACTACTGGCAGCTCAGACACTCCTCGTAGTCGTTGTTGTTGGCCCCGCCGGTCGGCGTACCGACCGGCAGGGGCATGGGGGCGTCGAGAGTCGGGGCCGAAAGAGCGAGGTCGCCGAGCGGCGAGACGACCGCGTCGTTGGAAACGGCTTCGGCGCGCTGGATCGAGAGCGAGCGGCAGTAGTAGAGCGTCTTCACGCCGCGCTTCCACGCCATCATGTGGATCTGGTGCAGGTCGCGCTTGTGCACGTCGGCCGGCAGGAAGAGGTTGAGCGACTGGCTCTGGCAGATGTAGGGCGCGCGGTCGGCGGCATGCTCGACCA
>Ga0105239_10005280_pt1 | contig 15182 bp, 17 predicted proteins | sample KBSC44metaG_FD_92761 | JGI IMG/M metagenome (GOLD analysis project Ga0105239, IMG submission 92761) | Corn rhizosphere microbial communities from Kellogg Biological Station, Michigan, USA - KBS C4-4 metaG | ecosystem: Host-associated > Plants > Roots > Rhizosphere > Soil | place: Michigan, USA...
CGCGTCGCGCAGCGACACGTTGCGGGGCACGGGCCATTCGGCCGCCGCCGCATTGACCGGCGGCTACCACGCCGCGTTCGCGCTCGGAGCGTTGTTCGCCCTCGCGGCGGCCTACCTGTATTTCCACAGCGGTCGCGGCGACGCCGCCGAGACGGTGCTTGGCATGGCCGTCGCGATCGCGTGCGGCAGCGCGATTTTTGCCGTCCGCCGCTGGCGCCGGCAGCGCCCGCCGCGCGAATGAACAACCATGTGCGCCAACTCCGCGAACAGCGCGGCTGGTCGCAGGGCGATCTCGCCGAGCATCTGGACGTCTCGCGGCAGACCGTGAACGCCATCGAGACCAGCAAATACGATCCGAGCCTGCCGCTCGCGTTCCGCATCGCGAAATTGTTCCGCCAGCCGATCGAATCGATTTTCGTACCGGGGAAAGATTGATGACGACCAGAAACATCCTGCGCATCGCGATCGCAATGTTGGCGATCGCCTACGTCGCTTACACGCAATTCAGGCCGAAAGCCGCTGCTGCCGATGGCGAGCCGGCGCCGCCGATTGCGGCCGATGCCAAAGCGTTCACGCTCGGAACGTTGCAGTTCAGGGCCTGCGAACTCGCCCAGAAAAAATCCGGCGCCACCACCAGCGCGTTCTGCGCGCCGTTCCAGGTGCCGGAACATCGCACCGAGAATCAGCGCGACGAGCCGGACGCACGCAAACTCGATTTGCGCCTGGCGCTGATCAAGAGCGATGCGGCCGCGGCCGATCGTGATCTCGTCGTATTTCTCGCCGGCGGCCCCGGCCAGGCGGCCATCGACAGCTGGCCGCAGATCGCCGGCGCGTTCGCGCCGCTGCGCAAGCATCACCATATCTTGCTGCTCGATCAGCGCGGCACCGGCGGATCGAACGCGTTGCTGTGCAAACCCGAAGACGACGCGGACAAAGTTTCAGACACGCTCGACGTGGAGGCGATCCGCAAAAGCACGCGCGATTGCCTCGCCGCAGTGTCGAACAAAGCCGACGTGCGTTATTACACGACGACCGACGCCGTCGCCGACCTCGAAGCGTTGCGCGTGGCGCTGGGCAGCCCGACGTTCGACCTGGTCGGCGTCTCCTACGGCACGCGTGTGGCGCAGCAATACGCACTGCGCCATCCCGACGGCGTGCGCAGCATCGTACTCGACAGTGTCGCGCCAAACGCGCTTGTGCTCGGCCAGGACTTCGCCCGCAATCTCGACGACGCGCTGCAAGCCCAGTTCGCCCTGTGCACGCAGAACGCCGCCTGCGCCAAGGCGTTTGGCGATCCGTACGCGAGCCTGCGCCAGTTGCGCGACGCCCTGCGCGGCAAGCCGCAGACCTTTGCACTGCGCGATCCGCTCACGTTTGCGCCGCTGGATCGCCGCATCAACGAATACAGCCTCGCCGGCCTCGTGCGCCTGTTCGCCTACACGCCGGAAACGGCCGCGCTGCTGCCGCTGTCGATCGCACAGGCACTGCACGGCAACTACACGCCGCTGGCCGGCCAAAGCCAGTTGCTCAGCGGCGACCTCGCCGATCTGGCGGAGAGCGGCATGCAGATGTCGGTGATCTGCAGCGAAGACGCCGACCTGCTGCTGCCGCGCCCGCAGGATGCCGACACGCTGCTCGGCAACGCGCTGATCGATGCGATCCGCGCGCAGTGCGAGATCTGGCCGCATGGCACGCGGCCGGCGGATTTCCACGCGCCGCTCAGGACCGACAAACCGGTGCTGGTGCTCGAGGGCGAACTCGATCCGGTAACGCCGCCGCGCTACGGCGAGCAGGTGATGCAAAGTTTCGGCAATGCCCGGTTGATCGTTGCCAAGGGCCAGGGCCACAACGTGATCGGTCGCGGCTGCATTCCGAAAGTCGTCGGCGACTTCGTCGACAAGCTCGAACCGAAACAGCTTGACGCGAAGTGCGTCGACGCGCTCGGACCGACACCGGCGTTCATCGATTTCAACGGAGCCGCGCCATGATCGAAGTCAGGGATTTGCACAAGGCCTTCGGCAAGGTCGTCGCGGTCGACGGCGCGAGTTTCACGGCGCGCGACGGCGAGATCACCGGCCTGCTCGGCCCGAACGGCGCCGGCAAGACCACGACGCTGCGCTGCCTGTACACGCTGATGCAGCCCGACGCCGGCGCCGTGGCGGTGGACGGCATCGATGCCACGAGCGATCCGATCGCGGTGCGCCGGCGTCTGGGCGTGCTGCCCGACGCACGCGGCCTGTACAAGCGCCTGACCGCGCGCGAGAACATCGCCTATTTCGGCCGGCTGCATGGTCTGGACGAAGCAACGATCCGGGCCCGCAGCGATGCCGCAATTGCCGCGCTCGACATGGGCGACATCGCCGAGCGCCGCACCGAAGGTTTCTCGCAGGGCCAGCGCGTGAAGACCGCGATAGCGCGCGCGCTGATCCACGATCCGAACAACGTGATTCTCGACGAGCCGACGAACGGCCTGGACGTGATGGCCACGCGCGCGATGCGCGAGTTTCTGAAACGCCTGAAGAGGGAAGGCCGCTGCGTGCTGTTCTCCAGTCACATCATGCAGGAAGTCGCCGCGCTGTGTGACCGCATCGTCGTCATCGCCAAGGGCCGCGTCGTCGCCGACGAATCGCCCGACGCGTTGCGCGCGCAGACCGGCGCGGCGAATCTGGAAGACGCGTTTGTCAGATTGATCGGATCGGACGAGGGGCTTGCGGCATGAATGCATTCGTTGTCGTGTTTCTGAAAGAAGTCCGCGAAAACCTGCGCGACCGCCGCACCGTGCTCAACACGTTGCTGACCGGTCCGCTGTTCGCGCCGTTCATCTTCGTCCTGCTGATCAATACGGTGGTGACCCAGGAATTGGACAAGGCCGAGAAGCCGCTGCCGCTGCCAGTCGTCGGCGCGCAGTACGCGCCGAATCTGATCGCTGCGCTGAAACAGCAGAATGTGGAAATTCAGCCGGCCCCGGACGACGCGGAGCGCGCGGTGCGCGAGCAGGACGCCGATGTCGTGCTGCGCATCGGCGCCGATTACGCCACCTATTGGGACAAGGGCGAACCGGCGCAGGTCGAGATGATCTACGACGCTTCGCAGCGCTTCGCCAGCGCCCAGGCCGGCCGCTTGCGCGCGCTGCTCGACCAGTACAGCGAGCGTACCGGCGCGCTGCGCCTGCTCGCGCGCGGCTTGTCGCCGAAGATTCTGAAGTCGCTGACGCTGGCCGAGCGCGACCAGTCCACGCCGCAAAGCCGCGCCAGCCAGCTGTTCTCGATGCTGCCGTACTTCTTCATCCTCGGCGGCTTCGTCGGCGGCATGGCACTGGCGATCGACACCACCTCCGGCGAGCGCGAGCGCCAGTCGCTGGAGCCGCTGCTCGCCAACCCGGTGCCGCGCTGGCAGATCCTCGGCGGCAAACTCTCGGCGACGACCACATTCGCGCTGACCTCGGTATTGCTGAGCGTGATCGCGTTCGCCGTGGTCGGCCGCTTCCTGCCCACGGCCAAGATCGGCATGACGCTGGAAATCGGCCCGCGTTTCGCCGCCGGCGCGATGCTGGTCATGCTGCCGCTTACCGCGTTGCTCGCCAACCTGCAGACGCTCGTTGCCGCGTTCGCGAAGAGCTATCGCGAAGCGCAGACCTATGTCTCGCTGCTGATGTTCGTACCGGCGATTCCGAGCATGATGTTCTCGTTCGTGCCGATCAAGACCCAGACCTGGATGTATGCGGTGCCGCTGCTGAGCCAGCAAGTGATCATCACGCGCCTGCTGCGCGGCGATTTCGTGCCGCTCTCGGGTTTTGCGTTGAGTGTCGCCTGCACGCTCGGCGCGCTGGCGCTCGTCTATGCCGCGGCAACGCTGGTATATCGCAGCGAACGGCTGGCAATTTCGGCGTAACGCCGAGAAGAAGGAGAGAACAGTGCTACTAAGTGTGCAACCACGAATTCTTATCGTCGTGGGTATGGCCGCCCAGGTTTTTGCCACGATGATGATGAGGTTCGACAACGATTTCCTGACCGGTTTGGGATTCGGCTTCGGCGTTTCCTTGCTGGGCCTCGGCGTCTACTCGATCCGGAAAACCGGCTAGGTCGCGCCGAGCGCGCGCCGATACTGGATCGCCTCCAGCAGATGCGCAGTGCCGACGGCCGCGCTCGCCTCGAGGTCGGCGATCGAGCGCGCCACGCGCAGGATGCGGTGATAGGCGCGCGCGGACAGGCCGAGCTGGTCGAGCGCGCGTTCGAGCAATAGCCGGTCGCTGGCCGCGAGCGCGCAGTGCTTGAGCACTTCACGGTTGCTCAAGGCGGCGTTCGGTTTGCCGCTGCGTTGCAGTTGCCGTTCGCGCGCGACGACGACCCGGACGCGCACGCTGGCGCTGGATTCGCCCGCGGCAATGCCGTTGCTGAGTTCCGTCAACGCGACGCGCGGCACGGCGATCTGGATATCGATGCGGTCGAGCAGCGGTCCGGACACGCGCGCGCGATAGCGGCGAATCACTTCGGGTGTGCACAAGCAGCGGCCCGCGGGGTCGCCGGCATAGCCGCACGGGCACGGATTCATCGCCGCGACGAGCTGGAACGCAGCCGGGTACTCGGCCTGGTGTGCCGCGCGCGAGATCACGATGTGTCCGGATTCGAGCGGTTCGCGCAGTACTTCGAGCACGCGCCGGTCGTATTCGGGCAGCTCGTCCAGAAACAGAACTCCGCGATGCGCCAGCGAGATCTCGCCGGGCCGCGGCACCGGACCGCCGCCGACCATGGCGACGGCCGAGGCGGTGTGGTGGGGCGCCCTGAACGGCCGCGTTTTCCACTTGTGGAAATCAATACCGCAGCCGGCGACCGAACGGATCGCCGCGGCTTCGAGCGCCTCGGCTTCAGTCAACGCGGGCAAGATGCCGGGCAGACGGCTCGCCAGCATCGTCTTGCCGGTGCCGGGCGGTCCAAGAAAAAGCCTTTAAGGTCCAATTAAAGTATAATGGCTTCAACACGTTAGGTTGATTACGTATGAAGCCAAAAGCCTATTCGTATATCCGCATGTCTACCCCAGAGCAGATGCATGGGGATTCACGACGTCGCCAACTCGCAAAGACCGAGCGATACGCTGAGGATCATGGACTCGAACTCGTCGATCGTTATGACGACCTTGGCGTCTCAGCCTATCGTGGCAAGAATGCGGGGTTTGGCAGCAACCTGCGTCGCTTCATCCAGGCGATTGATGATGGGGTTGTTGGCAAGGGAAGCTACCTCATTGTGGAATCAATGGATCGCCTTTCTCGTAACACAGCGATCAGTGCAATGGGGTTATTGTCCGAAATCATCAGTCGAGGCGTTGCGATCGTCACGCTCGATGACGGACAAACATACTCTCAGGAAATACTGAAGAACAACCAGATGAGTCTCATGATCGCGCTTGGGGCGATGGTGCGGGCTCATGAGGAATCGCGTCGAAAGTCTGGATTGTTGTCCGACACATGGGATGAAAAAAAGCGGCTCGCACGCGCTGAGCGAAAGGTGATGACTCGGCGAATGCCAGGATGGCTTGAGCTTGATGAGGCATCAGGAAAGATAGTGACGATCGCGCACAGGGCAGATGTTGTGCGTGAGATTTTCAGGCTGGTACGGGATGGATGGGGAGCCTACTCCGTAGCGCGTCACCTCAATGAACGGGGAGAGATGCCTTGGAGCAAGCGCAAACGCGCTGTATGGCGCGAGTCCTATATCAAGAAAGTCATTGCAAGCAGAACAGTGCTCGGCGAGTACCAACCGCACAAGAGCGTTGACGATCCGACGAGGCTTAAAGCCCGAGTGCCCGACGGGCCGCCAGTCTTCAATTACTATCCTTCTGTGGTGAACGAGCGTCTGTTCAAAGACGCTCAGTTGGCGATGAGTCGTCGTCGAACTGGGGCGCGGGGCAGAAAGGGTGCGCGCTATTCGAATCTCTTCACAGGACTGCTGAGATGCCAGTGCGGGGGTGGCTATCGATACATTTACAAGGGCGGCAACAGAGCAAAGGGCAAAGGCCGATATCTGCAATGCTCCATCGCCTTTTCAAAGGGCCCATGCCAAATCAAACCGTTTCGCTACGGCACTATTGAAGATACCCTCCTAGATGCAATGGAATCGCTGGATTTGCAGAAGGTCTACGGGGGCAAAGCAAAGAACATTCGCCTATCGGAGAAGAAGGAAGAGTTAGGGCGACTGCAGGACAACAAGGCCGAGCTCGAAGCGCGCACAGAGCGACTCCTTCAAATCGCGCAGGCCGATGACAGCGCTGCCCCCATTGCCTTGCGCACTGAGCTGAAAAAACTAGAACAACAAGACAACGCGCTGGCGTCAGAAATCAAAAGGCTCGAGTCGGAGATTGATGAAATTTTGCAAGCCGACCCAGAAAAACACAAAGCTTTGATTAAGCGTCTGATGGCGGAGATTAGGACGAAAGACGGATCGCCCAAGAACGAACATGCTCGAAGAGCATTGGCTTCTGAGTTGCAGAGGGTCGTGCAATACGTTCGCGTCGACCCAAACGTTCGCTTCGTGCACGAAGCCGTAAGCGATGATGAGGATTGGAAGAAAACCTGGGGAGTTAGGTCAGAGCACCAGCTCGAAAAACGGTTCCGCGACTACGGTTTCGAATTTGTGATCGTCTACAGAAACGGCAACAGACATCACGTCGATGCGCTTAAGGGGCTGTATTTCCGACACAAGGGTAGCCTGAAGGAGAAGACCATGCGCTTCCTAGCTGCTGGCGAGACGTCTGCTAGTCCGCGAGATAGCGATCAATGAAGGTTCGCAGCGGAATGCCGACCGCTTTGCAAAGCTTCTCAATCTCAAGCAAGTCGAGCCGTAGCTCCCCCGACTCGTATTTGCTGACGTAGGACTGCGTTACACCGATACGAACGGCCACCTCCATCTGCGACAGCTTTGCGTCGCGACGAACTTCACGAAGGAGTTGAACGAGGCGGGTTTTCGACACCCCGTCACGCTAGGTTCTAAGGTATGATTATTCCAAATAGGAATAGTCTTTGTAGATCAATTGCTTACTGCGGAGGAAAGGACGTCATGGCTTTGGTCAAGTGCGCCGTATGCGCAAATGAAGTTTCCGACAACGCCGCAAGCTGTCCGAAGTGCGGGCATCCCATAGCGACCGCAAAGCCTAGGTCATCAGGGCATGCGACGCTGGCCGTGTTGTTGGGTATTGGCGCTTGCTGGCTTTGGTTCGGCGCGCACTTGTACTTCATCTTTCCGATGGACTCAGCGATCTTCGGCGGGGTCCTGTTGGCATACGGAGTCATCAAGTTCGCAATGGGAGCACAAAGGCCCTCGCAGAATGTCATCGCCGACTCTGCATCACCTCAAAGCTCAACAACAATCCCTGCGCTGCCGAACCAGTTGGGATCATCCCCGCTCAAGCTCTTGCTAATTGTCGGTGGCATCTGCGTCGCCCTCTATCTGGCTTGGTACTTCAGTCCAGGCGGCGGCTACGCGCAATACAAGGCTCAATTCAACGCAGAACACGGAATTTCTGGGGGAAACACGTCCTCCGCACACTTGAGCGCGACCGATGAAAGCTGTGAGGCGAAAATCAAGAATTTCGCTCTCAAAGTGAAGGCAGCTATGGAATGCGACTATCACCAGTACGGAGATTCTTTGGACGTCGAATCTGTTCTTCCTGTTGAGTGCAAAAACACACTGGGTGCACAGCAGATTCAAATGCTCTACGGGGAAGCTCTAGGTCGCACCATGGCGGACGTCTCAAACATGGGGCACCAAGCATGGTGTTCGTATGCAATTTCAGCCCTGGCGGAAAATTCACCCAAGGCGTCTGAGGAAAGCAAAACGATTACAGATTCGAAACCGCTCCAAATTCCAGCCGAGGATTGCGAAACGCAAATTAAGATGTTTGCGATTGAAACGTCCGCTGGGGCAGAGTGCGGCTACAAAGTGAAAGGCATGGCCGACAACACCAAGATTTCTGACGCTCCCCTCATTCCCGAGACCTGCAAGAAAATGCCGAAGTTCGATGAAATATTCATGTCGACCATGAACGGCGCCATCGGCCAGGTAAAGGCTCAGGGACACGAGGCTTGGTGTTCGAAAGTTTGGCAGCTCGGGGTCTTCGAAAAGAGCAACGAAAGCACAGGCCGTCAGGAGCAAGGTGCAACCGCAACCGCGGCTAGTCCACCTGACCCAAATGCTGCTTCGACCGCACCGACACCAGAACCGCTCCAGACCTCGTGCTATCGGACAGATGCAGAGGACAACAAGTATGAGTGTGTCAGAAACGACAGCGGCATCACAATGAAATCGGGGTCAACAGTGCTCTATCTCGGCAAATCCTGCGACGCCTCATCTCCGACGTATGGCGAAGGAATTTGGCAGATATTTCCCGATAAAGGCTTTGGCCTGCACTTTCACTCAAAGAACATTTGGTTCCCAAAGCAAACGCCGCCAACGGACTACGAGGCTTGCCACGAAACTCCTGCAGGTGCGAGATAGGTCAGAATGATTTCGGCAGAACCATCACAACGAAATCACTCTGCTTTCCGTGCAGGATCGGAAATCGCTGCTGATTCGATGCTTTAATCACAGCGGCGAGCTTCTCCTTTGTGATGGTCACCCCCGTTGCCTTTGCCTTTTGCAGTTCGCTCTCAATTGACACAGCCGCGCTCCCCAGCAATTTGCAAAGGAGCGCACGAGCTCGGCGTTACCGCCCTCTCACCTGCAGGGTGGGCCATGATCAAGTGGCGAATTGCTCCTGAGGGCTTCTGGTTCAGCGATTCGCAGATAGCCAGTAGCTTTGCCTCAGTCTCATTTCCTAGTCGGAAATGGCGAGTTTTCAATAGAGGAGTTTTCATCGTTGCACCTCAGGACGCGGGTGGAGTGGCAGTGAACATTTCTGTTCTATTTAGTCATGCAGTAACGCCATCCGTTCCGATCTTCACCATCTTCGACGCAGATCATCGAGGCTCCCGTCAGTTTTTCTCAGACAAAAGTCCGCTATCAAGACACGCGCGACCGCAGTCTTGTTAGAGGTCAATCAAGGCAGGCCTTCGGCGCTGAACCTTGTCAGTTGATTCGTAGATTCACGAAATCAACTGAGTCCTGAAAGTCAGGCTTATCGCGGAGTTTCAGGATGTAAGAAAGCCAGTTCGGATCAGACACGTCGCGGAAGCAATTTTGCTTCTGACTTGCCCAATCGATCCGACTCCATTCGTTTGCGGCCACCAGTTTCCAGCCAGCGACCGATTCGTGTTCTGGAACTTGCAACTGAGCGTGATAGTGCAGGTGTTTATCTCCCCGACCCATTCCGCCCTCGCGAATTGGAATTGCTCCAAGCTTCCGACCTCGACGGATTGCATCCTTTCCATATGCAGCAGTATCAAGTCGTCGCAAGAACACGCGGATGGCTTCCTGACAGATAAGGGGGTTAAGTCGAAAGCGAGTCACGCCGCGATCATTCAACTCGTCCCGATACGGACGAAAGGTCAGCGTTGCCGCAATTGCGCGGTCGTGTAGGTCGGGCCGATCCAGCCAATCCAAACATGCCGCGGACAATGCGGCGCGCTCATAAGCCATTTCGGGTATCTCCTTTTCAGGGCTTCCCTTTACTTATGCGGCGTAACGCGTATGATTCCTAAACGGTCATTTAGGTTTAATATACATGTCAAAATTTGTGGCCTATGTGCGTGTCTCAACCACAAAACAGGGAGCTAGCAGGCTAGGCCTCGAAGCTCAGCGAACTGCAATAAGGGAGTACGTGCGCCGCGTTGATGGCGAGATCACTTTCACCTTCGAGGAGGTAGATTCTGGGGGACATGCTGCGCGACCTGAGCTTCAGAAAGCTCTCCAGCATTGCCGATTGACAAGGGCAATGTTAGTCGTGGCGAAACTCGATCGATTGGCCCGAAGTGTTCACTTCATCTCGCAACTTATGGAATCGGGCGTAGATTTCGTTGCAGCAGATATGCCTGAGGCAAATAAGTTGACAATCCACATCATCGCAGCCGTAGCAGAATATGAGCGCCAGCTAATTTCAGAGCGAACCAAGAACGCACTGAAGAGCGCGCGCACGCGCCTTCAGACTCTCGGAAGAACGCTGGGTAACCCAAGAGTAAAAGAAGCACAACGAAAGGGCACCATAGCCGCAATTCAAAAAGCCGATGCGTTCGCGCTAAAGATGGCTAAAGTGCTTAAGCTTCACGATCCCGAGGGCAAACTGTCGGCCAACAAGCTTGCAGAAATCCTGAATGCCGAGGGAATCCGTGGCGCAAACAACGGCCTTTGGACACCAGCCACCATAATTGCTTTGCGTCGTCGCATCCTGCGTCTGCAAAACTATTAAGCTGCTTGTCTGCCGTTTCACCCATATAACCACGCTCGAACTCTTTGAAAAGTTTTCGGCGCTAGCCAAAACACCAAAGGCCCGAGGAAAAGCAGTCCGATTTCCTGCCAGAAGCCGCGCGATTTGCTGCTTCGCGCAAAGTACCAAATTGGTTCCACAGGCACTCTCGCGCTCATGTTCTGGCCCCACCTACGTTGATACTCATCGTAGGCATAGCGGCAACGTGGCTCCCGAGCTTCAAATCCGCTCATACACAAGTCGCTAAGTGAGTTGGCGCATTCTGTTGGAAACATCGATCCCGCGCACAGCTTCTTGTCGTTTTGCTGAGAGCAAACCTCCGCTTGCAGGCTAAACTCGCGCGCTTCAGTAGATCCGATTTTGGCAATGCAGCTGGACCATCCTCGGTGCATTTCATCGTGCAACGCGCCCTCATATGAAGGCAAGTAGCTTCGAAATTCGTCGCGAACACGAAATCCAAATAGAAGCGCAATGGTCGTGCACCAGGCCACCGTGCAAAAAACCCAAAGGCGCTTCCGATTGATGGTTGCCATGTGGCTAAAAAGGCTACTCGAAGACTAGATCCGCACGATGACTCCGCAGCGTGGGGTCATAGGCATTGGGAAGTTCAGTGACTTTGGCAATTCCTTCGCGCAACGCTGTGTCTAAAGTAACAATGTGTAGGTATGGCTTGGGAATGTCGTAGAAGTCCATTAGATGCTTTGCGGTGGCCACAAGAATTAGGTCCACGATGCCGACGTTCTTGCCGTGACGATGAAATAGCTCGAAAAATCGGTCTACGGACACAATGATGTCGCGATTCGTCGATATATCGTGAAACCGCACCACTCTGTTCTGAGCTCTCAGCATCCTGTTTGGAGTCCGTACGTCGAGCGATAGTCTGCGCTTCGCGGCGGAAAAAGAGGCTGGATTCGGAAACCAGCCCTGCGTGTAGTACTTCTTTGCGAGAACTTTGAACGCCTCAGCAATACACAAGTCAGGAACAAAGACACGCGCATGCCCTGTGTCTAATTGAGCGTCCACCTGAGACCACCAATCATGACATGCAACAACTCGGTCGCGTTCGCGACCAGCGGGCGCATACTTTGCTGCTATGTGCTTGTTGGCTAGAAAATTTGAGTCAACAAGATAATAGTTGCGGCACTCGCCGTCAGTTCCGTCAATTCTGCGCACTCGGGACACGATGCTTGATTCCTATAGGTTGCCACCACCGCAAAGCTACGAGTCTTGCTCAAGGACTCAGCACTTATTGCATCAGAGCGGCGCAGTAGCGCGGTGCTGGGCTTCGGTGGCGACGGATAGCAGTCTGTCGCATGCATCTGAACTTCAGTATCGGACTATGACGTCGGACCCTGTAGGAGAATTCCTACGTTCACTAGCAACCATCCTCAGGAATCCTTCTTCGCCTCTCTTCCGAGTCCCGAGCGGGACGACTCTTGCAATTGAGCGAGCAGTTTCCTGGCCTGAACTACTAGCATTTCTTCTCCATCTCTTTGCTTTGCCACTCTCGTGAGTAATCGCGTCGCCTTTCTGAGATCGCTCTCACCAATAAATCTCGCCAATTCGAGGTTAAGTTTCTGGCGGATTCTAGCCTTGTCTGAAGCTGATGCCGCTAATTGAATCGCCGCCTCATACAGCTCAATTCCGCGCTCGAGATTTCCGCTCCTGAAATTGATCAATCCCAAAGTTGCAGTCGGGTATGCGGACCTACGGATAGATGTTTTGATCACATCCAATGCTTTGCGCGCCTCGTCCACCTCGTTCAATTCCGCGAGTGCGAAAGCGACGTTGTTGAAAAACATCACTCGCCTAAACTCGTCAACAGGGTGGGATCTACTAGCTAAACCACTGTATTGCAGGATGAGTTCCGATATCGCATCAGAATTCTCACCCCTGAGCGTAAGCTCCGATATCAGATTTCCCACTATCCAAACTGCAAGGCGATCTGCAATTTCCCCGCTTTCAAGTAGCTTATAGGCTAGCTCAATTGCGGCTTCATTCTTTCCCGCCTTTCTGAGTGCGCCCAAGGCAAAGCAAAAAACATCCGAGCCGATAGGGTGCTTTCGATACAAATCTGATTCTGGACCGAGAATAATTGGTTCAAGAAAGGGAAGGACGCTGTCACGCTGATGTACGCTATAAAATTGAGCGACGTTTCTAGCAGCCAACATGCTGCCCTCATCTGGTGGCTCGGAAAATTTGAACGCATACATGAAGGCTTGCAGAGCCTTTCCACCCTCCCCATTTCTCTCGTAAGCTACCCCTAGGTTGTTCCAAAGCCCACTGGACTGCTCAATCGCGCCTTCCCGTTTCAACGCATATATGGCGTCCGCAAACTTTTCGAGTCTAAATGACGCTCGGGCTGCCCTGCGCCAAATTTGAACATTGCTGCCTTCCAACTGAGTGAAGTACAGGAGGCTTGGCAACGCCTCATCGTCTTGCTCTAAATGAAATGCGACGTCGCTAAGCATTGATACAGCACGGGCATTTAGCGGATCAAGGGCCACCGCCCTCTTCAGAGCGCGCAACGCTTTGTCAAATCTGCCAAGACCACTATAGGCGACAGCTTTGTTCGTGAATAAAGCACATGATCTCGGATTTGTTTCCTCAGCCACCCGAAAGCAAAACAGCGCGTGCTCGAATTCACCGCGAACCACCTTCAGTCCGCCCTCAAACAAACGCGCGCGAAAATCGAACGGGTCACATTCAAGTGCTTGGCTAACACACTCCTCGGCCATTGCTAACTGTTTGTGCTCGACGTGCATAGATGCGAGACGCAGATTCGCATACACGTCGTGTTTCAAGTCCATTTTCGAGAGCACAGAGCGGGCATCTTCAGAGTGACCGCGGAAAATCAAATTCTCAGCATGCTTGCGATTGAAAAAAGAGTCTTCAGAGAGTGCCAAAGCCTTCTTAATCAACGCCGCCTCATTGTCCAAGTCACCCGCAAGCCTAGCCAAATTCGCCAGTCGATTAATGAATGTCGCGGATTTAGAAAAAGAACCTGACTTCGCATTGAGTTGCTTAAAATCCGCGTCGAAGTACGGTGCAAGCTCGCGGCTGATTGCTACTGACGCTTCACCGATGGAATACGCAGTGGCAGCTAACTGCTGCATTTGCGATAAGTCCTCCAAAGGAGGCATCGAAACCAGAAGGGGAGCTGCGCCCGTTTCAGATAGCACGACCTCGGTTTTTTGCGGAACAACCGTCACGTCCGACTGCGGTTTCGGCAAGCTAGGAATCATGTTGGCCTTCCTTATGTAAACGCATCAACGCGCGGGTTGCTTCCTTCCGCTTGAGTTTCTCCAAACGCGCCGCCCTAATCGCTTTCGCTCTCTCCAAGCGGATCCTTTGTTCAGTTTCTGACCGCAAAATTCGGATCGCGGTCCAGACACGATTTCGCACTAGCGACAGAGAGTTGGGCCGCTTCCGAAAATCAATGTGCGTCAGTCCCCAAATGAGCTCTTGAATGAGAGCTCTAATTGCAGGCGGCGCGGAAGTCCCGTCCTCATTCAATGGGGCACCCGCTACGCCCAAAGCGAACTTTGCCAGCACCTGCTGCCACGCCTCGACCTGAGCATCTTCTTTTTCGACGCCAGCTATGAAATGGCGCATAGCGTTCAATCGAATGTCGAATCCGACGTTGCACCGTTGATGAGCGACAAAGTATTGGTCTCGATGAAATAGCTCAAAAAGCATGCAACCCAAGGCGTAGTAGTCGCAGTACCGCGCCAACTCTCGGTTACCCGCCAAACCGCATCGGGCCTCGGGCGCGGCGTATCGATAGTGGCCCGCTTGAAATTCGTATCGACTCTGCAGATGCGGCGTGGTTAAGTGAGCTGCCGTCCCAAAATCTATCACGACAACAGTGCGTTCGCCGTCGACGAAGCGCATTCGAAGATTGTCGAACTTGAGGTCTCGGTGAGAAATATCCTTGGCGTGAAGAGCCTCAACGGCAAGGACGATTTCGTTAAAGAGCAGCAGCTTTTCCTCCGCCGTGAACAATTCCTGTTCCAAAAAATAACAGTCTAGATCATCGCTTATCCACTCTTGTACGAAGTACTCGGTAGGTACTTCTACTTCCGTACCCCCGTCAACCAGTAGCCTTAAACGATACTGCTTTAACGGAGCGACGATCTGCAGACAACGTCGGATACCCACGATCTTCGAAAGAATCTCTGGTTCTCGTCGAAATGCCTGGCGCCGATACTCATCCTGCATGCTCTCGACGCTGAGGTCATAGAACTTCACAGCGACGTCCTTGTTGTCGACGGTGTCGTGGGCGCGAAAGACAATTGAAAAGCATCCGCGTTTGACGTCGCTCATAGCATTGAAGTTTGCGAGTTCGATTCGCTCAAACCGAGCGTCTAATGTCGCGCTCTTCAGTGTGTCGACCAGTATCTGGTTGTTGGGATTCAGAGGCATAACACATGGTAGCCGAAGCGACCATCGGTTCTAGAGTGTTGCAGCCAAATCAAGGACCTAATGACATTCGAGAGGCAGGTATGCACTTCGAATTAATCAGCCCCAATAGTAGCAGGTGGTGATTGCCGCACGCGGCGATCTCGAGCGCGCGGCGCGCATGCGCCTGGCCGCGCACGTCGGCGAGATCCAGCTCGATGCGCTCGAGCCCGTCGATCGGGGAATCCGGTTGCGGCGCCGGCGCGGTCGCGACGGGCAGCTCGGCCGCGCCGCGCAGAAACGCACAGACCTGCAGCAACGAGGTTGCGCTGTGCGCGGTGGCGCCGCCGATCAATGCGGCCTCGGCGCCGTTGTCGTGCGGAACAATCAAGGAGCGACCCGCGCGCGCGGCCTTGAGCGCGGCCGGCAAC
>Ga0105239_10005283_pt1 | contig 15177 bp, 11 predicted proteins | sample KBSC44metaG_FD_92761 | JGI IMG/M metagenome (GOLD analysis project Ga0105239, IMG submission 92761) | Corn rhizosphere microbial communities from Kellogg Biological Station, Michigan, USA - KBS C4-4 metaG | ecosystem: Host-associated > Plants > Roots > Rhizosphere > Soil | place: Michigan, USA...
GCCTCCATGGCATTTCCCTATTACTGTGACAGCCATTTAACCCCGCTCCATCCCTCGCCGCATTTAGTCGAAACGGAGAAGGGGCACTACAGTTTTTCTCCTGATTTTGAATTGAGCTGGGAGAAGATTTGCAAACGCAAATTATACTTGTTTGTTTGCTCGGTTATGTTTAGAAGCACTGTTTTAAAGCAGCTTCCACCGATGGATGAAACCCTTTTGACGGGAGATGATTTTAAGCTTTTGGTCGATCTGTTCCGACAGGGTTTTGACAAGGTGAAATTGATACCCGAGTGCACATACTGGTATCGCAATTATGCGGGCAGTATTACGAAAAATCCGTTGCGCCTGGTGAAGGCGTGTGAAAGCCATATTGCGTTAACCGAATGGCTGTTTTCTTTGCCGGAATTGCCAGCGGAAATGCAGGCTTTAAAAGGCTATCATTTGTCTCATCGCTTGTCCGTGTTGACCTTGACCCTGAATCGCATGGAGCGCCGGGATCTCGCCTGGAAGGTCATTTTCATGAGTTTCCGCTTTAATTATATTTCCCCCAAAATATGGTTTACTTTTTTCGGAAAGGAAAGCCTGCGGCTTTGTATGCCGGAGTCACTTAAAACCCTCGCTCGTAAAAGACGGAAAAATCCGACGGTGAATTATTACAAGCAGAATACCGGCTCGACACCGCTGCCGACCTTTTCGTCTTCCAGCGCCTCTGCGGGCTAGTTAGGTTCGCTTAAGCACGCTGATACTTTTAATAATTAATATAAAAAAACCTCCTTTCTTTCTGTAAAAAGGGGAGTTCATTAGAACAGTTCCGTCATTCCCACGAAAGTGGGAATCTTACCCTTTCTAATTCAATAAACTAAAGTGAATCATAACAAACACAATATTGATCCCGCTTTCGCGGGAATAACATAGAGCTGCGTAATTACTTAAAATCGGATATACAGCATTTAAGGTTGAGTCAGTCATAATGAATACTAAAATAGAGGTGGAAATTATACACATGGCAAAAGAATTAAGGAGAAGCAAGGGAAATGAAAGAGTACTTTGCCATTTTACTAACTTTGGCATTACTTTTTATCCAATCATCCAATGCTGAAATTCCTGAAAAGCAAAGTGATTGCGATGATGGATTTATCTTGACTCCTATTTCTGCTTTTCCGGAGCCAGATCGTTCAGAAATAATAAAGGCCAATATTCAGTATGGGCATTTTGATAGAAAATTTACATGCGCGGAAAAAAGTTTAGCTGATAAATTAGTACCGAAAGTCTGGACAGTTGACACAGCGAGAATTGAAGCTTTAAGGGACGTAATAAGTTACATTAATATCGATGAGTATGACAAAGTAGATCCTAATTTAATCTCTAATAGAGAAATCATTCAAAAAGGTGGTGGTTATCTAAAAGATAGAGTTGTCACAGTGTTTGATGATAACGCTTACGCCGTTAGGTTTACAGAAAGTCCTAATTATTATTATTTTTCAGACGGTTCTTTAAGTGCTATTGAAGTTGAGCAGAATGGCGATTATCCCCATAAAAGTTACAAATACAGTGCTGTAAACTTTGGAAATAGAAAAAAAGGCTATCTTATGATGGTTATTATAAGCACCTCTAAAGTAGAAAGTTTTATGTTTTTCTCAGATGGAAAACTTGCTGCCCATTGGATAGGCAACAAATGCTATTTGCCTAACGGGACTAGTTGTGGCACTAGGAAAGACAATCTTGAACATTAAAATCCTGGAAACCCAAGCAAAACAGCCTAAGAGTAAAGTATGAGGTTTGAAAGATGCCTGAAACAGAAGTCTCTAAAAAATTTCATAGTTTGTACGAAAAATTTAAAAAAATCATACTGGATCATCGAAAGTTTATAGCTGCTAATCCCATTTTAGAACTTAAACAGAAGAAAAAAGTTGAAGAATCAGGGGCAGCTCTTATTTATCAGCAAGAAGCTAGTGCTGCTATTCTTTCTATTCTTGCTGAGGAGTTGACTCTTTTGAAGAAAGATATGCAAGCCATGATTCGTGAGCATCAGCACACGCCCGATCAAGCTTCTTTAAATAGCACTTCCACAACCACTCACCCACAAAAGGAAGACGGAGCAGCATAGTGCCTCCTTATTCTTTATTTCAAATCTTAGCACTATGCTATTCCTTCTCAAACTCTTCATCTGTCAACTCTAAAGGCGATGAGCAAAAGACCGCCTCATTAGGGGAAAAACCCGCTTTCATTCGACCTCTGCCCTACTACAATGCCTACATACATTCATACTAGGAAACCATAGTTTGATGAATTTGAAAGTTAAAGATTCCCGTTTTCACGGGAATGACATTTTCTCTTACTCGAAATCCACTTTAATCTCGCAAATAATGCAAACGAATTTAATCAAAATCTGCAAGCAACCGCCTTCTAAGCGGTAGGCTGACCTCTATCTAAGCGCTAATCTGTTTTGCGGGGGAGAGCGCTAACACGGTAGCGGGTGCTGTCGATGGCTTTTTATTACGTGCTAATGCAGCCTTTAGCCATTCACGAGCGGGCTTCTCAATACAGTGATAGGTCAGTGCCGCGCAAACAATCGTAACCCCCATTAAGGCACCTAAGCTGCCAAATTCCAAAGCAAAGTTTTGATGGGGCAAGATAGGAATAAGACGGCTAAACAGGTTGTACCAAAGCACGCTGTGCACCAGGTACATGGAATACGAGATCTCTCCGAGGTAATGCAGCGGCTTGCTGGACATCAGCCTGGAAAACACGCCCGTGGATAAACTACAGGTGAGAATAAAGGCACCGCACAAATAAATGATCCCGATAGGATGCGCATGGGTGTAATGAGACGTCAGCAACAAAACACCAAGCCCCATCGCCAGCGTATCGATCCGGCGCGGATTTAAATTTTTCTTTTTAAGTTCGGCATACGCTCCATAGGCGGAGAGTCCCATTAAAAACTCAATCACAATGCGAACCACGCCACCCTCGGTCGTCAACTCATAACTGTGGATGGATGCCGCGTACAAAACCAAAAATACGGCCGGTATAAAGTACAGAAATAATCCCAAGGTCAGCGTTTTAAATTTATCCCAGAAGGCTATGAATAAGGGCGCCAGGAAGTAACAGAACCATTCGGCACTGATGGACCATGCCACACCGTTCCATGGGTTTATGGGGTGTATATGCCATGCCTGGATCATTAATAGACTTGTAAACAGCGAGGGAATACTTTTATATTCCGTAAACGCGGGCAGGTGGAGATAAAGCTTCAGCAGCTCCAGTGCCAAAAGCACGGCCAGCATGGCAAAATGCACCGGGTAGATTCGGGCAAAACGGCTCACCATAAACGAATAGTATTTCCTGTCCGTAATGGACTCAAACTTCCCGCTATACACATGCATCAATACAAACCCGCTGAGGATAAAAAACATATCCACGGCTAAATAACCATTCGAAAAGGCCGAAAGATCAATCTTCGGAAAATAGTGAAGGTTCGACACATGGAACAGCACAACGACGAGTGCTGATAATCCGCGCACGGCGTTAAGGGGCCGTATGTACGGCAGGTTTTCTTTTTTCAATTTTCCAGCTTTCAGGAGTGAGTGAGGTTTTGGGTGACAGTGCCGACTGAAATCAAGCACTACGTTGGTATATTGTTTGAATACTATAGGACGTCATAAGGCTAGACGCAAGCTTTACAGCGATTTATAACTCAAGCTGCATGAAAGACATGCCTTTTGAGACGATTGTATGAGAATTATCGGTTCCAGTGCTGATAAACACCGTTTTTCAATTGGTATAATCAGGTTTAAAGATTATCGGTAGATGATTAATTAAGCCTCTAAGCATTTTTTTTACAGTATTCAATTGCTTGATTAATGTCTTTAAGCCAAATATTGGTTGTTTCCTCTATGGAGTCTTTAATATACTCGGGTAGGCGAAAACAAAAATTTACAATTCCGAGTTGTGGATAACCCCATTTAAGATCGTCGAATTCCTCATATCCATCGAGTAATTCCTTCGTTATTTCAGACATGCTCTGCAAATCCGACTCATTAAGAGTTTTCGTGAGGTTGTCAGGCATTTCGGAGTTATTGTTTCCGTCTATTTTTCTTAATAAGGCCATCCCTTTGTCACGATTAATTTCCAGTTTATCTTGTGCTTTCAAACCTTTGTCTAGCCCGTCATAAGAAAACCTAAAAAGGGTTAAGGCACTCGTTAGCAGAGCAACTTTAGCAATCCGTCTTCTATGATTTAATACAAATGACTTAAGGCTATGGATAAAGTTGCGTTCTAAAGTAGCATTTTTTTGTGTAGAAGAGTGATTCTCTTTTTTAGAGAAGACCTTCTGAAAGCTCCCTGAAAAAACCATGTTTAAGTTTTCGACATCCTTTGCCTCAAATGTAAAGATTTGACTAGGGTGAAGTTTTTCCGGTTTTGTTTCGTTTTCTTTAACTTCTTTAACTTCTTTAACTAATTCTTTTAAAAAATCAGTACTTAAATATGCTGAAACGGCAACAAATATAGCTGTTAACAGTTCTTCTGCTACAAAGGTGGATTTTAATTTTTGGGAATTTACACCATCACACATGTTTTTCAGAGCCACCTGGGGAGGATCATCTTGATTTGATGAGGCTTGCCTATATTTTTCAGGAAATGAACCGCAATTATTTAAAGCTTCATAATTTAAAGTAATTTTCAAATTATTGAGCTCTTTTGATTGAGGGTGGTTGTTGCTTGAGTTGTTCCGCTTGGAAGGATCATCAAAACAAGCTACTGAAACTTTATTAGTCTGCATAAATGTGGCATCAAAATTCAACTCTACATTTATCGACAACAGCCCTAAAGAGAGAAAATTGCCTTGGCCCTTTTTTTCAAAAACCGTCTTTCGAAGAGTTTCAATTGATACAAAGCTTGGGTTCGAAACCCTAGCTTTGGACTTCTCCAAAATTGTTTGCATCCCTGCGTGCCAGCATAGGGAGTCGATATATCAGCCAGGGAAATAGTCGCGTGTTAGCGTCTAAATGCCTTTCCTAAGTCTTATTTTAAGGTGATAGTCCAGGTCAAAATGGATGATGTTAAAAACTGAAAAGATTACCCCAGACAGGATTCGAACCTGTGACCTACCGCTTAGAAGGCGGTTGCTCTATCCAACTGAGCTACTGAGGCAACTATTCTAATGGTAACAAAAACCGGCGCTTGAGCTAAGTACTTTTTTTATTGATGTTTGTCATCCTGCTTGTGTGCAGGTTTGAAAGCCGAGAACATGTTTTTTTTCGTTACCGGATCATGGGTTAATTCCTTAGGTTCTACGATCCGCACGGCATAGAGTTCATCACCCTTGGTGATTTTATCAATCACATCCAGGCCACCCACCACTTTCCCGAAAATGGCATACTTGCCATCCAGGGCGGTTTGAGGGGCTAAGGTAATGTAGAACTGACTGCTGGCACTGTCGGGATCGCCGCCACGGGCCATCGCAACCATCCCTTTAACATTGTGGGTCAGCTTGTTTTTCGCTTCAAGCGGGATCGTTTTTTTGGAGCCGCCCGCGCCTGTACCGGTTGGATCACCGGTTTGAATAACAAAGCCGGGAATCACACGATGGAATTTCATATTACCCCGATTGTAAAATCCTTCTTCCGCCAAGGCGGCAAAGTTCTTTACCGTTTCGGGTGCTTCTTTGGGATACAACTCAATGGAAATAGATCCCTTTTCCGTTTCCAGAATCGCGGCACGAGCTTTTTGAACGGTTTCAGTTTCAACTTGCTTGGTTGATGGCTCTGGCTGCGGAGTATTCGTTTGTGTGTTTTCAATTTTTGAAGCCTCAGTGGCAATCGCGGAAGTTGCAATCGCTTCACCGGCAATACTCGTTGCTTGTTCCGTCTTCACATCGTTTTTACGATGAGACTTAAACATCAACTGCGGTGCTTTTAGCGGAGGACGTTTGCCTTTTGCCGGCTTTTGCCGGGAGTCAATCTGAGGTGAGGATTCGGTATTAGGCAATGCGGAAGGAGGCAGGTTTGTCGGCATTACATTGCCCGAATCGTTTGTCGGGGCAGTGCCGCCCTCTTTTGGTTTTTCAGTTTCCGGCGCTTTGGCACGGTTTACAGAGTGGGAGCCCCCATTAAACCAGCCGATGGGATTCCAGGGAGAAGAACTCCCTTTCGAAGCAGGCTCTTCGGGTTTGCTTTGACCGGCGCGTGCTTTTTCCTTTTCATCTTCCCGAACAATGTCGTCACTGCGCGTACCGGGCAAAGTATCTTTTAAATTGTCAGGAGACAGCATGCGACTGTGCGCATCGGATTGACTCTGGGCATCCATCGAGTTGGGTGCATTCGCATTGTTCTCGGGTAGATAGCCGATTTGCTGCTTGTCTTGCACCGCAGGGGGAGTTAAATTCAATTTTGCCGTGGGTTCTTGGGAAGGTTCTTTGACGACAGGTGCCGCCTGAGGTTTGTTGGCGGAATCCCACTGCGCTTCACGTTCTTTTTTATCGCTTAGCAAGTCTTCTAAAGTTTTGGCAGCAGCACGGGCTTTTTCAGCACGAGCTCTCGCTTTCTGGGCTTGAACACTCAATGTTCCCGCTTGCTGTTCCAGGCGAGTCGCCTCTTTTTCCGCAAGGTCTGCATTTTTTCTTGCTTTCGCGGCCAATTTCGTTTGGCGCTCAATGCTATCCGCACCCATCCAGTGAAGAGGGTTGAGAATGCTCAAATCATCACCCGGAGCAGAGAATGCCGGAATTGAGCCCAAAGAGCACGATGTCGCAAGGGCGACTACTAAAAAACCAGAAAACCGCTTTGCCATATCCTGAAAGTCTCCAACTCAGAAGAACAAATTCATTGTAGCGAGAAGTCTCATGCCTGACAAATCTCAATCCCTGCTCTCAACATGCAAATTTTTGTATTTTATGGCTGAAAACCATGAATTTTAGGTGGAAACGTTGCCTGTTTTCAAAGCAGAAAAGATACGAAATGACTCTCAATCATGGGTGTACATGACGTCTACTATTTTAGAAAACTTTACAATTCTCCGTGTCTTAGTTACCGGAATAGGAGGCTAATTTTTTACCGAGATCCGGTGTGTTGATCTCAAAGACATAAAAACGTCCCGGCGAAAGCTTAACATCCAAGCGGTTATTGGAGGCTTTCATCCAGCTAAGGCCGCCATAATCGGGAGCCAGGTTCTTAAGCGGCTGATTTTCTTTTAATCCGGGAATCATGAGCGTCGCGGACTCATCAGCGTTCACGTCCTTATTTGCAACAATAAGCAGCGTTTTGGGCGGCTGATTGCTCTTCCCCATCTCTTCGACAGGAGTTTGGCGGGCGAAGGCAATGATCTGGTTGTTAGCACCGCCTTTTGTGGGGATCGGAATAAAAGTACCCTGGCTGAAAATCGGCTCATAGGCTTTTCTTAAATCCAGCATTTGCTTCATGAAACGACCGATTTCAGGGTCGTTTCCAGTGGGCCTGGGGCTGAAGCGGAAGATGTCGAAATCACCTTTAAAGCCTGTGGTAAAGCCGTCCAGGATATAAGGATTCGTGTATGGCTGTGTCGTCATTAATCCCGAGGACAGAATGCACATCAGTGCCCCACCCTTACCCATTAAACTGGGATCATCGTGGGTTAAGAACGAACCAATAAAGGATTTCGGAGGATTATCGCGCAAGACCCCGGCCCGTTCGAACATCGCGTGACTGGAAAGCAGGTAGTCACGGTACTCATTGGCGTTCGTCATACCCGGGAAGATGTGGAACTGGCCATAAATAGAGTCAAAACCGTGCGTTAAGAACTTCTCAGGGGTGTCCCGAGGAATGTTTTGAAGCGGGGATTGATCTTCTTCACAGTAAGATTCCGCCAACCAGGCTTTATCGGAGTATTTTGATGTGAAGTGTTTCCAAAACGCTTGATCCCGGGCACGAGCAACGTCGCAACGGAAACCATCAACCCCAACCTTATTGGCCATCAGACTAAAGAACGGCTCATAGTAAGCTTGAACTTCGGGGCCGTTATCAAACATTTGAATATCTTTCCACGTGGTGGGTACCCGCGGATTGCCGTTTTCATCCCGTTTAATCAGCTCCGGGTGTTGTTCAGCAAGGTCGGTTGACGCGCAACTGGGAACATCAACCATGACTTTTATTCCCCTCTGATGCGCGGCTTGTACAAAAGCCTTGGCATCTTCTAGGGTTCCGAATTCCGGATTGATTGAATGCAGGTCAGAAGGAGCATACAAGCTTCCAGCTTCTCCCAGACGCTGTTTTTCACCAATCGGGTTTATCGGAAGAAGGTGAATACAATTGACACCCAAATCCTTCAACTCATCCAATTTAGGAATCGCTGATCGGAAAGTACCACTTTCCCCGAGCTCAGGGCTAATATGACCGTCTTTGTTATCGTCGTGAGCACCAAAGGTTCGAATATTGAGCGCATAGACAATCGCTTGATTTTTTTGAAACAGTTGTTTCAATTCATTGGGAGGTTTCAGGGGGAATTGCTCTTCAGCGACTTTTTCAGGGGGGGGCACTGCGACTGAAAAAGGATTTTGAGCAGCTGCTTTATTTGGACTTGCGGTGAGATTGACTGGGACAGGCTGTGCGACTTGGCTATCTCCAAACTGAAGTGTATGCCCGAATTTTACACTTCGTGCTGCCATCGTCGCGGCAGAAAAACTGTCTCCATGCTTAAAAAGACTGTTTTTTTGTTTTGGAGGTGAGTATAACACTGTATTATGACGATCATGGCTTGTATTCGAGGCCGTTATAAATCCTAATAAAGGTGCCTGAGAAAGCATTATGAAGCCTCCTCAAGTGTCGGATCCGCTTCGGCACCGTCAGAATTTAAAGGCTTGAAATTCCGACCCACAAACATCGTTACATAGAGCAGAGTTGAAAGAGCGATAGCACCCCCAACACCTTTAGACATACGCATCTGCCACCGTTGTCTCATACTGTGAGACAGGAGTGATTCCATAATATGTTCCATGGGTGCTGCACCCATGGCATTCGCAGCTTTACCAGGTTGTTTTTCTTGTAAGGATTTAATGATATAAAGCAAGTTCTTTTCACCACCCGCAAGTTCTGTAGCGGTTGACCAGTCATGATCCAAGAAACCTTGTAAAACAGGTAAGTTGCTTTCCATTCTCTGCCGAAGTTGACTTTTAAGTTCGGCATCCGGACTCTTCGCATCTTCAAGTAACTTGATTACCGCATGGTAATGACTTTGTGTGCTACGCGCATTGGATAAACGTTCATTGGCGAAGCGATCCATCTTCTCGTATTCTGTCATGACAATACGGCCTTTGGTATTCTTCAATAAATCCTGAACGTGTTGATCTATTTTCTTAAGCCATAAATCCTGAGCGTTGACAAATTTTTTCAAATCAGCCAACCGCTTCTTGTTTTCAGGCTTAGACAATGCAGCGAGCTGTGCAATGGTATTTTGTGCCCGGATTTCATAATGCGGATTTTTGTCATTCAATTTGGCATGTTTGATAATGCCAGCTCCCAGCTTTTTCCACCATTGGGATAAATCCGACTCCGGACGAGGTGCGATGAAGCATCCCAGCTCAGCTTCTTTTGTTGAAGAGAGCTTTTTACGGAGTGCGTTAGCAGCATTCAAAACCGGCGACTGAAGAATATCGCAGGTTAAACCGGACAGAACCGCAGCAGCGGGTCCGGCAACCAACATCCACCATGTGTGAGCCTGTACCGATACTTGACGAATCCGGTCTTCAATCTGGTCATGACGATCAGGTGCATCTTCCGGAATACCAAGACGCTTGGCAACACGATTGATAGTTTTATCCGATAAAAGATACATGGGAAGGTAATGAGGATCCGTGTAGAGCTTTTTTCTTTCCCCATAGGAGGAATCATAATTTTGATCCAAGTCGAGACCCGTTTTCATCCGAACAAAGGTATCGATAAACTTGGGTGTTAGTGCCATTGCTGTAAACCAGCTGACTACGCCCAGAAACTCCGGAACAAACTCAATAGCACCATTGGCTTTTTTAGGGCCGCGCATACCCAGCGTGGTTAAAATTGCAATCATGGCACTACCGGCCATCGTTGTCGTTGTGCTTAAACTGGATAACTGATAATCCTGAGCGGGAAGACCACGCGCCCATAACCCCAGAGCCTTTAATGCTCCCAGTGCGTTTGAGCCTGTTTGGTTAAAGGGCAAAGGCATCGTTAAGGTTGCATTGCGACCCGGATAACGGCGCTGCAGTTTTCGATCATCATCGGATAAGAGTTCTTTTTGTAATTCCTTTGTTGGAAGTGATAATCGATCCGCAGGGGATTCCTCACGGGGCTTGATTGTTTCTTTAGACTCGGAATCAGCGGCATCGGCAGGTGTTTTCTTTGCATTTGCATCAGTCGGACCGGGAGCGGAAGCATTAGGAGCTTTATCTGAATGCGGAGGAGCCGGTTGTTTTTTCTCAACAGTATCCGAACTGCTCACATTTAATGTTGGTGTTGCTGAAGGGAAAGAACTGTTTTTTGCAGCCTGAGCTGTAACATTTGGAGGTGCCTGAGAAGTGGTATTTGCTTGTGTGGTGTTGGCATCCCCAAAATACAAAGAGCCGGAACTTGGAAAAGGCTTGCGGCGCTGGAAAGCAGGCGAAGATATTGAGGGAGGAGGCAAGATCATACCAAAATCCCTCCCTGTTGCTTCTGTAAGCTTTGCATCTCAATATCTTGCGAGTGACTGGGCGGACCCAACGCTTGCTTTGGTTTATCGGGATTTTGTAATCCAGGTGCTAAACGTTCAAGTTCAGGTGACTTGTAAGTTCGGTCACTGCCTTTACAACTATCTACGGTTCTCCAAGCGATCAAACCACTCAGACCCAACATCGTTGTGAGAACAATTTTTCGCAGGTTGGGATTAGGTTCGTCTTTGTGACCAAAGACAAGGAATTGAGCCAGCGTAGAGCCAATCTTGGCGGTTAAATGGCCTGTCTCAGCAATACGAGCACCGATTGTCTCATTAGCCTGCCCTTTTGCACCATTTCGCCAAATCTGGGTTAAGTCGTTTTTGATATTAGCAGGCATCAACCGTGCCCAAGGAATACGATGCGCAATATATCCCGCTCCGATAGCAGCCAAAATATTACCCAGGATTAGTTTATCGGTATCCGTTTCACTAATGACTCGACGAGTCCTTTGACGAACTTCCTGACGAGGATCAGCAATATTCTCAGGAACCTTCATTTTTTTGGCAATGTGAGCATAATCATCATCAGACCATAAGTCATACCGTGCAAAATTCACACTACTGAAAGCTTTATGGATATCACCATCCGGACTTTGGTAAACACTGCCCAGATCGACACCGGTTTGTTTTTTAACAATCGAATCAATGCCGGCATTAGCAGCCGCTGTACCCAGGTAATAAAGAACAACCCCGGAAGCTTGACGGGCAACATTCAGCTTGTTTCCGCCTCCGGCCGCAAAGCTTGCCGCTAAGAAACCGCCACCCATATAGTAGGGAATGGCAGCAATATTCATTAAATGAGTGCCTGTAAAGTCTTCATCACCTCTTAAGCCGTGATAAACCTGTTTAGGCATATCAATGAAGGAATTATGGGCTTTCAGGTTTAGCTTCTGCCACTTATTAAGATTTAAAAGAACATCCTTCCCATCCGGATCCAGATGCAGCTCGCCTCGTGTAACCGGATCCAGTTCAGGCACCTCGGTCGATTTCAACTGAGGTGGAATAATGATCGGCAATGGAGCAGAGGGAGGCACTGCTGTTTTTTGCTGACCCGACATCGAATTTTCGCCAACAGGGGGGACCATACTACCCGATAAAGTAGTAGGCTGTGCTGGCAAAAAGGGCCGCGAATTAAAATTTAGCGGAGATAAAGACATAAAGGATGAAAAAGATCTCGATAGAGGTTAGGAGACTACAAGGTGTTACTTTATGAGGCTGAACTAATTAACTCGTGTTCAATAAAGCACAAAAGGTGGTCTTGGTTGATTGTTTTTTCGGTGTTCTATAGACCCTTGGAACACGTCATAAGGTTATAAACCCTCGGAGCATTTTTTTTGGCTAGCAGCCAGGGAAATTATTTAAGCACAAAAGTAGTGAAATCATCTATATAAAATAAGTCGAAGCAAAAAACTTGAATAACGACACTCAGAGGCTTTATCATCCATGATGATGGTGTCTTAAACACTATATCCGTTCGTGTATCCTAAACCTTAAGTTTGAATCACAGGCAATATAGAGTCTGGAGGGGAAGAACGCAATATACCTCATATCTGAAAACAGCTGCCAGATAATACAGAAAAATTTGTATTCCCATAAAACTTTATTGACGATAAAAGCAGATGCCTCTGATAGAGAAACATCTGCTTTTTTAAAGAATGATTCAACTTTTTAATCGTAAGAACCGGTAATAAGCCGAGCACTCCGACGTTGGGTAAGCAACGACCAGCCCCATTGGAAAAGAACCACAATTTTGCTGTCAAATTCAACCAAGTAGAAAATATGGACAAAAGCCCAAATCATCCAGGCTGCAAAACCCGTCAGCTGAAGTTTACCGATGGATGCAACCGCTTCGTTAAAGCTAATAACAGCCAGGCTTCCTTTATCTACATATTCAAAGCGAGGGCTCGAAAACCCTCTCACATTGGCCATAATGCATTTTGCGGCATAGCTTCCTTGTTGCATGGCAACAGGGGCAACTCCCGGCAAAGGCTTTTGAGTAGCCGTATGACTGTAACTGGCCAAGTCGCCAATCACAAAGACATTGGAGTAACCCTTGATGGACATATCCGCTTCAACAATAACGCGACCACCGCGATCAATTTCAACGCCGGTTTTATCAGCTAAGATTTTACCGAGTCCGGAAGCTTTTACACCGGCCCCCCAAAGAACAGTATCCGCTTGAATCGTCTCAGTTTGTCCATTTTTAGAAAGAGTGATACAACCCGGTTGGATATCAGTAACCTGGGTTGCTTCCAGAACCGTGACACCTAATTGCTTGAGCTTCTCAGCTGTCCAACGGGACAATGACTCCGGGTAGACTGACAAAATACGGGGAGCCGCCTCAACTAAAGTAATTTTAGTAGTCGAACAATCAATGCGTCTAAAATCATGTTTTAGTGTATAACGAGCAAGTTCTGCAACAGCACCGGCTAATTCAACCCCGGTAGGACCGCCACCTACAATCACAAAGTTCATTGCAGCTTCTTGAAGCTTAGGATCGGTTTCCCGCTCTGCTTTTTCAAAGGCATCGAGTACGCGACGACGCATATCCAAAGCACTTTCCAGTGTTTTAAGCTCCAATGAATTTTTTGCCCAATCATCATGGCCGAAAAAGTGGGTCATACTGCCGGTCGCCAATACCAAATAATCGTAGTGGAGAGCTTCCGGTTCTGTTTTAAGAGTCAAAAGCTGATCGGTTGCATTAATATCCAGCACTTCATCCAGAAGGACAGATACATTTTCATACTTGGCCAAGACAGAACGTAAAGGTGCCGCAATATCACTGGGGGAAAGACTTCCCGTAGCAACCTGATACAGAAGAGGCTGGAAGAGATGAAAGTTTCGTTTATCAATCAATGTCACTCGAACTGGTTGGTCACCGAGTGCCTGGGCTGTATAAAGCCCACCGAAACCACCACCGACAATAACAATATGGGGTAACGATGATGAAGAGGAAAAAGGGGCAGACATAGACAATTAGACCTTGGTTGAGGTTAGCACTAAAACTTTTAGCTAAGCCTAGAACTGAAGAATTGACGAGCAATAAGAGAGTAGAAGAACAAAAATAATTTTTAAATTTTATCTAAAAAGTCGAGCTTTTTAAACAGCAGTAAAGCTTCAATTCACTATTGATATTCTAACTATAAAACCCTTCAAGGTGCATTATTAGCTTGCTTTAAATTTCATCAATTGTAGTCTTTGTTTATAGCAATACAGCCTTGGCGATCGCCAAGGCTGTAAAAATCAAAATAAGTTACATCTTTTTTAATGTTTATCAGGGTGCATTTTAAACATAGGCTCATTTTTACCCCAGGCAGAATCAGGTTTCTGATGAGGATCTCTAGGTTTGCATCCTGGTGGTAACTGTTGAGTGCCGCCAATATTGCCTTGGACAGTACTTGTCATAAATCCATTTCCCCTTGCCGCTTACTATTGTCTACTGTGTCGCTTACTCTGTTCTGTTTATAATTATATAAAAGCAATTATTTGGTTTTTGGTGTTGATTTTTGCAATCAATTTACAAACAGCTTATTGCTTGCAATCAGGATGACAACAAGATATCACTAGCAATACGGGGTAATGATAAACAGATTTGAAACTGAAAATTCCCCTTCCAGCATGGTTGATATTCTGTTTTCAATAAAATCAATGGATATTCGGCTATAAAAGAAGCCTCCACGGAGCATTTTAAGCCTTAATAAAGAAATACCCCAATTTCTTGGGGCATTTCTTATGAGTTAGGTTTTTGGACTGCCATCTAAGTTAACGTTAAGCGGCTGAGTCGCCCCTGGTTGACCATCGGCTGGTTTTTTGTGATGTTTGCCATGATGACCATGGTGAACATTACCAGTTCCTTGAGATGAGCCTGTGCCTTGAACTGTCATATCTTATTCCCCTTGCTACTGCTTACCGTATTCGTTATGGTTCACATAAGCATAAAAACAAAAGTCATCAACTGTTTACTAATTCCGCAAGACTATTTTTAATGGATGAGTTTAAATAGCTGCAAGCGCAAAGTGGTATTTCAAAGAATCAAAAACACCTGCACCATGGCCAGTCCAGCTGATTCCTGGCCATAAATTCCGCTCAGGGTGAGGCATCATACCCACAACATTGCCTCGTTCATTGCAAATTCCCGCAATACGGTTAATCGAACCATTCACCGGCTCAGCATAGCGTAGAACAATTTGTCTACGATCTTCCAATTGATTGATGACCTCCGGAGGAGCATAGTAATTTCCATCCGCATGGGCAATGGGAAGTGCGATTTTTTCCTGGGTTTTATAGGCATTGCTAAAGGGTGTTTTATTATTCTCTACAATTAAATCGGCTTGCTGACACTGGAATTTCATAGACTCATTCCGCCTCAATGCCCCTGGTAGTAAGCCAGACTCCGTAAGAACCTGGAAACCGTTACAAATACCTAAAACCGGACCACCTTGTTCCGCAAAACGTTTTACAGCCTGCATCACTGGA
>Ga0105239_10005285_pt1 | contig 15176 bp, 8 predicted proteins | sample KBSC44metaG_FD_92761 | JGI IMG/M metagenome (GOLD analysis project Ga0105239, IMG submission 92761) | Corn rhizosphere microbial communities from Kellogg Biological Station, Michigan, USA - KBS C4-4 metaG | ecosystem: Host-associated > Plants > Roots > Rhizosphere > Soil | place: Michigan, USA...
AGGTAGTAGCCGAACTTTGCGGGTTAATTTTCGATCACCCTGTCCAGATCGGACGGGCGGAGTTTATTTCCATTGGGTGATTTCCCTGGTCTCCTTCGGGAAAAGAATGGCCCCGCGGGGACAAGATGCCCCACCGTACCCCGCGTCTTGTCCCCGCGGGGTGCCAACGGCGAACAGTAGTCGGGAAACGTTGCGCAGTCGATCGCCGGCGGCCGCTTGTCCAGCTGCGGGGCAAATTCCTACCTCAAGCATGTATTCGCATGCCGTATAGTTAGGCCGTTCCCTGGTTGTAGGGCGGGAGCGTAGCGGATGCCAATAGAATGGATAGATTATTGTCTGAATAGGCTAACGGGCTAGTCGGATGGAGAGTCGCCAGGAATTGGCGGTCTCCCGGCCGGGCGAGGAACAGACGGCCGGAAGGCAACCGCTACCTCCGCCACGCGGCGCCCAGTGTTGGACGGGGGTAGGCCGCAGCTAGGGTGTTCCCCTGCTGCGGAGCGCAGGGGTGTATTTAAACGCCCGACGCGAGGCCGCCGGCCAACTACCCGCGGCTCGACTTTGGTTGTTGGACGGGAGCGGAGCGGACGTCAGATTATATATGGAAGCTGGGCGCCGCAGGCAGGTGGCGGACAAAATGAGGCGGCGGGTGGACTGGATACGCTTTGCGGAGTGATCGACGAATGAGCGTGCTACATGAGGAGATGACGAGCGAAGGGTATCGCAGGACACGGGAGCCGCCCGACCGGAGGCCCCCGAAGCGAAAGAACCGTGCCAGAGAGGCGAACCGGCCCGAGGCGCCCACAGCGGAACGGAGGCGGGAACCCCGGAGTGGAGCGAGGACGCCGAGTTGGTCGGCGGACATGTTCTTACCGAGCGGAGTGTAACGCAGCGAGAGGAAGAAGATGTTCGAGCCTGGCACGTGTTCTTGCCGAGAGGGCCGGAGGGAGACCTTTTTTCCTGCTAGGTCATCTGTAGATTTATGAAGAATTAGGTCTGATTCTGATGAGCGACTGTCGTAGTTTAATTAATTCCCGAGGATTGTAAGGCCTTTTCGATCTGTTTCAGAATAGCTGGGAGTTTTTTTTCTACCTCGCACTCCCAAATGGTCATTACGTGCCAACCATCTCTCTTCAATTGGTTCTGATTTTTTAGATCCCTCGCTACATTTTTAGAAATTTTCTCGGTCCAGAAAGCCGAATTTGTCGTAGGAATGCGCCCTTCCCGACAATCGCTATGGTAGTGCCAAAAGCAGCCGTGTACGAAGATGACGGTATGATATTTGGAAAGGACGATGTCTGGCTTGCCGGGAAGGTCCTTTTTATGGACACGGAACCTGTATCCCAGTTTATGTAATGCCGACCTTAAGGTCTTTTCCGGCTTAGTGTCTTTTGACCGGATTTTTGACATTACGTGGCTTCGCTTCTGCTTTGACCAAATGTCCATTTATCTGTTGTTTACCGTTATTCAATGAATTCAAAAAGTTTCTGATAGACAAACCAATATTATATGCCAAGGTTACCGGAACTCCGTTGCCAATCATCTTGAATTTTTTTCCTAATTTTCCCGGACTCGTGAGAGTATATGTGTCCGGAACGCCTTGTATCCTTAGCGTTTCACGGACGGAGAGCCGTCTGTTATTGAATGGATGGAGATGGACCTCGTTGTTTCCGTAACACGCCGTTGGGCTGTATTTTTTTCTGTGCAGCCTTTTAAATGAAGGCCGGTAGGTGTCCCCCTCTTTAATTTTCTTTGTTTTTTCAGGGTCTTGTATTTTGAAATATTCATTTGCGTTGGGAATTGCCGATTTCTCTTTGTGTTGAACTAAGATGCCCTCAACACAAAGTTCTGGGGGGGGTGAGGGTAGCTTCTGGGAATTTATTCCCAACTTGTGGGTTGAAGGCTCTCCCCAATTATATAAATGTTCGGCTTTTGGATGGGAAGGAAGTGGCCAATCAAACCCTGAACTTTCCAGGGTACTCGCAGCTGTTTTATCCTTGACAAAAGATTTCTTGATTCCAACTACAAAAAGCCTTTCCCTGTTTTGCGGTGTTCCAAAGTGCAGTGCATTTAGTCTTGTTTGACTTATGAAGTATTCCTCCTTGAACAGGTTTAATATACTATTGAAGTCGTGTTTAGTCTTCTCCATCATAACTAATCCCGGAACGTTTTCCATTAAGAAGAAAGCGGGCATGAGAGCCATAATCTTTTCGTAATAATGGTAGGTTAGTGTACCTCTTATGCCCTCGAAACCATTCCTCGCGCCTCTTATGGAAAAATCCTGGCAAGGTGGCCCCCCAATAATGCCAAAGGTTCCGGAGATTTTGGCTTTTAGGTCTTGTAGCGGGACTTTTTCAATGTCACCAATGAAGGATATTTTCCGTTCATTTCCGGCCCAGCTTGTCATTCCTTCGCTATAGAATTTTGAAAAGTCTTCATCAATTTCGTTGGAAAACGCGATGTTAAAACCAGCCATTTCAAAGCCCATATCAAGAAATCCCCCCCCGCTGAAAAAGGAAAATACTGGAATTGCTTCTTGCCCTTGCTTAAGATTCATATATTCTGGTTGTCTTGGTTGCCTGATATTTTCCTTCTGTGTTGTACTGCTTGATATTATAAACTGAGATTTCCTTTCCTATGGAATTTGTTAGCAATTCAAGGTTTCCACTATTTAAATGCGAGACTTGTACTCTCGTGCCCCCCTGCTCTATGGTCACATTTATGTCGCCGCTCCGGAATTGCTGGAAGGATACAAGATGGCCTTTTATGTCTTTGAATAGCGACTTTGTATTGGAGGATACTATTGGCCAATAGAAGTCGCAGGAAGACCGGTAGAGGCATTGGCTGCATTGTGAAATTTCGGGCTGGGCTAAAGCCTCCCATTTTTTTTCCTTAATTGAATTGTTTATTGTTAAGAGCATTTCCTTTGCTGATCCGGCCAATGATCTGCATTGGTCCGGTGTAAAGGTTATTTGGTATTCTTGATTGGATAAGTCGATGATGGTTATCTCATCTGGATAATGACCCTGGTTTTCGGCATAGAGATAGGCATACAATCTTAGCTGCTGTTGATAGTCTTCTTTAATTTGTCCATCCTCTGAAAATATGATGCCAGTCTTAAGATCACATAGTTTTGTATGTTGATTCTTTGTTATTATCAGGTCGATCGATCCCCCTATTAAAGAGTCAGTCGATTGCAGCCATTTTTCAGTTTGAATATGTACGTTTTTATTGGTGAATCCCTCGGCAGGGGGCGTGACGTTGCGCAAGCGGGACCGGGCCTGTAATTTTTTGATAGTGTATCCGGGGACATTTGCGCTCAGAGGGACGAATGATGGTAGCCCATTTTCGATTAACATGTTTTCTTCAGTGGAAAGAAGTTTTTGCCAGGTGTTTTCGAAGTCTTCTATATTGGTGATTTTTCCAATGGTTATTAGTTCGGTGATTTTATGTATGATATTTCCTAGGTGGATCGCAGGCGGATAGGGAAGCGGCGGCGTGGCCGTGGAGGCCGCAAGAACAACTCTGTACGCGCATTTTTGGGTAGCGGTGTATTTGCTCGGTGAAATGCGGCCGATAGGTCTTATTTCTGATTTTTTTTCTTTCATTAGCTGTTTAATAGTTTTTGATAACACCAGCCTGGTCTCCTATGCAGGTTAAATGTATCTATAAATTTCATGGTTCCCCCTGTCTTAAGCGATGCCTGGTAGACTTCGAAAATACGTTCTGCTATCCAGGTGTTGTCAGGGATATGCAGAGAGCCATTGGGATCTATATGACAGTTCCAAAAAGGGTGGATGACTACTACATAATAAGCCCTATTTTTTGATACAAGCACGCCAGGTAGCCCAAAGGAGTCCGCGACGTCGAAGTCAAAACTTGCTGCAAAATTCCGTGCTAAATGGCCGGTATCATTTTGCCATCCATTTAACTCAAAAATATCATTAAATTTTCCATCGGCGCCAGCCAGATAGCTTGGATCGGTTAGAATCCTTAGCAATGCTGTTCCCAACCGCCAATCGAGTAACCCATGATAGTTCATGTTGCGGAAAACTTTTAGACAATCATAGCAGGCGTCCTTGCAGGATTGATGGTTTTCGCCTTGGATGGAGAGCAGATAGTTCGACGGCAGGGAGGCTTCCTTTGCTGCTATTGGATCAATACATTCAGTAATTATTTGGTCAATTTCAGTGAAAAGTTTCCTCACAAAACCTGAGCCATTGGGCAATTCGTCCGTCAAGATTATTTCGGCGGTGTTTTCTCCATGCTCAGAAGTGACCCTCCTTATATCTGCGATCTCAATTTCGACAGGGTCAACATCTAGTTTATCGGCAATGACACGTTGTAAAATAAATGCGGCAGAATAGAATCCGGAACGGATACCAGCATAATTGAGTGTGCCGCTTTGATTGAACATGTCCAAGGTAAGGGCCCAGGGGATTATCCGTGGCTGGATCCTCAATATTTCAGTGTTTTTGTGGGCTGCTAAAGCAATAGGTTCTATTGGTGTTCCATTTGGGAGGGCTTCAAACTTATAACCTGATTTGTCGACGGGCTCCGCGCCTTGTATTATCCACTGCTCTTCCAAGTTAAATGGACGTCCCGGCTGGAAAGGAAATATATTTCTTGTCCTGGTGGGTTTTCCTTCAAAGAGCTTGTCACTATTGGTATTTATCCTCCATGCAACGTCCCTGTCAGCTATGGTCGCAGTGTAATTTGCTCCCGTTTGGGCTGGTTCATCTGTACTTTCATCACTGCTTTCTGCGAGAATTGGTGGCCGTGACAGGATAATATCAGTGTTGTCTTTTGAGTCTTTTCCGGCCGTCAGATTGCTCCGGTACGCCAGTGGGGATTTGATCACGAATGCGTCGATGGTCACGGTTTCTCCGCAAACCGGGCATACGGGATTTTCAGGTCGTTCCTTTTGCGTAGATATATGGTTGCACTGCCGGCAGCGTACCATCCATCTTTCATTATAAAAAGGCGAACCATTGGGTATCACTGGATTTTGTGATTGGCCGTTTCTTATTAAGTAGTCGGAAGTAAATCCGATGGATGTGTGAATGGCTTTGTCTTTGGTTTTTTGCGAGCCAGGCGCGAATTCATATATTGCCATATCTGAATTCCTGTCAATTGATTTCAGCTGATATGCTTCGCCAGTGCGCACAATTTCATGGTAGAAATTCCGTACAGAGGTAGGCATGCCGAACATGGGTAGTACCCCGCCTTCAGCTAGTTTTTCGGAAGTGTCGGATGTCGCGATTTCGTCATTTAGAAGTACCTGGTTGACTTTTGATAAGAATTGTTGGTCTTCTGTTACCCAAGCAATCAATTGGTGTTTTTGTTCCTGGTCAATTCCTGGCTTTAGTGATTCTATGATGATCCCTATTTCATTTTGGTTCGAAGTGATCCAGTTTTTAATGGGTTCCCTGTATTTTGACCAATCATCAAGTTTGCCAAATTCCCCGTGGACACTCGGCTTTCGTTCGCTGATAGAATAATAAGTGAGGTCTTCATTAATTTCGGATCTTAAAGGTGTGAAGGCTTGTCTTAATACTTCTTTGGCGAGAAGGCGTTTGATGATCCTTTCTTGTCCCATAGTCAAGAAGGGCGGGGGAGGCGGATCATTAATGATCTTTTCTACATTGTTGAAATAGAATTCATCGTGGCTACGGCCCCTGCAAAATGTTAGAATTGCGGAGAACGCCTGACCCCGTCTGCCTGCCCTACCCACCCGTTGCTGGTAGTTGAACCGCTGGGGAGGCATATTAGCAAGCATGATTGCTTGCAGGGCGCCAATGTCGACGCCTACCTCCAATGTTGTGGTTACACTAAGAACGTCGATTGTTTTTACGCGTGGTTCCCCTTCCCCAAGCAGAATGATGTTCCGGAAGTGCCTTTGCCTTTCAAACTGGTCGTCAGTCTGACCGGTAAGTTCTTCGCAGTGCAACCTGATGGGATTGCGCAGTTTGATTGCCGAGTGGTACGAGAGGTAGTTATCTTTCCATAGCTGCAGGCATACAGTTTGGGACTCTTGCGTCAGCCTGGCGGTTTCAGGATGTTGGGTACATACGCCTGCCGACTTGTGTAAGTGCGGGCGGCCACCTTGCGGGCTTATCCACACCGGGCTTTCCGCAGAGGATACTTTAATGAACAGGTTTTCAATGTTGATTCCATTATTTCTGAGCGCATCCAAACGAATTAGGGTATTTATCACTGCCGCTCCAAGGTCGCGTTCAATTATATTGTTTTTGTTAGCAACCGCCTTGATGTATTTGCGGAATAGGGAAGGGAATGTAGCGTAATCCGAGGTGTCAAGGAGGGTTGGATTATCAAAGTCGTTTGGAGTGTATTTGTATTTATGGCCTAGAATCCGGATTCCAGAGCAAATTGTTTCAAGGAATGTGTCACGGTTGAGACCTATGGATGCTGCGTCGTGCCAAAGTGTTTCAGCTCCGGGATCGACTGTCAGATAGCCAAGCCCGGAGGACTCCAGGGAGTAGAACAAATTCCCAAAGAAAAGTTTTCCAAGCTGGGTAAGTGTTGAGTTGCTTAATTCCTGTTGGAATTCTCGGTTGTCATTTGTCCATTGGTAGTTTGTAAAGTCAAACATTGCGTACCATGGAGTGTCGGTTTGGGGTACATGTTGAAGGTAAATAGAAGGCCCCGCCGGATTGACTCCCAGCGTAAGAAATTGTTTTATAATGGGGGCACATTCGTTTGTGTTGGTTAGGTGAATAAGGTCTCTGACCCGGACGATTTTGTTTTTAATCCTTCTGACTTTTTCCAGGGCATCAGTCCGCCTTAACCGCTTCCGTGGATTTGGATCTTCCGGTGGGATTTGCATGTCTTCCCAAAGTTCCTGGACCTCATAGAAGGGAGATTGGAAATTTCCCAGGTAATGGCTAGTGTCTTCGCCATTTTCAAAGGACTCGACTATCTTGAATTTTACAAGGAGGTTGGAGTGAAGTTCACGTACGGTCATTTCCCTCAATAGATCATCGTAGTGATTTCTTTCAATCCCATTTGAAATTTGAGCTGCATCTTCCCTGCTGTCCGAAAATATGACCAGTTTTCGTTGATTTTTGATATCAGGTAATTGATAGGAGAGCTCTTTGGCAAATAATTGCGTGGTTTTGGCAAAACCAGTTCTGAATGCCCTGATTGAGGAGGCTTTCAATCTATATTGTTCATTAACGCCGCATGCAGGACATGTGCAAGGAAGCGCCTTATGTGTATCTATTAGATTGCCAGAGGAATCGCGGTTGGATGTTACAGCAAAATCGGCAACATCCGTCCCGTCAGAGTCTTGTTGGATGCGGAAAAAATACCCTTTAACCCAGTTCTCAGGTTTTTCGTCTATTTCAATGCTATGAGGGGAAACATCCCCGGAGAATATATTGAGATAGGATTCTACCCACTGGGCGGTATAGTCAATGGCAGTAACTCCTTCCATTGGCGACTGGCGCCACCATGCATCTCTGGGATGGAGCCAATCGCCTCTTTGCCTGTCGTGAGGTATGAATTCCTGTGAGCCTTGTGGCCAGAAAATGGCGTACTCTTGGTAAGTCCTCTTTTCAACTATTTTTGCCGGGTTCTTTTCGGGAATGCCTTCAATGTTTGGGCTTAATGGAAGAAGCTCGCAATAGGCACTGCCGTCTCCGGGAATACCCCTCCGGCCACCAAAAAAAGTGGTGCCGCAGTTGTCACAGTATAGTAGCTCCAATACGCGGTGCCCTTCTTCAGATCTTATTTGAGGAGTGTGATACAGTTTTCCAGCTGTCCGCGCGTCATCAGATTCCTTTGGATAAGTGGCTGACCAAAGCCCTTCAATATTTCGAAAAAAATAGTGAAACCTGAACCTTGGTAACGCAGACTGTCCTTCGGGCATGAGGTGTTTAAAACATTTTTGATCGAAAAGTGCTCTGGCAATAAGCAGCCCTCTGGCAGCAAGGTTTAAATTTTCCGCTGTTGGTCCAAAGATTGAGTCGAAGAAGTAGGGTAGCGTAGGAGATATGCCATCACCTGGCGTGCGGAAGGTACAGACAGGTCTTGGAATGTTTTTGTTGGTAGCGGTATCACAGCAAGCGGTAAGTAGTCTTTCCCGGAATTTCAGCTTTGGGTGAGTTATACTAGATAGGAATCCTTCAATGGTTTGTATTGGGGCCTCCAGGCCAAATGCTTGGGAAAGGCCATTTCCTGCCGCAATCAATGCGGTAGTAAACCCACTACTTGCTGTATCACCCCCAGATGCATCATATGCTTTACAGATTTCCACGAATGGGTCGGCTGGCAATGTACCCTCGTCCGGCGCCAATGGATTCAGGAATAGATGCTGCCCTTGAATTATTTTGAATTTTTTGTTAACATCATCGACTCCTGTAAGGCCAAAAAAATCGCTTATATATTGATAACTGCGGGTATCACCGGGGTCCATCGACGCACTTGATGCTAGGATTCTGATTTGCTGGTGGCTGGCATTTAATCCAAGACGTTTTAAAAGTAGTTTCAGCAAATAGGAAATTTCCGTACCCTGCGTACCCCGGTAGAGATGTAGTTCGTCGATTACGAGATGGAACACCCTGTTCGGTCTTTCGCTATCACGCTGAGGCTCTGGAAGGTCTTCGCATTCCAGCCATGCTCTGGTTTTGTCAAAAATGGGATTGTCCACTTCCCGCATTAGCATTATGCTAAGCATTGAAAAGTTTGTAATCATAATATCTGGAGGAGCCAATTGCATATCAAACCGGCATCGCATTTCTGCACCGTCGAGCCGTTGAAAAAAAGATCTTAATTCGGTGTCATCAACTTCATGGTTTTTTTGGCGTTCTTGCCGTATATATTCCTCCACATTAGATTGATTCCGGTGCGCAATTTGCAGTTCCCGGACAAGTGCTTCAACTTTCTGGGCGTTGATTTCCGGGGATCCGTTTTCTTTCGCCCGGTTGAGTTTCCCCGCCACTGGTGTGGCGCCGTTGTATCTTCCGAAGAAGATCATGTTGCTTAATTTATTTCTTCTATACCATTCTCTTACGTCATCAGAATCCAATGCCGTCCTGAGCCTTGTCATTTGATCTTCCACCAGGGCATTCATCGGATAGAGAATCATAGCCCTGACTGCCTTGGGACGGGTATCATGAGCACGTTGCTGTACTGATTCACTAAGGGTAAATCCATTTTGGATATCGACAATTTGTTGCGGACTAAGGTGCTGATTCCACCAGTTGTCAGTAATTGGCCCTTTGGGATTCGATGATGTCCAGGTTGCCAGCTCTCTTGAGATCTGAGCGAGTAAGGGCATTAGAAAGGATTCTGTCTTTCCTGATCCGGTTCCCGATGTAATAATGCAATGTTTTCCTGAAAGGGTTTGCGTCAGCATTTCGACCTGGTGAGCATAGAGCTCATACCCTTTTATCAGGCCATGGCTGACCAACCCTTGAAAGAGGGTCCGCTCTTGTTCTGTAAGTCCGGGTAAATCCTCTTGGGTCAAATTTTCTATTTTTTTGCCGCTGGAGGCGTACTGTGGCAGTGGTTCAATCCAGGGCTGGCGGTAGAGGACCTTGTCGCTGTTCAGAAGGCTTTCCCTTTCTTCTTCCAGGCTAATGAAGCTGGTTTTAAACGCCGTTTTGATGTAACGGACAAAGTTATCTTTAATTGTTTCAAAAGAACCGATTGGATCATTCATAAGATGGAGGTTTCTTTTTGTTTTTGACCTATTTTCAAAAAATAATTGTATGCGAGAAGGGGTGGTATGTTTTCATAAAGTGTATACCATGCCCTGATACCGTCGATGTTCAGGAATAACTGTTTAGGAGCCATTCCGCTTAACAGTGTCATGGCTTCGGAGAGTAACATCGGAAGGGGGGTGGAAACGGGAATGGCAAGAAGGTTCCGGTCTTTGTCGATGAAGATGACATTCTTTCCTTGATGCCTCAGTATCATATATCTACCCCAGTTTTTGTTAATATTGTGTGGGATACCATTAATCCAAAGTATATGCCTCAGGTTGTATTCTGTCAGCTTGTATTCAACTAAAGTAAAGGCTTTGTCGAAGGACTTGTCCGTAATGGGTATAAAGGTCAGTTGGTCGGCGTCGAATTTTTTTGCCGGCCAGCCAGAGTCGTCAAAATGCGTATACGGGGATAAAGTGTTTGAATATTCTTCTATATCGCATGAAAATTCAACAAGCCTGAATTGTGGTAATTTTGTTTCGTTAAACGGGATGAGGCAGTCATCTGCCAGTGCTTTGATCCTCATTGTGATTTCATGTCCACTGGTTCCAGAGAAGCCTGACACCGTTACAGTCCTTGGTAAAAGGAAGGATGTTAAAGAAGAATCTTGCTTTTCACATGCGAGATAAAGATTGCGCTTTCTGACGGATTGCACCAATTGTTCGATCAAGGCCGGCGTTCTGCCTCCAGCCAGCAGGGCTTTTCTTCCGGTATTTGTCGGAATCAGCACTAGATGAGGCGGATTTACGACAATGGTTGATCTTTTAGGAGAGTATTCATAGTCTAAAAAGCCCATGAAATCCAGATAGTTTAGAGACCAACTTTTTATTTTGGAGAGTTCTATTGGATGACCTTCAATTTCTTCTGGAGTAAAAGCAGCCTGATAAACAGCGTCGAATGCTTCAAAATATTCTTTTGCCGAACATGGTCCTTTTCCGGCAAGGAACGTGAGCAATATTTCGTTATAGTCATTTCGCCAGGAGGATAAACGTGCGTTTCCTGGTTCAGTGATTGATTTCGGGAGGAAACCGGAGGAATATGTGTTCTGCCTGAGGGCGTAACTTCTTTCATCTGTAGTTACCAATTCCCTGCCTTGTACGTATGAGGTGTTTTGTCCGGGTTGGGTTATCTGGCCAAATTTATTTTTGATTGGAAGTGCGTTTGCCTCAACGGACCAGTCTCTTTTTTCAGGTTGTGTTATGTAATTCAGCAGTTGACTTCCCCTGAGGCTAAGTCCTTCAATCTCGATGTAAAATGCCGTGTCAAGCGATATGTTTGCAGGAAGGACCCAAAGAGGCTGGTCTGTTTGCTTTCTATATAGGTAGATCCGTTCTCCTGTGTTTTGGTATCTTAGATAAGGCTTTTCATTTCCAAGTCCATTTTCAAGCTCCACTTCCGGGAGCAGGTCTTTAAGCCATCTCCGCGTACCAATTTTAATTCCCCCAACTAGCTGCAGGCTTTTTTCGCTGTCGGGCTTGAATTGCAGGGCCGGCACGTCGGGATGACCAATAGGAGGATTGTTAAGTTCGTAAAGGGTATATTTTGGAGAAACGCCGGATTGGTGCAGGGTACTAAAGTTGCCTTTTTCGAATAGGGCTCCCCATTCTTCAATTGATTTGGATAGCTGATTTTCGGCAAGAAGGAGCATTCGTGTTGTTACGAGAAAGGGGACCTCTACCCAGCCGCTTAAATGGAAGTTTGCGCCAGGTATAAAGAGGCGCGTATTTTTATAGGGCAATTTTGCTTTCCACTTATTGAAGCGGTCTTCCAGTTCTATGCTATCTTGAAAGGGGAGAAACATGGGTTTCGACCATCCATTGGCGATCTGCTGGCATTTGGTTTTTTGGGCATTGAATGTAAATTCGAGATCTTCTGGCAGGGTGAGTTTTGAATATAGCCGGTAGTATGATTTATAGCCTTTTATCTTGTCACCTTCAAGGCATAAGCGCAGTTGGGCAATTGTGTACCCTTTGCGTGTGGTATCTTCGGCTTCGTCATATCGATCTGTGACGCCGGTCCAGTCCCGATATGTTTTTTTGACAATATTAATAATGGATTGGCCTAGTTCGTTATCCGCGTCCTGTATATATGACAGGGTTTTGTTGGAAATGGCTAGTTGGCCTTTGCTATATTTTAGCAGTGTTTCCCGGAACTGATCTTCTGTGTATTCTTCGCCGGGAATGAGACCCGCATTATCGAAGAGCTGAGGTAGTGCTTTTAGGGCGTGTGGGGGAAACACACACTGCGATAGGGGCTTGCCAACATAAACCCATTTTGCATTGGCAAACGGATGCAGTTCGAAAATTCCTAAGGCTGTATTTTGCTTTATAATGGTCCACTCTTCCAGGTCTTCCCAAAGTTTGTTCCAATTTGAATTTTCATTTTGTCGAGGAAGATTTGGGAGACGGTTTGTTGTCAAGAATAAATTAAGAGGTGGATAGTAAGCGTCAACCCTGGCGGCGGAGTTATGGTTTTCGGTTAGGGGAAGTATGAATAGTATCAGGTAGGAGAGATATAGTGGAAATTGGACGGGTGTGCCGTCGATTTGCGACGGGTTCTGTTTCCACTTTGTGAAGGCATACAAGGATTGATCGAGTATGTTATTGACTTTGGGTGTTCCCGGAATACCATTGCGGAGAGCACTAAGAAAGTCAGAGAATACTTCTTCATCACTGGAATCCAGGCCAGTTGCCCTACCGATTTCAATTATGTCATGTCTCGTAATAAACAGGTAAATTGGCTGTTCGGATTTGTCTTCATTGAATAGCGATCTGCCTATTGCATTATTCCATTGAAGATAGGTCATTTTATTTGACATTCAAATGGTTATGCAATAATTGATCGCAATGGTTATAGTTTGATGAATGTGAAATGTTGCTAAGTCTCTTTAGTTTTCTATTTTCAGTAGAACAAATTCCCTGTTTTTGGAAACAATTCATGGCAAGGTTTGGGGTTAAGTGGTAAATTTCCGGACAATTTAAGGAAAATTGTCATACTGATTCTATACTGCGTTCGTTTTTCTTACTGGTATTTTGAGCCTGCGAAGGCTACACTGTTCTAATACCAATATCTGAAAATTTACATTTACTGGTTCTATTGATTGTATCCTCAGTCTAAGTAACAAAGCAATCTTTCAATTGTGACATTATTGTCTCTATTGTTTTCAATAGGTATTCGATGCTATTTTGCAGACTATGAATTTCGAGTTTGTGACAAAAGAGGATCTGCAAACATTGCGTTTTCAGATCGTGGGGGACATTAAAGAGCTTCTGGATCAGGCACCCCGACCAGTGGACGGCGAAATGCGCGGCTACCGGACCAGGGAGGTCCGGCATTTATTGGGGTGTTCGGCAAACAAACTAAAGTCACTATGCGCGGAGGAGAGAATCAGGACGAAGAAGATAGGCGGGACGATCTATTATAACAAAGATGATATTAAGCGCCTGTTGACTTCCGGTTTTTAAAAATCGATGAGGTGAAAGAGAGCTGGGTGGGACGGCAGGTGATGCTATTTTACAGGACGATCGAGAAGGATGACCGGTTGAGGCCGCAGCATCTCAGTCTTTATTTTGCCATTTTGTTAATGGGGAAAGAAGAGCATAACACCGGTACGGTTTCGGTAACCAGAAGGGAGTTGATGGAGCTTTCCCGGCTCACGTCGAAGGCAACATATCATCGGTGCATTCGTGAGCTGGAGCACTATGGGTATATCCAGTATCATCCGTCCTATAATCCATTCTTGGGATCGAGAGTCGTCTTGAAATTGATAGCTTAATGCTTGTCTATTTCGATTGTTTCGGGCTCTCTTCCGCTGGTAGCGTCTTTTCATAGCCTTTTAGAAATTTCTTTTTCTCCAGCCGTTTTTGAAGGACTTCCATGTCTTCGGCAATTTTAGCGGGAACTACTTTTGAATAGTGTTCTGTTTGGGACAGACGTTTGTGGCCCATCATGCCTTTTACTGATGTAAGGGGTACACCATTTGATGTGGTCACTGTTGTGCCAAAAGTGTGCCGGGCGGCATGCGTGGTTAGATTTTTTTCGATACCGCAAATAGCGGCAATTTCCTTTAGATATTCAGTGTACTTGGCGTTACTGTATACAGGCAAAAGCATATCTTCTGAGACACAACGGGGATGATCGCGGTATTTATCGAGGATTCTACGGGTGAGCGGAAGAAGGGGTACTTTTGACGGTACTTTTGTCTTCTGCCGTTTTTTATCGATCCACAGCTGCCCGTCATGCCCTACGGTAACTTCAGATTTTTTGAGTTGTTTGACATCTATATAGGCCAGGGAAGTGAGGCAACAAAAGATAAAGACGTCACGAATGACGGAAAGACGTTCGTTATTAATCTCTTTGTTGGCGATAAGATGCAATTCCTGCTCGGTAAGAAAGACAGGATCTACTTCGTCGAGCGTCAGGTTTAATTTTGTAAAGGGATCGCCCTGGAGCCAGCCATTGTCAATGCAAGAAAGGATGATCTTCTTAAAAAAGCCGATATAGGCAGAGGCTGTATTATGACTGCACTTCCTAACCGTCCGCAGCCAGGTATAGAAGCTTTGCCCAAACTCGTGATCGATGGCATAGATGCTTATGTCGGTGACCTTGTATTTGCCGGCAACGAACTCTTTCAAGTAATTTAGAACCCGTTGATGTTTTTCCCAGAGATCGTCGCTGCATTCGAGTCCGATTAACGCTTTGACGGTATCGTTGTGCGCATGGTAGACTTTGAATAGCATTCGGTTTCGCTCAGCAGCACCGGATACGATGTCACGGATGGCAACGGCAGAGATTGTTTTTCCGGTTTCTATAAGGGTTCGACGGGCTTCGTAAACCTTCGCGAGAACAATGTCGATGTAGGCATTCAGGGCTTTTGCCTGCTCTTCTTTGCCTGTCGCTCTCCCGGGATTAGATTTCCATTTTGATTTATCCCAGGTCCTCTTCAGCGAGAGTTCTTTGGAGATACCGTCAACAGTTATGCGAAGAAAAACGAGCCACGGGCCTGGCCGAAATGGGCGGGGCTTGCGTAGAAAGAATAGGATACCAAGACTTTTTTCCATCACCGAATCACTCACTTTTATGCGCTGTTTTACGCGGTTTATAAAGGTAGAACTGCGCGGCCGGAAAGACAAGATGTTTGCCTTTGGTACAGGTTGATTACCATGCTCTTACGGTTATCCAGTGAGTGATTTTTTTCGTCATTTTTGCCACTCACCGAATCACTCACTCCAAGTATGACCATTTTTGAGTTTTTCTGCTAGTGGCTAAAAATGAAAAAGCCCGCTATTGTTGAATTTGCGGGCTTTTGACTGATTTTGTGATGGGTATTTGCGGAGAGAGAGGGATTCGAACCCCCGGAAGTGTTACCTTCAACGGTTTTCAAGACCGCCGCAATCGACCGCTCTGCCATCTCTCCGGGCGCAAAATAATAGCTCCCGGAGTAAACAG
>Ga0105239_10005286_pt1 | contig 15176 bp, 13 predicted proteins | sample KBSC44metaG_FD_92761 | JGI IMG/M metagenome (GOLD analysis project Ga0105239, IMG submission 92761) | Corn rhizosphere microbial communities from Kellogg Biological Station, Michigan, USA - KBS C4-4 metaG | ecosystem: Host-associated > Plants > Roots > Rhizosphere > Soil | place: Michigan, USA...
CGTGCATGTCTACGAACGCGTGCCGCCGCAGCTCACGCGGCGCCATTTCGACGCGCTCGCGGCGGCGAGCGACCCGTTGCTGACCCTGGTCTCGAGCGGTGAAGCGCTCGCGAACCTGGTCGCCTTGCTGCCCGGTGCCGCGCTCGCGCGCTTGCGCGGGCAGACCTTGATCGCCAGCAGTGCGCGGCTGGGTGAGCTCGCGCGGGCAGCCGGATTCGCCGAGGTCGCGATCGCGCAGTCGGCCCTTCCGCGCGACCTGCTCGCGGCCGCCGCACGATGTCTCGCGCGACACCGACTGTAACGTTCGCCTGCGCGCCGACGCTGCCTCCAGCAGCGCTTTCGGCTAGCATGCAGGCATGAGCGAAGACATCGGAAGTACCTCGCCAAGCGCTGGCCGCGAACTCGCCCCGCGTGCGCCGGAGCGGATGTCCGCGGCGTCGCGCCGCGGCGGATACGCGTGGCTTGCCGCGCTCGCCGCCCTGCTCCTCGCGGTGGTCGCATTGTGGCGCGTGTACGCGCTCGAGCACGGCACTGCCGCGCGCCAGGCCGCCGCATTCGACGACCTTGCCGCGCGCGTCGAGACGCTGTCGCGCACGGTCGATCAGCGCAAGCGCGATTTCGATGGCCTGCGTGGACGCCTCGCCGATGCCGACGAGGTCAACAAGAGCGTGCGCGAGGAACTGCTCGGCCTCGCCGAGCGCTCGCGCCACCTCGAGGATGCGGTCGCGAACCTGTCCGAACAGCGCCTCAGCGGGCGCGACGCGCTCGCATTGAACGAGGCGGAGTTCCTGCTGCAGCAGGCGCAGGAACGCCTCGCGCTGTTCCAGGACGCGCCCGCTGCAACCGCGGCGTATCGCCTCGCCGATTCCGCGCTCGCCGCGACCGAAGACCCGGTGTTCGCCTCGGTGCGCCAGACCATCGGTGCCGAACGCCAGGCACTGGAAGCGGCCAGGCCGGCGGAGACGGCCGCGACGCTCGCCGCGCTCGCGCACCTGCGCGATGCGGTGGCCGGCCTGCCGCAGCACGCGGCTGTTGCGCGCAGCACGGCGCAGCCATCGCGCTGGCAAGGGTTCATCGACCAATTCGTGCGCATCAGCCACAGCGACGGCGACGACGCATTCGCGAGCCACGACGTCGCGTTGACGCGCTCGCTGCTCGCGCTCGACCTGCGCAGCGCGGAAGCCGCATTGCTCGTGCGCGATGCGGATGCCTACAAGGCCGCGCTTGCGCGCGTGCGTGCCGGCGTCGACCGGAGCTTCGACGCAGGCGCCGCCGCGACCACGGCGACGCTCGCCGAGCTCGATCGTCTCGCCGCCATGCCGCTCGCGCCGGCGTTGCCCGAACTCGGCAGCGCACTGAAGGAACTGCGCAACCTGCGCGCGACGCGCGCGCTCGCGCAGCCGCCGGGCGCGGCCGTGCCGACGCCGGGAGCCGGCCCATGAGGCTCTGGCGCAGCGTGCTGCTGTTGCTGCTCGCGGCATTGATCGCGGCGCTCGCCTGGCACTGGCTCGCCGCCGATCCCGGCTACGTGCAGGTGCGCCTGCGCGGCACCACGCTGGAAACGAGCCTGGTCGTCGCGATCGCCGGCCTGCTGCTGCTGTGGGCCGTGCTCGGCATCGCCTGGCGCCTGTTGCGCTGGCCGTTCCGCGCATGGGGCCGTTCGATCAAGCGGCGCGGTCGCGAGCGCCTTGCGGCCGGCCTGACCGCGTTCGCCGAAGGCGACTACGCGCAGGCGGAGCGCGACCTCGCGCGGGCCGCTGCGCACGAGGCGTTCCGCACGCCGGCCCTGCTGGTGTCCGCGCGCGCCGCGTACGAACGCGGTGCGCCCGAACGCGCGGCGCAGGCACTCGATGAGGTCGGTGCGCGCGGCCTGCGCGCGGCGGATGCGACGCGCGCGCGCTTCCTGGTCGAGAGCGGACGCCATGCCGATGCGCTCGCGCTGCTGAAGCCGAAGGCCGCGAGCGGCGACCTGTCGCTGCGCAGCTGGCGCCTGCTGGCCGAGGCCGCGCTCGCGCAAGGCGACACGCAGGCTGCGCTCGATGCGCTGCCGGCGCTCGCACGCAGCCAGTCGCTGACCGCGGACGCGCAATCCGCGCTCGAGACGCGCGTACTCGCGGCCGCCCTCGCTGCCGCGCCGGATGCGGCGAAGCTCAACGCCTTGTGGAGCGGCGCGAGCCGCGCGCAACGCAAGCGTGCGGACCTCGTCGCGGCGTTCGCGCGACGGTCCGCCGCGCTCGGCCAGGTACTCGCCGCGATGGACGAGATCGAATCGGCGCAGCGGCGCGAATGGAGCGATGCACTCGCGAGCGTGTACGGCGAACTCGGTGCGGCCGAAGCGGGCGCACGCCTGCGCAAGGCGGAGGCCTGGCTGTCGATCGCGCCGAACAGCGCGCCGCTGCTGACCACGCTCGGTCGGCTTTATGTGCAGCAGGCGCAATACGGCAAGGCCGAGGAAACGCTCGAACGCGCACTGGGGCTGGCCGCCGCACCGGCCACATGGGAAGCGCTCGGCGATTGCCGCAAGGGCGAAGGCGATCTCGCCGGCGCGACGATCGCCTACGCGAATGCGCTGCGCAGCACGCGCGGCGAAGCGACGGTCGCGTTGACCCCGCTGATCGCACGCGGTCCGCTCGACACGCGCCCGATCGCGTTCGAGGAGCGCAGCGAACACGGCGTGCCGCGCCTGCCGGTCGCGAAGTAGGACGATACGCGCGGCGCGTGCCGCCGCACGCGTTCCATCGGGGAACAGCGGAAGCCGCGATGCTCCATCGCGCCTGCAGGAGCATCGCGGTTTCCGCCGCTCCTGCATTCCAGTCCGGCGTACCGCTCTCGTTGCAAACCGAAACCGCAGTCAGCGTGCGAGGGAGTCGACCGCGACGACGCGTCCATCGACCACGCGCACCACGCGCACGAAGCGGCGATCGCCGAAATCGTAGATCCAGTCCTCGCGGCGCTGGTCGCGCCAACGTTCGAGGCCGGGCGCGGGGCGTCGCACGAGCGTGTCGGTGTGGCTGCGGCGCGATGCCGGCTCGCCGCAGCGCGCGAAGAGTTCGCCCGCGCTGAGGCCGCCGAGCAGGCGGTTCGGATCGCAGTCTTCGCCGATCGCGTCGACGCCGTAGCCGAGCGTCCGTTCGCGTTCGAGCAGGCCGTCGCGGAAGACCAGCTGGCGCATCAGCTGGCGCGGGCCGAAGTTGTAGTACCAGACGTCGAACTGCACTTCGCGTTGCTGCTCGATCGGCCCATCGCGACCGATGATCTCGATGTTCGTGTAGCGGTCGGTCCAGAACGGGTCGCCACAACGCTCGCGCACCTGGAAATCCTGTGCACCGTCGTTCACGAGGCGGTTGCCGCAGCGCATCGCATGCGCGGCGGGCGCGGCGAGCAGGAGCGCGAGGATCGGCAGCAGGGAGCGCTTCATGGAATGGTTCCGTCGATGGTTGCGCATGGACCGCGGCGGGCGTCGCAGGTTCAAAGGCCGTGGATGCCGGCGCGGCTGCCGAGGATCTCGGCGATGACGTCCGGCGCGTAGTCGAACGAATCGTAGTACAGGCGTTCCTCCGGCAGGCCGGCGTCGACGAATGCGCGCCGGCCGGCGTCGACCATCGCCGGCGGTCCGCTCATGTAGACGTCGTGGCCGGACAGGTCCGGGTGATCCTCCAGCAGGACTTCGTGCACGAGGCCGCTGCGCGAGCCGTCCGCGTGCCCGGGGTCCGATACGACCGGGACGAAGCGGAACGACGGCACGTCGCGCGCCCAGCGCTCGGGCAGCGCGCGCAGGTACAGGTCGGCCGGCGCGCGCGCGCCCCAGTACAGCGTGATCGCGCGGCGCGTGCCGAGCCCGAGGAAGTGTTCGATCAAGGCCTTGATCGGCGCGAAGCCGGTGCCGCCGGCCATCAGCAGCATCGGCCGCTCGCTGTCCTCGCGCGGCACGAAGGTGCCGAGCGGTCCTTCCACGCGCAGGCTCGCTCCGGCTTCGAGCTTGTCGAATACGTCGCCGGTGAAGCCGCCGCCGGCGACGCGCCGCACGTGCAGCTCGATCAGGTCGTCCGCGTGCGGTGCATTCGCGATCGAGAATGCGCGCCGGCGCCCGTCGTCGAGCAGTACGTCGAGATACTGCCCGGGCAGGCGGCGCAGGCGCTCGCCCGGCGCGGTCGCGAGCAGCAGGCGCGCGACGTCGTGGCCGAGCAGGGTCTTGTCGGCCAGCCGCAGGCTGAGCGTGCGCCGCGGGATGTCGGCGACCGAGGCGACTTCGCGCGCGGCGATCAGCAGGTCGCTCGCCGGAACTGCCTGGCACAACAGCACCTGGTGGCGCAGGCGTTCGGCCGCGTTCAGCGCGCTCGGCGGATTGCGCGGGTAGCTGCATTCGCCCTCGACCAGGGTCGCCTTGCAGCTGCCGCAGACGCCGGCGAGGCATGAATACGGCAGGGCGAGCCCGGCTCGGCGCGCGGCCTCGAGCACGGTTTCGCCGGGTTGGACCTCGAAACGCTTGCCGCTGGCCTGCAGGGTGACGGTGTGGGGCACGCGCGGGTTTCGTCGTGGAGTGGTGCGATTGTCGCCGATAAGCGCGCAAAGCGCGCATCGCAGGTTGCTGCCGCATCGACCGCTGTCCGGTTTCACCGGGTGAAACAGCGATGACATGGATCTGCGCGGATGATCGCGGATCGACCGATCCGGTCTGTCTGCTCTTTCCGCGCTCCGCGTCGGTCCGCGTCAGTGCTCTTTGCCAGCCGGATTCCGCCCTCCGCTATAGTCACGCGCTTGGCTGCGGAGACACCTGATGTCGATCTGGAAGCAAGGCACCGACCTCGAGCGCATCAATGCATGGAACCGCGGTTGCCTGGTCGAACACCTCGGCATGGTCGTGACCGAGATCGGCGACGACTGGCTGCGCGGCACCATGCCGGTCGACGCGCGCACGAAGCAGCCGTTCGGCCTGCTGCATGGCGGCGCTTCGGTCGCGCTCGCCGAGTCGCTCGGCAGCCTCGCCGGCAACCTCTGCCTCGACCCGAGCGAGATGGCGGTCGGCCTCGACATCAACGCGAACCACGTGCGCGCGGTCACTGCCGGCGTCGTCACCGGCACCGCGCGCGCGGTGCACGTCGGCCGCAGCACGCAGGTGTGGGAGATCCGCATCGAGGACGAGCGCGCGAAGCTCGTGTGCATCTCGCGCCTGACCCTCGCGGTGGTACCGCGCGAAACGCCGAAGCCGATCTGACGCGATGACCGCGCAGGCCCCGTACGATGCGCTGTCGCCGGATCTCGTGCTCGATGCGGTCGAGGTCGCCGGTTTCGCGACCGACGGCCGCCTGCTCGCGCTCGCGAGTTACGAGAACCGCGTCTACCAGGTCGGTATCGAGGACGGATCGCCGCTGGTCGCGAAGTTCTATCGCCCCGCGCGCTGGAGCGACGCGGCGATCGCCGAGGAACATGCGTTCGCGCTCGAACTCGCTGCCGCCGAACTGCCGGTCGTCGCACCGCTCGTCATCGACGACGAGACGCTGCTCGAACATGCCGGCTTCCGCTACGCGCTGTATCCGCGTCGCGGCGGGCGCGCACCGGAGCTCGAGTCGATCGACAACCTGGCCTGGATGGGGCGCCTGCTCGCGCGCCTGCACGGCATCGGCTCGCGCGAACGCTTTCGTTCGCGCGGCGCGATCGAAACCGACACCTTCATTCGCGAAGCCGCGCGCGCGGCACTCGCCTCCGGTCTGCTGCCGGCGCGCCTCGAAGCGATCTATCGCGAGCGCACCGGCGCGATCGCCGGGCTGATCGATGCGCGCTTCGGCGCGATCGAACCCGCGCGCATCCGCCTGCATGGCGATTGCCACGGCGGCAACGTGTTGTGGACCGATTCCGGACCGCATTTCGTCGACCTCGACGACGCGCGCATGGGCCCCGCCGTGCAGGACCTGTGGATGCTTGCGCCATCGGAACGCGCGCTCGACGCGCTGCTCGAAGGGTATGCCGAGTTCCGCGATTTCGACGTTCGGGAACTCGCCCTGGTCGAGCCGCTGCGCGTCATGCGCCAGATCCACTGGGCCGGCTGGGTCGCCGCGCGCTGGCACGATCCGGCTTTTCCGCGCGCGTTCGGCTACGTCGGCGAGGCGCGCTGGTGGGAGCAGCACCTGAACGACCTCGCCGAGGCGTTCGCGCGCCTGCAGGACGATTGAGCCGCACTTCACGCCATCGGATGCGGCGGCGCACCAAACTTCCGCTACCATGGCACCCACGATGAATCGCCTTGTGGAATCTTCCATCGCCGCCGCGCCGCCCGACCGCCTGCGCCCGCTGCGCTATGCGCTGCGCGTGCCACAACTGCTGCTGCACGCGATCATCGCGGTGCCGCTCGCACTGCTCGCGCTGAACCCGCTCGCCGCGCGTGTGCGCTTCGGGCGCACGACGTTCGAGAAGGCGATGATCCGCTGGTGGTCGGCACGCCTCGTGCGCATCTTCGGCCTGCGCATCCGCCGTTTCGGCGAGCCGTTGCCCGGTGCGGTGCTGTATGTCGCGAACCACATCTCATGGCTCGACATCGAGCTCATGCACAGCCAGCGCCCGGTCAGCTTCGTCGCCAAGAGCGAGATCGCGGGTTGGCCGTTCGTCGGCTGGCTGGCATCGCAGGCCGGCACGATCTTCCATCGCCGCGGCAGCACCGATTCGCTGAATGCGGTCATGGGGCGCGTGGTCGAACGCCTGCGCGCAGGCGAGCCGGTCGGCGTATTCCCGGAAGGTGGCAGCGGCCATGGCGACAGCGTCGGCACCTTCCACGCGCGCATCTTCCAGACCGCGCTCGATGCGGACGTGCCGGTGCAGCCGGTCGCGCTGCGCTACGGCCGCGACGGCCGGCAGGATCCGCGCGTGCCGTTCGGGCGCAAGGAAAGTTTCTTCGCGAACTTCCTGCGCGTGATCGGCAATCCGCGCATGGACGCGGAAGTGCATTTCCTCGAACCGGTACCGGCGACGCCGGACGCGCGTCGGCGCATGGCCGAACTCAGTCGCGCGCGCATCGTGCAGACGCTCGGCTATGGCGACGACTGAAGCCGGGGTCGTCGACGGCATCGCGACGACGCGCGCGGCGGCCGCGCCGATCCTGCGTGCGGCGGACTTCGCGCCGCCGCGCCTGCTCGCCAATCCGCACCTGCAGTCCGTGCTCGCCTCGAGCGGGCTGCGCCGCCTGCTGCTGCGCACCGCGCGTCGCGAGGTCGAGCGCGCTTCGGTCGAGCACATCCTCGATTGCGGCGGCGACGTCCGCCTGCAGGGATTCCTGACGCGCCAGCATGCGGTCGAGAACGCGCGCGGACTCGTCGTGCTGCTGCACGGCTGGGAAGGCAGCGCGCGTTCGTCCTACCTGGTCGGTACCGCGGCGCGCCTGCTTGCCGAAGGCTTCGACGTGTTCCGCCTGAACTTCCGCGACCACGGCGATACCCATCACCTCAATCGCGACCTGTTCCATTCCTGCCGCATCGACGAGGTCGTCGGCGCGGTGCATGCGATGCGTCGGATGTTCGCGTCGGCGCCGGTCGCCGTCGCCGGCTTCTCGCTCGGCGGCAATTTCGCGCTGCGCGTCGCCCTGCGCGCACCGGAGGCGGTCGCGTACGCGCTCGCAGTGTGCCCTGTGATCAGTCCGGCCGCGGGCCTGTTCGGCCTCGAGGAAGGGCCGTGGTTCTACCAGAAGTATTTCCTGCACAAGTGGCGCGGCTCGCTGCGGCGCAAGCGCGAACTGTTTCCCGACGTCGACTGGTTCTCCAGCGAGGATCTCTCCGCCGGCCTGCGCGGCCTGACGCGTGCGCTGGTGCTGCGTCATACCGGCTACGCCTCGCTCGAGGAATACCTCGACGGTTATTCGATCGCCGGTCGGCGCCTGCGCGATCTCGCGGTGCCGGCGACGATCCTCACCTCGGCCGACGACCCGGTGATTCCGGTCGACGACTTCCATGCGCTGGAACTGCCGCCGCAGGTCGAGCTCGACATCGCCGCGCACGGTGGCCATTGCGGCTTCATCGAGGACTGGTCGTTGCGCAGTTTCACCGGCGACTACATCGCGCAGCGCATGCATCGCCACGTCGCGCCCGCCGGCATTTGACGCTGCGATATCGCGTGCTACGCTTTTTTGCGCCGATCCATCACGACAGGTGGCCCATGGCAATCGTTCGCACGCTCGCCTCGAGGATCGGCCTCGCTGCCGCCTTGATGTCGGCGCAGCCCGCTGCGGCGCAGGCCACCGACGGCATGTACCAGTTGAAGCACGGCGGTGCGCTGCACGAGGAAGATTCTCGTTTCCTGCCTGGACGCTACTACTTCAGAAAAGGGAACGAATACCGCGCGCGGGGCGAGTCCGCGATGGCCATCGATCTGTGGACACGCGCAGCCGGTTGGGCGATGAAGGATGCGCAGTACAACCTCGGCATCACCTATTTCAAGGGTGAAGGCGCGCGCGCCGACCGGCCACGTGGCCTGGCCTGGCTGGCGCTTGCGGCGGAGCGCAAGGATGCGGCGTTCAGCGAGTCGCTGGCCGCTGCGTGGGACGAGTCGACGCCGGCCGAACGCGAACAGGCGAATGCGATCTGGCTCCGGTTGCGCGAGCACTATGCGGATGCGGTTGCGCTTCCGATGGCGCGGCGTCGCTTTGACGCGGAGATGGCGCAGATCACCGGCTCGCGCGTCGGCATGCCGGGCCACGCGCGCATCCTGGCGCAGGGCGGCGACCTCGACGCGGCGTCCTACAAGAAGCAGCTCGATCAGGCCGCGAGCGTCGATTTCGGGCGGCTGCCGCGCGGCCGCGTAGACATCGGTCCGGTGGAAACACTGGCCGATCCGGTGGCGCAGCCGGCCCGCAACGACAGACCTCCCTCCTGAAGGTTCGTCGCAGTAGACCGCACGCCGTCCTGACGCCTCAGTCGCGCAACCAACGCAGCATGTGCGGATATGGACGCACGCCGAGGCGCCGCGCCTGTTCGCCGACCGCGGTGAGGCCGAACGCGGCGAGGCCGGCCGCGCCGTGGTAGACGCCGAGCGAGTACGCGAGCGCGAGGCCCTGCGAATGGCCGCGATAGCCGTCGGCATGGAACAGCTGGTCGAGCGGCAGCTCGATCCGGGTCGCGGCGGCGAACGACCATGCGATCGCCTCGACTTCGCCGATCGCATCGGGCGGCTCCGCTTCCAGTGCATCGTCGAGCGCAGCGCGCCGCGCCGCCGACGTCAGCGCGACATGCGCGGCCTCGTGCAGCAGGTCGCCCGGCCAGTCGAGGCGGGCGCGGTCGAACACGAGCACGCCGCCCGTCACGCGGATGCCGGGCAGGAAGGTCGGGGCATCGATCGGCTCCTCGCGCACCACAACGCCGGCCTCGCCGAGGAAGGCGAGGATGCGTTCGAGCAGGCGGGTCGCGTCGGCGTCCACGCGCGTCAGTCAGCGGGCACGGTGCGACCGCGCGCCCAGCCGCGCAAGGCGGCGACCTTCTCCGCCATCAGCACCGACAACGGGCGCGTGTTCGCGCATTCGGCGAGCAGTTGCGCCTGGGTTGGCGCCTTGCTGCGTTCCGCCGCCGCCGCATACAGCGACGCGACGACGACCTGCTCGATCTCGGCGCCGGAGAAGCCGTCGCTGGCCGCGGCGAGCGCGTCGAGGGCGTAGTCGCCGGCATCGAGTCCGCGTTGCGTGAGGTGCAGGCGAAAAACCTCGGCGCGCGTGGATGCGTCCGGCAGGTCGACGAAGAACGTCTCGTCGAAACGGCCCTTGCGCAGCAGTTCGGCCGGCAGCTGATGCACCTCGTTGGCGGTCGCGACGAGGAACACCGGCGCGGTGCGTTCGGCCATCCAGGTCAGGAGGTAGCCGAGCACGCGACGCGAGACGCCCTCGTCTTCGCCCGACGTCGACAGCGCCTTCTCGATCTCGTCGATCCACAGCACGCACGGCGCGAGCATCTCGGCGCTCTTCAACGCTTCGCGCAGGTTGCGCTCGGTCTCGCCGTGGTACTTGTTGTAGAGCGTGCCGAAGTCGAGCCGCATCAGCGGCACGCCGAAGCCGCCGGCGGTCGCCTTCGCCGCGAGGCTCTTGCCGCATCCCTGCACGCCGAGCAGCAGCATGCCCTTGGGCGGGTCCAGCTTGACCGACATCTTTTCGCCGAGGAACGCCGGCTTTCGCTGTGCGATCCATTGCTTCAGGCGCACGAGGCCGCCGACGCGCGCGAACTGCGCGGTCTCGTATTCGAAGTGGAGCAGGCCGTCGCGATCGAGCAGGGCGTGCTTGGCACGCGCGAGTTCAGGCAGGTCGGCCGGCGTGATCGCGCCGTCGTCGTAGATCAGCTTGCGCGCGATGCGCCGCGCGTCGTCGAGCGCGAGACCGACGAGGTTGCGCACGATCGCGCGTGCGGCGTCGGCGTCGACGCTGACGCGGCGCCCGTCGTGGTCGCGCGAGTAGCGGAACGCCTCCTCGCGCAGCATCGCGGCGAGCGCTTCCTTGTCCGGCAGCGCGAATTCGAAGCGCGTCGCCGCGGCGGCGAGCTCCTCCGGCAATTCGATGCCGGCGCCGACCAGCACGAGGGTGTGCTCGGTCGAATCCTGTCGCTGCACGATCTCGCGCAGCAGGCGCAGCGTCATCGGGTAGCGCAGGTACGGCTGGAAATCGAGCAGCAGGTACACGCCGGGATCGGTCGCGCGCTTGATCGCCTGCAGGCTCAGGCTCGCGTCCGGCGCTTCGCCGGTCGTCTCATCGCCGAAATCGAGATCGAGATCGAGCCGTTCGAGCCCCCCGGTGATGCTCCACCGCCAGAGCGGTCGCAGCGCCTGCGCGATCGCGTGGCGGAAACCCTCGACCACGCCGTTCTCGTCGGCCGATTCGACCAGCAGCAAGGGGGTGCGGGCCCTGAGCAGGGTGGCGAGATCCTGGTTGCGGCTCACGGGTCGGGGCGCGCGATGCGTCAAGGGAAAGCCAAGGAGCCTAGCACGGCCGGATGCGGCATAATTCGCGGTCCTGTCGCGGCCGCTGTCCGCCGCTCCTCCCCGCAAGAGCCCTTCCCATGCTCAAGGATTCCATCGAACTGCATCGCCAGGGCCGCATCGACGAAGCCGAGGCCGGCTATCGCGCCGAGCTCGCCGAACGCCCGGACGACGCCGACGCGCTGCACCTGCTCGGCATGCTGCGCTGCCAGCGCGGCGACTTCGTCGAGGGCGCACGGCTGCTGACGCGTGCGCGCGAACTGCTGCCCGACGACGCCGAAACCGAACTCGCGCTCGCCTCGCTGCGCTATTGCGAAGGCGACCACGAGGCCGCGCGGCGCGGCTTCCATCGCGCGTTGACGCTCGACCCGAACCTCCCCGGTGCCCATGCCGGCATCGGCCAGCTCGCGCTGCTGCGCGGCGACGCGGCCGAGGCGGAGCGCCACTTCCGCACCGCGTTGCGCGCGGGCGAGGAACCGCATGCGCTCGCCGGCATCGGCGCGCTGCTGGTCGCGCGCGGTGACCATGATGGTGGCCTGCGTCATATCGGCCGCGCGGCGGAACTCGCGCCGAACGACGCGCTGATCCAGTTCATGCTCGGCCAGGCGTTCGCGCGGCGCGGCACCGTCGCCTTCGCCGAGCAGGCGTTCCGCAACGCGCTGCGCCTGCGTCCCGACCTGCAGGTGATCAAGCCGTGGCTGGGATCCGCATTGCTGCAGAGCGGCCGCACGGCGGAAGCGGGCATGCTGTACCACGAACTGCTCGGCGCCGCCGGTTTCGAGAACGCCGCCCTGGTCGGCATCGGCGATGTCGCGCGCGCGGAAAACCGCTTCGAGGATGCGATCGTCGCCTATCGCGGCGCGCTCGAGCAGAAGGCCGGCCAGGTCATGCCCGCGCTCGCGCTCGGCTGGTCGCTCGCGCGCGTCGGTCGTTTCGACGAGGCGCTCGCAGCCTACGACGCCTGCCTTGCCGCGAACCCCGACGAGTACGTCTTCGGCGCGCGCGCCGAACTGCTCAGCGCGCTCGGCCGCCTGCCCGAAGCTGCCGCGGAATGGAAGGCCGCGTTGGCGCGCAATCCCGCCAACACGGGCGCGCGCAGCGCGCTTGCCGAAATCAGCGAACGGCTCGGCGAGCTCGATGCAGCGGACGCACATGCCGGCCTCGTGCTGGCCGCGGGAGACGATCCGGCGATGCGCCTGCTGCATGCGCGCGCGCAGTTGCGTGGCGGCGACGTGACCGGCGCGCGTGCGACGTTGGACGTACTCGGTCGCAACGAGCTTGCGCCGCCCCTGGCGGCACAACGCTGGAGCCTGCTCGGCCGCGTGCACGATCGCGCTGGCGAGTGGAACGATGCGGCACGCTGCTTCGCCGAGGCGCAACGCGGCCTGCCCGTCGCGATGCCGGAGTACGCCGAGCCACCGGCGATGCTCGATGAGGTGCTCGCCGAGCCGGCACAGGCGCCGTGGACACAGGCGCCGATCCTGCTGCTCGGCCTGCCCGGCAGTCGCGTCGAGCAGGTCGCGGCGTTGTTGTCGCGCCAGCCCGGCCTCAGCGTCAATCGCCAGCGCGCGGGCATGCAGCCGCTCGACGACGATTTCGACCAGCCGCACTTCGAGCACCTGCTCGGCGCGTTCGGGCCGGAGGAACGCGCCGGCGCGCGCGCGCGCTGGCTCGCTTCGCTGCAGGCCGCCGGCGTCGCCACCGACCGGCCGGTCGTCGACTGGCTGCCGCGTTGGGATGCGCGCCTGCTCGCGCTGGTGCATCGCGCGATGCCCGGTACGCGCATCGTCGTGGTCGAGCGCGATCCGCGCGACGAACTGCTGGGCTGGCTCGCATTCGGCTGGGCGCCGGGTTTCCGCTGCGACGATCCGGTGGCAGCGGCGCAGTGGCTGGCGCAGGCCCGTCGGCACCTGCAGCGCGACGGTGGCGCGGCAGGGCCGCAGCGCCTGGTCGTTTCGGCCGATGCCTTGCTGGCGGACCCGGCGGGCGCGGGCGAAACGCTCGCGCGCTTCCTCGGCATCGATGCGCTCGAAGGCGAGCCGGTCGCGCCGTGTGGGCTCGGCGGCCTGGCGCAGTCGTTCGCGGCGGGGCACGCGCGTGAATACCGCGATGCGCTGGCTGTGGCGTATGCACGGCTTGACGGCTAGGGAACGCGTTATGGTTGCGCGGCAAACGGTCGACCGCCAAGGAGGCGATACGCGATGCGCATCCGTAGTGACGATTTCCGCGACATGCAACCGATGCCCGACGCCTGCGCGTTCGGTCGCCCCGGTCCGGCCGGCGAACCGTGCGTGCTGTCCGCGAACCGCAACCCGCACCTCGCCTGGAGCGAGGTGCCGGCGGCGACGCGTTCGTTCACGCTGACCTGCATCGACGGCGACGCGCCGAGCGTCGGCGACGACGTGAACCGCGCCGACCGGCGTGTGCCGGCTTCGCTGCCGCGCACCGATTTCACCCACTGGCTGATCGCGGACATCCCGTCCGGATGCCGGGAGATCACGCAAGGCAGTTGCGCCGACGGCGTCGTCGCGCGTGGCAAGCGTGCACCGGCAGGTCCGCCCGGGTCGCGCCAGGGTCGCAACGACTACGGCGGCTGGTTCGCCGGCGATGCGGGCATGGCCGGCGACTACCTCGGCTACGACGGACCCTGTCCGCCGTGGAACGACGAGCGCATGCATCACTACCGTTTCCACCTGTGCGCCCTCGATGTCGAAAGCCTCGGCTTGCGCGAGGGCTTCACGCGCGCCGAACTCGAAGCGGCATCGCAGGGGCATGTGCTGGCCGAGACCGTGCTGACCGGGACCTACGCGCTGAACGCGGCCTTGCGCCGCTGACCCGCCCGGTCGTGTGCACACGGCATCCGCGGGCGCGGGCCGCGCAAAACGGCCGGTGCTAGCATGTCGGGTTTCCGCTGGCGACGAGTGCCGATCGATGACCGAACATTCCCGCGTGACCGACCTGGCGGCGCGGCGAGCCTCCGCGTTCGCGATGGCCGCCCAGGGCCGCATGCTCGAGGCCGAGCGCGCGTTCGGCGACCTGCTGCGCGAATTGCCCGGTGACGCCGACGCATTGAACTTCCTCGCTGTCTGCGCGCACGGGCGCGGGCGCGCGGACGAAGCGCTGGAGCTCCTCCTGCAGGCGCGCAGCGCCAATCCCGACGACGCCACGATTCTCGTCAACCTCGGCGCACTGCAGCGCGAGCGCGGACGTCTCGACGAAGCGCAGGCCGCATTTGCCGAAGCCGCGCGCCTTGCGCCGGAACTGGCCCCCGCGCGCCTGCGTCTGGGCGAAGTGCTGGAGGCGCGCGGGCTGCTGCGCGAGGCCCTGCCGGTGTATTTCGGCGCCGTCATGACGGCGCAGAAGCGCGGGACATGGCTCAGCGAAGAGACGACCGAAGTCGAGCTGCGCCCGCTGGTCATGCACGCGATGCGCGTGATCGACAGTGGCCGACGTGCGTTGTTCGGCGCACTGCTGGCGCCGCTGCGCGAGCAGCACGGCGATGCCGCCTTGCGGCGCGTCGGGCGTTGTCTCGCGACCTACCTCGGTGAACTGCGTCCCGCCTACGCCGATCCGGCGCAGCGGCCGACGTTCCTGTACATGCCGGACCTGCCGAGCACGCGCTTCTTCGAGCGCGACCTGTTCCCGTGGCACGACGCGCTCGAGGCGCAGACGGCCGCGATCCGCAGCGAGATGCAGGCCGTGTTCGCCGCGGACGGCGACGGCTTCGAGCCGTTCTTCGGTCACTTCGACGACAAGAACGCACGCCTCGAGGACCACCTGCGCAACGATCGCGGCGTGACACCGCGCTGGGACGCGTTCTTCTTCTACCGGCACGGCACGCGCTACGACGCGAACGCCGCGCGCTGCCCGGTCACCGCGGCCGCGCTCGACGCGACCCCGTTGTGCCGCATCCGCGAGCACGCGCCCGAGGTCTGCTATTCGGTGCTCACGCCCGGCTCGCACATCCTGCCGCATCGCGGCGTGACGAACACGCGCGTGGTCACGCACCTGCCGCTGGTCGTGCCGGAAGGCGATCTCGCGCTGCATGTCAGCGGAGAAATCATGCGCTGGCACGAAGGTCGTTGCTTCAGCTTCGACGACACCTTCGAACACGAGGCATGGAACCGCAGCGGGGAAACGCGCGTGGTCGTGTTGCTCGACACCTGGAATCCGTACCTGAGCGACGTCGAGACCGAGGCGCTGACGGCGCTGATCGGCAGCATCGGCGACTTCAATCGCGC
>Ga0105239_10005289_pt1 | contig 15166 bp, 14 predicted proteins | sample KBSC44metaG_FD_92761 | JGI IMG/M metagenome (GOLD analysis project Ga0105239, IMG submission 92761) | Corn rhizosphere microbial communities from Kellogg Biological Station, Michigan, USA - KBS C4-4 metaG | ecosystem: Host-associated > Plants > Roots > Rhizosphere > Soil | place: Michigan, USA...
AAAGAGTACTTCTTTCACACATACGCCGTACGGTAGATAGTTTCTTCTTTTCTTTCTTTAGCTTAAGATCCTTGTTAAGTAGGTACTATAGTAGTTGAGTAAACTCCTATTGAAACCCTCACAGATGCCTATCTCGTCTATATTAAAGATATTGTGCCACGGAACCTAATATCGCTCTTGTACAGCCTTAAAATACTTAAACTAGCGAGTTAAGGACTCAGGAGTAGTACTCTATAGGCGTAATCCATAGATCTTTTTACCCACCTTTAAATGAATCTCTAGATAACGCTATATAAATCGTGATATCCACTTTTAGCCAATCTTTATAGTGGATATTAACTCGCCTTATATAATGACGACGAGTTCTCGTATTTGAGTAAAGCTAGGAGGGTGTCCTTAGCCCTTAAGGTCGAGTATTCATCGTACAAGGAGTTACTCTTGTTTGTTAGTTAATAGCTGTTGTGGTTTATGAGTAATTACTCGTAAAAGGCCTTCTTATAGTCGACGGCCGAGGGTCTTTCGGTTAACGTTATTTACTGCCGCAGCGGAGCGAATAGTTAGATACCGTCGAGTTTTATAGTCTAGGATAGCTTGTTGGATTTGAGCCTCGTGATTTGATACTATTTTAGCTATATAAAAAGGTGGTTTGTACGAGCAATTTAGTGTAGAAGAGATGGAGTGGTAGAAAAAGTCGCGTTGAGACGCGTGGGTCATTACTAGGCCGGGTCATTTCCTGGCCCGGGGACTTACGGAGTAATTTGCGCCAGAAAGGGAACTCGGATGCAGCGCTCCATAGTTGATTGACAGCCACTAGTAGTAGAACTGGCGACCTGTAAAGTCACCATAGCTCTTACGAGTCTTAACGTCTAACATATGGATTAATCATTATACCCCGCTGGTTCGTCGACATTGCCCATAGGTTTCTCTAAATCAACCTCACTGAGGTCAAACTAAACGAAAATTCGATTTTATACTCACTTTCCCCCCTATATAGAATGTAACCTACCGCCTATACAAACATCCATCGTCGTCGTCGCTTAATCTCACAGAGGCAGTAAGTATAATGCCCAGAGTCGATGAATCGAGGCCGCACAATGTGTCGCTTGGACAACCTCGCTGATTGATTTTATTCCAAGCTGGAAGGTGGTTCTCATGCATTTCGATTCCTTCAAAACGTATGACCGCCAGCTGCAGCTCAGCTTGCACCGAGGTTTCAATTTGAAAGAGTGCGGACGGGCAGTTCCTTCCTTCATGCCAGTGAGCTATGGCCAAGTTTGTGACGAAATGGTGACGCTGCGTGCTGGGGCCATGGATCTGCCCTGTGCGTAGCTGAGCATCGTCTTAATATTGCCTACTAAGTTTTCCAGTGCTACGACAGTAGCATTGAGCTTGAGTTTCTTTTCTTAGAAACATATGGAGCTCGCCGTTAAAAGCTTTGGTGTCGCTCAGCATGATCGACAAACATTTTCCATCACCGAGAGAAATTCGGTGCTTCAGGGGAGGACAAACTTCTAGCGCAAGGCCTTGAATTCTTCGAGCCGTCGGCGGTGATCTTCTACTGGAATAAGTGTACTATCGGCCGAGAAGGACATGAATATGTGGAAACATCTGAGAGATGTCATCTGCCTGGCGCTGCTGCTTCCTCTTAGAGCCATAGGATCACCGGTTCCAGCCCAATACTGGCCCTCCACTCCCGACTTCGAGGTTATTGTGATAGGTGGCGGTCCAGCTGGGTTGAGTGCCCTAAGTGGCCTCGCGCGCGTAAGGAGAACGGCATTACTCATTGATTCCGGCGAGTATCGCAATGGACTGACTCGACATGCACACGACATTATCGCCATGGATGGTTTGTTCAACTCCTACTCCGTGGCTAGAGAAGATCTTACTAATTCGGTCGCGATCGTTCCTTCCCTTAGGTGTAACTCCGGCGTATCTACGAGCGAAGGCGCGGGAACAGATCTCGCGATATCCGACTGTATCAATGCAGAATGGGACTGTCGTCTCAATCAGCGTAATGAACGACACAACCTTTACGGTCACTGACGACGCGGGCCATGTATACACGAGCCAGAAAGTCGTCCTTGCAACAGGCGTCAAGGATCTTGTCCCACTGACACCAGGTTTACCAGAGAATTGGTCTAAGGGCATCTTCTGGTGCCCTTGGTGCGATGGGTATGAGCACCGCGATCAACCCATGGGCCTACTCTCGACGATCGACCAGATACCTGGAATGGTGGAGGAGATATCGACCTTGAACCGAGACCTTGTCGCCTTCGTCAACGGATCCATGACCCCGGATGCCCTTCAGACACTGGAGGCAAAAATGCCGCAGTGGCAGCAAATGCTCGCAACGTACAACGTGGAGGTTGATAACCGGACGATCACCTCGATCGAACGCCTCCAGGATGGTGCAATCGTGTCATCCGCGACCGAAATGGCCGAGTATGATAAATTCTTGATCCACCTGGACGACGGCACGGCCGTGGAGCGGGGCGCGCTTTTCACCGCCTTCCCATCAACTCTGCGATCTGGGCTTGGTGCGAGCATTGGCGTCACGATTGTCGACGGCAAACTGTACTCTAACTTCGCGACGGGGATGCGCACGAATGTTCCTGGTGTATATGCTGTTGGGGATGCGAATTCAGACGGGAGCACGAATGTGCCGCATGCGATGTGGAGTGGGAAGAGAGCCGCGGTGGATATTCATAGTAAGCTGCCATTTCCTCCCGATTCAAGGTAACTTTGGTGCACGAACGAGGTACTGACGAGATGTGTCCCAGTATCAATGGCCAAAGATGAGGCTGCTTCCGCTGTTTCAAGGTCGAAGTCGAAGAGAGCGTTTGAGGCCGAGGACGAAGACGCTTTGATGGCGTTGATGCGGGGAGATGTTGAAGACCTGTTGTCTGTCTAGATAGGAGAACAGTCGAGATTATCACTTTGCATATGCTAAGTCATATCTCCGATACCTCCATATAGCACGAAGGTTCAGCGATAAAAATTAGAGGATGTGCCTGGCACCCGTCGCTCTCGAAACCAGGCTTGGCGACAAGGCTGAGTCAAAGGGGCCCTCGAGCACGGGGTCAAGATGTAACCCGCCGAAAGCCATTTATAGATCGTAGACTCAGTCTTCTTTAAGGGTGGTTTTATAGCTACATAGATGCCATAAATCCTTCAAGGTAGCTCTGCATTCGGCCTGACCCTGCTAAACATGCCTATTCGTACCATTCGGGCCCACGCCATTTTCTCCATTCTGCACGTCTGAGCGAGAGCTGAGCTCTCGCTGCCGCACTTGCCACGGCAGCGGGTCTTTAGCAGCCTGTGCTGGCCCCAGGTCGCCATCTGCCGAGCGCCGCTTCTGCCACTCCTCGATATCTCGCTGATCCACGAAATTGCCGTGCAAGCCCAGCTTCAACTTGAACGGCAGATGTATCACTGCCACTGGGCCCTTCGCAACATTCAATGCGTCCATGATGACAACATCATTTCGGAGGACGTCTAAGTGGTTGAGTAGCGCGACGATCCAGCCCTCGCCCTCCCCACCCCCCTCTTTCGGAATGAAAGAGGGCTCCTGGAGGGTCGCCGTCGGCCCCGCGAAGTACACGTCTTCGATTTTTTCATCCCACGTGTAGTGGCCCAGCGAATTGAAGAGGCCGCCAGCGGGAGAGCCGCATTTGGCGAAGTCGTATGGTTTCGTGGGATCGACCTTGGCTTGCCAGAAGTGGTTGTACTTCTTGGTCACGAACCGGTCGTCGATGCGCGAGAACTCACCGTTCGTGAGCCAGCTCTCTGCGGGAGTGACCCGTGTGCCTGATTTTGCCTTTGGGTCGAAGATCCAGCGGCAGGTTGGGCTTCGTAATTGGTTCCTTTTGGCCAAGGGGGATTCTTTCTCATCGAGTGGCGGGAAGAAGAAGAAGACGTTGCCGTCTGCCACGGTCAGGTCGAACACGATGTGTCCGTCGTCGTTCTCGTAGCACCCTGCAATATGGCCGTGGAAAGCTGGAGGTCATGATGAGTGTGAGGTAAAACTTAAGAGATTGGAAGGCTCGCGACTCACCGTTGTCAGCACGGAACCAAACGATGTCTTCTGGTTTCCCTCCTCTTCGAGGCACCACGCCATACCACTGGTCTTCATTTGGGTCCCATGCCCAGTGGTTCTCTCCTCCCTTCAAACGATCCATCGACGTCCACTTCACGGGGGTCAAAGCCAAGACCATGGAGTTCTTGCTGATCCCGCAGTCATGGATCATCCCACAGAAAGGGGCTTTGTACCAAGTCTCCTCTGTCTTCTTTCCATCTCGGTCGATTGTCCAAACCACAATATCCTTCGAACCGTCATGGCCATCTCCGCCAGCTTCGTACGCAAAGCATAGCATTTCTCCAGTTTCTGGATCGAATTTCGGATGCGCGGTAAACGTAGGAGTCAGGATCTGGCCCTCAAAGTCATACCGGCCAATTGTCTCTAACGTTACTGGGTCCATTATGTATGGTGGTCCGTCCTCCTTTGACGCGAGGAGGACGCCCCTCCAGAATGTGATGTTGGTGTTCGCTGCTGTCCGTACAATCCCTTTGACAATCTCGTTGTCGGTATAAGGGTTGCGGTATCTCCCGAACAAAGCTCGTCGAGCCTGACTCTCGGCATTGTATCGATCCGTATGGACATACCGCTGCTTGAAATCGGCATGGCCATTCTGGATACGAATGGCCGTCACACTTCCATCCCCGTTGAAGTGAATGTCGTCCTCGAAGATAGGCGGGAACCTATGGTCAGGCTGCACCCGATAAAAAGTTCCATTGATCTCAGGTGGAATCACACCGTCAAACTCGAGGTCGAAGACATCACCTTCGAGTCTTGAAGGTTTATTGAACCCCTGGAATACTCCTGTGTCCGGGTATTTCACCTGGTCAGTTGCTTTGCGGCCGTTTGTGTAATTTGCAATTACCTGCGGCGCAAGATCGTAAATGTGTGCCATGCTGGTTGTCCCCGTTTCCAGTCTGACCTAGTTGGGTGCATCATTTCCTTCATCTCCTCCATATTATTATTTGAAACCTTCAATAATATGGCTACAGCAAGCAAGCCTCTTCGGCCGATCCCGAGTAAGCGCAAATCCATTTTCCACAGATGGATGGGTAGGCTCAAACATCTTCCGGCAACAGCTGTGCATCAACTGCCGAATATCAGGGGATGTAGCCTGGAACCCATGATGTTCAGGATGATCTGCTAACGCCCGTTGCATTGGTGCTCCTTCTTGGCTTGGGGTAATGCCCATCGGCTTCATGCTGCCGATAGAGGGGTCCCTGCTGGAGGGCAACTCTCTTCTCCACACGGAGGTTCGACAATATTGCTCCTTTCCTAATGTAGATAATTGATAACATTCGACCATGGAGAGGGGGCCACGTCGAAGGTAGGTGGCCCTGGCTGCTGGTAGACCACTTTAAGCAGACAGTTCGGTCTCTGAATCGTTATTATTATCGTCATCCTCGTCGACCATTGGTATCAACAAAATGCGAGGCGTCGTGGCCGTCGAAGAAGCAACGATTGATCCGGGCTCAGTCTCGACGATCGGCGAGACGATCAAAAACCTGATCCCGGGGCTCGTCGACATCGAGGCCGCATCGGCGAGCCACGCGAAGCGGCTCCTCGACCTCCATGGCGACCGGCTGCGCATCATGGACGAGCAGGGCGTCGAGTACATGCTCCTCGCGCACACGTCACCCGGATGCCAGGGCCAGACGGACCCACGGGTCGCGCAGGAAATGGCAGTGCGGTCGAACAACTGGCTGAGCGAGCAGGTGAAGGCCAACCCAGCGCGCTTCGGCGCCCTGGCGGCCCTGAGCATGCATGACCCCGTGCAAGCGGCCGCCGAGCTCAAGAGGGGGGTCCAGGAGCTGGGCTTCTTCGGTGGCCTGGTCAATGACTACCAGTCTGTCGGCGCCGACGGTGCTGGGAGGGTCTACTACGACACGAAAGACTACGATCCATTCTGGCAGGTCGTCGAGGAGCTCGACGTCCCCATCTACTTCCACCCCAGGTATCCGCCGTCGCCAGACCTGGCGCCCGCCGCGTCGCAGTATGGCAAGCGAGGGCATCTCCTGGGTGCTGGCGTGCAGTTTCACCTGGATTTGAGTTGGCATATTTACGCGGTTTGCTCGGGTGGTAGGTCTTCATCTTCTTCAAAATTGAGGGGCTTGATTTCCAAATTACACCTCTGGCACCCCCATCCCTTTTCCGTTTGCTAGCCACTGGTTACTGACTTTTCCTCCGCTTCTCTGCAACCATACATAGGCGTCTTCGACCGCTTCCCGAAAGTCCAGATCGTCGTCGGGCACCTGGGCGAGAACATGCCGTTCAACCTGCTGCGCGCCGACCACTGGCTGAACATGCCGCACAAGCAGTCGTCGCGGCCCTGTCGGCACGATTATACGTACTACTTCAAGCACAACGTCCACATCACGACGTCGGGCAATTTCTTCACGCAGGGCCTGAAACTCTGTGTCGAGCTGCTTGGCCCCGATCGAGTCCAGTTCGCGATTGATACGCCGTATGAGAGGACCGAGGAGGGCATGGAGTGGTGGAGAGGTGTTGCTTTGGAGGGCCCGGATGCTGAGAAGCTCAAGGACGAGATTGGTAGGGGCAATGCCATTCGCGTGTTTAAGCTGCCTTTGCAGCCTTGAGTGTTTGTTTGTATGTAGTTATGTCTGTATGTACGTATGAAACAAGATCTTGGGTCTTAGGTCGCTGCTTACGTAAAGGGAGTTAATTGACTATCCTCCCCTTCGAGAGTGGCAGAACTGAGTTCCAGTGCACGATTGATTCAGAGCATTTCTTGCACTCAAGAAGCTTTCGCTTCATTGCTAAGCTACCTTGGAGGTCGCGAGCATTCAAGCCTGGGCAGCACCAGCAATCTCGCCATTACTCTTCACCGCGTCTGCCACTGCCGCATTCTCCACTGGGCTGGTATTCTCCTTCGCCAACGCCTCTTGCTGATCCTTCGGCAGCGCCAATGTCAAGGGAGGCAACGCAGTGCTGACGTCCTGACCATACTTCGGGGCCCTGAGATCATCGTCCTTGATCTTCTCCCCGGTGACCGGATGCGGGTAATGGAACGGAATGACCCTGGTATCAGGCCAGAGCATCTGCTGTTCGAGCAGCTCGTCCGGGCCCACGGGATCCTCAGGGAACGTCTTGGTCGGCCATGGGATGTAGTTCTTCTTGGTGTGAGACCAGCCACGGTCGAAATCCGCGTGCCAGAACGGGAAGTAGCGGTAACGGAAGGGCTTCCACACCCCGTCCTCCTTGATGTACTCGTTCTCGTACAGCCCGCCCTCCCACCACTGCGCGTGGCCGCGCGGGTGCTCCTCCTGGATGGATTGGTGCGTGCCGGCGGACATCAGTGCTCTGATACGCGCCCAGGCTCGTGTCCCCGAAGGGTCGACATCCACGATCTCCTGCATCATCGGGTGGTCAAGGAGGAAGCCGTAGACTGGTCCATTCCGTCCCTTGACGAAGTTGTTCTGGAAGCGTCCGATGTAGAGGCGTCGAATGCCTTCTTTGCGCCGGTAGCGTGACCCCAGGAACTCGACGTATGCGTCTGGGTGGTTCGAGAACATGTCGACTACCTATTTGCTCGATCGATGATTTCGTCAGGATGTTGCAATTTCGCAAGGGCGAGAGAAGGTGCCTCGCGAACTCACCTCGTTATAGAGACATTTGTCCAAGTAGTAGCCATACTTGAAATGCACTTTCCTGATTTCTGCTTCGTCTGTCTCTCCGTGTTAGCGACTTCTCACTTGGACTGGACTCAAGACAGCATTGCGGTCAACCTCACCTTCCACCTTTTGTATCTTAGCATGCAGCCTCTTAACTTCAGCTTTCAGTTCTGCTAATTCGTCCGCCATGGCTGTTCTAGATTATCTCGAAACTGGATGTAGACTTGTCAAGACAACACGATTTGGGAATGACCAGCGGACAAAAGGCCTGGAGAATTGGAAGTACGGCTAGCATGTGCATGCAACAAACTGCGCGCACGAACGCCAGTGAGCGCTCTCTTTGTACATTCTTGACACAGGCCTGCGCTCCGCATCCAGGATCCCTATGCTCATTCTCCAAAATCAGGCATTGCCCCAGAGCATGGGTAATTGACGACTCGTCCCACCGAAGGTCATATCAGTCTGATACCGTAGTTAGTGAGGCAAAGGGTAACACCGTCTCTGTTTGCGGGGTAAGTGGAGCCCAAACGAATGCCTCAATCGCTTCGGCACTTCCAGAAAAGTACTTTACAAGCATCAAGGAACAGGGCATCCGGCGTTATCAATCCGAAGACCTTTACAATCATGCTGTGCCGGCTTCGGCACTCACCCGACCTTGTATAACTCCTGCCAGAGAGGCTAACCTACGTCTCTTGACACGGTCCGATGGTCACTTTGAATTAGGAAGGTGTCGACGTAGTGTTGGATGAGCAAGGACATCAATTTTGTTCAGCCGCCCTCCTGAATGACGGGAACGGGGTGGTGGGAAGACATATTGATTGAATAACTCTCAGGAGCAGCATATTAGACCGTTGAACGTTCTAGCACTGGGTGGGTGTGTTGAACTGATCTATCGATGCAACTGAGGGACTTCGTCAAGGGGAACGGCTGTTTGTGCCACTGAGGGTGTTGTTGTGGGAGGGATAAGGGATATCGCTATTCGTAGGCAGCAGCGAGTCTTCACGAACGGGCGTGGCTGCCTTGCTCAGGTTGCACGTGACCTGGCTCACCTCAGCCTTTGTGCCAAACTACTTATTAGTACTCAGCCTCATCACCATTCACATCATCTTTGCTCAGTCCCATTTCTAGGTCCCCTTTGCTATTGGACTTTCATCCCATGAGCCATGAGTGTATCTTCAAAAAGTTGGCATTTTACACGAATGTCTGCGCGGGCAAGCACTTGGACGGTGGGGACTGGAACTGGGACACCCTGCAAAGCTGGTCGATGCAATCCCTCCCTTCATGGACTCGGTGCTAAAGTCATGTCTCCTCTGTGGGCCCGATAGGAGTAATGGGTTTCTCACATGGTGCCCAGACCGCTGTGTAAGTTCTGTTTCATGCCACTTGACCCGAGCCCCAAAATGGACAGTATTTCCCATCTCGAAGCTCTCTTGATGCGGATCACCAAGTTCTTTTTACACAGATGGTTGCAGCCGCTTTATAACGCGTAGAATAAGAGACGCGTTTTAAGCTCTAGAATAATAAACGCGTCTTTATTCTATATATATTTAATTTATTTATTAAATAATATTAAATATAAAAAATATAGTATAAAGTAAATAAGTTAGTATAAAAACTTTAATAATATAGCTCTTAAACTAGTTCTTAACAGGGGGGTTAAAAGTCGCGTTTTTGGTGTAAAAGGGTGGCACACTACACGGCTGGCACACTACGTGGTAGCGCGACTTACTTGATCCACCAAGACATCTCGAAGATGGCATTCATGCAGGTAATATAGCGGCCGCTCCAGGCAGCCAGCTTATGTCACGTGAATTGGGTTCTATTGGTTGGTTCGGACTTTAATACCTTCAGACTCCACCCCAATTCAGGGGCTCAGCACAACGCTATCAATAAAGATTACAAGCTTGCTCCAGGTAGAAAAGCCAGGATCTATATGATGATGATCTACAGCTACTCTGCACCATTATTCCATTTCTCCCTCCGCCGCTGCATAAACTTAGGGAAATTCAGAGCGCCATTGGATGTTTCGGACTTTGATGTCCGCTATTGAACCCTTTTGCGTGATAAGATGGTCCGAAAAGGATTGTCCAAAGTCAGGACTGGCTGTTTCACCTGCAAGTACGTCATTATCCCCGGCCTGCGATCTTTGCCGCGCCGGGCTATACCACGTATTAACGCGCTTCCAGGATTCGAAAAGTCAAATGCGATGAGGCTAGGCCCCAATGCAAGAGGTGCACCAGCACCGGTCGAAAATGTGATGGCTACCGCTCGTTACGTGACCACTCACCGTTAGACGATCCGAGTCATCATGTAACGGCGAGCTGCCATGCCGACGACCAAAGGGCCTTCGCGTTTTTTTCCCACGTCGCTGGCCCGGCTCTATCGGGTCAATTTGACTCGCACTTTTGGACTCGTTTGGTGATGCAGCTCAGCCACCGTGAGCCCGCGATCCGGCATGCGGTAATGGCTCTCAGCTCGCTGTACGAGCACTTTCAACATGAGCCAAAATTGCCGCTTCTCATGCCCACCAATCTCTTTGCCTTACGCCATTACAATGCAGCTATCGAGAAGTTGCTCGTGAATCCCGACGAAGCGGTGGTTCTGGTTGTGTGTACGATCTTCCTCTGCATCGAGTTTCTCCAAGGGAATGCGCAATCCGCCATTAATCATTGCAGGAGCGGGATTCTGATATTGAACAAGGCATGTCCCTCATCTGCGTGGGCTCGGATTTGTCTCCTCCCCATGTTCAGTCGGTTGAGTATCTTTCCCCTCTTTTTTGGAGGCACCGTCTCGTCGTTCCCTTGCGTGGCCGGCCTAGAAACAAACACGCCACCGCGCTTTTCAAGTATTGTGGACGCAAAATCATCTCTCGATGTCCTTCTTGCTATATCGATTCGCTTCGTTCGTTCCTGTGAGGACTATCGACTGGGCAAATTTCGCTGCAGGGCGGTTCCGGAAGTGCTCCGGAAGCAGCAAGGCAGCCTTGAGAGGTCCCTGGATGCATGGTATGACGCTTTCTCCCAGTCCCGGAGATATGCACATACGCGATTTGAGGGCGATTCATTCGCCTGTTGTCTGCTTCAAGTGAAACTCCTCGTGAGTCAGATTTGGGTCAACACAGCCGTCGAACGAGCCGAAATAGCATACGACCGACACGTGGACAAGTTCCAGTTCATCGTGGACCTGGCATCCCAGGTGGCCCTGCCAGAATCACAGGCACTCGGACAGCCAGGCTTCATATTTGACATCGGATTTACACCTCTTCTATACTTTGTCGCCATGAAATGCAGGAGACTGTCGACACGGGTTGAGGCCCTCTCGCTCATGAGGAGCCTTGGATCGGGCCAGGAGACACTCTGGAACCTGGAAACTCTCTTTCATGTAGGCCGTCGACTAATCGAGATAGAACACGAAATCCAATGGGAAAACATTTCCGCCATAATACAACAGAGGATCTCTGTAGATTCCCAGGTGCTTCCAGAAGAGAGCCGAGTTAGGGATGTCAGTCTCGACCCGAACATAGTAATTCGACAAGACGACCAAGGTGGGAAGAAACTTTGGGCGTTAATGCACTCAATTATGTGGAGGCCGATTAATGATCTGGTTGTACAACGTAAATGGATAGCAATTTCATAAGGCGATAAAATCAAACAAGCCATGGATATGCCTGCGCCTCTAAGGTACAGGCGAACCTCCCGAGTCCCCTGGAAGTTAGACCCTGCCGCACGCGAAAGAGAGAGAGAGAGTCTGAGACATACCTCTGAACGGTGGCGGTGCTCGACCTACATACTCACTGATTGGCCGCATCGGACTCTATGGCAGATCTGACACGAAAAGAAAGTTGTTAGAGAAGCTCCAGCAGTTGGCTTGATGGGGTGCGTGGATCCATGCGCTGCCTATGCAAATTATGCTAGCTCTTGGGACTATTTTATCAATCGAATATAAAGTCGTGGCAAGGTGCAAGTTTTCTCAACGCGACATCATCTAGGCCTCTCATCTATACATCATCACTTCATTTAAACTCGCCATGTTACGAAATGCCCTGCCACTCACGGTCTGCCTCGCTGCGACCCTGTGCCATTCTATCCCCTTGGAAGCAACCAAAGCAACGACAACATCCTACCCGGAACACCATGTTCGACAAGAACCCACAGCAACGGCAGCTCCTATCTCGTCAGACGGGATGGGAATCGAATACTACACCTCGACCGATATCATCACTATCCATGGCCCTGTCACCAAAAGTGACACTACTATCCCAGCACGGACAATAGTTATAGCCATTCCAACCTGCGTCCAAACCATCACGCCCGATAAGAATGGATATCTTCCCCCTGGGACATGCAATGCTCTCTGGACCTACTACCCCAGTTTCGGGGCAGCCGTCCTCTTCACTACCGCATTTGGTATCCTGCTTCTGGGTCATATCTGGCAAGCGTTCGCATACCAAAAAGTTAGGGCATCTCTCACATATCGGAACTCGAAACTGATATCATTACAGAAATTCTGCTGGGTCATCATCATGGCTGCGCTCTGGGAGACTGTCGCTTTCACCTTCCGGACACTGAGCACACGCCGCCAGCACAATGCAAACATCTACCTCGTTTTCGAGATATTTATTCTTCTCGCCCCACTGTGTGCGTCCGACTTTCGCTTCTCTGAGACTAAAAAGAGTGCTGATACCATCAAACAGGGGTCAACGCCTTTGACTATATGCTCATGGGCCGCCTCGTCCAATTTTTCCTCCCAACTCACTCCCTTTTCTCGATACCAGCACCTACCCTCGCGTTGGCATTTGTCTCGCTGGATTTCGTAGCCTTCGTCATTCAAATTGTTGGTGGAAGCTATGCAGGTCCGACGGCTCCAGCCGCCAAGCAACTGCAGGGAATCCACATCTATATGGGCGGTATCGGACTGCAACTGTTCTTCATCTGCATTTTTGTGGGGTTGGTCGTGAAGTTCCAGAGGGAAATGACGCACCTTCAAAGATTCGAGCTGCCGTCGAAGGGAGACTGGCAGTCCCTCGTATGGTGTCTGTACATCACGTTAGGCTTGATAGCGGTATGAGTATAACCCTCGACTATCTTGCTTTTTGGCTAACCAACTCTGTGGATACGTATCGTCTTCCGCCTCATCCAGTTCTCTTCAGGCACGACGCCCAACAACCCACTGGTGTCCTCTGAAGCATACTTTTACATCCTGGAGGCTGCCCCGATGGTCTTGGCTCTGCTATGTTTTGTTATCAAGCCTCCCGGTGCCGTCCTGGTCGGTCCCGAGTCGGAATTGCCCGGCCTATTCGCTACGGTGAAGATTATGTACCGCAGGAGGAAGGGAGTTGAAAAGATGGAAGATGAACAAGAACTCCGTCCGTGGTCAGACTCAACTCATCTAAAATGAGCTACACACATGGGCTTCAGCGGTGTCGGCCAGTTGCGGTGATGCAATCCCTCGTCGGACGTCAGATTGAATTCGCTTCAGTTCGAAGAAATTCAATCCAAGAGAGTGTTCGTGGATGGAACCGCTTGCTGTTCGTAATTATGCGATCCGGTTTTCCCCCGGGTTTTTGGCGTGGTTCTTCCGCTACATGTAGTTATATGCTCATGGTAGTGAGCTAGAGTCGACATAACATGTCCGCAGTTATATCATCTATCAATGCAAACTAAGGCATCTTCGAAGACACAAAAGTAACGCGAAATAGCTGCCCGTCTCTGGGTGAACAAGTGGATTTGGTTTTATCGACGAGGGCAACCGCTATTCGGTACACATCGTCTCGCTATGTTGGACACACGGAGGCGCAAACATTGCTTGACTGTGACCGGCTCAGCGCTACGTGCCTTAGGTGGGGTATTGCAAGCAATTTGGATTGAATAATCGATATTAATAGTCTGAATGGATATCTATAACTTGAAACGACTAATAAACTGCCGCATGTTGCCATTCTTGTGCAATAAATACAAGGGATTATCTCCTTCAAGGCTTTGATTTCTTCAGCCCCACCATCGAGGCCAGCAAGAGCCGCTTCGCCCCTCTACAGACAACGACAGTTCCCGCTGCCGGCTAGTATTCCACATGCTAGAAATGAAATACGAACTCACATGCATTGTAGAACCCAATTACAGCACCTATTACTAAAAGTTGTGAACCATCTGTGCTGCTATTTCACGCCTTGGAGTAGTACCCTTGTCATAGACTTCCTTCCACACGGATCGATAAACAGGCGAGGACCGCGATGAGGACGGGGTGGTGTGTAGATGTAAAATTACATACCCGAAATCCCATTAGCTACTGTATAGCTTCGTGGCTCTGACTCTCGCTGCTTAGACTTTTGTAGCATGATGTCTAAAATCGTGGTGTCTTGCTTCTCCGCTGTCGAGGCTTAGCCTGCTACATACAATCTTCGATCGGCTCTAAGCCTGGCACCTGCCTAAATACCCTGCGGCTGGAGACTCAAGATATTCATGATGTCGCGCCTTCGGTAGCCTCGTTGCTGCACTAATCTCCTATTTCTTGACATGCTATCGGTATACATAGTAGTAGATGGCAATTACAATGGCCTGAATGTTATCTGATTGCCTGACTTAAGGTGGCCCGTATCTGCACGGTGTTATCTATTGTATACTGTATGTATTTCCTAAAAGAGGCGTCAACGTCGCTGGCTCTTGAGTAAATTTTTCTTAGCACTCTTCGTCTGTGGCCTACTGATTTCTAGGTGAAACTATACTACCTTTACATGGTGACCTGCTTTACATACCGTACAGTATTTCTTTCCCTTGTAGGTGCCTTGGTTGCGAGAGGCAGATGGCGTCAGTAACTAGGAGGACTTGCAATCTATCGCTAGACGTGCTCTAACGGCGAAAGTAATTCACTAATTAAGGACATAAAATCTCGGGATAACAGTAAAATCGGAGTTAGGTTGAGGTAAGATGAGAGAATAAGGATAGTAAAGAGCCTGTTGCTTAGAGGATAGAATCTTGTGATACCCTCTCTGAAATGATTTCCAGGGTCGTTAGAGATGCTTATGTCTCTAAGCCTCTTTTGGGGCACTCGGGCCGTTCCCTCTCCCTTTGGTGCCCCGTCTGGGCGCTCTGCTGCACCTCGCAGCTGATGCCCACTCCATGGGATGGCCGCCCCGTGGCTTGCGAGATCGGGGGACACGGACGCAGCCAGGACCTTTGGTGTAATGCTGGTATAGATAAAGCTGAGTGTCCACCAGCCTGAGGCAAAGGTACAGCATTCGAGATGAGTTTGTATTCGGCCTATTCGGCTCGTGTACCAATACTAGGTAGTAAATACATACCTTGAATCCAGATGTGGAAAAGGGTTTGGCAGCATCCACCAGCGATTGCGAGGATGGGTGCCACCAAATCAACGAATCTGAGGAAAACACAGACCCCGTCGCCGACAGCCAGACCGGCGACTCCTACTACCGCCTCAAATGAAAGTGCGGTCTCTGGGGGCT
>Ga0105239_10005290_pt1 | contig 15165 bp, 10 predicted proteins | sample KBSC44metaG_FD_92761 | JGI IMG/M metagenome (GOLD analysis project Ga0105239, IMG submission 92761) | Corn rhizosphere microbial communities from Kellogg Biological Station, Michigan, USA - KBS C4-4 metaG | ecosystem: Host-associated > Plants > Roots > Rhizosphere > Soil | place: Michigan, USA...
CACGCCCACCAGTGTCGCCTCCTTGCCGGCGAGCGCATCCAGGAACGCGTCCAACCCGGCGGGTTTCGACTCCGGCAGGCCGGCATACGGCTCCTTGCCGTCCGCGCCCTCCACATGCTTGCTCTGGAAGTAGAGCTGGTCGTTGACGACCACCGCGTGCCCCTCGGTTCCGCTGATCAAGAGGGATACCGGGTTCGCGACATCATCCCAGGCGGCTGCCAGGGTCGCGATTACCCCGCTGCTGAAGCGCAAAATGCCCTCGCCCGTCTCATCGCAACCCGCGTAACGCGCGGTGCCGTTGTCGAGCTGCGCCGTCACGGTGGTGACATCGCCCAGGAGCCAGATCAAAATGTCCAGGAAGTGCGTACCCAGGTCCCCGAAGGCGCCCACGCCGGACTGCGCGGGATCGGCCATCCAGCGCCAGTCGGTGTCGAACCAGCCGCCGAGGGCGCCGCTATGGCAGTTGCTGCCGCGGGCGCGGGTGATCTTACCGAAAGCGCCGGCTTGGATCTGCTCCTTAAGGAAGAGGTGCCGCGGGTTGCCGCGCTGGAAGTAGCCGGTCTGAAAGAGGACGCCCGCCTTCTCGATGGCGTCCGCCATCGCGTAGGCATCTTTGGCGCCGATACCGAGTGGCTTTTCGACAAAGAGATGCTTACCGGCTGCCGCAGCCGGAAGGACGACCTCCTCATGACGATCGGTCTCGGTGCAGATGACCACCGCAGCGACATCCGGATCGCCGAGCACCTGCGTAAGATCCGTGGTCGCGGTAGCAGCCGGCATCTCGGCGGCACGCCGCTCGGCGCGCTCGGCGTCATGATCCCAGATGTACTTGACATGGAACTCGCCGGCGCGATTGCGTAGCGTGTTCAGAAAGCCGGGGGTGTGGATGTGGGTGGCGCCGATAAAGGCGATGGTAATGGCAGCAGTGTCGCTCATGGACGTGGCAGTACCTCACGGAGGCGGATTTCTTGAGAGATAATCAGGGAATCGGGTCGCGTAGCGCGAAACTAGGACTGGTGATGAGAGATCGAACGATGCCGTCGCTCCGCGGCCTCCCTTATTTTCGTCGCAGACCGACGCTGCCCCTCTTCTTTGCGCAAAATGCTGCGAGTTTACTTTTCCTCGCGCTAGTCGGTAGCGCCGCTATGGCGGAGCCGCCGGCTGCCCCACTGTCTTCCAGCGCGCCGACCTGGGCCTTCTCGCCCGAGACAGACACCTTCGCCCCCGACGCGCTGCTGGATCTGCGATCGCTGAACGAGCGGGTCGCCGGCGAGCACGGCTATGTCACCGTGACACCCTCTGGCGACTTTGCGACCGGCGAGGGAAAGTCGATCCGCTTCTGGGCCGTCAACGAATATGTGCAGGAGCAGGACAATGACGCCATGCTGGCGCATAAGGCGCGCTGGCTGGCCAAACGCGGCGTCAACATGGTCCGCGTGCATACCCAGATCGCGTCGAAGGATACGGTTTCCACCCTGACCGACGTGGATCATAAGGCGATCGAACGGATATGGCGGCTGGTGGCGGCCATGAAGAAAGAGGGGATCTATACCACCATTTCGCCGTACTGGGGCGTCCATGTCACGGCGCAGCCGAAGTGGGGGATCACCGGGATGACCGGCAAGGAGATGCCGGCAGTCCTGTTTTACGATCCGGCGCTGCAACAAGGGTATAAGGCATGGCTGAAGGCGCTCTACGGGGAGAAGGACCCCTACACCGGCGGGACATTGGCGCAGGAGCCGGCGGTCGCCCTCATCCAGATACAGAACGAAGACTCGATGCTCTTCTGGACGATCGACCAGGTCAAGGGCGAGGCGCTGGGCTTGCTACGCGGCGTCTACGGCCACTGGCTCAAAGCAAAGTACGGCTCGCTGGAGAAGGCGGAGGCGGCATGGGGGAATACCCACCCGGCGGATGGCGAGTTCAATGATGGTCAGGGAGATGACCCCTCGCAGGGGCGGGCGGGACTGTATATCGCCTGGTTCCTCACCCGTGACGGCCATAAACAGGTCCCGCCCGGAAGCTACAAGGCAAAGCGGCTGGCGGATCAACTGGCCTTCTATGCGGAAACGATGCGCGCCTTCAATTCAGAGATAGGCCGCTATCTCCGCCAGGATCTGGGCTGTAAGCAGAAGATCAACGCCGGTAACTGGCGGCCGGCGGACCCGGCGCTTCTGTTCGATGCCGAGCGCTACTCCTACACGGCGAATGATGTGATGGGGGTGAACCGCTACTTTAGCGGCTCGCATGAGGGAAAGGATAACGGCTGGGCGATCCGGCCGGGGGATACCTTCACCAACAATACGGCGCTTTTGGACCCGCGGGGGCTGCCGACAACCGTAAAGCAGCCGGTCGGGTACCCTTTTGTCGTCTCGGAGATGCAATGGGTGGCGCCATCCCTCTATCAGTCCGAGGGACCGCTGCTGACCGCAGCCTACGAATCGCTGACGGGCGTCGATATCGGCTACTTCTTTGCCGATGGAGATGTCGCCGAGTGGCAGCCGCCCTTTATGGTGGCGCCTTGGAACCCGCCGATGGGTAAGTGGCAGATCGCGACACCGATGCAACTGGGGCAGTTCCCGGCGGCGGCGCTGCTGTTCCGGCGCGGCTACCTGCGGCGTGGCGCGCCGGTGGTCCACGAGGAGCGCACGGTGGCGGATATCTGGCAGGAGCGCTCTCCCCTGATCGCCGAAGAGGGCGGCTACGATCCGAACAGGGATGCCGGCGATCTGCCGGCGCGCTCGCCGGTGCGGAGCGGCGTCGATCCGCTCGCCTTGCTGGTCGGGCCGGTGGAGACGGTCTATGGCGGCGATCCGGCAAAGAACCGTGTCGCCGATCTCGTGCCCTATCTGGATACCGCGCGCAAGATCGTCAAAAGCAATACCGGAGAGATCCGGTTGAACTACGGAAAGGGGATCGCGGTCATCGATGCGCCCTGCGCGCAGGGAGCGACCGGCTTCCTATCGCAGTCGCCTGGCCCGATCGCCCTTACCGACGTGACGATCCGATCCCACGACACCTATGCCTCCGTCGCCGTCGTCGCGATGGATGATCGCCCGATCAGGACGTCGCGTAAGGTCCTGGTCCAGGTAGGGACGACGCAACGCCCGACCGGCTGGCAGGACACGACGATCGATGGTCAAAGTGGGCCGGCCAATACCATACGCTATCGGGTGGTCGATTCCGGAAAGAACCCCTGGCAGATCCTGAAGGCGGATCTAACCCTCTCCGTTCGCAATCCAACGCTACGGACGGCCGTGGTGCTGGACGCGAATGGGATGCCGGTCCGGCGAATCGCGCTGCGGCCGACCAGCGGCGCAGTATCGTTACCGTTTCCCCCGGATGCCCTGTACGTGATCCTGCAGTAGAAGCGCGACGGATAGAAGAGGAACAGCATGAAGCGACTGGCCCTCCGGGGCGACGATATGGGTTCGTGTACGGAGGCAAATGCAGCAATCATTGAGGCGGTCGAGGCAGGCTTTCTGAAGAATATCTCCGTGATGGCCTGCGGGCCGGCGTTCGATGAGGGGGCGGTCCTCCTGCGAACGCTGCAGCGCCGTCTCGGCGATCGGCTGAACGTGGGACTGCACGTAACACTGAATGCGGAGTGGGCGACCGAGAAGTGGGGGCCGATCCTGCCCATAGAACGAGTACCGTCGCTGGTCGAGGAGGGCGGACTCTTTACGCCGTTCCCAAAGGACCTGCGGGATCGTGCCGCTTCGCCCGACGAGATGACTGCGGAAGCGGAGGCGCAGTTGCGGCGTCTGCGCGATGCCGGACTGCAGGTCGACTATGTCGATGAGCATATGCACATCGGTGAAGTGGCTGGGCTGCGTGATCGGCTTGTCCATCTTGCCGCGCGGGAAGGGCTGTTCGTTCTCGAAGGACGGACCACACGACTGCCGCCCGCGGTACGGTTCGCCTCCGAGGTCTGCTATCTCGGCGAGGTTGTAGCCAGTCCGTTGGAACGACTGCTCGCGGATTGGGACGCGCGCCTGGCAACCGCGCCGACGGGCGACTATCTTCTGGTGACGCATCCGGGGCAGGACGAAGGCATAATGCGGCGCTTCCATATTGCCGGCGCCCCGGACGATGGCGCGGTGGCGCGCGAGCGCGACACGGAGCGTCAGGCGCTTTGCGATCCGCAACTCGCCGAGATGTTTGCCGCCTATGGCGCCACATGCGTTACGCTACGCGAGATAGTTGGATGAGACTGGCGAGGAAGCCACGCAACCGGTGGCGAATCAAAGGCGTGGCGCGCGCTGGTCAGAAGCGCCTTTGCGAAAGGATTCTCTGAGATTTGTCTGATCTGCCAATCATCACGGCTGCTTCCGAAGGCGTGGCTCCGGTTATCGATCCGAACGGGGTAGGTGTCTTCTATCGTATGCGCGCTCCGGAAGCGACTGCTCTGTACACCGCTCCGGCGATCCGGGTCGCCGGAGTCCGGCGCTTTATGGCGACCTTTCGCATTGAACCGTTCTGGATGAAACCCGTCGTCGGTGAGAGCCTGGCGGACATCCCTGCGGAGACCCAGTTCCTGTTACTGGAACTGGAGAACGGCCGCATCGGGCTGGTCGTTCCGCTGATTGATGGACCTGCACGTGCGGTGATCGCCGGCGGAAGCGCCGAGGGAGAGGTGCTGGTAACCGTAGAGACCGGCGAGTCGAGCGTCGTGGTGTCGGAGGTGGCCGCCCTGTTCGCCGCAGTTGGCGATGACCCGTACGCCCTTGCCGCAGCGGCAGCGAAGAGCGTGATGGCGTACCTGAAGACCGGGCGCCGACGCGAGGAGAAGCCGCTGCCGTCGTTTGTCGATCACTTCGGCTGGTGTACCTGGGACGCCTTTTATAAGGAAGTCAACCAGGACAAGGTGCGGGAGGGATTGGAGAGCTTTGCGGCTGGCGGCGTATCGCCGCGTCTCCTGATCCTCGACGACGGTTGGCAGTCCATCCGAAAGTTCGAATCCGGCGAGGAGAGGCTAACCGGCTTTTCGGCGAATGACAAGTTTCCGGGCGGTCTCTCGACAACAGTCTCGATGGCGAAGGATGAGTTCTCCGTTGAGACGTTCCTGGTATGGCATGCTATCGGCGGCTACTGGGGTGGTGTCGACGGTGAGGCCTTGACCGGATATGGCGTAGAAACGGTTGCGCGGGAGTACCCGCCGGCGCTGGACGATGTCGCGGTCAACCTTGCCAAATGGTTTGGCGGGCAGGCGGGAGTGGTGCCTCCGGAGCATATCTACCGTTTTTATCAGGACTACCACCGACAATTGCGGCTGCAAGGGGTGGATGGGATAAAGGTAGACAATCAGTCGTCGATAGAGAGTACGGCGGCCGGTGCGGGGCGTGGCCGTGTCGGGATGATGCGTGCCTACCGGGAGGCGCTCGAGGGCTCCGCGGCCGTGCAGTTCGCCGATAACGGCGTACCGCGTCTGATCAACTGCATGTCCTGCTCGAACGACATGATGTACACCGCCCTCTCCTCTAACCTGACACGAACATCGACCGATTTCTGGCCAAACGACCCGGCATCGCACGGGCTGCATCTCTATGTGAACGCGACCGTGGGGTTCTGGTTCGGGGAGTTCATCCATCCCGATTGGGACATGTTCCAGAGCGGGCATCCGATGGGCGCCTTTCATGCTGCCGGCCGCGCTGTGAGCGGAAGTCCGGTCTATGTCTCCGACAAGCCGGGCAGGCATGATTTCGGTCTGCTACGTAAGCTGGTTTTGCCGGATGGGAGCGTACTTCGCTGCGCCGGACCGGGACGTCCGACCCGGGACCTCCTGTTCGCAGACCCGACACGGGACGATGTCCTGCTTAAGATCTTCAATCACAATGCGACCGGTGCCGTGGTAGGGGTCTTCAACGCTCGGGCAGAGCAGAAGGCGACCGATACAGAGCCGGCGGTAGCCGCCCCCACACTGACCGGTGACGTGCGCCCGGCGGATGTGCCAGGACTTGTCGGCGATCGGTTCGTCGCCTACGCTCACTATGCGCAGGAACTGCGTCCTATTGCCCTGGATGAAGCCTGGCCGGTCACCCTGGAACCGCTTACGGCGGAGATCCTGACCTTCGTGCTGGTAGATCAGGGAGTCGCCGTCATCGGACTGGCCGAGATGTTGAATGGAGGAGGCGCCGTTCAGACAATGGATGCCGATAGGGCGAACGGGTCTGTGGCGGCGATGGTTCGTGGCGGTGGAACTCTGCTCGCCTGGTGCGAGCGCGAGCCGGCATCCGTGTCCGTCGATGGAGCGCCCGTAACCGTCGTTTATAATCCGGCGACAGGGATGTTGCGGATTGCTCTGCCACCTTCCACCACGCCGGTGCGTGTGGTTATCGCTGCCAGTAGATAGAGTGGAATAGACCCTGATCGGGGAGTGGCGCGGTTTCGCCGGTTGTGAAACAATCGTTTCATGGCCGGCTCTCCGACGCCTTGACGCTGGGAGAGAACTCCCGGTATAACGCTGCGGCTTTTGCCAATCACAGAACGGGAAAATCATCTTGGCTGAACCCCTTACCGACACTTCGACGACGGCGCAGCCGTCATCGTCTGCTTCGTCCGATCGCCCGCCGCTGCTGGAAATGGTCGGCATCAGCAAGCGCTTCGGCGGCGTCCGGGCGCTTCAGGGGGTCAGTTTTAGCGTCAGCGCCGGTGAGGTGGTCGCCCTGATCGGGGAGAACGGGGCCGGTAAGTCGACACTGATGAAGACGATCGGCGGCGTCCATCAGCCGGATACCGGCGAGATCCGTGTCAATGGGCGTCCCGTCGTGCTCCGCTCCGCCGGCGATGCGATCAAGCTGGGAATCGGCTTTATCCATCAGGAGCTCAATGTCGTCGACAATCTGGATATCGCCGGAAACGTGTTCCTGGGAAGAGAGCCGCTGAAGGGCGGACCGCTGCGCGTGCTGGATCGGGCGCGTATGATCCGTGAGACGCAGCCATTCCTGGACCGCCTGGGCCTTGGGCTGGCTGCAGATATGCCGCTGGATAGTCTGTCGCTGGCGCAGCGGCAGATGGTCGAGATCGCGAAGACGCTATCACAGAATGCGCGGCTCCTGATCATGGATGAGCCGACGTCCAGCCTGACGCTGGCGGAGACCGACCGGCTTCTCCGTCTTGTCTGCGATCTGCGCGATCATGGCGTCGGCGTGATCTATATCTCTCACCGGCTGGATGAGGTCGTTCAGATCGCGGACCGGGTCGTCGGTCTGCGCGACGGCAAGAATGCAGGGGGCCTGGCCCGTGAGGAGATATCGCACGCACGGATGATCCGGCTTATGGTCGGGCGCGATATCGAGCGGGTCGAACGGCCGGTGCGTGAGGGGGATGGGGATCGGCCGGTCGTCCTCTCCGTACGTGGACTGAGAACACCGCGGTATCCGGAACGTGAGGTGGCGCTGGATCTCCGTGGCGGCGAGATCCTGGGACTGGCGGGCCTGGTCGGGGCAGGGCGATCGGAGGTGGCGCAGGCACTGTTCGGTGTTGAACCGGCCCTCTCCGGCTCCGTTACCTTCGAGGGACATCCCGTAGTGCTGCAATCCCCGCGCGACGCGATCCGCGCCGGGATCTACCTGGTCCCGGAAGACCGGCGACATGCTGGCCTCATCCTGGAGATGACGATTCGGGAGAATATCACGCTGCCGGCATTGGGACGGTATGCGACTTCCGGCCTGATTCGTAGCGATGCGGAACGCGGTGCCGCGGATGAGGCGGCGCGGGTACTGGCGGTGAAGGCGCCGACCGTCGAATTTGCCGCCGGCAACCTCTCCGGTGGCAACCAGCAGAAGGTCGTTCTGGCAAAGTGGCTCTCGCTCGGACCGAAGGTCATGATCTTCGATGAGCCGACGCGCGGTGTGGATGTCGGCGCTAAGGCGGAGATCTATGCGCGAATGCGCGAGCTGGCCCAGCGCGGCGTCGCGGTCCTGATGATCAGCAGTGACATGGAAGAGGTGATCGGTCAGAGCGACCGGATCGCGGTCATGCATGAGGGGCGAGTCACCGGCACGCTAACACGGGATGCCTTCTCCGAGGAGGCGATCATGAATCTCGCCGTCGGCGGTATCTACTAGGCCCTCAGCGCACCGCCTGTTTGGTGGCCTCTTTTACCAGAAGAATACGGGAGTTGTCATCCATCAGGAGTAGAAGCCGCCCGTCGCGGCAGTCGTACGAAAGGCTCCAGTAGTGTCCGCTGGGGTCGGCGGCAAAGATCGGGTTGTTGCTGCTGGCGATCCGCATGCCGTCCGGCGTGCCGACGGCGTCAAACAACGTCCGGCGATCCATCCCGACGCGCACCCGCTGTTTCATCTCGCGGGTCGTACGGGTCTGAGGGGATTTATAGTGGATAGTGAGCGGCTCTTTATCGGCGTGTTGAACGACGCCGTCGCGATCGAAGAAGAGGCGCAGATCGCCATCGGCCGTTGAGTAAAACCAGTAGTGATTGCGCCGCATCTGCACGACTCGGGTCGGCCGCCCGATGGCGGTCGCGACAGCGGCTTCGGTCATGCCCGGCTGGATCTTATCACCCAGGAGATTCAGGTCACGACCGTTACGGTGGCGTGGTCCGGTCCACGGCGCCGTCACCAATTCGTCCGTTTGCCCGGCATCCAGTGGAGCGGCTTTAAACTGCACGGCGTCGACATTGCTGCTACATCCTGATAGCACAGTGATTGCCGCTATCGTGGCCATCAGACAGTGAAGCTGCTTCGGCAAATCAGTCCCCATTGAAGACCCTGAGGCAGTGTGTTCCGGCGTGTCCTGGACAACGACCGGACGACTATACGATACCTCAACTTCGACCTGGCAGCCCACCCATGTACGCTCGCATTTCTGGTGACGTACTCGTTTTTTGCGAAAACAAAATAAAACGAAAGTGAATTGTGGTGGAAACAAAAATATTCGGAAGGAAGTGTGGGATAATTGCAAGGTGGATACCATCACCAACACGAGCTTTGAGTTTCCTGTTTACAGCGGATAGCCAGCGGCGCGGTAAGCGCGGTGGCGGGAGGTTTATCGTATATGTCTGATTCGGATCCAGGCGCGGTGCGGGCTACCGATCCTACGGCTTCGATCGCGGTTGCGCCGGGGCGGCGTGCATCGTCGCTGGAGCGCGATGCCGTGAACGTTCTGGCATACGCCACCACAGTCGCCGCCCTCAATGCGGCGCATGCTCGTGGCAGAAACAACCGGCACTTTGCCGATCAGCTTGCCGTCGATGCGATGCGGCAGACGCTCCATGAAGAGCTGATGATCAACGCAGAGGTCGTTATCGGAGAGGGCGTTCGCGATGAGGCCCCCATGCTCTACATCGGTGAGCGTCTTGGCCCGCCTTCTGAAGAGCCCCAGCTAACGATTGCGGTGGACCCTCTGGAAGGGACCAATCTCTGCGCTCGCGGCGAGCCAGGCGCTATTACGGTCATCGCCGGCGCCCTCGCCGGAGAAGGGCGACTGATGGGCGGGATCGACGGCTATTTCGACAAGGTGGTGGTCGGTAAGGACCTTGCCGCCAAGTTCCAGGCGATCCAATCCGGACAGATAAGCTCCGCGGAGCTGCGGCTGGAGTCTGGTCAGGGCCTTCTGGATTGCCCGATCGAACAGGTCGTCCGGTGGATCGCGGCGGAGCGCAACAAGTCGGTGACCGAAGTCGTGGCGATGGTGCTGGAGCGCGATCGGAACGCGGCGCTGGTAGACCGTCTGCGTGCGCTGAACACGCAGGTCTTGCTGATCGGAGACGGGGACATCACTGCGGGACTTCTGGCGCTGGACCCCAATCGGGACGTGGATATCGCGATCGGTATTGGCGCCGCTCCAGAGGGAGTGATCACAGCGGCCATCTGCAAGGTGTTCCAGGGCCATATGGAGACGCGCTGGTGGCTCGACGACCCGAAGCGGGGCGCGGAGCATCGTGCAGAGCTAGAATCGCGCGGTATCTCGCCGGAGCAGCGCTACACGGCAGAGGATCTGGCGTCGGGCCATGTGCTGTTCGCTCTGACCGGAGTGACGTACAACCAGTACACCCCGGGCGTTCAGTATCTGGCGGGGGGGGGCGCCGTAACGCACACCATCTATGGTAGGAGTCGATCGGGAACGGTGTACGAGCGACGCGCGATCCATCAGGACCCGCCTCCGCAGCCGAAATATCCCGACTGAGGCAGCCTCGCAGACGGTTAGGCGTACGAGGACATTCGGGTACATGGGCGATGAAACCCTTGAAAGGTAATTATCCCCTTGAATAGACGGACCATTGCTACGATCGTCCTCGCGGGACAGCTTCTTCTGGCCACCGCTTTTTCCGTTGCTGGGAACGCGGCGCCGTCGCATCCTGATCCCGGCAAGATGAACCGGATGCATCACTATCGTAGTGAGCACGAGGCGCGACTCGGGCGCCACAAGAAGATGACACCAGCACAAAGGCATGCGCGAATGGTGCGCTATGTCAGGGAGCATAAGGCGCGTATGCATCGACATCGCGCTCTGGTGAAGTCGCAGAAACGGCACGAGCAGTAGGCGCGGAGGTCAATATGCTTAACACGATAGGCTTTGCTTGCCTTCACAGGCAAAGCCTATCGTGTGCGTTAAATCCGCCTTGACAGGCAAAGAGGCTCTGTGCTACACTTTGACTGTGACCTGACGTTAGGTTTCTGATTGCACATCTTTTCGTCGGGGACGACATCGCTGCTAAACGGGCTGGCTTATGCATGGCAGCACTCGCGCCCGTATGGTATACGTGCGCAAAGCGCGCTCGTGCTCAAGGATAGTGCGTGCGCGCTCAAAGGAGCTCGGCAAGATTGGCTACGCTGCGAGACATAGCGCAGCATGCGGGCGTACACCTGTCGACCGCATCCTACGTCTTAAATGGGGGGCGCGGAAGTACCCGGGTCTCCAAGACAACGCGCGATCGTGTGCTGGAGTCGGCCAGGGAATTGGGTTACAGCGCAGTTCGTGCCGCGCAGCAGCTCCGCACCGGCCGAAGCCGTGTCATCGGTCTGCTGGTCGGCGACCTGGAGAACCCATTTTTCGCCCGCATGGTTTCGATCTGCTCGGACATGCTGGAGCGACGCGGCTACGAGACGATCATCACCGAGCGCCGACGAGACGAGCCGGCCGATGATCACCTGCTCAATACGCTACAGGGACGCGGCGTCGACGGGATGCTGATCTGGAGTGAGACGACCACCGAGGCAAGGGCGCGTCTGTTGCGCCCCGATATGGAGAACTGCGTCATCATCGGATATCCGATCGAAGGGCGCGATAGCGTGGTCGTCCAGTTGGAGAAGGGGGTTATCGCCGCCCTGGACCACCTCTGGAATCAGGGAAACCGGCGTATCGGCTTCCTGGGACCGCGCTTTGCCGTCGCTCGCTACGGCGATCCGCGGCACATGTTCTACTGTGAGAAGGCGGCGGTCTGGCAGATGCCGGAGCGCGTTTACACGTTCGAGGGAACCGCCTTCGATATAAGTGCCGCCCGTGAGCGGGTACAGGCGCTCTGGATGGAGGTTCCGCCGGAAGACCGGCCAGACGCCCTCCTGTGCTTTAACGATATGACCGCCGTCGGAGCGCTGATGGGTATCCGTCGTGCTGGCGGACGGGTCCCCGACGATATCGCGATCGTCGGCTGCGACAACCTGCCGATCGCCTCGCAGATGGATGTGCCGATATCCAGCATCTGCTATCCTATCGAAGAGGTGGTCGCCGAGGCAGTACGACTCTTGATCGAGCGGATCGATGCGCCGTCGGAGTCGGTCGCCGATTCCGACGAGGGCTTACCAGCATCCCGGGTAGTCTGGGTGCGGCCGGAGTTTCTGGTGCGAGAGTCGAGCCTCCGGCCAGTTTAGCACAGGCTGAAGGCTGTGGATATTGCTTCGCTGATCTGACCTCACGTTCGGTCATGGGCGCTGGTGGCGTTGCCACAACGAAATCGAAGGACTCGCCGCAGCGAGTGCGGCTTACCCGAATGACGTTATTCACCAGACGGCGTTTACTACAATCTGGACTGTTGGGACTTCTCGCCGGTGGGATCGCCGATGGCTGTGCACGACCGCAGCGAGGAGCGACACCGTTAGAGCGGGATGCGCGCGGACGCAACGTCCTCCGCTTCTGGAACGGGTTTACCGGTCCGGACGGCAAGACGATGGAGCGGATGGTCGCCCAGTTTCGGCGGGAGAATCCGGACATCGATGTCCGGATGCAGATCATCCCATGGGGGACTTACTACGATAAGCTGACACTGGCGCTTGCCTATGGCGGGGCGCCTGAGCTCTTTATCATGCACGCGGATCGTCTCCCGGAGTTCGCTTCGTTCGGAGCGCTGCGTGATCTGACCGATCTGTATGCGGCCGCGCAACCCGGATTCGGGGCTGGAATGTTCGCTCCGAATCCGTGGGCCGCTACCTTTTTCAAGGGAGGTCAATACGCGCTTCCGCTTGATGTCCATCCGATCGGTCTCTACTACAACACGGATCTTTTCAAGCGCGCGGGGATCGTGGATAGCCGGGGCGAGGCGCTGCCGCCGGCCAACTGGGACGAGTTCCTTGCCGCCGCGAAGGCGTTGACCGTGGATCATGACGGCGATGGGGTGCCGGAGCAGTGGGGCTATGTCTTCACCTGGCAGCGGACCAACTATCTGACGTTTCTGATGCAGTTCGGTGGGGCACTGTTGACGCCGGATAACCGAGCGGCGATGAGCTCGCCGGCTGGTATCGCGGCGATCGAGCGAATGCACTCACTGGTTGAGACGCACCGGGTAGCGCCGCGGCCCGAAGGGATCGACGCCTGGTTGGAGTTCCGACAGGGGAAGGTCGCGATGGCGATGGAGGGGATCTATATGCTCTCCTCTCTGGAGGAACAGAAGGGACTGGCGTATGCGGGCGCACCCGTCCCGCAGTTCGGGACGCAGCCTGGAGCCTGGTGCGGCTCGCACCTGCTGGCGATGCCGGCGCATGGCAGCGATGCGGCGGCGCAGGTTGCCTGGCGATTGATCCGTTTCCTCTCCGACCATAGCATCGAATGGGCAAAGGGAGGGCAGGTGCCGGCGCGCAACGATGTCCGTGGCTCCGACGCATTCCGTGCATTGCCCGTGCAGTCGGCATTCGCGCGACAGTTGCCCTACGTGCACTATGAGTCGCTGACGCCTAAAACGAACGCGCTCTTTCCGTTTGTCGATCCCGCGATCGAGGCCGTGCTTCTGGACCTGCAGAATCCGCGGGAGGCGATGACGGATGCCGACCGGCGTATCAATCAGGTGATGGAGCGACCATGAGACGTAACTTTCGCACGCACCTGACCGGATGGCTCTTCGCCCTGCCGCACCTTGTCCTGTTTACTCTATTTCTATTGATACCGGTCGTCTACGGCTTCTGGATCTCGCTGCACCAGTGGCATATTCTGGCAACGGCCCACCCCTTTGTCGGACTGGCGAACTATCGCGCGGCGCTGGCGGATGACATCTTCTGGATCGCCGCACGGAACACCGGTAACTTCGTGCTGATGGTAGTCCCGTTCGGGAATCTGGTGTCACTGCTGCTGGCGTTGGGCATCTCCAGCGTCAAGCGTGGGACCACGTTCTACCGGGCGCTGTTTTACCTGCCGGGTGTCATCTCGATCGCGGTGGTCGCCGTGCTCTGGGGCTGGCTGTACCACTCGCAGGCGGGATTGATCAATATCAGCCTTGCGGCGTTCGTCGCGGGGCTGCGGCAGCTCGGGCTGCCGATCCCACCTTTTACAGCGATCAATTGGCTCTCCGATCCAAAGCTGGTCATGCCGTCGATCGTCTTGATGACCACCTGGTGGACGGCTGGCGGGAATATGCTGCTCTACCTTGCCGGTCTGGCCGGGATCTCGGACAGCTATTATGAGGCGGCCTGTATCGACGGCGCGAATGGTTGGCAGCGGTTCCGCCATATCACGCTGCCGCTGCTGCGGCCGACGACTGTCTTCTGCCTGGTCATCTCGGTGCTTGGGGCCTTCCAGATCTTTGGGCAGTCCTATGTCTTCTTCTCGCCTGGCTCAGGACCGGCTCGCTCCGGTCTAACGCTGGCGCTGTACATGTATCAGCAGGGCTTCAACCAGTACCAGATCGGTTATGGCGCGGCGATTGCTTATCTCTTGTTCCTGATCGTACTGGTGTTGACCGCACTTCAATTCCTGATCTTCTCCGGCGAGCGCCGGCGGGCGGAGGCTGGCGGATGAGTCTATCCCGGCGCGGCCGGCGTTTCTGGAAGGAGTGGCAGCCGTGGCTGCACCTTCCGCTATTGCTGTTCGCGTTCCTGTTTATGATGCCGATCCTCTGGATGCTGTCGACATCGCTGAAGGCGCCGGACGATATCGTGCGCGATCTGGCATCGGTGCACTGGATGCCGCATCCGGCGACCGTGGCGAACTTCCAAGACGTGCTCGGCAAGGTAGAGGAGTTTCCGGTCTGGCGCTGGACGGGAAACAGCCTCTTTATCTCGCTGACAACCACGGCGCTGGTGTTGATCGTCGATTCGCTGGCGGCGTTCGCCTATGCGCGGCTGAAATGGAAGGGGCGAGATATCATCTTTGCCGTGCTACTGGCTACCATGCTGGTGCCGGGGCAGGCATTGCTGATCCCTACTTACCTGTTGGTTCGCTCGCTGGGCTGGTTTGATACGTATGCAGCCCTGATTGTGCCGGCCGGTGCAGGGACGTTTGGTGTTTTCTTACTGCGGCAGTTCTTTCAGGCGATCCCGCAGGAACTGGAGGAGGCGGCACGGATCGACGGTTGTACCTCCCTGGGTATTCTTCGCCATGTCGTATTGCCGCTCTCACTGCCGGCGCTGGCCGCCCTCAGCATCTTTACGTTTATCGCGACGTGGAACGCCTTCGAGGGGCCGCTGCTCTTTACGGACAGCATGGAGATGCGCACGCTGCCGATCGGGATCGCGATCTTTCAAGGGCGCTACAGCACCGAGTACGGGCCGATGATGGCGGCGGCAACGCTGGCGGCGGTTCCGGTGATCATTGCGTTCCTCCTTTTCCAGCGCCACATTATCAAGGGTATTTCATTGACCGGAATGGCAGGACGATGAGACGTAATCGTATTTTTACCGGCGTGGCGCTTATCGCACCGCTGCTTCTTTGCCCGGGCTGTGCGCAGCCGGACACGGCTCGGGCGGCGGCCACGCCTTCCTCTTTTGCTCCGTCTGCCCC
>Ga0105239_10005294_pt1 | contig 15157 bp, 32 predicted proteins | sample KBSC44metaG_FD_92761 | JGI IMG/M metagenome (GOLD analysis project Ga0105239, IMG submission 92761) | Corn rhizosphere microbial communities from Kellogg Biological Station, Michigan, USA - KBS C4-4 metaG | ecosystem: Host-associated > Plants > Roots > Rhizosphere > Soil | place: Michigan, USA...
ATCGGCCTCACGCAGGAAGCCGATGATCTGTTCTTCCGAAAAACGTTTCTTCACGTCCAATCTCCGTCAGTTGAGGGATTGGACTCCAAATCGGCGCGCTACTCAAAATCGGGGGGACGTCGGACTTGCTCTGAATCCACTGAGCGATGGTGGGGTGCAATGTCTTCTGCCGCGAGTGTCTTGAACTCAAGCGTATACCAGCGTCCACTTATAGCTGTTGATCCTCCGCCTGTATTGGTGGTGGTAGCTTGAACGTAGGAGGTGGAACCGATGGTACTTACCGTTCCGCTGGTAGTTGATGTAGTCGGCAGGTTGATCGTGTATCTGCTGACCTGAGAGGATGCGGTTAGTATGGCGAAGTATCGCCTACCGTTCTTTTGGGTGACTTCCGAGGCACGATACAAAGCAAACTTCTCTAGGTCCGGCCAGTCCTTCGGCCAAGCCTCACCGATCTTAACTTGGTAGGTATCTTCGCCAAGACGCTGGTCTACATAGCCCGGAGCGAATCCGGGGACTCTCTCGGCGTACCGTACTGACGCAGCGCATCCGACGAGGCAGAGAACAAGAAGGCCAACAGCGACATTCCGAAGCAGGGTCATTCGCTTCCTTTTTGTGCAGACAAGGCTAAGTCGCACTGGCGCTAAGTGCGGGACGGTATGTGGGGCTCTGGGTTTGAGTAGTCAGCCGCGATGAATGATCGATTCATTCAGTGCGTTTATGACTGCCTTGATGAACTCGCTATCTTGGCTGGTAAGCGCCTTCACTTCGCCAGACGCGCTATGAAGAATCACCACCCAGTCTGGCTGCTGCCTCGTCAGCCAAAATACCGCGAACCCAGTGAGCACTATGCCCCATAGGAAGGCTTGATTGAGGATCAAGACAAGACCAACAAAAGCCAAGAAGATTGGCGGGGCCCTATTGGGCTGGTTAACCCCTTGCTTGACCGAAGTAACACCATTCATCGCGTAGGTTTGTCCTTTCACGATGAAGCGTGCGTTCGTGACTTTGACTTCCCCTTGATCCAAGAAGATTTGCTCTTCCATATCTCACTCCCCCTGTTGGCCTTGCACTTATACGCAATGCTTCTGCCCCACAGCTATAGCCGCCTCTATGGCTTCCCCGGCCTTAATGGCTGCGGCCTGATGTAAGCGTGCCGTGTCGGCATCTTCATCATCATAGTTGTTGATGTCAAATAGAGCAGAGCGAAGCTCGTTCACAGCTTCAATCAGCGGAGAAATTTTAGACTCCTTGAACAGGAGCCGGAGCTTAGCCATATGTTGACGAAGCATGTACATCGCATTGGGCCACTCGTCGGATAGCTTCCGACTCTCGGCGGTGTTCAGCGCGGTCAGACCACTAAGCTCTAGGTGTGCCGAAGAAAACACAGCTTCTACGATCCCCAGTGCAAGAACAATATCCCTGAGAGTTTCGTACCTATCCAGCCACAGTCTTTCTCTTCTGCTCTTGATGACTGCAAAGTAAGCACCAACAGCCGCACCAACCAGAGCAACAAGCAGTGCTCCAATAGTTGCCATCATTGTCCCTCCCCCTGTTGAATCTGATAGACCGCTACTAGCCATGACCCAATTGGCTTAAGCCGCTATCGCGGTTCCAGAATATTTGATATCGCGGATTTGGCAACCCATTGAACTGTGATCGAGTGCCAGATTCCCCCCGTGGCCCCCTCGCTTTCCTGAGGCGGTCCCGAGGGTCAGAATAGGTCAATACGCCTAGCGCTCAGTGCAGTGGCTCCCGTGGCCTCGGACAGGCGCGCCGCTGATCCTGTAGGAAATCTCCTACGCACCGGCGAGCAGTTCCCCTATATCCATCGTCAGCGGAGGCGTACACACTGGCGCGGTCTCGGAAGCAGTGCTGCTGATAAGCAGACGGCAAAGGATCGCTTAGCTAAGCCGGGATATCTCATTTGCTGGCTGCGCATCGTGCCGCGCGCGCCGCATGGAGCACCAGTTTCGCCGTTGTGGCAGTCTGGCCGAGGGCTGATTGCGAGACGGAAGACGCGCCGCGCCTACTCCCTGAAGGGAATGAAATCGCTCCGCGTGTTGCCCCGGTGTTGCCCCATAGAAAACAAAAAGGACCTACATTTCTGTAAGCCCTTGATTTAAATGGCTCCCCGAGACGGACTCGAACCGCCGACCCAGTGATTAACAGTCACCGCCGAGAAAAGCATGCAAGCTGTTGATCGCGGGTGAGAATCACGCAAAGCGAACTGTCTTTTATTCTGCAATTCGCTACCTCCGCAAACCCGCATCATGTCTTGCTTGCCTTCTGGGTAATGGACACCCATGGGAGGGGAGTTACGGCCTTCGGTTTGGCCCGGTAATGTTTTCGTGTCACCTTCCCATCGGAATGATTCAGCAGTTCCGTCGCGGCCTCGTCGCTCACCGAATCCGATCCGGCCTTGCGTCGTAGATCATGCCACCGCAGATTCGGAATCCCAATCTTTTTCTTCCAACGCTGCCAGGTCGAATTGAAGCTGTTCCGCGTGTAATGGTTCTTCTTCGCCGTCATGAATAGTGGCTGCTCACCGATGCGCGAACCAGCCGTGGCTTTCCAGACTTCACGCAGATCATCAGTCCATGCGATCGTCGCGGTTTCCTGCTCCGCTGCCTTGCGCTGCTTCGCCGGCGTGTAGGTCACGCCCTTGTCTTTGTCGCCGTCGCTGATCTTGAGCGCGAACATCTCCGATTCGCGCATGCCGGTCAGATAAGACCAGCGCGCCATCAACCCGAAAATCCGTGGCAGCTTGTTGACCAACGTCACGAGTTCGGTATCCGTGACGTAGCGCTTGCGAGCGCGTTCTGGATTTCGGAATCGCAAGGCGGCGCATGGATTCTCGCCGTGATGTAAGCCGGAATTCAGCATGTGCGTATAGACCGACGACAGAAACGAGCGGTCACGATTTGCCGCTACGTTGCCGCGCGTGATCATATACTCGTAGATGTGCTTTCGTTTCAGCTCGTCGAGCTTGAGCTTGCCGAACGGTGGGATGAGACGCTTGCTGCTCGCCGTATAGCCCTTGATGGTGTCCTCTGCGAGCTTCTTATCCCAGAGCGCGAGGCAGTGCGTCATCGCCTCTTCGACGGTCGTGATTTCACGCTTCTTGCCGACGAGGTCGGCGTACAGACGCAGCGCTTCGCCATAGTCGGCCGAGAGCTTGCGCCAGCGCTGCTTTCCGCCTTCGTAGTAGACGAAATAATACCCGCCGTGCCGGTGCATCATCCCGCGCGGGAGATGCTTGCCAGTTTTACGCAACCTGCCCATACTCGTCTTCTTTCGCACTAACCTTCACTATATTCTTGGCGACAGGGGCGGCGGGGAGTGGCATCCAGTGCGTAGGTGGATTTGCGCGTGTTTCGCGCACACCCCAGATGCGAATATTGTCGTGGGTCCAGTACGGCTTAGGGTTATTCGAAAACCTGTCGTCCTCCCATTTCCCACGAACGACCGATGATTTTCCCATATCTGGGAAATGGAGTAACACGGTTTCGTCTTTCGGTGCCGTCTTGATCGGTTGCCACTGCATATCCTGCGCGCCAGAGGCTTCCAATTTGACGATTTTGCGATTAGCCGCGTGCAGTCGAATATCCAAGTCTTCGATATGCCCTTTTGCTTCATCGACTTCCTCGCACAACTTAGCTTCGCGGCGAATGGCGGCGTCAACAGCAGCACATAGGTATTTCGTACCGAGCACTCCGCTGAGATACGCCCTGACATTTTTCAAATTCAATTCGCTCATGCTGCCTTTCCTCGAATAGTGCTCCAATCGGGTTCAGCCGGCTTTCGCTTCTTCGGCTGCGATAGTACTGCGGATTTTTCCACCAGCGGACGGCCGACCGCGTTCGGACGGAACGGGATACCCATCTCAGCCAAGCGCTTACATTGCGTCGCCCAGCGCACAGCAGCGGTCATTTCCTGCACCGCGTCCGGAGACAGCCAGGGCGATTCGTCGCTCATCTCACCCTCGTCACCGGCTCACAAATCCACTGCATTGCTTTTGCCGAGCCATAGCAGACTAGGGCCATCACCACGCACACGCCAACAAAGAACGCCGGCGGATATAGGATTGCGAGTAGTTCGATCATTTCGTCTCCTTCATAGCATTCGACGCCATTGCCTCTGGATGAAATGAGGCCACGAATGAGGGGTAGTAGTCATCCGTATCTTCGGTGCCAACTTCTACAATAGTGCGGCCAGTCACAACATCTAGTAGTTCAAGTATGTCGTCTGTATTTCCATGCGCATTTTCCGCGCGATGTCGTGCGAGTACTCGTACTGGACTAAAGGTGTTTGCCATTGGGAGATCACCAAAAGTAAGCTCGCGCATACAGCTACGATAGCCATCGGATGGATCTTCAATAGCCGTATACACCTTCCCGTCCAGACGGAAGCGCATTATTTGACATGCTTCGAATTCATCACCCCAGGTTTTCACCTGCTCATTTGAGAAATCGACCGCATCAAGTAAATGTTCACCAATCAAATCGCGAAGTTCCATAGTTCATTTCTCCTTCATGGCTGCGAGTGCGGTACGTAGATTTTGCGTCTTGTAGTAAGTGACAAGCTTGCTATCGCGTTCTTCAATATGAAGAACAAGTTTTTCCGCTGCCTCAACCATTTTCTCGACTCGCTCGTCAGTGGCGCGGCGGTTCCATGCGTGTATGGACGCCAGCTCGTCGTCGCACTGCGGGCCTTCGGCGCCGCAACCGTCGCAATGCGCATAGAAGCCACCGATTCCTGACAGATCAATTGCGCCACCGTCTCGCGCTAAGTCATTCGGATGTCGTGCGATGCTATCCGACTCGCAGAACGGACACGCCCTCAACGCCACCGGCTTTTCGGTTTGCTGCTGCATGGTCAGTCCCCTTTGAATTCTGCGCGCTTCACGACCTGCGCGTTCTTTGCGACCATTTCTTGCCAACCGCGAATGGTCCATGAATTTGTACCCGTTCGTGAAGTCCATGCTACAAAGTCGTCTCCACGCTCGGTTACGGTGATATTCAGGCGGCTCGGTAGCTGTCTAATCACATCGCCAGCGCGGGGGTCTATTCGAGGGTCGCGAATTTGGCGCATGACTCAGCCCTCCGCGCTCTTGGCCGCTGCGTCGATGGCATCGTCCATGCTTTCGTTCGCGACCCATCGGTCAGATTCGCGCATATCATTCCATGCGACGAGTTGTCTGCGCAGCCATCGATAACGAGCCGCATCGCGTGCGTCCTGGATATCTTTAACTAGCGAATCCGCTTGTTTAACTTTCGAATCGGGGCGGATCGCGGACTGCGTAGGCGAAGTCCAGACGTCATCCTTGCCTATATAGTCGCCAGGATGTCCACTTTTCACCTCACGATACAGTCGCACGATTTCCGCGCCGGTTTCGACATCCTCGCGCGTCCGTCCAATGTTCCAGACGACACCTTCTTTGAACGATACCCATAGCGTATGGCTGGCAGGCTGGCTAGCCGGCATAGGATCGGTGAACAGGTTCGCGGCGCTGACGGGCTGGCTCACGGGTGCGCCGCAAGCCGCGTGAATCTCCTTCGCCATACGTTCAAGCGTTTCATGTAAATACGGTGACGGTGGAATTAGCAGGCGATCGCCATCCTTTGTATCGCAAATCCGAAACGAGCTGCCTTTTCCTTTCGTCTGAACTTCCCATCCGCCGGGCAAAGAAATGTACGTGCGGTCGAAGTCTTCGTCTCGCTCGATCGGTTTCAGCGCGGACTGGCTAGCTGGTACGGTATACGTGTAAAGCTCATCGAGCCACGCCTGTGCGACATGCCACGGTGTCCAATATCCGTCGTCACATTGTTGCGCGGATAGATCCTTTGTCGGAAGTCCCCACCGCTCAAGCTTTGGCGAAGCCTCCTGCCACCCCGCCTGCGCAGCCTCAAGCGCCGCAACCCGCTTGGCTTGGGATTTCGAGATGGGCGCAGCAGCGTCGTGCTCGGCGAGGATGGCATCAGCCTCGTGCGCGATCATGTGCGGCTGATGGCCTAGCGGCGTTTCGTTGCGGTATCTACGCAGCAACTCAACCGTGCGCGCGTGAAGGTCAGACATTGGAGTCACCATCATCACAGAAATAGGAAATCTCGTCGTCCGCAGCCTCGACCGGATCGATAGAAAGGTCATGCTCACCGGCCCGATAGGTTTCGAGCGCGAAGTAGATCGGAAAGCCGAGTTCGACGAATCGAGCGATATAACGCAGCGTCCATGCATCAACCTTATCGTCGGCCTCATCTCTGGGTGGCCCGACAACATCGGGGCCAGCCAAATCGGAAGCGATCATCTTGTCCACCCAAGCCTGAGTAAGCATCACTCCCCCTCCTTCCGTTCTGCCGCTGCGGTCTTGAATTCGATCAGCACGCAATCGACAGGTGATGTGTGCTTTGCTCCCGCAAACTTTGGTTTCGGTTTGAAGTACCTGACCTGACCGCCGAGTTCAAGCGCGCGATGAAACCACCGCGCATTCGTCCGTGCCGGCACAAGGAAAACGGCGAGATTCGCAGCCGGCGCCAGTTCGAGGAACGGCGCGATGTTCGACCAGGGCGGATTGCAGAACACCCGCTCGCCGTTCCACGGCCGCGGATCTTCGGCTGTAGAGGCGTTCGGCAGCAGCCCATTGCCGGGCTCGCTCGCGCCGTCCAGCGTGAATGCATACTCGGCGTTCAACTGATCGAATAGCGCGCGCGGCGTGCCCCAATTTTGCCGGCGTTCCTTTCCGTACCATTCGACGTATGCGGTCACTTCGCACCATCCTTCGCTGAGTTCTCAATCTCGGACGATGGGTTGTCATAAAATCTGATCCGCTTCGCCTGCTCGGCGTGGCACAGAGCGATAATTCGGTGCGCGACTCTCTTTCCGCTTCGAGTTTGTGGTGCGCACGGTCCTTCTAGAATGCAAACCACCGTACCGAACACGTATAACTCGGCAAGCTCTTTGGCTTGGGCCTCGGTTACCATGCGTTTGCGGCTCACCGCGACACCTCCTTCGCTGAGTTCTCGGCGACGGGGACGGCGGCAAGTGGCAACATGTCGACGAAGATCATCATCGCCGTTGTCTCATCGCCAAACCCCGTCTGACGAGCCAGCCTCAGCACTTCTGTGCCTTTCCGAGCTGCGGCGTCAGTTACGGCATTGAGTGCAACGAGAACATGACCATCTGGAACACCCTGCGCGCCAGCGGCTTCCGAAACCTGCACTGCTACCGCAGCGTTTGCGTTGGCAATAGCTTCCAGTTCGGCGATACGCTTCTTTTGTTCAGCCGTAACATATTCAGCATCGGAATAAGTTTTCTCCCATTGCTGGTTTCCTGCTTCCAATTCGGCGATGCATTGCTCGGCTTTCTCTACTTTCGCATTCCAGATTTCTTCAAACGCCGTTTGTTCCTGTTTCAAATCAGAAACAAGCTGAATAAGATTTTCGTTCTCCGCGCGCAATTCTTCGCATCGATTGCCTAAAACGATAGATTGTTCAAGTCGTCTTTGACTCTCCGCGCGCAACTCGGCGATTTCATCGAACCGCTTCTGGCAAAGCTCATCCAGCGCGGCTTCGCGGGCGATGGCGGCTGCAATGGCCTGCTTGAAATGGTCGACCGTACTGCGCGCAAGCGAACAATCCAGCGTGTCATAGACTTCCTGCAATGTGTACTCGCTCATGGCTGTTTCTCCGCTGTAACATCGACTTCGGCCGCCAATTGGCGATCGGCCCAATGCACAAATAGTTCTTCCCCAAGACGCCGACAACGCACGCCAGCTTTTCGGTATGCCTTCACTCTGTCACTGCTCGGAAAACTCATCCATGCGGGGTACTTCACTCCGTTGAACGTGCGATAACAGTCAATCGCGTCGTTGCAACCGTATTTGTTTTTCGTCCCGGACATAGCTAGGTACCCTCCGCGCTCACGATCAGTGATTCAAGTTCGTCAATCCCTGAAAAATATCGTTTAGATGCTATCCGATCTACCAACTCCCTCAGCTTCGACACCGGAACGGATGGCTCGGGCTGCGCTTGCTGAATCGAATCGACCACGCGAACGAAATCCTCGAAGCGGATGTAGGGAAACTTCCCTTCTTCCTCGAAATCGAACTCGTAGACACTGGCATTGTTCGCCTTGAGCAGATCAATAATGCGATTAGGAGCGCCAACATTCTGAACTATCGTGAACCCCTCGGGCTGCGCAGCAAGCATCGGAGCGACAGCTTTGATCGCGACTTCTGCATCAACCTTCCAAAGATTCCGAGAAGTTTCTGATAGATCGCGCCAAGGCAATAGGCTATCGGGATCAATTAAGAAAGCGGCATCGGCCATCGCCTTTGCAGCCCGCTCAATCAATTCCTCCGTCACACCCTTTCCCGCCGCTTGCTTGAGCGCGGCGAGTTCGCGGATTGAGAACACGGCATCGAGAATATCTCTGCCGTCGTGCTCGTCTATCGTTTCGCTTTCCAAACGATCCGCCAGCGCCAGCAATTCGGTTGCGGTGAGAAAGGTCATGCTTCAGGCTCCATCGGAGCCGCAAAGGTCATCTTTTCTAGCTTCGCGATTTGCTTCTTTAACGAAGCAATTTTTTTCAAGCGTGATTCTTCTGCGGCGTAAATTGCGGCTTCGGCTGAGGTATGCGCATCCATCCCGACCTTAAAGGCTGTGAAGGACATGAATTTTCCTTTCGGAAAAACATAACCACCGTCATTCGGTGACTCGCATTCGTGACACGTAATTTCGCCGCTCAGCGCGTATTTGCTGATCCAAATTTTCACTTGACATCCTCCACCCGTTCCCGCCGATTACCCACGCGCTTGATCCTTCCGGCCTTGCGCTCGCGCTGGATGAGACGGAAGGCAATTCCCGGCGCTCGCCATGAGGCAAAAAACTCGTGGGCAACTTTGCTAATGTCAGCCGCGGAGAACTCCCCAACCATCGCTGCCAAACACGCCCGCTCGATCTCTGGCGTTACCTCGAAACCGTGGACTTTCATGGCAGCACATTCCCTGACGGAGTGAAACGAAGCTTCTCAAGCTTTGAAATGCTCTTGCGAAGAGAAGCTATTTTGTCGCTTCGCATCTTCTCTGCACGGATAATTGCGGCTTCTTCTGTCTTGTGCCATTCACGGCCTTCTCCGTGGGCATAGCAATTACCGTAATTAACTGCGGTATCGTTCTCGAAAAGTTCTCCGTTAACAACCTCAATGCCTGATGTGAGCGCGTATTTCGTGATCCAGACTTTCATTCCATCCTCCAATTCCCTGCGTAGTTCGCATGCGCAGCCCGCGTGTACTTGTTTGGTGGCAGCGCCGAGTGCTGATCTCTCGGTTCCTGTTGGCGCTACAGCGCGGTCACGTCAGCCCGTGCATTCGCTGCCGTAGTCGTTAGAACGGAATCTCCGAATCGTCGTCGAACTGGTCCTGCGCCAGTTTCGAATTACTCGCTTGGCGCTGTGGCTTCGCGCTTTTCTCGCCGTCATCTTTGCCGCCGAGCATCTGCATTTCGTCGGCGACAATCTTGGTTGAATAGCGCTTGACGCCGTCCTTCTCGTATTCGTCGGTGCGTAGCTTGCCTTCGACATACACCTGGCGACCCTTCTTCAGGTATTCGCCGGCGATCTCGGCGAGGCGGCCGAAGAAATCGACGCGATGCCATTCGGTGCGTTCCTGCTGCTCGCCGGTTTGCTTGTCTTTCCACGGCTCGCTCGTGGCGATGCGGATCGACGTGATCGCCGTGCCCGACGGCGTGTAGCGCGTTTCCGGATCGGCGCCGAGATTACCCACGAGGATGACCTTGTTGATTCCACGACTCATGCCGCGCTCCTGTGCTGTTTTGAAATTCTTGCGATTCGAATAATCAACGTGTGGTCGCAACCAAGCGATCTAGCGATTGCCCTATAACCTTCGCCGCTGGCGATTCGTTGGGCTATCGCGCTTTCCTCTACGTCAGAAAAGCGACGCCTAGCCTGCTGTGCTCGCTTTACGTTCTGCATGCTCGCGGCTTTTGCTTTCTCGGTGAATTGCATCAGTCCGGTTCTATGGGCGTGGAATTTGTTTTCGCTATCGGTGCACCATTCAAGATTCGATAGTGAGAAGTTCAGCTTGTTTCCGTCGATATGATTGACCTGCGGCCTGTTGCATGGGTTTGGAATGTAAGCCAGAGCAAGCAGACGATGAACTGAGCACACAACAGTTTTGCCGTTAATCTTAAGCCCCACGGCTGGGTAGCCATTGCTTCCTATATACATAGCCAGTCGATGATTGAATCCGCGCTTCGCCGAATAGACGGAGCCATCCTGGTCAATGAGGAAATGAGGCGGGAAGCCAGGAATCGTTTTCATGCAGCCATTTTCATCTGTTGAAGTTCGGCCACGATTTCGTCAACTTCTTGATTTGCGACAATGCAGGCATTCTGCAGCGCCTTGATCGCCACGTCGTCGCGTTTGACGCGGACGATGGCGAGCTGCAAACCGGGCGGGAATCGCGGGTCGTAGCTCACAACATCGCAGTAGGCCCGGCGGCAAACCCAAAGCTGTCCTAAAATTTGCCACTTGTATTCGGTCGCGTGTGATCCGGTGCGCACGTAGTCCAGATGCTTCGCGAGACTGGAGGGACATTTAAACTCCGTCATGCCATCACTGCCGAGAAATCCATCGGGGCTTACGCCGACAAACGGCAATTCCGGATGAATGACGAACGGAACCTGTTCCACAAGTTCTCCGGTATGGGCCTCGTAGGCTCCGCGCGCCAACGGCTCCAATTCAGTGCCGCGACGCATGGCGTCGTTCTGGTAGCCTTCCTCTGGCGTTCCCGTAAGACGTTCCAGCGCAAGTAACGTGATCAGATTCGCGCGGCTTGTCGATGGGCCTGATTTGGTCATTGCCATCAAATCAGAGAAACGCGATCCAGTAATCTTCCCGCACCGCAGCTCGTGCCATTCTTGGCTACCTTGTATCATGGCGTTTCTCCATCAGCGATCATGGCGTCCGCCGATTGGCAGATACCCTTGAGCTGTTCGGTTTGATCGCGCGCCAATGCGCGCTTGGCGGCCGGAAACTCTTTCCAGAACACACGGAAGTGTTCGGTGCCTTTGGCTGCTGCTGCTCGGCATTCTGCAAGTGCTTCGTCACGCTCCGGGCTGTCGGCTGGCGTGGCCTGCGCCACCGCCTGCGCTGCGGGCTTCAGCGTTATAACCACTTCTTCGCGAATCTCTTCCGGCAAGTCCTCGATGTCCTGGGTAAAGATGTCTGATGCAGCCGTTACCGTAAGGATTGCATCCACAAGACCACGCTTCTTTGCCATCTTGAGAATGGTGTTGGCCATGTCGGCCGGGTTCGTACGTACTTGCTGTTTTTTCTCTACCTTGCCCTGATACTTCGAGAATTTGATGCGCCTGCGATTGTCTGGAGTGATATCGAATTCTTCGGCGCAGATCGCGCCGCGCCATGCGTACTTATCCTCCTGACTACTGCACTCGCCGATGCCAGCGCCGAGAAAATTCCCGCTGGACGAGCGCACAGCAACTTTGACGCGGTAGTGAACCTCGCCGTTCGCGCTCAAATCCTCGACTTCTGGATCGCACGCAAGGCGAAACGTGGACATCAATTTTTCCGCGCCAGGCTTGTACAGACTCTTGGTCTTTGTGCCCGGGATCGTGCCGAAATGCGTGCCCTCAATCATTGTCGAGCGCATGACATCCTGCATGAGATTCACCTGGGCGCGAACATCTGCAGCCGTAAGCGAACGGGAGCCGTATACCTCCACGGCTTGCTGTGTGAGGGGGATTACCGCATTCATGCCACCACCTCGGCCAATTGACCATTTTTGACTTGATAAAATATGTCCGGCTTGATGCCGTTCTCGCCCGGAATACCGACCGCTAGGCGCGCTCGCTTGGCTGATTCGTCGAACCAAGCGATCGCGAATGCGCCTGTTGCGCCGGCCTTGGCCTTTCCGCCGAACCCAACGAAGGCACAACCGTAGTAGCCCGTCGCAGCAGCGTGACCGTAGTTGCCCGTCGCAGCAGCGTGACCGGAGTAGCCCGTCGCAGCAGCGTGACCGGAGTCGCCCATCGCAGCAGCGTGACCGTAGTAGCCCGTCGCAGCAGCGTGACCGTAGTTGCCCGTCGCAGCAGCGTGACCGTAGTTGCCCATCGCAGCAGCGCATTCCTTCACTGCCGATGCCGTGTTGTTTTTGGCGTGATCGCGAATCCATGTAACGCCGATCTTGATCAGATCGAGCAGCTTGATTTCGGCCTTGATCGTGAGCTTGCCGGCGGCGAGCTTGCTATCCCCCTCGCCCTTGCGATCGATCTTTCCGTCAGCCTCGACGATCGCAAAAACACTGGTGTTAGGACGATAGTAGGTCAGCACGTCCAGCGGCATTTCGCAGGCGTGGAAGCCTTGCTGGCAGGCTGCAACATTGCCCTTGTGCTCGTAGGACTCACCAACTTTGTATTGGTAGTCCATGCACTTCCAATCCTTATTAAAGCCCTTGTAGGCAATAATCGGATTGCCGGCACGAACCTCCGCAGCCGGCGCCTCAGCTTTCTTCTTCTTTGCTGGACTCACGAATTTCTCCTAGAAATCTTTGCCGGGAAGCGGCCCGGCCCCGTGCTTCTGGTTCGGCGGTTTGCCGCTAAGCGGCGGTAGAAAGTTGTGGCAGCCCGTGCGTTTCCATGCGCTGCAATGCGTACTGATGAATCTCACGTTCCATCGTCTCGGGGAGGATTTCGAGCCATTCGATATGGCGCGAGAGTCGTTGGAGTGATTCGAGGACTTTTGATAGGATCGCACCGCGATTGGCGGTTGGATCGACCTTGAGCGTCGCGTCCACGTAGTGCTCGATCGCCGCAATCAAATCCTCGGCCATAGAGTCGTGAGGAACGCCGCATCCACGATCGCTTATGTCAGCGCAGTTGCATACCTCGCCTGAGTCATCGATCAGTCGACCAATCTTCATGACCTCGCTCATCGCATTGGATGCGCGGGATTCTTCTTGGGTGAGGTAGCGCCAGGTGCCGTTCATGGCTGATCTCCTGTCACCTCTGTGAGGACGGCGCACGCAATGTCGAACACCTCTTGCATAGCCTCTTTGTTGCCAGCTAATGGCGTAAGTCCAATGACGGCCACAAGCTTGTCTAGTGTTTCCAACAATTTCGGCGCTCCGGCGATCAGGCGGGCGTTGGCTTGATCTTCTTTAGATCGTTCGTCACCCGAATAGCAAATCATTGCTATGTCGCAGGTCTGCCCTTTAGCCGTGATTGTGCTGCCGAATCCGGTCACTTCCCACGGACCTGGCGTATGCGCTGCGTTCTGATTCGTGTTCATGAGAAGTACCCAATAATGGTTCCGATGACTGCTGCGTAGGTGATTAATGCGCAGGCTATGACGGCACCCGGCTTGTCTAGGAAGCGCTCGAACTTCTCCTGCGCTCGCGTCACCGCTGACTCGAACATCTCGTTGCGGGAGTGGTTCATAGTGCCTCCGTGTCGACTAGCGGCACCTTGACTGGCTGCGCTGCCATATAGGCGTCAAACTCAGCATCCGTCATGTCCGTGCAATCGGTGTGCATCGGGTTCACTTGCGACGGGTGGACCCAATCGCACGTTGCGCCGTCGCACATAAAGCGAAAGCCAACTTCGCGAAGGGTGGTCACGCGACAGCCTTTTTGCTTTCGTCGTTCGACGTCTTGCGCAGCGACTTCTTGAAGTTCAGGCCGCACAGGATTCGATAGGGGAGAGCGAAGCGATCCGTCTCGGCATCAGCAATCGCATGCTGATACCTGCGCTGACGTTCGAGATTGCGGAAGTTCTCGTAGGTGAGGACGTTCATGGCCCGTACCCCATGCCGGCATTGAGCGCGTACAGGCCGACTAAAAACGAGAACAACACGATGATCGTGATGCTGCCGGTGATGACCGCGAGGTCGATCAGGCGAGCGATCAGGAGTGGGCTGGATGTCATCGTTCTCTCCAGACTCGCGTTGGTTGGCGAGCGTTGAAGATAACTTACCCGCAGGGAATTACCTTGTCAATACCTTTAGGGAATTATTTTCGACAAGCACAAAAAAGCCGCCCGAAGGCAGCTTGAACAGGGGAGTGGAATTTTTGGCTCTAGTTGCGCAGAAACAAACCGCAGTCGAATCCGCGAACCTGCATTTTTATCACGCGATCGCTGTCGACGTCGGTTCCCGCGGAAAGGGTACAAGATGGCCCTACAAATCCTTGCGTATCACTCTGCATTGTCGTTGTACTGCTATATGGTGTATTGCCAACATACCCTTGCGTATTGGCGGTATACGTTGGGGTATGTGAGCCTGCCGTGATCTGCACCCAGTAGTAAACATTATGCCCGTACTGGACTTCCGTTCTTGCCGGCTGACCATAGGCGGCGACCATTTCCTGAACGGGGCGCCCCAGAAAGCGGCGCTCAACGGAGGGTTGAACTTCGTCCGGACCTTTTGGTCCTAACATCGCACAACCGCTGACCGACAACGCGAGCCAGATTGCAGTCATGAGTTTCCGGTTCATGGCATTTAGCATCTTAGTTTTTGAGATAGGGTAGTGCTGCAATACCGGCACAATCATGAGGGGCAGTCATGACCAATTTTGACCATTCCAATCCGGAATTTCTCGCCTTCATTTCCCGCGAGAACCGGCGATCTTTGCGGGAGCGGGGGAAACTTCCGCTGTATGATGACCTTGTCCAGCGATTTTCAGCACAGAGGCCAGCAAGCCTGCGCGGGTTGAAAAAGATTCTTCTCTCGCCCGAGCGCGAAGATGGCCAACAAAAGCCGCGCCTGCGGCTGGTAAGTTCTCGCTGACTGATTTCACCAGGCTCTCCATCGTCATCTGCAGCGCGAGAATGTCATTGTCGCGCTGCTCTGCGGCCGTAGGTTGCAATCCGCGCTCAGGCGCTGCATGCAGATCGCCAACCGGCAGGCCCGCGTTTGGAAAAGCCTCGACCACGGCCTCCATGATCTTGTCGCCGATGCCTTTGGCATTCGGCTTCCCTTTCGGGAACAACATCCGATTGACGTAGGAATCGGATTTGCGGATACGGCGAGCAAATTCAGCTAAGTTGCCGCCGCATTCGCGGTCGATGATTCCGCGCACCCAGGCTTGTCTGGCTTCCAATTTGGTCATCCTCGCATCATCCAGAATG
>Ga0105239_10005298_pt1 | contig 15155 bp, 12 predicted proteins | sample KBSC44metaG_FD_92761 | JGI IMG/M metagenome (GOLD analysis project Ga0105239, IMG submission 92761) | Corn rhizosphere microbial communities from Kellogg Biological Station, Michigan, USA - KBS C4-4 metaG | ecosystem: Host-associated > Plants > Roots > Rhizosphere > Soil | place: Michigan, USA...
CCAAATCGTACATTTAGACGGACTGAGCTTTACACGCGCCTGGTGCATGAAAGGTATTGCAAGTCAATTACCCAAAGGCCATAAATGGAAACAACTTTTTGAAAATAAAGCCAATGAATTTCTAACAAAAACGTTGCCCAATGTATCTACCGAAAATTATGGTGGTGGCCATTGGCTCGCTTCATTTGCGGTGTATGCAATGGAGTAGATAGATGAGTCGGACTTCGCGCAGCAATGAAAAAGTTCAGATATTAAGATTTGAAAAATGGAGTGTAATAATATTTCATAAAAATTAGAAATAGAAAGAAATATCTTACAAACAACAGTGAGTCGACATGAAAATTGCCCACTGTTGTTTTAATACGTTCTTTTAAGATGTAACGACATCCCACATAACACTCATTTCTCTGAGACTATAACCAAATCCTTCGTAATACTCCCATCCGGTTGATGATAATCTTTGCGTTCAACAAGATCAACCTTAAAGCCCTTTTTCTCCATAGCTTCCACTAAATAACCGGCTTCATGATAATGTACATAAAGCTCATCGCCATTACTGCTTTTTTGATATCCGGATTTGCTGTAATCGTCTTCCATCGTGCTTATGTATAATACACCGTTTGGTTTCAGAATATCGTAAGCATCCGCTATCAATTGTATCACTTCTTCTTTGGAAAGGTAGGGTAGGCAAAAGCCACACATAATGGCGTCAAACTTTTCTTGCAGCTCCTTAATTTTTTTACAATCCAAAAGCATAATTCGTGTTTCCGGATTATTCATCTTTGCAATCTGCAGCATATTGGGCGCAAGATCTGTTGCCAATATATCAAGGTCAGGCCTTTTGTCTAATAAATAACGAGTTACATTTCCCGGGCCGCAGGCAATCTCCAGCACTTTTGCATGACGGTTGGTTATTTTGTTACAGAAGAAATCAAACGTATCGGCATACAAATCCACATTCATATACTTACGCTCATAACTCGAAGCATATTTATTAAATACGGCTACGGCTTGCTCTGTTTTGTTCATCGTATTATTTTTTTGCTGGCTGATAATTCATTTGAAAGTTACCAAACTATTTTTATCCCTGCAACCAGGTTTAAAACATCTCTTACCTCGATACTGATAGATCCATAAAATATTTTTATTTTGTAAGTAAATGAACGTTTACTTATTTTGCATTGTCAGTTACAGTTAATCTGTTTTCATCAAAGTGTATTAAGTATATCCAACATTATTTTTATGAGGCCGAAAAACATAGAAAAAGAAAACGCCATCAAATCTATCGCCCTGCAAATGATTGCTGAAGAAGGTCTGGAAAATTTCAGTATGCAGAAACTGGCCAAGGCGGCCAATATCTCACCGCGCACCATTTATCTTAAATATGAAAACAAAGATGACCTTCTTATAAAATTATACATTGAAGAAGTGCTTGGTGCTTACGAAAAGGCCATTCTACAGGACTTTTCAGAAGATACGCCATTCGCCGAAGGCGTGAAAAAATTATGGCAAAATGGTTATCGGTACCTGAAAAATAATAAACATCATTTCGCTTTGATACAACATGGAAAAGCATCTCCATTTTTGAATCGGGCTTTTCAACAAGCCAATATTACAGAGGGTCAATTTTTCAGTCCTATTCCCGCTTTTTTTAAACGACATGCTGCTACGGGCCTCATTCCCAAACTACCGTTTGATATATACAGGGCAATGATGTTTGCTCCGTTGTTAGATCTGGTAAATGAATATTTTGACTACGAGCAAAGACCAAAACAAATCATCACAGAAAAAATAATAATAACCTGTTGCGACATGGTAATAAAAAGCATGTTGAACGCTTAAATAAATAAAAATGAATACCATCAAAAATAAAAAGATAGCCATTATTGGTGGAGGCCCCGGCGGACTGACCCTGGCCAGAATTTTACAAATGAACGGAGCCAATGTAACTGTTTACGAAAGAGATGCCCATAAAGATGCAAGAACAAAAGGCGCCACGCTCGATCTCCATGAAGAATCGGGCCTGAAAGCTTTACGGGCAGCGGGTTTGATGGAGGCCTTTGAAAAAAATTACAGGCCGGGAGCCGACAGAATGAGCATCATCAATAAAGATGGTGTTGTTATTATGGAAGATGATGTGGATAAAGCCGCAGACCGAAGCAGGCCGGAAATAGACCGGGGCCCCTTACAGCAAATGTTGCTGGATTCTTTATTGCCCGAAACCGTTCTATGGGATAAACATTTCGTTGCCATGGAACCCGAAAATGAAGGTTGGAAAATAGCATTTAAATCGGGCGAAAAAATCTTCGCAGATATTGTTATTGCTGCCGACGGTGCCAATTCAAAGCTGCGTCCTTATATTACTGATATCAAACCTTTTTATTCTGGTGTAACTGCCGTGGAAGGCGTTGTATACAACGCAGAAAAGAATGCTCCGAAAATTTCAGCGCTTTTAAAAGGTGGTAAAATATTTGCTTTCGGCAATACGCAATCACTCATCGTAAGTTCTAAAGGAGATGGAAGCCTGGTGTTTTATCCGGGATTTAAAAAAGGCGAAAACTGGATGCGCGAATGCGGCATAGATTTTTCAAATAAAGAAGCCGTTACAACTTGGTTTAAGGAAGAATATAAAGGTTGGGACACTGTTTGGCTGGAACTATTTGAAAACGCTGGTTCTTCTTTCGTGCCGCGCCCACAATATTGCATGCCTTTTGATCAAACCTGGAAAGCGTTGCCAAACCTAACCATGCTGGGTGACGCTGCACATTTAATGCCTCCATACGCCGGCGAAGGTGTAAATATGGCCATGCTCGATGCTTTAGAGTTAGGCGAATCTTTACTCAACGAAAACTTCTCTTCTACACTTGAAGCCATTACGTCGTACGAAAATGAGATGCGAAAAAGGGCTTCTGAAACCGCTCAAATGACAATGTTATCTACGGACGCCTTACATTCTGATGGAGCAATTGACTTTATGATGCAGATCGTTAACCACGATTAAAGGATTGCAAATCGCCTTCGATTAAACTACATAGATACATAGGAAAAGCTGTATTAATGAGTGGAAAACTATTGTTTCATAGCTATGTCACCATTCATTGCCTATGTAATTGCTCACTCGATTTTCACTTTATAATTTTCCTATGTGTCTATGTGGCTTTAAATAATTTTTTCTACTTCAAATATATCTCGTGAATAAAATAAGTTTTCCGCGCGGTGAAATTTCATTACCGGCAATTGCTGCGCCGAAGGCGCGAAAAATTTTTTATTTTGGAACCGCTGCTAACAACCGTTGTGTATAAGCCTGCTTGGGATGGGACAAAATATTTTCTGTATCTCCTTGCTCAACTATGTTACCTTTTTGCATGACCATAATACGGTTACTCACACGTTTTACAACATTTAAATCGTGGGTAATAAAAAGATAAGTAAGGTCTTTTTCTCGTTGCAGCTCCGACAATAATTCCAATATCTGTTCCTGAATATGGATATCTAATGCAGCCACACTTTCATCACAAATAATCAGCTTAGGTTGAACCGCTAAAGCCCGGGCAATACAAATACGTTGCCGCTGTCCGCCGGAAAATTCGTGGGGATATTTTTGGGCTGCAGAGTGGGGTAGTTGTACCATTTCCAACAATTGTTCCACATGTTTATCCACATTTTTAGCATTTGCCAGGCCATGTATGAGCATGGGTTCGCCTAAAGCGGTTCCAATCTTCATTCTTTGATTCAACGAAGCGTATGGATCCTGAAAAATGATTTGAATATCTTTTCTAAGCCTTCTCCATTCAGAGGCAGAAAATTTGGTAATATTTTGATTTTCAAATAATATGTTTCCCGACGTGGGCTGTTGCAAACCTAAAATTGTTTTACTGAGCGTACTTTTTCCACATCCCGATTCACCTACTAAACCTAAAGTCTCGCCCTTAAATAATTCGAAGCTTACTTTGTTTACCGCCGTTACAAACGAAGTAGTTTTATCCAGCCAGTTAACATTTTGTGGATAAAGCACCTCCAGGTTTTCCACTTTCAATATTGGCTCAACTTCTCCGGGATGAATATCTCCCTTCAACACTTTCTCTTTCAATTGTGGAAAACCACTCTTCAACACTTTTCCTTTTTCCAATACCAGAAAATTGTTGGTAATAGTTCTCGCCAAAGCAATATCGTGTGTAATAAAAAGCATGGCGGTATTAAATTCCATTTGCAGCTCTTTCATCAGCTGCACAATTTCCTTTTGAACCGTTACATCTAAAGCTGTAGTAGGTTCGTCGGCAATTAAAAGGCTGGGATAATTGCACATGGCCATGGCGATCATCACTCTCTGTTTCTGCCCGCCCGACAATTGATGTGGATAACGTTTTAATAACTGCTCCGGATCAGGAAGCTTTACTTTTTCAAACCATGAAATAGCTTTTTGCCTCGCCTCTTTTGTGGATAGTTTCTGATGAGTTTGTATGCTTTCTATGAGCTGATATCCGCAAGTCTTTACGGGATTAAGCGCCGTCATCGGTTCCTGAAATATCATCCCTATTTTATTGCCACGCACTTGAAACCATTGCTCAGCAAGCATTCCAACTAATTCTTCGCTTTCGTTTAATTGAATGGAGCCTGTTACTGTGGCATTTTTGGGCAGCAATCCCATTAAAGCCAGCGATGTAAGCGATTTGCCGGAACCGCTTTGGCCTATCAGAGCAAGCGTTTGGCCGGCTGCAATTTCAAACGAAACGTTCTGCACAGCCTGAAATGGCTGCGGCCCGGCAAATTGTATGCTGAGGCTTTTTACGTTTACGATTGTTTTGCTTTCTACCGACATGGATTCAAAAGTAAATCCTTTTGCCGATGAAAAGTGCATTTTCAGTTGGAGGCAATTTTTGAGTAATCCACACTCTTAATTTTAATAAATTATCTTTTTATAAAAGAAGATTACTACTATTAGGAGTGTTAATATGGGGACAACTCTTTTTATTACACATTGACTTTTACCGATTTATAGACTAATCCTCCATTTACTCACATTTCATTTTTGGCTGTAACCCTTGGTAGAAATGGGTTTTAAAAAGTTATCCCACTTTTTGGCGTTATTGTGAATAGAATAACTTTTGGATGTAAACAATAGGGATAACCTATTAACTTAGTATGAAATTTACGTGAACAATTTTTTAACAGCGCTGGTCGAAAATACTTTTAAGATTTATTAACGATGTTGTTATCAAAATTTAACGGCTTACTCCCAACATTTTCCTCGTGTTTGTGAATAAATATCTGACCAATTGAGGCAAATATTTTTCTTGTTGTTTTTTGCTTCGAATGCACAATTGAAAGGCTGTTTTTGTGCGTTAGTATGTTAATAGCTGTTGATAACCTTTTTTCACTTTATTTAATTGATATTTATTTATTTGAACATTATTTTTTATTTTAAAATGAATAAGTCTTTTTTGCTGAATTAAGAATAAGGCAAAAAAATAAGTCAAGTTTCGAAAAACCTGACTTATTTACTAATCTATAAAAGGTGATTTGTTATTTTCCTTTTGACATCGTCCATTTTGCAACAGCAGGTGCCAGATCCTTTTGAGATTTTGTTCCCACAAAAACACCAATGTGTCCACCAGGAAAAGGAATTTCTTGTTTATCAGATGTTCCTATTTTCGACATTACTGCTTTTGAGCTTTCATTAGGTATAATGGCATCGCCGGTGGCATAAACGTTCAAATATGGAATGGTCATATTTTTAAGATCTATTTTCTTGCCGCCCAATGTCATTTCACCTTTGATCAATAAATTGCTCTGAAACAAATCTTTAATGTATTTACGGTACATCTCACCAGCAATAGCCGGTAAATCTGCTTTCCATTGTTCCATTCTTAAAAAATTCAGCAATTTGTCTTCATCTTCCAACGAATCCATTACACCAATGTATTTACTGATGTTCATAGATGGTTTTAAGTAGCCAAAAGCGGAGTCTACCATTTCGCCTGAAATAGTACCTACATTATCCACCATAGTATCCACATCGATGTGTTTGGCCCATTTAAAAAGCATATTATCGTTATCACCAAAGTCGAATGGAGCTACGTAAGTCACTAATGACTGTAATTTTTCCGGATAACGGCTGGCATATATCATAGAGTAAGTGCCTGCCTGGCAAATACCTTGTTTGTGTATTTTGGGAACCTTGTGCGTTTTGCGGATGAAATCTACAGCGTCGTTCATATAGCCGTCTATATAATCTTCCATAGTAAGATATTTATCGGCTTGTGTTGGGTATCCCCAATCCATGATGTAAATATCCAGGCCTTCTTCCAAAAGCTTCTTCATCAGGCTTCTGTCGGGCTGAAGATCCAAAACGTCGTGTCTGTTTAACATTGCAAATGATACCAGAACCGGAATTTTGCATGTGGCAGGTGTTTCTCTCACATAATGATAAAGCTTTACTTTATCACGTTGCCAAACCAATTCTTTTGCTGTTGTAGCAACATCTATAGATTTTATGTTCTGTAGTGTTTCGTAACCCTTTACTAGTTTTTGAGATGTGGTTGAAAGTTCTTCCAACAATCCGAGAGCGTTCAATGTCATGGGAATAATAATTGATTTTTATCTACAGCCGCGAAATTAGTTCAATTTCTTCATATATAAAATGGCCAACGATCGTTGGCCATTAATTTATTACTATTTTTTGAATTTTTCTCTATTTAAGACTCAGTTTTTTTTCGTTGTCTTCTTTTAAAAGGTAAGTAACGCGATTATAGTCGCCATTAGCTTCTTCTTCATTCTGATACAGGCTGATATAACCGTTTCCTAAATTTTTCACAACAAATGGCGTATCTCCAAATGATACAGCATTTTTATCAATCAAGGTATAAGATAGAGAATCATATGATCCTTTGAAATACATATACGCAATTCCGTTGTCAGAAAAAACGATGTAATCACCTTCGTTACTTACGGTATCTATATCCGTTCCTTCTTTATCGTGGCTGGCAAAAGCCTGATATTTTAGAAAATATTTGTTTCCTTTTAACAGAACATTTTGCGAAACCGCAGGAGTTAATTTGGATTCCTGATTGCCTTTTGCGTTGGCTGCAGAGAACATTATCATAAGTGCGATCGTAAATGTGGTTAGCTTGTACATATAGATTCTAATTTTAGGTTTAAATGGTTTTATAAAGGTAAAACAAAAACCATGCCAATTTCGAATCCCATAGACTGTGCTTGTTACTTACCAGTCTGCTCTATATTTATGTTTATTTGCATCAATTTGAGTCCTGATGTAACCATTCAATATTTCGTAATCTATAAGTTTATTGTTCTTTGAGATATTTGCCTGATACAATTTGTTATTCATAAAATCAACTGTGAGAATGTTGTGTTTCAGAATAATGTTTTTTACTTCTTCCCAAGGTGCATTAGAATGTCTTCCCAATCCGGGAATATGAATGCCATTTTCATTGAATGAAACTACTTTATCTTTTTTATGGTTTTGCTCAAAGAAATAAGCCAGTATAATTCCTGTTAATGCAGTAGCGGAATAAGCTAATGGTAAATACCACTGTTTTACGCCGGCATAAATAAGAATAATAAGAAGCGCCAGGATTTCTACTATCCTCAATATGGAGTTGGCTTTTGTTTGAATTACTTTTCTATTGAAAAAAATGCAGGTAATTACGATAAGCAATCCTAATAAGGCATAACCTAATCCAACATAATTTAGAAATTGAAGTTCGGTTTGTTTCACTGAGTTTGGAACCAACCAGGTAACCATACCAATTCCGATTAAAAGAAAACCAACCATGAGGTGCATTCCTGTGATCTGATTTCTTTTGAGTTGCCTGCCTTCTAAAAGTATTTGATGCATCTTTATTATTTATGGTAAAATGAAAAACGCTTTTGCCATTTATAAAAATCTGAATTTAAAAGATTTCCAGGAAATGACAAAAGCGTGGGAATAATATAGAAACCGGTATTTTAGTTAGAACCTACTAAATGGTTGCACATTTTGTATAGTGCTCTGGCACCTACAATCGGATCGATACAATCGTGGCCGTGCGAACCTGAGGAAACTTCGTTTAAATCGAAACCGATAATTTCTCTGCCCGATTGTTTTACTTTACTGAAAAGGTAGAATATCTGATCCAGTTCAAATCCGCCGGGAACAGGTGTACCGGTATTCGGACAAAGTTTTGGATCTAAACCATCTATATCAAAACTGATATAAACTTTTTGAGGTAGTGCATTTACTATTTCTTCAACAATGTTTTTCCAGTGAACACCTTCGTATTGTTGTACTTTAATATCACGATCAAAAAAGGTTTTGATTCTTTCAGGATTTTCGTTGATGATATTTAGTTCTTCATCGCAATAATCTCTGATGCCCACTTGTACCAATTTGCTTACCTGCGGAATGTCTTTCAGAACATTGTACATAATAGAGGCGTGTGAATAAGTAAAGCCTTCGTAAGCTTCGCGAAGATCGGCATGTGCATCTATTTGTAAAATACCAAACGATTCATGCTTTTTACCAAGCGCTTTGATATAGCCTAAAGGTGTGCTGTGATCTCCACCGATGAGGGCTACTTTTTTGCCCATTTTCAAATAATGTTCGGTAAGGTTGTGTATCCAGTCGTACATCATTTTACCGCCGTCGTTTACTTCCTGTAGTTTAGTAACTAACTGTTTGCTGCATTGAACAGGATTGCCTTCCGATAAACAACCAATGATCAATTCGGCACAGCTGCGCAAATAATCACTTTTGTTTCTGATGTTCTTATCGTAAGGCAACATGAAGAAACCCTTTTTCCAAACATCCTGAAATTCCGGATCGTAAAGATCTACTTGCATGGAAGCGTCGAATATTTGTTCAGGTCCTCTTGATGTTCCGGGTCTGTAGCTTACGGTTACTTCCCAGGGAACGGGGATTAATATAAGGTCTGATTCTTCTTCTGAGAAAGGAAGACCGAAGATATTGTTAGATACTAATCCCGGAGAATTCGGGTCGAAGTTGTCTAATGCGTTTGAAGACATTATTTGTTATCTTTTTTATGGGCGGCAAAGATACATAAAATGTAATAGGTGTCCCAACATTGTGGACACCTATTATATGAAGACTGTATTATGTTTACCTATACTTTAAAACCTGTAACCAATGCCTGTTTGTACACCATATGAAATAGCATTTCCTTCAAAAGCTTTTCTCTCATTAAAGTCGGAAAATACTTTTTGTCTCTTTAGCCCTGTGTTGCATTGAACATTCAAATAGAGATGTTTGCTGAGATTTACATTGCCGCCAATGCCGGTGCTGATACAATAAGCAAAGGTTGTTTTGCTTTCTTCAAAGTTCATCCATTCAAAACTAACATAGTCGCCCGAAGCCGTATTCTTTCTATCGAGGTAGGTATTGGAAATAGCCAGAGGGATAAATAGTGACCATTTATTTTTCTGAATGAAATGATACTTAGCTGTGATAGTTAAATTGTATGCGGTGTAAGATGACTTGAAACCTGTCAAATCATAGTCTATATAATTTTGATTCTGTTTTGTGAGGCCCAAACCAGCTTCCAATTCTATTTTCTTAGAAATCTTTCTGTTTACAAATACCTGGTTGGTAAATGCAATCTTGTTTAAATTTACGTTCATGGTTCCCAACCCCGCCTGATATCCTGCCGACCATTTGCTTTGCTTATTGCTTTGTGCATTCGCAAACAGCGTTGCCATAGTTAAAGATATAAAGGTCAAGAGCGTTGCTTTGGTGATTGTTTTCATTTAGATAATGGTTTAGTGTGTTGTTCAGAAAAAATTGTTCCACGTGGAACAGAGTAATTGTCCAAGCGTTTCAGAACACTAATATATTTAAATCTATTGACAAATGCAAGCGCTGCTTTGTTCCACGTGAAACATTAAAAACGCATAGTAGTACCCATATTGAAACCTATATTTGAAACCACCGCGTTGCTTGATGAATTAAGGAGGATAGAGTAGAAGGGTTGATCTGTAAGTTTTACTTTGCTGCTTAGATTGTAATAAGCAGATATCGCTGCAATGCCGCTGGGTGCATCTACTGTAAACACACTCTGATCAATGTAAGAAAAGATACCTAAGCCGGCACCACCATATAATTCAAACTGCTTTGTATTTAGAACCTTGTAACTGATGATGCTATTTAGGTTAAAAGCAAGTTCTCGAATAGCTATTTCCGTACCTGGTGGAACGTAATATGGACTGATGTCTTTGTTGAAAGTGGCGTGTGTAATGTTTGCTTCCAGTAGAAAATGTTTTCCAATGTTCCAATTGGTTAGTATTTATTGACTCCAGCTCAGGGCATTTTCGTTGTTTTGTGTATGATAAAAGCCTCTTTGTTTCATTTCGTAATTAACTCCCGTTCGTAAGCCGATGCTAAATTGTGCATGTAGATGCGTGGATGATAGAATAAGAAACAGAATACTACCAAATGTAGTTGCCATTTTTCTAAGGTTCATAGTGAATATGTTTTGCTACTGAAACGTAATTAGTAGTTTAATTAATATTTTAAAAGCACCGTTTTATAGGGCTATAGAGATGCCCGCATTGTATTTATGTCTATGCCTTAATCTTTGTACCTTTGCAACCGTTGTATTAAAGCACAACGCAGATAATAGAATGTTTCCAGAATACGATGTTATAGTAGTAGGTGCAGGCCATGCAGGATGTGAGGCTGCTGCTGCTGCTGCAAATATGGGTAGTAAAACTTTATTGGTTACCATGAACATGCAAACCATTGCACAAATGAGTTGCAACCCTGCTATGGGTGGTATTGGCAAAGGTCAGATAGTAAGGGAGATTGATGCCATGGGTGGTTACAGCGGCATTGTGAGCGACAAAAGCATGATTCAATTCAGGATGCTGAACAAGAGTAAAGGCCCTGCTATGTGGAGCCCACGCACACAAAACGACCGTCATTTGTTTGCAGCTACCTGGAGAGAGATGCTGGAACAAACACCGAATCTGGATTTCTGGCAGGATATGGTAAAGGGTCTCATTGTTTCACGTGGAACAGTGGAAGGAATTGTAACCGGAATGGGGCAGGAGATAAGAGGAAAAGCCGTAGTGTTAACCAATGGTACCTTTTTAAATGGAGTAATTCACGTTGGTGAGAAACAATTTGGAGGTGGCAGAATGGGTGAAAAAGGTGCTACCGGAATCACTGAACAATTGGTAGAACTAGGTTTTGAAAGCGACAGACTGAAAACAGGAACACCACCACGCATTGATGGAAGGAGCCTTGATTATTCTAAAATGGAGATTCAGGATGGTGATGAGGAAATTGTTGGCTTCTCTTATTTGAACGTAGATCGTATTCAGCCAAAGCAACAAAGAAACTGTTGGATCACTTATACTTCGCAAGAAGTACACGATGTTTTGAAAACAGGATTCGACAGAAGCCCTATGTATCAAGGTCGAATTCAGGGAAGTGGCCCAAGATATTGCCCTAGTATCGAAGATAAAATCAATCGTTTTGCAGATAAAGACCGCCATCAATTGTTTGTAGAACCCGAAGGATGGAATACAGTGGAAATTTATGTGAACGGATTTTCAACCTCTTTACCGGAACAGGTGCAATATGATGCTTTAAAAAAAGTGCCTGGTTTCGAAAATTGTAAATTCTTCCGTCCGGGTTATGCCATCGAATACGATTACTTTCCGCCAACACAATTGAAATTTACGCTGGAAACCAAATTGGTAAACAACCTGTTTTTTGCCGGCCAGATAAATGGAACTACGGGTTATGAAGAAGCAGCTTGTCAGGGTTTGATTGCCGGAATCAATGCACACCAAAATGTTGCCGGAAAAGAACCGTTTGTTTTGAAAAGAAATGACGCATACATTGGAGTGTTGATCGACGATTTGATTAATAAAGGAACCGACGAACCTTATCGCATGTTTACCAGTCGCGCCGAATTTAGAACTTTGATGCGACAAGACAATGCCGATATGCGCCTCACCGAAATCAGTTACAACATGGGATTGGCAAAAGAAGACCGCATGGAACTGGTAAGACAAAAAATAGTACGTGTCAATGAAATCAAAGATATTTTAGCGAAATCGACTGTTGAACCAGAAGAAATCAATGAATTTTTAGAAAATAAGGGTACTTCAGTGCTAAAAGAGCGCCAAAAAGTGGGCAAAATACTCTTAAGGCCTGATATTGACTTAAAAGAATTGATGCTGTATATTCCCTCGATACAAGAAAATCTGAAAGGCTTTAAACCGGAAGAATTAGAGCAAGCCGAGATACAAGTGAAATACGATACTTACATCGAAAAGGAAAAAGAAATGGTGCAAAGAATGAGCGCGATGGAAGATTTGAAAATTCCTGAAAACTTCAACTTCGAAAAGTTACAGGCATTGAGTACCGAAGCTCGTCAAAAGTTAACAAGAATCCGTCCGCACACTTTAGGGCAGGCAAGTAGAATTTCGGGAGTGAACCCCAGCGACATTCAGATTTTGTTGGTGTATATGGGAAGGTAAATTTTTAAGTCAAAAATAAAAATCAAAAAGGGCAAACTTTGAAAACGAAGTTTGTCCTTTTTTGTTGAAGACTTTTTATTATTATTTAATGAAGGAGAAGTAATATGATGGGCTAGAAAGGCGTTATTTAAATTCCTCATTTTTTTTAAAAATCATCTTAAACAACCTTCACGTGAAATTACAGGTACTATTCCTTTTACTATTTTCAACCGTTTCTTTTTTCAGTTGCGATTACCGTTGCAGAGATAATGAACTCAAACTGGCTTTTGTAAATTTCGATTCAGCCGACATCAATACCATTTTGGTAAGACGATATCAGCCAGATAATACTTTTCAGAATCCCATAGACACTATTTTAATAACTCGAAATAATGGTCGTTATATGTTTACTCTGGTAAGCGATACGACCATTATTTTTAGAAATAGCAGCGACGATTCTCTTCAGATTGTAAGCGGTTACGATTGGGAATTTTATCTTCCGACAGCAAACAAAACCATTCGCATTTCAGACGTTTTAATCAAACCGGGAAAAGGAGAACACGGCTGCAGAAATCCGATTACTTCTTTTAATCAGGATAGCAATATTATTGCGCCCAACCGGATTTCAACCGGAGAATTTTGGACAGAAGGCTACCGAATAAATATAACAAAATGAAGCTATTGCGGCACTTAGTCAGGTAGATTGCTGTGGAATTTTATCAGATTTCTTTTTATCCTATTAAGATTGCTGCTTTATTTAAAGACGCTGCCTTTATGTTTATTAACCTTTCGGCAGCCAACTAATTATCATTAAATATGTGTCTTATACTACATAAAACAAGACACAATGCAATATAATTTTAAAAAACAAAGTCTATTGGCGTCGTTTATAACGCTTTCTGTAATTGTAAATGCACAATTTAGCGTTGATAATATGCAGAAAGTTCGTTTTGATCGAAATAATGCAACCGATAAGATTTGTGATATGCATTTGGCTGATTTTAATGGAGATGGCAATATAGATGTGGTGCTGGATGGAGGTTTACCTATCAATATATCAGGTGTGACGGTGTTTAACTCAAAGCCCATATTTTTTCTGGGTGATGGAAATGGACATCTTATTCCGACTTCATCCACTTTTACACATACGGGAACAACCTCCTTTATAACAGACGTTGGCGATTATAATAGAGATGGCTATCCCGACCTATTGGTAACAGAGTTTTGGGCAAATGGTATGAGGTTATATAAAGGCTCGGCCGGATTAAATTTTACACTGGCTCAAACGCTGCCTACCGGCACACACGGAGCCAAAGGTAAATTTGAAGATATGGATGGCGATGGTGATTTGGATATTGTAAATATAAGCTCAGGTTCGGCCTCTTTAATTCAATTTCATTTTTTTGAAAACACAGGTGCCACCTTTGCAGGAACAACTTATAATTCTATCGGAAACTCCGACGGCATGCCAACAATGTTTATTACCGATCTTAACCATGATGGAAGAAAGGACGTTTTTGGAATTAGCTACCTTAGAAAAACACTTGCTACCTGGATTCAGAATCCCGATAAAACATTTACGGTCGGAAAAGAAGACTTAAATATAAGTATGCACTCGGGAGGAAACGAATATCTGACTTATTGGTTAGACGATGCCAACGGCGATGGCTTTAATGATTTGCATTTCTATCATTTGATAACCAATCCAACATTTGGTGCCGGCGCATCGGTGGCTTATAACAGACCGATGGAACCTTATTTTGCTTCAGCTTTAGATGCTTCCGGTCCTCCCGATGGAAATTATCTCTTTTCGGCCAAGCAAACATTGATTGCCGAAGATCTTGATAAAGATGGAACTAAAGACATTATTATTGTAAATAGAAGGAGTTCTAATCAAGACATTCCTCAGGAAATAGTTATCGTAAAAGACCCGCTCAATCGTAATGGAAATTATTTGGTACAAACTTTGGATTTTGGTCTTTTTAGCCATATCGATGGGGGAAAAACAATCAGGCAAGATGGTTTTGGCATGATTTTGGCCGATTTAGACAAAGACAACGACCTGGAATTAATATCGGCCGGAGTAGATGACACATTGCGCATATTCAATAACGGGTTCAATATACCGCCAACAGGAATTGGTAAAATAACTTCCGGAAATTTTTTATTCAGCATTTATCCCAACCCCGCAACCGATTTTTTAAAACTGGATATTGACGAACAAATTGGCAAAAACATTGCGCAAGTAGTTATTTATGATATGCACGGAGCTTTGCTACAAACAATTGACCAGAAAAATTGGCAAAAAGGCCTGAATATTCGTCCGCTTTCTTCGGGAAATTATATGCTTTCTTTGAAAATGAAAAACGGTGAATCATTTAGTAAGATGTTCAGCAAAATGCAATAGTTGCAGAACTTGTTGAAATGTAACGTATTTAAGAATGAGGCTTCGACGAGCTTAATCAGCCCTGTAAACTGGTAGCTTTTGTTGAAGCCTCATTGTGCAAACAAAATTATTCCTCTAAAAGCATATCCAGATAATAGAACCCGGAGTCACATTTTCCATCTCCTGAATCATATTTTTTATAGACAATTTCGCCTTCTTTTATTTTCATCTTTTCTTTAAAAAAGGGTGCATCTATAACCAAGGTATGGTACTCTCCGTTTTCTCC
>Ga0105239_10005300_pt1 | contig 15146 bp, 9 predicted proteins | sample KBSC44metaG_FD_92761 | JGI IMG/M metagenome (GOLD analysis project Ga0105239, IMG submission 92761) | Corn rhizosphere microbial communities from Kellogg Biological Station, Michigan, USA - KBS C4-4 metaG | ecosystem: Host-associated > Plants > Roots > Rhizosphere > Soil | place: Michigan, USA...
ATTCATTTTCGGTAAGAATAACCTGCAAAGTGGCATCCTGTATTACCGGATTGGGATAAAGACGCAGGCTTGCTTCGTTGCCTGATGCTGATATTGCAATAACCTTTGAATAAGTGATCGATCCGTTTTTATCAACCTGCTTTATGCGATACCAGGCAGTTGCTGCAAGCGGATTATTATCGGTAAATGTGTATTGGCCGCTTGTTGCAGATGCCGGTACTATACCAATGGATGAATAATTGCGGGCATCGGGGCTTCTTTCAATAGTAAACCAGGATGCGTTCTGTTCATCAACAGGCGTCGTCCATTTGCATACAACTTTGGTGGCTATATCGTGCTGCATATTCGCTGTAAAGGAAAGAAAGTGAGCCGGCAGCACCGATGTGGTTACGGCTGTAAGATAGGACATAGGAGATCCATTAATGTTTGCAAAATCTCCACCGGCATAAACAGTACTACCATTTACGGCAATAGCATCTACATTATTGTCTGCATTGACAGCCCATATATTGGCACTACCGGAAGCAGCATCCAGCTGAGCCATATAATTTCTTGTTTGTCCGCCAATGGACGTAAATGCTCCTCCTGCATAAATAGAAGAACCATCGGTTGCAAGGGAATAAACTATACCATTCGCATTAGGGTCCCAGGAAGAAGCGAGGCCCGTACCAGCATCAATAGCGGCTATATGGTTTCTGGTGAGTACGCCTACTTTGGTAAACTGTCCGGCGGCGTATATAGTAGAACCGCTTACCAGCAGATCGTAAACAATATTGTTGGCGTTAGGGTTCCATGAAGTAGCAGTGTTTGAAGCGGAAGTGAGCGCAGCTATGCGATTACGGCCTGAGCCGCCAATGTTGCTAAATTGGCCGCCGGCATAAATAGTTGTGCCGCTTACAGCAATTGTAAAAACAGTATTATTGGCGTTGGGATTCCAGGTGGTAGCATTGCCAGTGGTAGCATCCAGTTCAGCAATGCGGTTCCTGTTTTGTCCTCCAATATTTGTAAACTGTCCGCCGGCATAAATGGTAGTACCGTTTGTTGCAAGTGTTTGAACAGTATTGTTGGCATTTGGGTCCCATGTAGTGGCGAGGCCGGTACCGGCATCAATTTGTGCAATGCTGCTCCTGGTTTGACCGCCAATAGAATTAAAAGTACCTCCGGCGTACACATACGAACCATTTACCAATATAGTATATACTGAATTATCCGCGCCGGGGTTCCACGCTGTTGCAATACCGGTAGTAGCATTCAAGGCAGCAATACGGTTCCTATTCTTACCACCAATTGAAGTGAAAGCTCCGCCGGCATATAAGACAGACCCATTAATGGTTATTACATTTACATTGCTATTGGGATTAGGGTCCCAGGAAGTAGCATTACCGCTGGCAGCATCAATTTCAGCAATATAATTTCTTGTTTGTCCGCCAATGGATGTAAAAGTTCCACCGGCATATACGGATGATCCGTTTATTGAAACGGCAGAAACGACACCATTTGCATTGGGGTTCCAGGAAGTGGCATTGCCAGTGGTTATGTCCAGCGCGGCAATAGCGTTTCTCGCTTGTCCGCCAATGGTAGTAAAGCTTCCTCCGGCATATACCAAAGACCCGTTTATAGCTATATCATAAACAATATTATCAGCATTGGGGTCCCAGGCAGTAGCGCTTCCGGTTGTTGCGTCCACTTCGGCAATCCGGTTTCTGGTGAGTACGCCCACTTTGGTAAACTGTCCACCTATATAAACGGATGATCCATTCAGGGCTATTGCATATACAATATTATTGGCATTGGGATTCCATGTAGTGGCAGTGCCTGTAGAAGCATCAATTGCGGCGATACGATTTCGTCCTTGCCCTCCAATGTTTGAAAACTGTCCGCCGGCATAAACAGTTGAACCATTTACAGCTAAAGCATAGACCGTATTATTTGAATTAGGGTCCCAGGCAGAAGCGGTTCCCGTTGTGTTATTCAATGCAGCAATGCGATGCCGGGTTTGTCCGCCTATGGTACTAAAAGTACCTCCTGCATAAACAGTTGAGCCGCTAACAGCTATCGAATAAACGATACTGTTAGCATTTGCATCCCAGCTGTTAAGGGTGCCATCTGCATTAATCCTGGCTATATTGTTTCGGGTTGCTGTTCCTACCTGCGAAAAGTTACCGCCGATATACCATCCTCCACTGCCATCGGGTACCGCCGCATATATGGGTCCATTGGGTTTGGCAAAAGAAAGATTCGGCAATCCGGTGCTGGTACTAACCGATGCGCCATAAGGCGCATCAGGGCCTACATAAGTAAAATCACCTCCAATGTACAATGTGCTGCCGTTTTGAACGATAGTTCTTACCGTACCATCGGTAACATAAAAACCTGAAACAGGTGTTTGCGCATTGACAATACGAAATAAAAAGGCCGCGAAGGCCAATAGAAGGGTAAAACGTTTTCGCATGGGAATCGTTGGATTTTAAAAACGGGTTTAATCACCATACAGCTTTCTGAATCAGCATGAAAATGCCCTCAGGCTAAAGCCGGTACGATGGAACGATCCCATAATAGGTAATACAAAATGTGAAAGGTAAACAGAAAGGAAAAGGATGGGGTATTAGGTAAATAACAAGATATTAAATATTTTCTTAATTACAAATAAGCGTTTTCTATTATTGTAACTTTAAACAAAACACATTCTTATGAGCGCACCCACATTCGGTACTGAATATGCAAAAGAGCTACAGGCAGAAGCAAGAGCCACCCACAACTGCCTGGAGCGCATATCAGAAAAACTGTTTGATTATAAACCCCATGAAAAATCCATGACACTGGGATATTTGTCGATGCTGGTAGCTGAAATTCCCAAATGGATCACCGTTATGATTGAAGATGCTGAAATTGACTTTGCTACCTTTCAGCACTTCAAGCCTAAGAACACGGCAGAGCTGGTAAACCATTTTGATGAGAATGTACAAGGGGCCATCAAAGCCCTGCAAAAAGTGTCTGATGAAGCACTGAATGAAACTTTTTATTTAAAACATAACGGACAGGTGATTTTCAGTTCACCCAAAAAACAAAATATTGAAATGACGGTTAATCACATGGTGCATCATCGCGGCCAACTGACCGTATACATGCGTCTGAATAATATTCCTGTTCCGTCTATTTATGGCCCGTCGGCAGATGATAAAGGGTTTTGATAAAAGTCCGGAAGAAGAATTTTCCGGCTTATTTCGTTGCCGCATAGATCGATACCGGATAATGGATATGCACTTGTTCGTTTATTTCCGTGGCATCGATACCTAATGCATTTACGCCTACATCGTGCAGGATCATTTGTTTCAGTTCAGCCTTTTTGCCTTTCTGCGGAAAGGAAGCATTGAGCTGTTGTTCCAGTTCAATAGGCATGCGATAGCTTTCATGCCGGATGTTTGTTAAACCAGCTTCTTCAAAAAGCGCGATAAACTGTTCGTGTGTTAATGCAGCGGTATGCGAAGGATCGCGCAGCTTTTCCATGCGGTTATAGGCATTCACTTTACCGGCAGGCAATGCCACATCAACTACCAGTACGCAGCCATCCTTTTTACAAACCCTTGCCATTTCGGCCAGCACCTTTACCGGTTCTAAAAAATGATGAAAACCAAAGCGGCTTACTACGATGGAAAAGGAGTTGTTTTGATACGGTAGTACTTCTACTTCACCGATCTGCCAATGCATATTTTTCAATCCCTTTTTCTGTTGCAGTTTTCTGGCTTCTTCAATCATTCCTTCTGTAATATCAATACCGGTAACATGACCGGCATGTTCAGCAAAAGCGCAGGCAACAATGCCTGAGCCGCAGGCGATATCCAGTACGGTATCTGTTGCTTTTACACTGCTTAAATGGATCAATCTGTCAAGAGCGTCGCTGTGCGCGGTAATAGCGCTATAAGCGCCTGCCTGTTGCGAAAACTGGTCAATGATCTCCTGCTTGTGCGCCTGATTTGTCATGCTTTTTAATTTGGTTTAAAACAAAATTCTGACTTACTTTAAAATTCATTGAACGACCTGAAGACAATGCGTGTAGAAAACCAGACAATCATCGATGCGGTTGAATATGGATTTGAGGTGAACCCTTCAAAACCCGTACTTAGCTATTGTACCCATATTTTTAATGGAAGATGTGCTGAGCCGCATGCACATCCCCGCGCACAGATCATTTATGCCAGCGAAGGCGTAACGAAAGTAATTACAGCCGATCATGTATGGATGGTAACGCCACTGCAGGCGATCTGGGTGCCGGGCATGACGGAACATGAAGTGTGGTTCCTCGATCATGTAGACGTAAGAAATGTTTTTCTCGATCCTTCTGTTACCACCCATTTACCAGAGACCTGTTTTACATTTGATGTAACTCCCTTTTTTAAGGAGCTGGTATTGCGCATTATGCAATTTGATACTACCAATGATCTTACAGCAGCAGAGAACCGTATACTGCAGGTATTGCTGGATGAAATAAGTACGTTGCAACCTGCTTCGCTGAGTTTGCCTGTTGGTAAAGATGCACGGATCAATACAATAACAGATACCCTCATTAAAAATATCGGAAAAGAATTAACGCTGGAAGAAGCTGCTGCACTCGCTTGTGTAAGCTCACGCACTTTATCGCGGCTGTTTGTTTCCGAAACGGGCATGACGTACCGCGACTGGTGCATTAAATTAAAACTACTGGAAGCCATGCGCCGATTGGGGTCTGGCGCCTCTATCGCCGAAGTGGCGTTTGATTTGGGTTATGAAAGCACCAGCGCCTTTACCTATATGTTTCGCAAGTCATTAGGCAAACCACCCGCCGCTTTCTTCAATAAGTCATTATAGTACTGTAGTACTATAATTGGCAATTATAGTATCACAGTACTATAATTGATGAATATAGGCCTACTGTACTATATTTATTTAAATATAATATGTACATCTCGCGGCCCCTTAAACGAAGTGTGAGGGCAATTATTTCAGGAACCGATACGTCCATTTCATTAAGAATATATTGCGCGCCTGATTGGCAAAGGCATCGTGAAAAAGGCTTTTGCCCACGGGCATGGTAATATCGGCTGAAGCATCGGGTGTATTATCCTGCGACCAAACGAGATATAACTCAGACCCATGCTTATATTCCCACCGCATCACGAGGTTTGAACGGAACTGTACAAAATTGAAATCGGGTTTACTGAAGGTATAATCAATATTTCCATTACGCTGTTCGCTCACCTGAAACTCCCCATTGACCTCAGTGAGTTCCTTATTATCAAAAATATGGAACCGGTCATTATATTTTTTAGCCAACGGATTCGCCACATAAGCATAGTGATTGTAGGTAGGGCGGGTAATATATGGCTGTCCGTAATATTGTATGGTTAAATCGGGCGTGATATTATAATTTAACCGTCCGGTAAAGCGCAAGGTATTTTGCGATACTTCACTTACAATAGTACGCGAAGTGTTATTGAAAGTGACATTGTCTACAAACTGATCCTGTCTTCTCCAATAATATGCATATGCCACAGCCAGGCTGATCTGTAATGCATTCAGCGGTTGTACGTACACCGTTAACGCTACCTCTTTATCTTTTATGGTATTGTTGAAGCCCCATATATTGAATACACTAAAATTGATGTATGCCTTTTTGCGATAATCGCTGTTTATATAAAGATTGTGTGTAATGGCAGCAGGACGCCGGAACGCCGTTGTACCTCGCAATGCATTGTTTGAAACCTCATAAGGATTCCAGGTTGTACCGGTACCCATTTGCCAGTTATTGTTGAAAGTGGCATGCGAGTTGAAATTGAAGGCCTGATATAGAAACCTGCCGCCATAATCCCACCTCGACCAGTGATTGTAATTCAACCTTGCCTGCCGGAAAAAGAGAAATGATTTTTGAAAATGAAAACCTGCCCATGTATAATGATTGATCTCATTCGCGGCGAGCATAAAACCAATATCGTTTAATTCAAGCTGCGGAGAGCGCAGGGTAACGCCGGTTTCAAATTTAAAAACCTCTCCCCATTTGCCCGATCTGCCGCCGACCTTTCCAAAGCTAATAGTACCTCCGGTGCCGGTGAGTGCAGTACGATTGCTATCGAGTGAAAATTCACGGCCGCCATACCGTTGAAACAAATGTTCAAAAGCTGTTTGTGTATTCAGGATGGCCGATTTACTTCCTTCAACGCGGCTGAACACCACTTTGCCTTTTAAATACAAAGTGCGCTTTTTAAAGTATTGCAAAAAATCAATTCCTCCTGAATACGCGCTGCGGTGTAACTGATCATTCAATCCTTCACCACGGTTTACGCCTGTGAAAATGCCTCCGATAATAGTATTGCCTTCTTTGATATCTTTTTGCAACCGGCCTACAAAATAGCTGGTTAATGGTTCTACCAGTTCTTTTCTTCTTTCACCGGAATGGTCAACCGTTGCCATTTCTTTTTGCGTAATACTTTCCAGTACGCCGATGCTCCATCCCTTTTTTGTTTTTCCACTGAATTTAGCGGCGCCGAGAATGGAAGTATTCAATGGCATCTTTACATGCTCTCCGGTACTAGTATCGGGATATCCATGTGGTGCGCTACCAATACGCCGGGAGTAGAATAGCAGATCAGCATCATAATCACCGCCGGCTTCGGAGCCTGTTAACTGATAATCAAAAATGTTCCGGCTTTCCATAAAGAATGGCCTGCGTTCTTCGAAGAAACTCTGAAAGCCATCTATGCGTACCTGTGAGGGATCGGCTTCTACCTGACCAAAATCGGGGTTTACGGTAAAGTCGAGAATAAGATCATTGGTAACAGCGAATTTGCCATCAACGCCTCCGTTTAATTTGTGGTCATATCCTTTAGCAAAGGGGTTGCCTTCTTCTTTCTGGTATTTTTCTACCTGTCCGGTTACATATGGTGCAATTTCAACCTGCCGGTGCATGGGTATATCTTTTAAACCGCGCAGTTCGCCAAAACGGCTAACCCACACGCCTGAGTTTTGTGGAATATATTGCCAGCAGGAGATTTCTTCTTTACGAAAAAAGCGGCGGCTTACTTCTATGCCCCAGGTTTTATCGGGTTCATTGTTATAGCGTATCTGGCTAAAAGGGATTTTTAATTCGGCCGTCCAGCCACTACTATCGATATGTGTTTTGGCAAACCAGATGGGGTTCCAGTTCGCATCCCAGTTATTGCCATCACTCGATACAAACTCATCGCCACGTACCCCCGATGCAGAGATGGTAAAAGAGAAAGCGGTACGGTGATCGTGATAGCTATCAATATCTATTTCAATCCAGTCGCCGGGGAACTGATCGCGCCTGTCCATTCGGCGGATGATTGAATCGGGATGCCGGTCAAGGCAATTGTAGGCTATGTATAAAAACTCTTTATCGTAGAGTATTTTAAACCGGGTTTGTTCTGAAGGGCCTTTAGCTTCATTAGGTCTCAATTGTATAAAGTCACCCGTCCATTCAACGGCGTTCCATGCTTCTTCTGAAGGAATGCCGTCTAAAGTAATAGAGCCCTGTAATCGATGAGTAGTATAAGTTCGTTGGGGAATTGAATCGGGAGAATTACCCATAGCGGTAGCAAAAGCTAAAAGCAATAGCAGCACAAGCAGTATGGTCGGGTTCATATACCAAGTCTACTGATATTTCTATATCAGGGAAAGTTAAAGTATAACAACGGCGGCTGAAGTATTCATGTTTGGCGAATTTCCCTGATAAGTTGTAAGGTGCGAAGCATCATGGATAGTTTATGAAAAAACATATTTGATGGATGAGCGGAAAACGAGGGTTGTAAATAAATAAAAAACGTTCTGCTAATGGTAATTAGCAAAACGTTTATACTTTAAGGGTGAGCCACCTATCGTTGTCTTTTAAGGCTCCATAGTAATCACCATTTCATCATAATCTTCGCCTCCGCCATAATAGTCGTCAACGTAGGTTAACCAGGTGTCGCCCGCAACGGTAAAGGTTACGGTTATATATTGATTGCCGTCAGCATCTATACCCTCGGCATCGATGGTGGCTTTATTATCTAAAAAACCTACCTGGTCCCAGATGGGTGTATATCTTCTTACACCGGGCACATTAGGCGTTACGTAATAAGTAACAGGCACACCGACCTTAACGGTTTGAGGCCCGTTGATATTTACGTTACATCCATCCTCGCAGTGCTGCGCCTGCACATTAGATCCCAGGATAAATAACCCAATGAAGAAAGCAATTGCCTTTAAGTTCTTTTTTACAATTGACGCTTGCATAATTTTTTTAGTTTAATGTGTTATCGATAAATTTTTTTGGCATAATACAATTTAGCCCGAAGCGTCGCGGGTTGTTTGCATCCGATTGGCGAATATAGCAGTGATATTGGCGAAGAAATAAGGGTGAGCCACCCTGTGATACCTTTATACCAAAACAGCACCGCCGTCTACAACGATCGTTTGACCGGTACTATAGGGCTGACAAAGCAGGTATAGATATGCCTTCGCAATATCTTCCGCCACACCAATTCGTTTAACCGGCAAGGAAAGGCGGGTTTGTTCATAGAGGTTGTTGCGGTCTTCTTCTGAAAGATTATTCCATAAATTGGTTTTTACTACTCCAGGCACTACACAGTTAACCCGAACGGGCGCGAGCTCCATAGCCATCGCGCGGGTAAATCCTTCCATAGCCGCACAAATACTGGCGCCGAGCGACCAGCCTTTATTCGGACGACGGCTGACGATACCACTGGTTAGTACAACAGATCCATCTTTTGAGATATACGGCGCGCCATACTTCAATGCCATAACGGCTCCCCAGTAACGTACATTAAAAAAACGGCGGGCATCTTCTATATTGGTCATGTCGATGGTGCCCAGTTGCAGGTTTTCGCCGGCCGTAAATACCAGATGATCAAATGCACCGGTTTGATCAAAGAATTTTTTTATCTGTTCTTCACTGGTTAAGTCTACTGCAGATCCTATTGTGCCTTTGGGCAGTTCTTTCAGGGCATTATTAATACGGTCCTTATTGCCTGAAACAATAACCAGTTGAGCGCCATAGGCCCCAGCGGCTTTGGCAGTGGCCAGACCGATACCTGAACTGCCGCCCAGCACAATGACCTTTTTACCTTCCAGTTGATTCATTTGCTCTTTCATGATTTATTTATTTTGATAGAGCAAAGTTCCAAAGGCCGGGAAAGGATTCACTTAACAAATGGTAAAAAGCGATTTCAACGGATATTTTTCCGGATGCGGCTTAACGACTGGGGTGTAATGCCAAGATAAGAAGCAATATCAGTGAGCGAAACGCGCAGGGCTATATCGGGCTGGCGGATCAGGAAGAGACGATAACGCGCCGCAGCATCTTCACCGAGGTAAGCGTTCCGGTTTTGAACCTTTAATAATAAACCCTGTTTGATAACCTGATCGATAATATCTTCCAGCCAGGGCAGTTCTTTGTACAGGTCGTTCAACTTTTGACGGGAGAATACAACCACGTCGGCATCGCAGGCGGCCTGTATACCTTCTCTGGCAGGGGTACTGTTGGTAAAGCTTTCAAGAATGGTGCAGAACTGGTTTTCTTTCAGAAAATGATAGGTAACATCCTGCCCCTTTTCGTTCTGTACTACAATACGAAGTACTCCTTTGCAAATGAAATACATCTCCCGGCATATACTGCCATTGGGTAACAGGTATTCGCCTTCAGGCACAGAGCGACAGTGCAGATGGTTTTCGATAATAGTAATATCATCATCGGTGATATCCCTGAACAGCCGCAGAAAATTAATGAAGGCAGGCAGTATGGCGGTATGTACATCGGGTTTGTTCATATGCTGAAATCATGGCAAAGTTCCTTAAATTTATTGAAAACTTGCATCCATGAATTCCCGTCGCGATTTTATACAGAAACTGGCAGCTTCGGCCTTTAGCTTTCCATTTTTAATACCGGCTATAGCCTCACGTGAGAAAGATCGTTATTATCCCGAAGATGGGCAGGTATTACGGGTAGCCATCATGGGGTTAGGCAGCTACGGAACACGCGTTGCAGAAGCAATGCGGGGCTGCAAACGCGCAAAACTCACCGGCGTTATAAGCGGCACACCAACAAAGATTACCAACTGGCAATCGAAATATAACATACCGGAAAAGAATTGCTATAACTATGAGAACTTCGATCGTATAAAAGACAATCCCGATATAGATGCCGTATATGTAATTACGCCAAACGGTCTGCACCACGATCAGGTTATACGGGTTGCGAAAGCAGGTAAACATGTGATCTGCGAAAAGCCTATGGCCATAAATGCAAAAGAAGGGCAGGAGATGGTTGATGCCTGTAAAAAAGCCAACGTAAAACTATTGGTGGGATACAGAATGCACTTTGAACCGAAAACGCTTGAGATCATCCGTATGCGAAAAGACGGTGAATTGGGAAAAATCCTATTCTTCCAGGGATTGAGTGGTTTTGTAATTGGCGATCCCAATCAGTGGCGACTGAACAAAAAACTCTCCGGCGGAGGTTCTATGATGGATATCGGCATTTATTCTATAAACGGCTCACGGTATATGACAGGGGAGGAACCCATTTGGGTAACTGCACAGGAAACAAAAACCAATCCGCAGAAATTTAAAGAAGGCATCGATGAAACTATCGAATTTCAGTTTGGGTTTCCCAGTGGGGCAGTAGCATCCTGTTTATCTACCTACAACATGAATAACCTCGATCGCTTTTTTGTAAATGCCGAAAAGGGATTTGCCGAGCTTTTGCCCGCAACCGGTTATGGCCCCATTATGGGCCGCACCAATAAAGGCGAATTAACACAACCGGTGACAACACATCAAACCGTGCAGATGGATGAAATGGCAGCCATTATTTTCGATGGCAAACAGCCCATTGTACCGGTAGATGGCGAAGAAGGCGTAAGGGACCTGAAGTTGATAGACGCGATTTATGAAGCTGCAAGAACAGGTAAGAAAATAATGCTTAAGGCTTAAGGCCTAATGCATAACGCTTTGTACCGCAGGTTTTGGGATTGAGCATTTTATATTAAGCGTTCACCTTTATGCATTAAGCGTTCGACATTCAGCATTCAGCGTTTTGCGATCTGCATTCAGCACTCTAATTATTCATGTACCCGCAACAGGTCAGTCTATTTGACCTTTGATAAAATACGTGTGCATTTATTTACCTGTTTCAAACGAATATTCCGTCATTTTTATACATTTGCTGAGATTCCCTCCAACCTTGTTCTGGTTCCTACCTCTATCAAAGCAATGCTTAAACATACTCTCTGTTAACACATCTGAATGTTAACCTTGTAAACTATCTTTCTATGGCTTACAAACTATCTGCTTTGAAGCGCAGGATCCTTGTGCGCGCTGCTATTGCATTCTTTTGCAGTCTGCTAAGTTGTGTTGTTACTGCACAATCGAAAGTGCGTGGCATAGTGGTCAACAATAACGGCGAGCCTTTGGTAAATGCCAGCGTTATGTTACTTAACTCCGTCGATTCTTCTCTTATTAAAGGCATCATGACGATAAAAGAAGGGAGATTCAGTTTTGATAAGGTGTCATCGGGCAGTTACCTTGTATCATCAACTTATGTAGGCTATGCACCCGTTTATTCGCAGGTTTTTGTTACCAAAAACGATAACATCGAATTACCGCCGCTTACGCTTTCACAAATGGGAGCTAAATTATCACATGTTACCGTTACAGCCAGAAAACCGCTGATTGAACAAACGATCGACAGACTGGTGATCAACGTTGCGAGCAACATCACGGCAGCAGGATCTACAGCCCTCGATATACTGGAACGTTCACCGGGTGTATTTGTCGACAGGCAAAACAACTCGCTATCTATTAACGGTAAGGATGGAGTAGTGGTGATGATGAATGGCAGAATATCGCGTATGCCTTTATCTACAGTGGTACAAATGCTGGCAGGCACCCCTTCTGATAAAATTGAAAAAATTGAAGTGATCACAACACCACCTGCATCCCTCGATGCAGAAGGAAATGCAGGATATATCAATATCGTTCTGAAAGAAAATTCTCAGTATGGTACTAACGGCTCTTATTCTGCTACCGCCGGCTACTGCAGGGGTGAAGTTGCCATGGGCTCCCTCAATTTCAATCATCGTAAAGGAAGGATAAACCTGTACGGAGATTATTCCTATAGCGGATCGCATACTCCTCAGTACTTTTCTTTTTATCATGCTGTTACCAATCAGGGAACTTTCTTTGAAAATTATTCAGAATCAAAAAGGCGTCCTATAGAAGATTATCATAACGGCAAATTAGGACTTGATTTTGATCTGAATAAAAAAACGATCATTGGCGGCCTCGTAACCATTTATAACCATACCTGGATCATGGATGCCAATAATGATTCCAGGATCATCAGTAATAAGCAAGTGGATACTACCATAAATTTATTTGTGCATGAATTTCATCCCACTACCAGCTATGATGTTAATCTAAACCTTACCCAAACGTATAAAGAAGGCAATAAGTTAACCATTAACCTTGATTATATGCATTATAACGATCAGAACCCGGTTAACTATGCCAATTCCTATTACGATGCGAAAGGCATTTTTCTTACAGATGAAGAAGTAAAGAGTAATAAAAACACCCCCATTCGTCTTGGTGTGGCGGCTGTTGACTATACCCAATCATTAAGCAAACAACTTGACTGGGAAGCCGGCGCCAAAGCCACTATCTCACATTTTAATAATAATGTTCAGATAGACAGACTGCAGGGAACGGAATGGACAACCGACGCATCGCTGACCGCAAACTACGACCTCAATGAAAACATTACCGCAGCCTATTCATCTTTACGTTGGATTGTCGATAAAAAAAATAGTATGAAACTCGGCCTCCGGTATGAATACACCAATTCAAACCTGGGAACCGAAAAAACAAAAAACATTGTAGACAGGCATTATGGCAATCTGTTCCCGAGCTTCTTTTTCTCACATAGCATCAACGATAATAACACCGCCAGTTTTTCGTATAGCAGAAGGATCACACGTCCTACGTTCTGGGATTTGGCGCCTTTTGTAATTTTTATGGACCCGAATACTTATTTCTCGGGCAACCCGGGATTGCAACCTTCGATAAGTGATAATGTAAATTTGAGTTATACCTACAAAAGCAAAATTTTGTCGGTGGCCTATAGCTATGAAGCAGACCCGATCACCAACTTCTCACCGAAGATCGATTCGGCAACGAACAGGGAAACGCTGGCTGCAGAAAATCAGAATAACAGGCAAACAGTTACCATCAGTTTGTCGTTACCGGTGACCATTACAAAATGGTGGAACATGCAGGCGAATGTGAGTGGTAGTTTTCAGCAGATAAAAGGATGGTATAATGATGCAGCGCTGACTCTTGACAATAAAGGCTTCCTGATCTCAGGCCAACAGAATTTTATCCTTCCTAAAGAATATACTTTCTCGCTCTCAGGTTTTTACCGGTCTGCCGGTTTGTTTGGGATCTATAAATTCCAGGGCATCGGATCGCTGGATGCTGGACTGCAGAAGAAATTCGTAAAAATAAAATCAACATTGCGGCTGAACTGGAGCAATATTTTCAATACGCTTATTTATAAGCCAGCAATCAATCAACCCGACAAGAATCTAATTGCAACAGGTCAGTTGATCTTTACGCATCCCAGTGTACGACTAACCTATACCCATAATTTTGGCAATGACAAAATAAAAGCCAAAAGAACCCGGTCGCTGGGCAATGAAGAAGAACAGGACAGGTTAAAGCAGTAGGTCTGTTTCAATTTCTAATCAAATTCTAATTTCGGTCTAATCCCCTTCTAAGCTCACTGCATTCACTTTGTACCATCCGGGAACCTTCTTTATTCGTTCCTGACCTAAACCCTTTTGTGATCCTGATAGCCTGATTTCTTCGCATTTCAGAATATCAATCTTTATTTACCTACCGACCATCGCTGCATTGCCAGCGCCAATATTTTTTTAACTGTACATATGAAATATAACACACTATTAGTTGTATTACTTACTTTGGTGGGCTCTTCTCTTTTTGCACAAATTTCAGATACCGCGGCGTCTGAAAAATATTTAAGAAATAAAGTACTTGAAGATATTCAAACAAGCCTGAATAAGAAAAATCAGTTGCTCGATTCTACCATTGCCCGGCTCGATTTGAAAGTAAACGATCTGGATAAATCCATTCGCGAAACAAGCAATGTGAAAGAAAAGGCCGACAAACTACTTGAGCGTGTACAGGCTCTTGAAAACAAACAAAAAGCCATTGAAGAAAACGAGCTAAATGTATATCAGGCAAACTATCAATCGGCCATAGTAAATCTTATTTACATGGACCGGGAAATAAAGCCGCTTTTACTTTTTAACTCGACGAAAGATTTTTTTGATCTACTTTCCCAGGCCAGTAATCCCATGTCTTATCCCGGTTACGATGATTGGATTAAAAAATTCAAGACCTATATTGATCAGCACAAATCGAAAGAAGCAAATCTGGAGGTATTAAGCAATTTCGTTAATGAATCTAATGACATTACCAAAGCAATACCTTTAACAGGGCCTGTTACTCAACTATTTTTTACAGGAATAGAAAGCTTCATCAACTCATCTTCCCAAAAACATAAAGAAGAAAGAGAACAGGGCGAAAAGATGTTTTTACTGCTTACGAAACTAAGCCAGTTTTCGCATGATAAAACCGATGTTGAGCATGACTGGGTAAATATTACCAAAGAGTTAAAAGGGCTTCAGCTTCACTATGATAGTATTCTTTCAAAAAATCTGGATTTCCTTGGTATCAGTAAAAACGATTACAACAAAAAGTTTTCTACAGAAAACGATGCAGAGAAAAGATATAACTATCTCACCTTTATAAGACAACGTGCAGCCAGCCTGGTAGATGAGCAAAAAAGAAATGCTCCGAAAGAATGGAAGGAAGGAATTTACTTTGAATTAATGGATATTCAGTCGCTCAAGCAACGGTTTGGGCGCATTACTTTTCTTATCAGCAATTATATTGATAGTTATCACGAGCTGTTAAAAAAATACAGTGATGATGCGCAAATAGGAAAGCAAATTGTGATTCTTGAAAAAAAGCTCACAGCTGTAAAAGACATATTTGATGTATCCTTCAGGCCA
>Ga0105239_10005302_pt1 | contig 15144 bp, 10 predicted proteins | sample KBSC44metaG_FD_92761 | JGI IMG/M metagenome (GOLD analysis project Ga0105239, IMG submission 92761) | Corn rhizosphere microbial communities from Kellogg Biological Station, Michigan, USA - KBS C4-4 metaG | ecosystem: Host-associated > Plants > Roots > Rhizosphere > Soil | place: Michigan, USA...
AGGCATTATTACTACTGTTGCAGGAACCGGTACAGCTGGTTACTCAGGCGATGGCGGTTTAGCCACTTCTGCCACGCTTAAGAGACCTTTCGGCGTTGCCGTTGACCGCGCAGGGAATATTTATATTTCAGATAACGGCAATTCTGTAATACGCAGAGTAGATGCGTCAACAGGAATTATTACAACAGTGGCAGGCACCGGTACAGCAGGTTATAGCGGCGATGGCGCACTGGCTACTGCAGCCAGGCTTCATTATAACTTTGGATTAACTACCGATACTGCCGGCAATTTGTTTATTGCCGACCAGTTCAATCAACGCATCAGAAAGATCACTGTTGCTACGGGCATTATAACAACTGTTGCAGGAACGGGGGTGACTCCATATAATGGAGATGGCATCCCTGCCACAACGGCCAATCTGAATAACCCAACCAACATTTGTTTTGATGCACGGGGAAATTTATATATCGCAGACTTTGTAAACAGCCGCATACGAAAAGTTATTTATGATACCATACCGGCAGATACAACAGGCGCACGGTTATTTGTTAATAATGCTGCCACTATACCAGGCAACAATACATCGGTTACTTCAAAAATATATCCCAACCCTGCACACGAAAATGTTGTGATTTCTTTACAGGGTAATATCAATGGAAATACATCGGTATTAGTTACAGATCTGATGGGAAAAGTATTGATCAGCAAAAATACCGGTTATCAAAACCTGCACACGTTCACCACTACCCTGCCGGTGAATCAGTTTGCAAAAGGTATTTATTTCGTTACTGTGTATGTGAACAAGGTGAAGTACGTACATAAGCTGGCGATTCAATAAAAATTATAACCGCGGAGACACAGAGGCGCAGAGTGTATATCACAGCGTTTCAGCGCCTCCGCGGTAAAATTGAACGGGCGGTGAGAAGAACCGGCGGCAACTCAATAGCTTAATAAGTTGAAAAATTAACATGTTAATAAGGTTTACCGGTAAACCTATCAACCCCTTAACTTGTCAACTCATCAGGTTAATTAACCTATCAACAACTAACTTTTTGTACTATTGTTGCAAATTTCTCTATTTTTGTGACACCAATGGCGGGAAACAGAACCATAACAAAGATCACAGCCGTATTTCTCATGCTGGTTTTTAGCCAGAAGATGGGAATGAGCCTGTATCTGCATAACTGGTTACATACCGTCAAATCGCAGACAAATGGATCGCAACCTTTATCCGGACAGGAAGTAAAATTTGCCTGCGGCTGTATCAACGACTTTACACTTCCGCTTGCTGAAACAGCAATGCCCGAAGTTCCGGTACCGGTAATTACTATCAACAGGCCGTATTCATCTCCCGTTTTAACTTTTCCGGCCGTTTACAAACATTTTCATTCCCTGCGCGCTCCTCCTACCTGTATTGCCTGACATTTTCTTTCAGCCTGATTTTTTATGCGTTGTGCATGATCAATCAATTCATCCCATTTTTATTAAACCCTTCACGACTAATTTTAACAAACAACAGGCTTACTTATCAAACAGGCATCGTTCCTGTTAAATTCACCACTTATGAAATCAGTCAACGCATTGATAACATGTATATGTAGTTTAATTAGTGTATTTACCTATAGTCAAAATTTAACGCACGAAGAAACGGCCGTTCCAACACATGCTACTGCCGGTGGCAGCACGCTATCGGGAAAAATAACTGATTCCCAAACAGGTGAAATATTACCAGGGGCCAGCATTTATTTACACGATCTTAAAAAAGGCACCATCTCAGATGATAAAGGCGCCTACCATATTTCCAATTTGAATCCCGGTAAATACATGATTGAAATTACTTACCGTGGCTATTCTTCTGTTATTGAAACCATTACCGTGAACGGTGATACACATAAAGACTTTGCATTAAAGGAAACCGTGGTAGAAAATGAAGAAGTAACTGTAACCGGCGTTTCAGCAGCAACACGCCTTAGGCAATCGCCACAGGCGGTAGAGGTAGTTAAAAAAGAACAGCTGTTCAATATTTCGGCTACCAACGCTATCGATGCATTAACAAAAACAGTTCCGGGCGTAAGCGGTGTATCAACCGGTCCGGCCATTTCAAAACCATTTATTCGCGGCCTGGGTTACAACCGTGTTGTTACCATTAATGATGGTATGCGTCAGGAAGGCCAGCAATGGGGTGATGAACATGGCATTGAAATAGACGACTACAGCATTCAGCGTATAGAAGTATTAAAAGGCCCCGCTTCATTAATGTATGGTAGCGATGCGCTGGCAGGCGTTATCAATATCATCACACAAAGACCGGCGCCCGATGGTCATATCAATGCTAACTTCCTCAGCGAATACCAGACCAACAATGCCCTGCGTGGCTTTTATGGCAGCGCAGGCGGTACAAAGAATGGTTTTAGCTGGAATGCCTATGGTTCCTACAAAGGCGCCGAGGATTATAAAAACAAATACGACGGATACGTATTCAATTCAAAATTCTATAATAAAAACTTTGGCGCCATGCTGGGCTACAGCGGCAACTGGGGCTATACCCATTTGCTGGTAAGTAATTTCGATCAGCATATTGGTATGGTTGAAGGCACCCGCGACAGCGCTACTGGTGCATTTATCAAAGATCTGCCCGGCGGTACAGAAGCCATTGCCGCCAATTCAGACTTCAAAAAAATAACGCCGGAGATTCCTTTTCAGCATATCAGACATTTTAAAGTAGCCAGTGACAACAACTTTGCCATCGGCAAAAGCAATATTGATCTAACAGTAGGATTTCAGGAGAACCAACGGCAGGAATTTGGTAACGCCGATGATGTAAATACCCCTGATGCGTGGTTTGATCTTAAAACCGTGAATTATTCAGTACGCTGGCATCTGCCATCTGAAGGTAACTGGAAAACAACCATTGGCGCAGGCGGCATGTCGCAAAGCAATACCAATAAAGCCGATGACGTGATCATTCCTAACTATAATTTATTTGATATCGGCGGTTTTGTGTTCACTCAGTATAGCAAAAACAAGCTGTCGTTCAATGGCGGTGTACGCTTCGATAACCGTCATGTAAGCGGCAAACCGATGGACGTAAACAACCAGCTTAAGTTTACCGGCTTCTCAACCGATTTCTCCAATACATCGGGTAGCGTAGGCTTAAGTTATGCGGCCAGCAAAATGCTTACGCTGAAGTTTAACCTGGCACGTGGCTACCGCGCACCCAATCTGGCTGAACTGGCAAGCAATGGCGCACACGAAGGCACCAACCGGTATGAAGTGGGTAACAATAATCTGAAATCAGAAACCAGTCTGAACGTTGATGGCGGTATTGAACTGAACTCTGAACACGTATCACTTGAAACCAGCGTTTTCTATAATCACATCAGCAATTTTATTTTTTATGAGAAAATGCTGAATCAGTCGGGACAGGATTCTATTATTACTGATCCCGCTGGTGGACCAGACCTTAATGTATATCGTTTTGATCAGAAAGACGCCAACCTGTCTGGCGTTGAAATGAGCCTCGATATTCATCCGCACCCACTTGACTGGTTACATTTCAAAAATGCATTTTCGTATACCCGCGCGCAATTTACAGATGCGGTTGACGGAACAAAGAATATTCCTTTTATACCGGCAGCGCGTTTATTTACCGATCTGGGTGTAAAATTTCTGCCCAAGGGAAAAAGCATGCGCAATCTGCATGTAAGTCTTGAAAGCGATTATACCTTCAAACAGGACCATCCCTTTACCGGTTACAATACCGAAACAGCTACGGGTGATTACTGGCTGATCAATGCCAGCGTTGGTACCGATTTTGTGAGCCATGGCAAAACGATCTTCAGTTTGCTGTTTACCGGCAATAATCTCGGCGATGTAGCTTATCAAAATCATTTAAGCCGTTTAAAATATACCGACGTAAACAATGTTACCGGCCGCATGGGTGTATTTAATATGGGGAGAAATTTTGGTGTGAAGGTGAATGTGCCACTGGATTTTAAGTGGAATTAAATTAAAGTGAGCAGGCAGCGGTTCACCGCTGCCTGCTCACTTTAATTATCTTTGTGTCATGAGCAAAAAAGCCACCAGCGCCTTACCTGAAATACCGCAATACCCTTTAAAGGGTTTCAGGCATTTGCACCGGAAAGATGACGACACATCGAATTTTGGTTATAACAACCTCGATACTATACAGCCTGTTGAAGGTTTTGAACTGTATTCAAGTAAAGGATTAAAGCCTGCAGTGGGCCCATTGAAATCGGCCTTTTACCGGATCAGCATTACCATTTCGGGCAGCACAGATATTCAAATCGGCCTGGAACAGTTTAAACACCAGCCGCGCACGCTCAGCTTTACCTATCCCAACCAGGTTTTTTCAAAATGCAATATTGCTCCCGATACGTTCGGATATTATATTCTGTTCAACGATGATTTTTTAAACGAGCTTATCCCTTCTGTAAAGATTCCCGAAGAGTTTCCTTTTTTCGATAGCACCGGCATTCCTTTTTTTAGACTCTCACCCGAAGAAATTCAGCATGTGGAAGCGTTTATATTAAAAATGAATGAGGAGCTGAAAGGAAACCGGCCAGGCAGGGAAAAAGCCATCAAAATGTATCTGTATCTTTTGTTGCTGGAAGCAAAAAGAAGCTACGAATCGCAACAACTACATATAACCGGTAATCATTCCGACAGCAGCTATCTGGTATCCCGCTTTCTGAAATTGGTGGGCCATCATTTTCTGTTAAAAAGAAAAGTGACCGACTATGCCGGTCTGCTTTCGGTTACGGCTAACCACCTCAACAGAACGGTAAAAGAAGTTACCGGTAAAACCGCCTCTGAATCCATTTCAGAAATGCTGGTGCAGGAAGCCAAAGCGATTTTGAAATATACCGATGCCTCCATAGCAGAAATTGCCTGGAAGTTCAACTTCAGTGAGCCAGCTTCGTTTAATCGCTTTTTTAAAAAAATGACGGGCGATACGCCTGTGGCCTTTCGCAAAAAGGCATGATCCTGCCAGTACAATGCATGATTCGGTCAATAGCCGCCATTCAATGCTGTACGAAATTTGTTCTATCAAAAACAGAACAATATGTACAACACATTTGAAAACAAAAAGGCTATTGTAGTGGGCGGTTCATCAGGCATTGGTCTGGCTACCGCACAGCTATTGGCAAAACAAAAGGCAGTAGTTACCGTAACAGGCAGGAACGAAGAAAAATTACAACAGGCTAAACAAAAATATGGTTTCGAAACAGCGGTGGTTGATAGTACCGATCGCAAAGCATTGGATGCTTTCTTTAAAAGATCAGGCAACTTCGATCACCTTGTTATTACAGTAAGTGGTAGTAAAGGCATGGGTAATTTCGCAGAATTAGATCTGAATGTTCTGCGTGAAGGATTTGATAATAAATTCTGGCCACAGTTAGATACGTTGCAGGCCGCTTTACCTTATATTAATAAAACAGGCAGCGTTACATTGATCACCGCTATTTCGGGTACCGCTAAAAGGCCCGGCACATCAGGGCTTACAGCCATCAATGGCGCTCTCGAATTAATAATCCCTACCCTCGCAAAGGAGCTGAAACCATTACGCATCAATGCAGTTTCGCCCGGTGTGGTAGATACGCCCTGGTGGAACTTTGTACCGGATAATGAAAAGGCTAAAGTGTTTGAGCAATTCACCGGCGATATACCTGCAGGCCGTGAAGCCAAACCAGAAGAAATTGCTGATGCTATTGTGTTTACACTTGGCAATACATACCTAACCGGTGCTATAGTGCCGGTTGATGGCGGATATAGCTGCTAAAACAATAAGCAACAGATAACAGGCAATTTGACAATTAGCAAACCTGCTGATTGTCTGTTGCCTGTTGTTTATTGAGTAAGGTATTTGACTATCTGCATAAGCTTTTATCAGACTAATATCATTGCATTAGGGTTTTTAATACTATAATGGCATAATGCTTGTTATTCGGTGTTATGATAATCTGGTACGCTACTGAAGAATATTCGAAACAACAGTCCGGTTTATTATTTTCCCGATTATTATTACTGCAACCTGTTCCTTCCATCAACGTTTGTAAAGGCGCTGTGTGTTAATACTATAAGCAATACACAAGTAGTTCCATTACTTACCTGCTGATGTATCTGCGTATCTGTGTTATTACACGGAGTGCGATTGTATTTATGAAAACCCAAAAATAAACTTTGAAAAACCATGCAAGTACGACTATGGAAGGTGCTGATACCGGCACTGGGGCTGACTATTGTTTATACGGCCTGTAAAAAAGATGAATCCGCCACCTCGGTAACCAGCAGTAACGCACAAACGAATCCGAAATTATCAGGTGTTACTCCCGATGATCCGGCCAAACTCGCTAAGCTTCCACTGGTGGTGTCATCACAGTTTTATCAGGGAATTAAAAGTGGAGCCAGAAAACCGACCAGTAACAATAACACCAGTACACCACCTCCCCCGCCACCAACCGACACTACAACTGTAACTGTAGTACAACCAGCACCCTTACCGTCAAGTTATTTATTGACTACGCCAACACCCGGCAATCAGGGCGGTGAAGGTTCATGCGTAGCATGGGCCACTGCATCGGCAAGATCCATTGAACAATATTACAGAACAAATGCAGGTAGCTACAGCTATTCAACTGATATTTTCAGTCCGGAATATATATTTAATCAGATTGAAGTGGGTGGTTGCAATGCATCAGCCATGGGTGATGCGATGTACCTGGTGCAAAATCAGGGTGTTTGTACATGGCAAATTATGCCCTACAGCAGCACCAATGGTTGCACTACTATGCCGACCAACACACAGGTTGCTAACGCGGCCAATTACAAAATACCTTCGTATTCTGTAATGTACGCTTCAGACATAACAGCTATTAAAACTGCATTAGCAGCAAATCATCCTTTGGCAACCACTGCGGTCATAGACGATCATTTTTATAATGCCACAGCAGGATATATCTGGAACTCACTGGGTACCATGGTTACCACACACGCTTTTATACTTGTTGGTTACGACGATTCAAAGAATGCTTTCAAAATCATGAACTCATGGGGAACCACCTGGGGCGATGGCGGATTTTTGTGGGTTGATTATAACTTTTTAAGTCAGGTATCGGGTACGTTGTACAAAATGAATTAAAAGCATCAGGTAATGAATAAAAGCAATAGGCAATGGATTGACCATTGCCTATTGACGTTTGCCTATTTTTGACTATTGAACGGCTGATTTATCTATTTAATTCCAATACTGTTCCTCTTACTGTTTTTGTGCCTACTTTAAGCCGATAAATGAGCGTTTGGTTAGTTAACCGTGTGGTGAACTGAACGTTTTGCATAACACCTGCATCTACCATTCCGTCATAAGCAATGCCTACCAGTTGTCCCATTGAATTGAATACCTGCAGTACTGCACGACCACTTGCTTCTGAAGTAAATCTGAAGTTAATGGTGTTCGTGAAAGGGTTGGGAAATGCCTGTACTTTCAAACCCGAGCCTATTGAAGTAACAGTTGGAGTTAATGCTCCCGGTTTAGTGAGTGATTTCACCGTTTGATCGGTAACACTGCCTGCACCTGTTGGTGTTACTGTTGGAACCGAAGTAACCATTCTTGCTGCCGGTGGATCCGGTATTGTATTGCTGGTTACACAAGGACCCGGTACCGTAATCGTTTGTGTGCAGGTCTTTGTATTTCCGCATGCATCTGTTGCAGTCCATGTTCTGGTAATTACATCACTATAACTGACCTTAACACCGCAACCATTATCCGGTACTGTTGCAGTTCCGGTTGATGATGGAGCCGTTGAAGCGCCGCAGGTAAGTGTGGTATCTTTCGGACAAGTAATTGAGAGTGCCGACTTAGTGCCTACTGTTGCTGAATCTGAGCAGCTGATGGTAGTTAAACCACTGCCTGAAGTGAGCGTCAGTTTTACTCTGAATCCTGTACCACCGCATGTGGCGCTGGCTGTTACAGGTACTGAATCACCGCTGGCTGTTGGTGTACCAAGCGTAGCTCCGTTTGTATTGTTTATCAAACTCCACACCGGTGTAAAATTAGACGGGATCGGATTGGCAATGCCATCATGATCCGGATCATAGAACCAGTAGTTGGTAGATTTCGGACATACTGTATCTGGTCCTGAAACGCCGCATGGTGGTGCACCACCTGTTGGTTGTATACAAATAGTGTCTTTATCACTACAGGTCGATATAATAGAACCTGTTACAATAACCCTGTAAATGTTTTGCGTAGCAAGAAGGGTGTTGATGGTGAACGTAGCAGTATCATTATTTGTTGAGAATGATACTTCAGAGCCAATAGCAGATCCGTCTGACTTGGTTATAGTCCAGGTATAAGTTGCAGCGCCTGTTGCTTTCAAACCAAGCGAAGTAGCCAGGTTGGCGTTAATGTTAATCATTCTCGGGCAACCCGTTTGAGCAGTACCGTTTGTTACCCCTGTTTTGAGATTTACGTTTATGTTAACATCTGGCTCAACATGGAACTGGCCTGTGGCCATGTCCTGTTGCGAAGCAGTGATTGACTGTGAGTTTCTGGTTTCCATTAAGAAGTCCTGGAAACAAGGATCAGCACCTATACCTGCCAAATCAACAAATCCTTCAAAGAATGAACCGGTAACATATGTATTTGCCGGGCCGCCTTTTGGTGAATAACTCCATCCGGTTACTGTAGTCGGTACCGGGTAATTGGTTCCATTAACGTCTGCACCACCCGAGGTGCCGACAATAACTGAATCGAATTGTCCCTGTCCGAAAGCACCGCCTGATCCTACCCATCTAAATACCCGGATATTTACTGCACCGCCACCATTGGTGAAATTACTCAATATCAACAGGTCGCCTATAGCGTGGGTACTATTGAATGTACCATCACTTTTAGGGAATACATTGTTTTTAAAAAACCAAAAACCTATCTGAGCATCTCCGTTTATAGAAAAACGGTCGCCGAAAAAGTACAGTTTTGTACCTATAAGTGCGGCGCCCGTGTTCAGAATATCGCCTTTATTGTTGGTATTACCGTTATTCCAACGCCATTGCTGAACCAGATCTACATCGGAACTTCCCTGTGTAAACTGGTTGTCATTCGACATACTTGCATCATGAACAAATGATTTTACAATTGATGAGTTGTTGCTGTTTAATACGGCCGGCCAGTCTGCCGGGTTACCATCAACAGTAATTGTTTGGGCCCAAAGTGCCGTTGATGAAAAACCAAGTACAAAAAGCAGCAGCACGCTTTTGATTATAGATGCAATACCCGTTACCCATGTTTTTCGGCAACCAGGTAGTATTTGATTACCCATAATTAACATTTTAAGGTTAAAAAAGTGTTGCAGATCAATTGAGGGTAAACGGACCTTGTGCCGGAATCAGGTACCAGCAACGCTTATATAGGGAGAGAGAAAATGAAGTGTAAAATATTTTTTTTGCTAAATGAATTGTCATTAAATAATAAAATCCTGTTCAAAGTTTTCGACGGATGCTGAAGTCTCATGGGCGCCTGTTTTCAGGAATCATTTTTAAACAACAGTAGGCGATCGCGCCCTGTGGATATTCACTGCATGCACTCTGATTATCCCCCGGTGCTCATTAAATGATTTAAAAAAATAAAAAGAGTATAGAAATGGAAAATTGGATAACGGGCGCAGAAATCGCCCGCTATCACGTTTGCAATCGCGTAGTACCCGGTTTGAGTAATAACTCTTGCAGTACTTCATATTGGTATCATTTTTCATAAACCTGTTCTTTTATGTAAAGGCAAAGAAGGTCCGTTCAGCATTTCATCATGTGTTGCACATGAAAATGCCGTATCAACTTTCGCTAATAAAAAGTCATGATTACTTTCTGAAACAGAATACGAAAACGGTTACAGGATAGAATATGAATCAACAATCTCAGGGGGGCGAATTGAGGACATTGATTATCAGTGATAGATTAGTTAACCTGTAAAATCTACCCGAAGGTATAAAACTTTATTTCAATATATCATCAACGGCTGACAAGTTTTGATTGATTTTGACAGATATCAAAATCATGCCGATAAAAACGTTTTGCTATAAGATCAGCAATGGAGGCATGAAAACCAGGCGTTAATTGTAGGGCTACCTTGATCAGGGTCAATACTTATATTAATACATCCGGATCGATCTTTGATCTAACGGTTTGACATATGTCATAAAGTTAACCGGCAATCAAAAAATAATATAATAATTCTACGCTATATATTGGATATAATAAATGAATCTTTTATATTTGTTTATCAGAGTACATTGTCGCTTATCCATTACATAGTCCATTCTCCTTCAGATCAATCAACAGTTACCTTTTTTCCGCAAAATTTCTATCAGTTTTAGTAGCAAACGTATATCCAACAATTTCCCTTGGAACCGCCTGCCATCCGCCCCCCTCTTATATACTAAACATATTTTTTTATTAACCGAAAGTTAACCGGTTATGACGTTTTATATACTAACGTATATAAGCAAGCGCATGTATTATCACCAATAGAAATATAAATTCCTCTATGCAAAATTTATTACCTAAATCCGAATGTGCCATTGGGTTATTGATTCCGCAGCCAAAAATGAAATGCCTCTGGATGTCAACACCGCCATAGATCTGTGGACTGAAGTAAAAACAATATTGTTTTCACTCCTGCGCCCCTTCTAACTGTAACAACCGTTTAAAAACTTTAAAAATTTCTGCTATGAGCAACTCCTTCAATACCCGAACCGCTATTAAAAAAACGTTGCTTCTTTTATTACCAGCCGTGCTGTTTTTTTTAAAAGGCATCTCACAAACAACAACAACATTTCCACCTGCAACGTCCTGTACCTCCAAAGATCTCATATTAATCGGCGCCGCTTTACCTGGTACCGGTGTTTGTAATAACTGTACAACAGGCGATTCAATACATCGAACCCTGCAGCTATCTATCAACAACAAAACAGGTTCAACCAGAACTTCGTTTGCCTTTTGGGGTACCTTAGTCATTCGCAACAGTGACGGTTCACTTTCTTCTTCTACGTCAATACAAGGTTGTGGAGGTCCTGTAGCCAGTAATTCTACTACTACTTTATCTTTTACCATGATAGGCTATAAATGCGGTCAGTCATTAACCATAAAAAATTTGTTCCTGGCCTGGACTGACGCATCACCGAACAGCACCTGCGCCACATTAAATTCAGCCACGATCAATCCCAAATGCGGCACCCTCGACTCTATACAAATCAATACCGGTCTCGATGCCAGCTTTAGTATTACAAATGCCACCTGCTCTCATACAGGTTCCATTGATATGACCCCGCTTGGAGGAAAAGCACCTTACACCTACTCATGGGTTGCCAGTAATGGCGGCGTAATTCCTTCCGGTCAGTCGACAAACCAGGACCTTACCGGTTTAGTGGCAGGTACCTACACGGTAACAATTACAGACGCATTAAAGTGCCAATCTACCAGATTTGCGAATGTAACGGCTGCTGCAGCGGTTACAGCTAATGCGGGAAGTGCCTTTACCATAACCTGTACCTCCAACGTTGGCGGCAAGCAAATTGGTGAAACTGCACAGGCTGGATGCAGTTATTCATGGTCGCCAACCACCGGTTTGAGCAGCTCCACGGTCAGCAACCCTACAGCCAATCCAGGTTCAACCACCACTTATACCGTTACCAAGATCCTTGATTCTACAGGTTGCAGCAACACAGCCCAGGTGACGGTAACAGTAAACAATTCGGCGCCATCAGTTAGTGCAGGAGCCGACTTTACCATAACCTGTAATTCTAATGTAGGCGGTAAACAAATTGGTGAAACTGCTGTATCAGGGTTCAGTTATTCATGGTCACCATCTGCCGGCTTAACTGACGCCACTGCCAGCAACCCAACAGCCAATCCGGCAACAACTACCAGCTATATAGTTACCAAAACCAATTCCACTACTGGTTGCAGCAATAAAGACACCGTGGTGGTAACAGTAAACAATGCGCCTGTAACAGTTAGTGCAGGAGCCGACTTTACCATCACCTGTAATTCCAATGTAGGCGGCAAACAAATTGGTGAATCTGCTGTATCGGGATTCAGTTATTCATGGTCACCATCTGCCGGTTTAACTGACGCCACTGCCAGCAACCCGACAGCCAATCCAGCTACAACTACCAGCTATATTGTTATCAAGACCAATACTACCACTGGTTGCAGCGGTAAAGACACGGTAGTGGTAACGGTAAGCAACGCGCCTGTAACAGTTAGTGCAGGAGCCGACTTTACCATAACGTGTACTTCCAATACAAGCGGTAAACAAATTGGGGAATCTCCTGTATCAGGGTTTAATTATTCATGGTCACCGTCTACCGGCTTAAGTGATGCTACTGCTGCCAACCCCACAGCCAGTCCAACTTCAACTACCACTTATATTGTTACCAAGACCAATTCTACCAGTGGTTGCAGTAATAAAGACACCGTAGTGGTTACCGTAACTTCCACCCCACCAGTTGCTCCGGGCGTTTGCATAGTGCAGCCCTCACTGTGCGGACCAGCAACAGGAAGTGTTACAATCACCAGTCCTTTAGGCGCAGATTATCAATACAGTGTTGATAATGGCCAAACCTGGCAGGCAAGCACCACTTTCAGTAGTCTGGCAGCTGGCTCAGTAACCGGAATAAAGGTTAAATCAGTTAGTACTGGTTGCGTTTCAACTGCCACCAATTGTGATGCATCGAATTGCTCACAAACTCCTGCGAGATTAATAACGACAACTCAAAACACCACCAATTTGGCTACCAGCGATTTGAATAGTCAATTCACTGTAAAAGCATTTCCTAATCCGTTTGGTGACGCGGTAAAATTTGTGGTAACTGTTCCTGAAGCAGGAAACGGAAGTCTAGAGTTGTTCAATATATTGGGCCAAAAGGTAAAAACTGTATTTCAGGGCCACATGCAGGCGGGTACCAATATGTTTCAGGTAAACTTACCATCATTAAAAGTTGCCCAGTTTGTCTATGTAGTTCGTATGGGCGATAAGAGAATATCCGGTAAATTATTGCAGTTAAATCAATAGTTTATTAGTCGGATTTTTTAAGAAAGGGCCGCCTCAATTTTGAGGTGGCCTCTTTTTTAATCTCAACTCTCGGGAACATATGGTCCGCCTGGTTCGCCCCAGCCCCATTTAGGCATAGGCGCTTTTTCGTTAATGATATTTTCTGTGGTGTTTGAATTGATCACGGCAATTCGACTTCCCCATTCAAGATAAGCTACCAGTGCAGATCTGAATTCGGGATCATCAGGCATACCCACTTCATCAACGCTTTCAAGGAACAACTGGATCCACCGTTTGCGTTTGGTGTCATCAAGCACCTTTCCTATATGATGCGCCACCATAATGGCATGGCTGCCTTTATCACCTTCTGTGTAGAGTTGGGGGCCGCCAAAAACCTCTGCTATAAAATGCGCCACATGTTTTGGATGATCAGCCGACATATTCTTAAATACCGGGTATAATAATTCATCTTTCAGCACCTTATCGTAAAACACCTTTGTAAGCTTTTCAAGTGCCTCTTTTCCCCCGGCCCATTCGTACAGTGTTGGTATTTGTTTCATAAAATAAATTTATTTTTAAAACGGGCACAAAGACCAAAAAGAGAAATATATTTTTCATAGTCATCTCAAGTCCCATTGTTTTAGGAACGCCGGTTCTGTCAGCTGTAACTTCAATAAAGCATTCCCAATTGAACAGTCAAGGCATTTTCGGTGATCGCAATAGCGGCTTTTTAATTCGATCAAAGCCTGCGAATGACCGGCATGTGTGTTAGAAATGCCCAAACTGGTAAAGCCGTCTGTAATGTGATTTCTCTCTGCCGGCATCGATTCAAGCCAGTATAAGGCCCTGTTCTTTAGCTGTTCGTCGTTATGCATAACACCCCAGGCAAACAACATAGGTACAACCGTATTGATAATAATTGTGTGAACCATTTGACGGCCCGCCTTTTTGGGCTGATAATCTGCCATATCACTGAAAGTATAATGATAATTCCAGAAGTCACTGGCGGTTACCGACAACAGTTTTTTAATATCGCCGAGAGACGCTGTTTCTTTAATATGGGCAAATAAATGGCCTGCCTGATATATAAGCGCGGCCAGCTGCGCCAGCCGTACCGTTGGAAAGTTCATGGGTCGCATGCGTAAAAAATGAACAGGTTGCCGTATGGGCTGCAGACTATATTTCTTCCTTAAATAACGGTATTCTTTCTGTAACATGATAGCATAACGGTTGTCGAAATCACCTTCCAGCAAACCACACTGACCCATTAATAATGCTTCCAGCTGGTTTAACTGGTTCCTATGCCTGGCCAGCAGCGTTACAGGCAGGGTTCTGGCAACAGCTTCAAACGGCTCGGCATTTACGGTAGTGCCGAAATTACGTGCCAGCAGCCACCAGAAAGTTTCTTCCCAATGCTGATTGTTTTGCTGCAGGTAAGAAATTATGGTAGTTGTTCTGTGCTGTAACCGTTCTATGGATAATCTTTCTTTCCATGCCGTCCATATAATAGGTCGTACGTGCTGTGCCTGCTGATCACATGCAATAAACGATGGGCTCTTCATCCAGTTTTCATACTGCTGTAATAACAAACGCGGCACTCTTGATTGCAGCGAAAAAACGGGGGCAGTTAAATGATGATCAGGCAGATCGTGCTCCCACACCACATGCAGCACTACATTATCATAATTGCGGTCGTGCTGGTGCGCATGCCTGAACCAGTCGGAGGTTTTTACATGCAGCTCAACATGGCCAATCCATAAGGTGTTTTCAATTTTAATTCTGGCTTGCAAAAAATCGGGTCCCTGATTGGCATTAAACCGTCCCGGATGAATAACCCACATTTCATCTCCGTTATCCAGTATTGCTGATTGCTTATTGAAATACTGGAACTGCCAGAGGTATTGCAGTAACCGTTCTGTCATGCTATTGATTTGAAAATTCTTTGTCCTCCGAAGCTTTAACGAAGGAGCGTGAAAAATGAACTGATCAAACGGGGAGAAATAAACGGGGATTGTAACTTAAATAAAGCTACATTTCATTTTCAGAATTTCAAATTAATAATATGCACATTATTA
>Ga0105239_10005304_pt1 | contig 15141 bp, 18 predicted proteins | sample KBSC44metaG_FD_92761 | JGI IMG/M metagenome (GOLD analysis project Ga0105239, IMG submission 92761) | Corn rhizosphere microbial communities from Kellogg Biological Station, Michigan, USA - KBS C4-4 metaG | ecosystem: Host-associated > Plants > Roots > Rhizosphere > Soil | place: Michigan, USA...
ATATATGCAGGCATATCAGATGATCGATCTCTAAACACATCACCGGAAGTCGCGAACCCGTCATGGCACTGGCAGTGGCTATCATTCTGTAAGAAATTTTGATGGATGATTCCACTCCTCAGCTTGCCACTAAGTGACTCTCTCTCGCTTTACAAGGGGAACACCTATGGAAATAACATGCCAGTTGTCGGCCCCTTGCCATGGTTGGGAATAGTAAGCAGCGAGAAGGAAGGCTTGAAGTCTGTGGCCTGCAACAACGTGTCTATCTCACAAAGACTTCTTTCGATCGCGTGACGACGAAGCCTGGTATGTGGGGCGAGATATTACACCTTGCTATGACAGTGTGACACATGCTGACATTCTGGTGTGGTGACTGCTGCAGAGAGCGGAAATTGAGTGACTTCGGTATCCTTGACACACCTGCGATCACTCACGGCCAAACTAAAACTAAAGAATATGAGAGAGCTTCTTTGTCGGACCTCTCCGAATGGCTTTTGCAATATCTAAACTTCATCTGTCGGATGGGCGCTTTACTATGCAGTTCAAAAGTTGTCTTCTGTCTAAACTTGCGCGTTAAAGCCTACGGAAGATATTTGCAGATTTTCAGCGCTCAACGTTCCCGAAGAAGCTCTCCCATTCAGCCACAAATCCACCTGCGACTTGTACAGTACGGAGGATCTGCAGCTTCTTGGGCATAATCCAAGGCAATTTCAAAAGGTTGGATCGCTCATCGCTGGACCTATTAAGCCCTTTCGCTGGGAAGTAACACCGAGTGCCTTATGCAATTTCCGCTTTGTCCATCTACCTACGCGTATCAGCTGCATATATCATACGGTGTTTAACTAAGCACCTGCCATAGTCACGTCTAGAAGTCATTATGCGCCGGCTGTCAAGCACAAGTCCCATAAATCATGGACCAAGCGCTGTAGAATCAAAAGTTGAACTCTATGTGGGCCAAGAAGAAGAACGCGTTTAAACGAACAACATACCCACGATAAAGCGAGAGTGGATGACCAAGAAAGAGGTCCCCCATATCAGACAATCTACCTGACCATACAGATACTCAACGGGACAATTTCAGCAGGCTGGGGTATCTTACACGACATTCGGAACGAATATGGCCCCATAATGCACTACTTTTTATTAAGCCAGATCCATCCAGCTTGCCCATCTCAAGGAGGACAATACGATGCCTCAAACGGGTACTATCAAACAGATAAAACCAACATATCCGTAGTGCAAGATGGAGATTCGTATCTACTTCCTTCATTACCGCGATTAGGCATTCAAACATCATTGCCAGCGCGCAAATATGGCGAGTATTCATCCATTCCGGATTCACCTACCCCGGGTCCGCCAGGGTTAGCTTTTGGTCCAGAGGAGGAGATTTTCTCACAGCTAAAAACCGCAACACCAGTTCGTTTCCGGAAGCCCAAATCACGACCTTCATTGATTTCCATCCTCAGCACTTCTGAACAGAGCGGACGTAGCGCGGAATCATCACCGACTCTCTCATCGACGCCTCAACAATCACGAAACGAACAGTTAAAGCCATCGGCAACATGTTCACATATGAGTTCCCGTGAAACTTATTGTTTCGGAAATACCGATCCCCCTGCTCTCAGAGGGCTAGAACTGTCTCGAGATGCACCTCGATCCCTTTTCAACGCTGAAAGGAGGCTTCTCCCCACCGCGCCGACGAGACTCGAATCACATCCGGAATCTCCATCACTCCGCTCGGATTCTGCTCACTCTCCCTGCATGGGCAAACTGCCGACAACGAATTTACTAGGCGTGCAAAGGTCTCCCCTAGTGGAAGGTCCATTCCAAGCGCAGAACTTGAAGATTTTCCCCTCCTCGTCCGAGCTTGGTTCTCTGAATGCCTCTAGCTCGTCTATAGGTTTCGATCGTCATACACGAAAGGTGCTGTCACCTCCGATGATTTCACCTGCAGAAGGACATAGTACTGACCACGATATTAGGAGATTATTAATTACGTTAACGATGTACCTGATCCATTCAAGGACCCTGAGCCCCATTTAGGCGCGAAGAAACTCTTCAGCTCGCTTCGCAGACGTAGTGAGAGCCTTGGGAAGGTGATTAAGGGCCTAAGAAGGCCTTCAACGAACCAGGATTTTCCAATGCCCATCCGCCCGGGCTGTGTCGTGGAAAGCAACGGCGGCGAATGCCTGCGACATTGTCTTCTAGAACTCTCTGATGGGCTGTATCAAGACCAGACACTGAACGAGGAGCTGACCAGCTTCCGGGGGAAGAGCCGCACCGGATTCCGAAACGCGTGAGTGCGTTGGAGGGACATGTGTGATACGGCAAGATATACAAGAGATAGACATCATGTAAGAATAGATTGCACATTCTCAGGTCATTATCGGCGATTGCCAGTGCTGCAACCAATGGCATTAGGCTATTTCAGCGCCCAGTATCAACACAAGGTTGTGCGGAGGAGACTTTTCCTGACAAGGAGATAATTCTCTATATTGACTATTCTGACATTCTACTCACCATTCTATTATACGAGGGCCAGAACCCAGAAGGATGGAACAATGGAGGTTTTACTTACCTCAAGCGAGCACCACCCCGAGAGCACAATAACGAAGAGCGCCGCAAGACATATTGGAATACGATAATAACAGCTCTGCAAGAGATTATATCAAACGATGCACTTAACAAAAAGATTGATCATCTCGTCCTAACCGGTACACTGGCTGACGATCACGACCTCCATAATGCAATTCAATCTGCAGTTGGCGGCTTCGTGGGAAATGTTTCCTTGTGATGGCTGTCAACAGCCGCGAGAGCGTCCTTCAGGGCCTCAAGGAGGCCCTCGCTGTTCACGTTTGATTCGTCATGCCCACGACTTCTATTCCTTTATTCAAGTTCGCAAATTCCCTCCTAGGCTCGGGCAAGACATGGTTAAATTAGCTGTCAGACTTTGGCCGTTCACGCGAAGGTCCGAGTCTTTGACAATGACCCTGACAGCTCGTTGACACTGGTGAGTTTACGTCTGACCGTCAATTGACTGCGGAACTACGTACGGATTTCGTGCACAGTCGTGACATAAGGTAGGAGGCACAATGGTATCCAGACCTAGTGGCTGGGAGCAGGATCTTTCCTGATACCCAAGATTGCAGGACGGGAACTCTGCCAACAGCACGCGACGTGTGTATCAGAGCTTCATAGTGAGTCGCCTCCAGACCCACGCGGGACGAACATTCGTTGCATGTGGCGGAGGAGACTGTCAACACGGAGCAGGTGTTGCAATTCAAGCAACTCGAGGCTCTTTTCCATAAAGATGGCTCGGTCGGCCTTTTATCCCATCCGAAACCCAAGTCTTTCGTTGTAACTCACCACAGTCATTCTTTTTTCAAGATGTTGCTTTCATCACTGGGCTTGTTGTTTGTCGCGGGCATTGGCTTCGTTGATACGAGCCCTGCGATAGTCGTGCCCCCTTCTGCTATTGCAACAGTCACTCCTTGCCCATCACCAACCACAGGCACTACGCCAGCCGCCATCACTGTAACCAGACAGTATCAGCCTGTATCAACATGTATACCACAATCTGAGGCCTGCATCAAGAACACGTGCTGGACCCCATATTCTTATTCAACTTACGACTTTGTGTCGACCGTCATTCCTTGTCCGTTCGCTTTACTAAGCCCAATCACCACCGTCACCAAGACTGAACAGTCAGTTTTGGTATCCCGGTCCTCAGAGACCATTACAAACGCATATATCACTTCTCTGGTGACCAGAAGAAGATGGAGAAGGCCCGTCACAGTTACCACAACAGTCTCGCAATACACAACACTTGTCAATGAATGGAGTGCAGCTTACAAAGATCTCGGTCCCTATGCTATTCCTGGGTACGCTGGGAGTGGTGTTTGCTCCAACTGCCAGGGACCCAACGGACAGAAAATGCAGTCACTTGATGTGCTTGAGTGTATGCAGATCTCCAATGGTCCTACTGTCTGCCAGGAGCACCCTGAAGTCTGGATTTACGCTCAATCACCTAGTTCGGCTCGTACCGCATCCGCTGTATGCTCAACTCGTACGTCTGTCGCCGCTGCTGGTGTCTATGTCTTCGAGTTTCCACAACGTGCCCTACCCGCCACGGTCCGCATTCCTGCGCGAACAGTGACTTACTATGTGCGTGGTCCCGGTGGAAGACGCCAAACCACTACCACCACCATTACCGAAACTACAACTGTTTTCCCTGAACGGCATTGGACAGCCACGGTCACCCGTAACTGTGCCCGACCAACAACTATTAATTTCGACGTCATTGTCAAGAAGATCATGTACTACATTATTCCGCCCTTTAGTTATCCGGATGGACCGTAAGTCGACCCGCATGGAACCAGCGCCTTTCCTAATCCAAGTGATTTCATCCTACCATTACTAACTTTCTCACAGAACCTCCCAGGTGGACCCCCCGTCGACATGGTCAGACTGGTACTTGCCTTCGACGAGCGCTACAGTTTCTCCAACTGGTGTTCCCACTACCTCGTCCCAGATTTGGACATATACGTCCAGTGTGTCCACTTCTAGTAGGCCTCTCTTGCTCAAACAAATCATTCCAGTCAACTTACACTGTCATAGGCTCTGCTTCGTCCAGCACCAGTTCGTCTACTGGCGGTCCGGTCACTCCTACTTCGTCTACCGCTAGCTCATCTACTTCAACTTCTACTTCCACCTCATCTGCCACCAGCTCGTCCTCCAGTAGCTCGTCCATGTTTACCACTACCACGTTTACCACCGGGTCTTCTACCTCTAGTTCGTCTACCACTAGCCCTGGGCCAACAACTACTGGTGATGGATTCTTTCTGCAAATAAGTACGACTCCAGCCGGTTTGGGGAAACGTGATACTGTGGTGTTTGTTTCGTTCGACCCTTCTACCAACAACGTGATTGCGGTCTTTGATATCGCATCTGCTTCACAAATCTTCAGTGGGAATTCCAACTCCTTTATTTCCAACGGCATGTACATGGGAACTCCACAGCTTGCAGAGTCGCCTGTTCAGCGTACGATCAACTTTCCCACTGGCTTTTCTAGCTGGTTTTTCGTTGGCAGACTTGCACAGTTGGAAGGAACTGCAGGCTTCTGTCTGTACTCGCCCAACCTTATCACCGCATATGTTACGCCTGGTGCGTGTGCCAACCCTGTATATTTCATCCGGTATACTCCTCCGACGACTTCATCGACGACGGCGACTAGTACGAGCATATTAAGCAATAGTTTGCCCTCGACCTCGACCTCGGGGCCCACAACTTCTGGGAGCAGCACCTCCTCAGCGCCCACTTCTTCACCTAGTGCTACAACTACTCAGACTAGTAGCTTGGTCACCAGCACTACAACCGGGTCCTCTACCAGCATGCCCACGAGCACAAGCGTCGGCAGCTCCAGTATTAACACTACAACCGATTCCTCGACCCTAGGTCCACAGACCCCTACCACTTCGACGACCGCTATATCTACAACAACAGTTGCGACTTCGACGACAGTAACAGCAGAGGCAACGACAACTACATCTGAGACTGGATCGACGACTGTAGCAACGTCCTCATCCTCAACTTCGACTTCCGTACCTACCTCGACTACCGCATCTATATCAACAGAGACGTCTACCTCCTCGACGACAGAGACTACTATGTCCACCACAGGATCTACTACTAGCTCTGAGTCGACTTCTGCTACGTCCACCATAGGCCCTACAATGTCAACTACCACAACTACTACTGCGTCCACTACATCTTCATTGACATCTACCAGTACACCTACTACAGTCGAGTCTACGACGTCCACTGGAGAATCTACCACAACGTCGTCAACATCAGAGGCTACAGCTACTCAAATTACCACCACCACTAGTGAGAGCACCACCACTAGTGAGAGCACCACCACTAGTGAGAGCACCACCACTAGTGAGAGCACCACCACTAGTGAGAGCACCACCACTAGTGAGAGCACCACCACTAGTGAGAGCAGCACCGCCAGCCCGGCCACGACCACAACCAGTGACACCACAACTAGCGAGAGTACTACCACTAGCCAGGCCACAACTACAACAAGTGATACAACCACGACTAGTGATACTACTACTACTACGACCAGCGATACAACCACGACCAGCCAAGCCACGACCACCACTAGTGATACAACTACTACTAGTGATACCACGACTACAACAAGTGACACTACCACTACTAGTGATTCTACCACAACTACAACCAGTGATACCACTACCACAACTGCCACCAGCGATGCTACCACTACCACCAGTGACACCACCACCACGACAACTGAAGCTACTACGACAACTACTGACGCTACCACAACTTCAGTGTAGTGACACCACTATGTACCATTACCACTGCTAGCAAGCCTAACTACATTGTATTGAGACCACGACAACGACAACGACGAGCGCGGCCGCAACTCCAACGTGCACATCGCTTTATAGCCCATTCCAGACAAGCAACAATGCTAGGTTCTCCCTAAGATGTGACACAGCCAATGGTCAGTACCTCTCAGGAAGTCCGTTCTTCGCCCCTGATTTCGTAACCTGCATCAACGCTTCCGCGGCAAATCCCCAATGCGCGTATGCCCTGTACGAGTATAGGACCATCCCTGCCGACCAACCCAACCACCCCACCGACACGCTGGTATAAGACTGTATGCTATTGTCCTCCGTCAACTTATTTATCACGTTTCCGGGTTACGATGTGGCCGCCAAGATTTATCCTCATTCCTTGGAAAATCTCCATTCCTCTTTTTCGGCGAGGCAACGGGGGGTTCTAGTTAGTTGGTAGTAGTGGCTAGTTAGATGTGGGGGGTTTAGATTTCATAACTCTGGATTTCTTATAAATGCTATGTATGTATGGCTCATTGGTATGGATCATTGGGATCAGGAGGTTTGAAGTTAAAGTTAAATAGTTTTGTTTGTATAGAGTCGCACATCGATCGCCTAGTCGCTCGCTTGAGTCAGGAAACACATAGAACAACATTGCGTAATAGTCTATCAACCCTCATTTCCTGAGAGTAAATACTCGAATTGGGTTCGACTGAGCTGAAGACCGAAGGGCTTTATTTGTTTGTTTGGTTAATGGCTCATGGAAAGGGTCATCTTTAGGAATAGCTTCGCCTGGTTCGTCTACCGTAGGCTCGGGGAGATCTGTGTCACGCAAGGTATCTTCATACTCCTCTTGTTCCATCACAATTAAGGCCTTAACCGAAATATAATCACCTCCATAGAGGTATTCGGCGAAACGTATAAACATCTCGTGATTAACTTCTTCGAGTCGTACTCGGCCTTCGTGACCCTCCCTCATCTAGCTCCCTATTATTGTGGCAAACACCGGTGAGCTCTTGGAAAGGAGTAATAAGTGGAGCGTGAATGACTTCGGATCTTCACCAACATCAATATGAAAGATTTTGCCCCACGGAACTCTAGATATTCCAAATTAGTCTCATGTCTCCGCAGTCCGGACGATGCTCACTCAGCGTTCTGAGCCGACATTTTAAGGTTAAGATAGATAGCTCTTAACCGGGAGCGCTAGGTTTATTCAAGGATTTCAGCAACTGAGACGAACATCAGCCTGGTAATCTTAAAAATGCGTCCTCGTTTCCGTCGACGCCTTCTTTTGCTGGCTCATCCTCTATGTCTTTGATCGGCGCCCTTCTCGAGTAGCAACCTTACCACCGACTCATGCCCGTTCTCTGACGCCCATGACAGCGGCGTCCAACCGGATGCATCCTTAGACTCTGGGTTGGCGCCGTTATTGAGCAGTAGCCTCACCACCGATGCATAGCAAAACAGTGGCGTCCGACTGTAGCTATCCCGGGACTCTTTGTCAGCGCCCTTATCGATTAGGACCCTCACTACCCCCTCGTGGCCCCTCCCTGCCGCCAACGACAGTGGTGTGCGACCATTTGATTCCTTAAAGTCTGTTCGATATCCTCTCTTGAGGAACGCCATCGCTATCTGTGTCAACCCGAAGTAGGCCGCAGTGGTCGCATGAATGAATACATTCATGAATATATTCATCGAATGAATTGAATATTTTGAAGCACTTATGAATGAATATATTCATAAGCTTATGAATACATGTCAGAAGAAAAGTCCTGGACATATTGTCCGGAGGATTTGCGTCAAAGATCAGGTCTTAAAGCGGGATGATTCACCTCCAGAGTTGTCTACGGTTGTATGGTGCAATCGCATCCCGAGGATGCGATTGACCACAGATAAGGCTGTTGCTGGCGGACAGGGCTGTTTCCTACAAGATAAGGTTGATGTTGGATAGGTTAGTTAGGTGCTGTTGCCTACTGCCATAGTACTGATGATGCTGCCTATAGTTCTCTACGGTTCCTTACCGTTCTCTCTACGGCTGCCTAGTCACCCAGCTTTCAGAGGTCCCCGCGGTCCCGGACCTCTGAAACATGTACTTAAGTCACTCATTCACCCTAAGATAGAAGAGAGGGCAGTTCAATCCAATTCATTCATTTGTCCCGGCCCCTTGATGGCTCCTTCTTCATCATATCCTATGGTACTTGATACCGACTAGGCATCTGGCTCTCCATCTGAGTTATCCGAGCTCGATAGTGCCCAGTTATATGATCTTGAGCTCGACGAAGAATCCGACGCGTTATCGTCTACCAAAGCCACCCCAACCAACAAGAAACGCAAGCTCCGAGCTCTAAATACATGGTCATATGCACGGAGCCCTTATCCAAATGAAGATGAGAAGAATGAGAAAGGTAGGCGCTATTGGTACCAATGCGTCTATTTCCGCGAGGCGATCACCACTAACATACGAGCTCATTTGGAAAGAAGGCATGGGATTGTTATTAAGGAACGGGACTCAATTATTAAGACAACTACAAAGCAGAGGCTTGAAGGTCTTTTCCAAAAGCAGGGCGAGCTACACGTTCAAAAGATGGAGGACCAGAAGGAACGAATATTAAGGGAGTGTGTAAAACTGGACGTCGTCCGTGAAGCTCTTACTCAACTCATTGTTCTTCGAAACCTTCCATTTGAAGCAGTATCTTGGCCAGAGCTTCAAGCTCTTCTTCTATCAGTTAATTACGCCTGCGAGGACGTCCTGGTTGACTCTGGTAGAACAGGACCGAAACTTATTGAAGAATCCTTCCTGCTCGATCGCGCCGTTCTGATGCAGAAACTCAAGTCCTCCCTTACTCCAGTCCACCTGTCACTCGACGCGTGGACCTCACCAAATAGGAAGACGTTTGTGGCTATCTGCGCCCACTTTATTGACGATACTAGTAAGCTCAGGAAGGCCTTACTAGCTCTACCGTTTCTTCCTGGAAAACATGGAGGCGACGAGCAGGTGGACGTCCTTTGGTAGGTGCTTCAGGAGTACGACATCCGTAACAAAGTTGGATATTGTGTTGGAGATAACCACGGCTCAAATGATAAGCTTCTTCGTCGGTTGTCCATCAAGCTTAAAGAGGCTGGAATCGAGGCTCAATTCGACCCTGAACAGCACCGAATTCGCTGCCATGGCCATGTCCTTAATATCGCCGCACAAGCCTTCTTCTTTTCTGAAGATAAGAAAGTGGTCGACGAGGCCTTCGAGGAAGCTTGGAAAAGACTTGAAGAAGATACAGAGCTGGACGAGGACCAGATTGAAGAGATCTTAGCGAAGAGATTCAAGAAATCAAAGGCCAGCAAGTTTACCTATCGAACTCTCGGTCCTCCTGGTAAAATACACAACATCGTCGTCAGTATTCGAAGCTCCAACGCTCACTATAACCACTTCGTGGCTACTGCCCTTCGTGCGATACCTATGGATAATGATACGCGGTGGAACTCGTGGTACAAGATGATACTGGTGGCGCTGGAGCTGAGGGAGGCGGTTGACGCATACCAGAAGGCGTACGTAAAGTTCGATGAGGAAGATCTTCTTAATGCAGCCGACTGGCAGACTCTTAACGACATGAAAGACTTTCTCCAGCCCTTCGAGCGTGTTACAAAGGAGACGGAAGGCAATATGGCGACGCTTGATAAGGTGCTATTCACAACGGACTTTATGGTGGAGCACTTTAAGTTATCTTTAGTTAAATACGCCACCAACCAGAGACTCTGCGACGCCATAACTACTAGCTGGCACGCCTTTGACAAGTACTACCTCAAGACGGACAGTGTTACCGTGTACGGCGCAGCTCTGCTGCTTGCTCCTCACCGACGGAAGGCATACATTCACCGCAACTGGGAGGAAGCATGGAAGGAGCCTATAGTCACTGCTGCTCGAAAGCTATGGATAGATCACTACAGGGACAGGTATGAGGCGGAGCCGCGCACGCAGGAGGCTTCCAAATCAAGAAGACAACCCGACGCGTATGATGAATGGGAAAAGAGGCAGGCGGTGGTGATATCGATTGGGGACGAATTTGACCGGTTTATTAATGACCCTCATGTCAAGCTTCCAAATAACACCTCCGCGCTCGACTGGTGGCTTAATCCGTCTAACCGTATCGTCTATCCAAGCCTCTATTGTATGGCGATTAATATCCTTTCTATACCTCCCATGTCGGCTGAACCGGAGCGGATCTTTTCTGGCGCTCGGCGTACAATTTCGTGGCAACGGATGAAGCTTGGGCCCGTGAATATTGAGAGGATTGAGTGCTTGAAGTCGTGGATACGTACAGGGCTGGTGGCAGGATGGAGGAAGGAGCTTATGATGAAGCTTGATACCCAGAAGGTGCAGGAAAACGTTCAAGAAGTTGATCGGGAAGGAGAGTTTGAGGACGACGATTGAATCAAACACTATGCCAAGACTCGTGATAGACTCTTTGTAAGCATCCGTTATGAATATATTCATATCTTATGAATGAATGAATATTTGGATGGGCTTATGAATATGAATTGAATATAGGGGTCATATTCTGAATATATTCATTCATGCGACCACTGGTAGGCCGCAGGATGGACTCCTGACATTAGCTTTGGCATGCCTTGATTGTAGTCATAATAATGGTCTTTATTAAAGGTTGTCATTGCCCAGCAAGAGGAATATACCTTGGCTCCTTGCTCAGGGAATTCTGGAATGGAGTTTTGCACAAATGTCGAGGCTTTGCACACACGATGCCCCCAATGTCGCGCCGCTTGGCCGTAAAGTGGATTCAGCTGTTTCCTCGAATTCTAAATCCGTTGAAAAAGCACAGGTTCTAAATATATCGAATGATAGTTAGGTGATGCAAGCCTTTGCGATGTCTGTCTTCGCATTCGGATAATCGGACGACGTCGCTCTCTTCGTTGATCGTGACCAACCCGGCACAGACTGAAACCATGTCCTCGATGTCGGGAAGATTCTCCTCATCAAGTTGGGGCTCCCCAAACTCAACGCTAACGGCGTGTTGAAGTTCCAAGGTGGCTCTTTGCGCAGGTGATCCATGCCAAAACCTGGTTGGCCAGTTCTTTAGAATCTGCACTCTGGCCTTTGACTCTCTCCATAACCTCCCTATACGCATTATCCAATGCTTCTAGCCCCTTTGGAAGCAGCTTTAGGTCATTTTTGATAGCCTTCGGCGATCTCTTTCTGATTAATGAGTCCATATGGAGCTTGGCGAGAAGATACTTGGAATCAGATGAGAATCTATCGGGCTTTGGGGAGAATATGGAGTGCATACATCCCATCGATGGTCTTATTGCCGGGTCGCCGGCGACCAGGAGCATCTTCGTGGTGTACAGAATAACGATTACGACGCGTTGAGTGTAGAAGATATAAGTTATCTACCGTAAGCACTAAGACAGACTGGGGATTAGAGTATCTAACTTTTAGACCCAACTTTTGCAGCGGGTCTAATAAACATGTCATCGACTCACGTGCTCGGTGAGTTTGAAGGTATATCAGCTTTTGGCCTTAGCGTTCCTGCTGTTTGCTAGATTGACACCAAGACAGTTATCCATTTCATTGTGAGCCTGGAAGATGGTCGAACCAATATTCCGCTCATTCTGTCTAGGCGTAAGCCTAGCAGCCAACAAAGCAACTTAGGCTCACAAGACTTCTCCCAAGTTCCTCGAGCTGTATTACTCGGTGGCGGCTATGACGACGCTGCGATTGAAGAATTACGAAAGACAGCGATGGAAACTCCAGGGAGGAGAAAGGTTCCTTGGTTAAAGGCCGATCAGCAGAAGACCGCGGCGGGCTCACAACCAGGTACCAAGGAATATGTCGAATCAATTGCGACTCGAATTAAAGAAGCACTGCGTCTGCTAGAGGCCGAGGGAAAATTGGACGGCAGCGAAGACTGTATTTTTAGTTGGTGAATGGCTCTACGCCCTTATCTGCCGAGCATCAAGTTTCAGCCACACAATCAGCCTGATTCTTCAACATGCGCTCCTCACGTTCATCTGAGAAGTTCTGGTAATGCTGATATAACAGTTTGTGAAAGCCTTCAACGAGCTATATAATTTACGGACTTACGAGAACAGCCTTCCTAACTGCAATTGCGTATACTGCTTACTCTCGCGCCTCTCTTACACACCTTTCAACACACAGACCAGTTCACATACGCATGTCTCAACCCTGGAGCAATCAAACACCCTTCATTTTATGTTCTTCTCTGCCTGGCATACAACTTCAACCTTTGCCTCAAGATCGCTAATATCACGATGCGCCTTTTGAAATTGGACAGACATTCAGGGCGAGCTGAGCCTAAACGAGGACTTCTTCAACAGAATTCCGAGATACGCCATCCTTTCGCTAGGACAAATACGTATGCTATTCATCACGGCCCCAATAGTCTCGACAGCCGCTCCAACATTGCAGGCTCGGCGTAGACCGTGAACGACGGTTGTTGGTGAGCCACTTGGTTTCGGAGACGGCGACAGCGAACCTAGGGGCAATTAAGCCTGGCGGACAGATCTAGGTAGATTTTGCCCAATCCGCCATCGAGGTGACCAACGCAATTGAAATCTCAATTGAAATCTTACCATATTATGATCGTAAACCTCAACATTGGCCGAAACCACACAAGTTGAAATATGCGAATGGAATGCCCATCGAAGACGCCCTGTGTCAGGGTTCGAAGGCCAACCATTTCCCAAAGGAATCAATATCGGTATGAGAACGAGAAGCATCAGGCAGGGAATTACTACCTGCTCGGCCTCCTAAGTTGACAAACCCTTTTTGGCGATACCAGCGTTTCCATTTTTGATGGCGCAACTACCGCTTCCAGTACCCAGCTGTAAGCCAATTTGTTATCTAATCAAGCAAGTATTTCCATGGTTGAAAATCTGATTGAGAAACTGGCGGACTAAACTCAAGACTATGGCATCCCATTACTTCCGTTAACCGACATCTAGGGGATGTAGCAGGCATTGATATATCTGTTTCCCAGCGCCTCAGTAGTAGCTGGGTTCCGGATGCTTTGCATCTGCTTCACTTCATTTTGCAATGCTAATAGCTTCCTCTGTAGGCCCCAATATCTTCAAAAAGAACGAGCTGTCATGCAACCTCCCGGCCGCGTTCTGCGCGTAAGCAGGACAAACGCCCCACTCCACGTAGCCAAGGTTCAAGTAGAAACCCCGCGCCGGCGTATCGGTGGCCGTGTCCAGTAGAATCATTGTCTTGCACAGCTGATCGCGTGCGAACTTCTTGGCGAATTCCATGAGCTGCCGGCCCAGGCCATTGCCTCTCTGCTCCGACCGGACAAGCAGTTTGCGCACCTCCGTTTTGTGCACATGCGTCGCCTTGGGGCTCTGCGCAAGCTGGAACGTTCCTATAGCGGTCCCTTTGCCTTCGTGTGCTTTCGTCGCAGAGTCTTGGAGAACGAAAAGGGAAACCATGGGGTCAGGGCCCACGATGTCTGGTAACAGCGAATTCCAGTACGCAGCGGCGTCGTTCCGGGAAAGAGGCGCACGGAAGCCGATTGAAGATGCTTCGGGATTTAGATTGACGCAGGAATGGAGCAGCTCTGAGAGCGAAGGGAGCCAAGATTCTAATTGCTCAATCGACGCAATATGGCTGATGACTAACCCGTCTGGTAGGGTGTAGTCCGCAACACTGTTCTTTGGCTCCTGAGCTTTCACCATCATGCATTGGTGGGTGAGGTAATTACAAGTTGTTGAATCGAGACATTGAACCATTTGCTATTCTAAATGATGGATAACGATGGTGGTTTCCTGAGGGCACGTGTATAGATTTGTGTGTGATTTTAGCACCTTACGTGCTTGGCAGGCTACCTACATTCGTTTACGGCTGGTTGCTACTTAATAGCGGCCATGCCCCCATTTTAATTAGGAGACAAGTTTCGCTGCATTACCCTTCTTCCCACTAAAACCACATGCCTGCCTGCACTTCCCCAATTTCTGTGGTCAGTGCACCATCGCATTTCTTGCATCACACTCCCAACCCAGAGCTACGCAATTTAGCACAAGTAGTGGGCTATTTGTTACTGGCGATGTACTAGGTCATGGCCTTGAAAAGCATGTCAGCGGAGCGCGAGAACCACGGAAGGTAGTCGAACAACGGATTCGCACCTTTTCCTATTGTCCGGTGTGAACACTCCATGCATTTACCATCGGCCACCCAATGACCGATGGCGAACGACCACGAACCGGCAATAGCGATCAGTAAACACGAGACAAGATGATGGCAATCATAACTGCATTTGTTCCATCGCCCGGCATGGGTTCTGGCGTCCAAGGAAACGACGCTTATAATGCTTTGGTGGCAGATGGAGGCCAACCGTTGGCTACCACCGCAGGACGGCTTCCTAGGTGAAGGCGACAATGAAGCGAGACCATTCCCAACACTGCTTCTACATGGTTGAGGTGAGGTCTAAAGTGTTCGGACGATTAGAATCTCTACGGAGAGTCGGACGTCATCTCAAGTTTGGCGGGCAGCGGCAAAGAGAAGCTTGACACGGTCTGCAATGGATCTCATCATGGTAAACACCTGGCTATGTGGTAGTTCCAATCCTCCATTTTCGGATTTTGGATCCCCCTGTTGAAAACTTTACTCTCTTAAGAGTCTTTTTATTGATCAGATGCGTCTAATCCTACGATCTCACTAAACGCTGGTAGATCGCCACAAATGTCCTAGGTGGCCCAGGTTATGCCACTCGAAAACTCGCCCAAGTCCGACGTCTGCCGACCCTTC